>SXGT01808531.1_pt1 | contig 16308 bp, 16 predicted proteins | sample 3176221 | NCBI WGS metagenome assembly SXGT01 (sample SAMN11356862, study PRJNA531348) | freshwater metagenome | isolation source: freshwater sample F1-120 | place: China: Fuxian Lake, Yuxi | collected 2017-12-25 | reverse complement strand
GGCGGAGGCGGCGGTTGCGGCCGCGCCGGCGGCGTCGGAGGCGGCGTCGGTGGTGGCGCCGGCGGCGGCGGCGGCTGCGTGCGTCGATCGCGAACGCTGCCGGGCCCGGCCGGCTGTGCAAACGACGACGCGGTCAGGCCCATCAACAAGAGGCCCACCAAGGTGATTCTCGAACGTGCCTTCATGGCATCTCCTGATGGCAAATCGCTCGGCCCGTGAGAGCCGGGGTCTCGTTTCGACCTCGGAGTCGGAGCCGATATTCACACGACTGGCCCGCCGATCCAGCTCGTCGAACCTGCAGGATCTGCGCGGTTTTTCGGCAGATCACGTGGGAGTCGCGGTGAGGATCTGCCCCAGCGCGATCAGGCGGTCGACATCATGGACGTCCTCGCGGGCCAGTGGCACCCGGACCACGAGGGCATCGGCGCCCGCGGCCTCGCGGACCCGCACCAGCGCGCTGTCGTCGACGGTGGCCAGGAGCTCCTGCTCGGCGTGGGCGGCGGCGAGCGCCTCGGCGGTCATGCGCAGGCTGGTGCCCGACATCGCGAGCGCCTGCACGTGTGGCGAGGTCGCCAGCGCCCGTTCGATCGCGGCCGGCGCCGCGTCGCCGGGCTGGTGGATGTGGACGCGGTTGATGACGAAGCCGGCCAGCGGCATCTTCGAGGCGACCAGGCGCTCGTGGAAGAACAGCGCCTCGCGCAGCGCCATCGGCTCGGGCGACGAGACCAGCACGAAGCCGACCTTGGGCTGGCGCAGGAGCGAGAACGTCTCCTCGGCGCGCTGGCGGAAGCCGCCGAGGATGTCGTTGAACTCGGTGAAGAAGACGCCGAGATCGTCGAGGAAACGCGAGCCCACGAACTTGGCCAGGCGGGCGAGCACGAACGAGCCGGACTTGCCCAGCAAGGACCAGCCGCTGCGGCCACCGCCCTGCAGCTTGCGGAACCACTCGATCGCCGGCGAGTCGATGGCCTGGGTCAGCTTCTCGGGTGCGTCGAGGAAGTCGAGGGCGTGCGAGGTGGGCGGGGTGTCGACGACGATCAGATCGAAGCGGCCGGTGGCGTCGAGCTCGTGGAGCTTGGCCATCGCGGCGTACTCCTGGCTGCCGGCCAGTGAGCCCGAGATCTGGGCGTAGACCGGATTGGCCAGGATGCGCTTCACCGCCGCCGGATCCTTGGCGTGGCGCTCGACCACCTCGTCGAAGGCGCGCTTCTGATCGAGCATCATCGCCGAAAGCGACGCGCCGCCGGTGGTGCCGGCGTGCACCAGCTCGGGCGAGACCTCCTGCACCTCGTGGCCGAGGGCGGCCAGGCCGAGCGAGCTGGCCAGGCGCTTGGCGGGATCGATCGTGATCACCAGCGTGCGGCGGCCGGCGCGCGCGCCGGCCAGGGCCAGCGCCGCCGCGGTCGTGGTCTTGCCCACGCCTCCCGACCCGACGCAGACCAGGATCTGCTTCTCGGCCAGGACCTGCGCGAACGAGCGGTAGGGCACGGAGGGTCTGACGTTCGTACCTTGATGGTCGTCTCGAGACAACTGCGCCGGACAACGACGTCCGGGCGAGTTCGACTTCAGACCAGGACGATCAACAGCTCGCCGGTCTCGACCGACTGGCCGGCTTCCTTCTTGACCTCGGTCACGGTGCCGCCACGCTCGGCGACGATCTCGTTCTCCATCTTCATCGCCTCGAGGACGGCGACCGGCTGGTGAACGGCGATCTCGTCGCCGACGGCGCAGAGGATCTTCACCACCTTGCCAGCGATGGGCGCGCGCACCTCCTCGCCGCGGGCGGGCGCGCCCTGGCTCAGGCTCTGGCGCAGGCGGCGGGTCTGGGCGTCCTCGACGGTGATCATGGCCTCGGCCAGCCCGGCCGACGCGGCCACGCCCTTCTTGCGCGGATCGAGATCCACCAGGTAGACCTGCCCGTCGACGATCAGCGACCAGGTGCCGGGGCGGATCTGGCGCGCGTCGACCGCGCGCGGCGCGCCGTCGACCTCGACCACCCAGGCGCCGTCGGCGCGACGGTCGACGGTGATGGTGGCCTCGCGGCCGGCGGCGGTGACCAGCAACTCCTTCTTCATGCGCGGCGCATGATAGACGATGAGGCCGCCTCGGGTCGCGCTACTTGCGGAACGCGGCGGTGATCGCGTTGATCGTGCGGCCGCTGGGGTCAGCCTTGCGCTTGTCGGCGACCACCAGGAGCTTCTTGCCACGGGCCAGGGCCGAGGCGGTCGAAGCGCCGCCCTTCTCGAGCAGCGCCAGCGCCGGATCCTGGGCGGCGGCGGCGTCCTCGCCGGTGTCGTAGCTGCACACCGTGACGTCGACGCCGCCGACCGTACCGGCGCGGCACGACTGGGCGCTGTAGGCCGCGGCGTCGGCGACGGTGAACGCCGAGACCTCGAGGCTGGCCTTCTTCCAGGCCGCGATCAGCGCCTCGTCGTCGGGCGCCGGGCCCTTGCCCTTGCCGGCGGCCTGGGCGTCGTCCTTGCCGCACGCGGCGAGGAGTGACAGCCCGATCGCCAGGCCGATCGATGCGCGCGTCATCGATGACCTCGGCCGCGTTTGTGCTTGTGCTTGTGTTTGTGCTTGTGCTTGTGCCCGCCGCCGTGGAAGTGCCCGCCGCCGCCGACCACGACGCCGGCGCCGACGCCGATGTGCACCGATGGCAGTCCGACCTCGACCCGCACCGCCGGTGCGACCACTTCGACGCCGACCTGGCCATGGCCGTGACCGCGCCCGTGACCGTGGCCATCGACGACCACGACCGGCGCGAGCACGAGACCGCCGTACCAGTGCGGCGGCGGCGCTTCGACCACCACCACCGGCCGCGTGTACTTGATGGGCTTGTAGACCACGTCGATCGGATCGTAGACGACCTTGCCCTCGACGTACGCCTCGGGGAACGTGCCCACGTACCAGTACGCACCGCCCTCGAGCTTCACCTCGAGCTCCGGAGGCGGCGCCCACGCGTGGTAGTGCGGGCCTTCGAGGTAGCAGTACTCCATGTCCTTGTGGTCATCGCCTACGATCACGTGCACCGGCACCGGGTGGTGGCCGTAGTACGACGTCTTCGGGCCGTCCCACTCGTACGCGACCGGATCGCCGACGAAATGGTGGTAGCCGTCGTGCTCGCGGTACTGCACCTTCACGTCGATCGGCGCGTAGGCGTGCACGTGCGGCGCCTCGATGTGGCACATGCCGCTGCCGTGGGCCTTGGCGACCGGATGGATGCCGACGTAGCGGTGGTGCTTCTTGTCGGCCGCCGCGGAGCCCGCGGCGGCCACGGCCAAGACGGTGACCAGGGCCGGGATGGTGAAACGCATGGGGGAGGGAACAGCAAGGGTTGTTCCGGGCCGACGTTCAGCGATTCCGGTCAGTTGCGTCGTCGGGAGGTGTACGAACCGGTTCGCTGGAACCGATCGGCTCCGCGGCCGCGCGGGGCCGGGTACGCTGGGTGGGTGACACGTGCGGTCTCGGGGCACACGACGATCGTCGCCGCCGACGGTGCGGTGCGCCTGCGTTTCGATCGGGTGATGGTCCGGGTGACCCGCGGCGCCGACGCCGGCAAGGAGGTCGAGCTCGGCGCCGACGAGGTGCGGGTCGGCACCCATCCATCGAACCAGCTCGCGCTGAGCGATCCGACGGTGTCGCGCTTCCACCTGCGCCTGCGCGGCGATGAGCGCGGCGTGCGCGCGATCGACAGCGACTCGGCCAACGGCACGCGAGTCGGCGGCCTGCGCGTGCGCGACGTCTACGTCGGCGACGGCATGGTGATCGAGCTGGGCGACACCGCGCTCGAGCTGGCGACGGTGGCTCCGGGCGAGGTCGAGCTGCCCGGCGACGAGGTCTTCGGCGAGCTGGTCGGCCGCTCGACGGCGATGCGGCGGTTGTTCGTGGCGGCGCGGCGCGCGGCCATGTCGAGCTCGACGGTGCTCCTGCTGGGCGAGACCGGGACCGGCAAGGATCTGCTGGCCCGCGCCATCCACCGGACCGGACCGCGGACGCGCGGGCCGTTCGTGGTCTTCGACTGCGGCGCGGCGGCGCCGTCGCTGGTGGAGAGCGCGCTGTTCGGCCCTGTGCGCGGCGCCTTCACCGGCGCCGACGTCGATCGTCCCGGCGTGTTCGAGCAGGCCCATGGCGGGCCCCTGTTTCTCGACGAGATCGGCGAGCTGCCACCGGCGCTGCAGCCCAAGCTCCTGCGCGCACTCGAGGCCGGCAGCGTCCAGCGCCTGGGCTCGACCCAGCCGGTCAACGTGGACGTGCGCGTCCTGGCCGCGACCCACCGCGATCTGCGCGCCGAGGTCGACGCCGAGCACTTCCGCGCCGACCTCTACTACCGGCTCGCCGTCCTGGTGCTCGAGCTGCCGGCGCTGCGCGATCGCGACGAGGACATCCCGATCCTGGCCGCCCACTTCGCCCGCGCCGTGCTCGGCCGCAGCGGCGGCGATCTGGCCTGGCTGCGTCCGCACCTCGACGACGTCTTCGGCGCGCTGCGTACCCAGCCCTGGCCGGGCACCGTGCGCGAGCTGCGCAACGCCGTCGAGCGCGCCATCGCGCTCGCCGATCCCGACGCCCTCGCCGGCGATCCCCTGGCCCGGCTGGTCGAGCTGAGACAGAGCCTGCGCCGCACCCGGCGTGCGCGTCTGCCGCTCGAGACCGCGCGCGCCGAGTTCGATCGCGAGTACCTGCGCGACCTGCTCGCCGACACCGGCAACGATCTGCGCGCGGCCGCCGAGCAGGCCGGCGTCCACCCCAAGTCGCTGGAGCGGCTCATCCGCCGCTACCAGCTCCAGCGAGGATGAGAAGGAGATCGTCCACGTCCAGGTCCACGTCGACGACCACGTCAACGTGGTCGATCACGATCACGTCGACGCCCACGCTCACGTCCACGACGGGGCGCAATCGTGATCGTTGACGTGGGCGATCTCGCGAGCGTGGACGTCGGCGTGGACCTGGACGTGGACGATCCGGATCGTGGTTGATCACGGCGTCTTGGGGCACAGCACCGTCATCGGCAGCGGGTTCTTGCCGGCGTACACGAACGTGACCTTGGTCTTCTTCACGCCGGCGGTGCACTTGCCCTTGATGGCGGCGGCCTTCACCTCCTTCATGCAGCCGGTCATGCGCGGGTTGTCGGTGTCGCAGAACGACGCGCCGCTCTCGTCGGTGGCCTTGCACGAGAGGTCCTTGGGCGCGGCGGCCTTGGCCCTGGCCTCGTCGTCGGCGGCGGCGTCGGCGAGGATGGCGGTGGACAGGGCACAGGCGAGGGCGAAGACGATCTGCTTCATGGCGGTCTCCTTGTGGGACCGCCATGAGCATCCGCCGTGCCATGCGTACGGGCGCGTGACCACTGAGCGTGATCGGTTCGCGCGCGGGTCAGGCGATCATCTGATCGATCGCGCGTCGATCAGGCGACCAGCGGTGACCACGCCGCCGCGGTGGTCAGCCAGAGCCAGCCGCGCGCGCGCGTGACGGCGACGTAGAGCCCGCGCTGGACCTCGGCGCGCTCGGGATAGAAGCCGGGAGCGAGATCGGGGACGACCACCGCGTCGAACTCGAGCCCCTGCACCTGGCCGATGGTGGTGACCTGGATGCCAGGCAGGAAGTCGAACTCGCCGTCGAGCACGAGCACCGGATCGAGGCCGCGGGCCAGCTCGCGGTGCAGCCGCCGAGCATGGTCGGCGTTGCGTCCGACCACGGCGATCTGCAGCCACGGCGCGGCCCGGGTCGCGGCATCGAGGGCGGCGATCACGCCGGCGATCTGATCGAGATCACCGGCGAAGGCGGTCGCGCCGAGGCTCGGATCACCGGCGGGCGTCGGCAGCGAGGCCGGCGGTGACGACACCAGCGCGCGGGCGAACGCCGTGATCGCCGGGGTCGAGCGGTAGCCGATGGCAAGCGTCACCCGCTCGCAGTCGCCGGCGCCGACCTCGGCCACCGCCGGGTCCCAGCCGGCGAACGCGGTCGAGTCGTCGGTGGCCTGGCGGTGATCGCCGGCCAGGGTCACGGCGCCGCCGGCGGCGACCGCGTCGCCGATCGCCGCCAGCTCCATCGGCGCGATCAGCTGGGCCTCGTCGACGAACACGTGATCCCAGCGCGGAAGCTCGAAGCGCTGGCCGCGGCGGCGGGCCAGCTCGAAGAGGACGGGCGCGTCCTCGACGTCGAGGCTGTCGGCGTCGCCCAGCGGCGTGCCCTCGTCGAGGCGCAGGCCGTCGACGGTGACCAGGCGATCGGCGTCGACGTGACGATGCTGATCTTCGGTGGTCGTCGTGAACTGGACGTGGGTGTGAGCGGCGACGGCGGCGACCTCGCGGGCGCCGAGCGCGCCGTCCGACGCGGCGGCGATCTGCTCGAGCAGCTGGCGGTCGCCCCACAGGGCCAGCAGCTCGCCGCGGGCGCGCGACAGCGGCTCCTCGGGGTCGTGGCGGTGGCGCCGGCGGGCGATCGCGGCGAGCGCGATCCGCACCGCCGGGTGCCGCTTGAGGCGGATGACCTCGGCGCCGGCGTCGCGGCTGGTGCGCTCGGGCAGGCCGCGGAACGCGGCGCGGGCGCGCTCGAGCAGCCAGTCGTCGACGATCGCGATGTCGAGGCCGACGATGCCCAGGCGATCGGCCAGCACCCGGCACAGCCGGCGCAGACCCGCGGTCGGCGTCAGCACCAGCGCACGCCACGTGCGGCCGGCCTCGGCCGCGACGCGGGCGAGGTGGGCGACGCGATACATGCCGACCAGGGTCTTGCCGACCCCGGCCTCGCCGTCGACGACCAGGCCGCGATCGGCGGGCAGCTCGACCGCGCGTTGCTGCACCGGATCGAGCACGGGCAGGGCGCCGCGGCTGGCCGGCGGCTCGTTGGGCGGCGGTCGGGCAGGCACCCGCTCGGTGCGGAGCGCGACGGCGCGACCGCCGTGGACCTCGACCAGCGCGCGCTCGATCACGACGCCGTCGAGATCGCGATCATCGACGGCGAGCTCGTAGCTGTCGCCGGCGTCATGGCGGAAGAAGACGGTGGCGAGGGGAGCGCTGCGCCAGTCGAGGACCACGAGGTCGTTGGCGACATGACCGCGGCCGGCCAGGAGCATCTGCCGGCGGCGATGGCGGCCGGTGTCCTCGACGGCGAGGTAGCCGACGACGGGCGGGAGCGGCACGACCTCGGCGGCCCGCTGCACGAGCGCGGCGACGTGATCGGGCACGGGCACGGGCACGGGCTCCTAGACCGCGGGAGATCGCTCGCGCGGGATGCGGTAGCGGTCGAGGATCCGCGGCGCGGCCTTGGCCACTTCGGCGACGTCGAACATGATCACGCCGCCCGAGGTGGTCGTGATCTCGATGACGCCGGCGCCGGTGGCGGTAGCGGCTTCGATGTGAGCCACGAAGTCGGCCAGGTTGCGCGGGGTGTGACCGTTCACCGTGCCCACCGCCTCGTTGTAGAGGTGGGCGTAGCCGACGTTGAGCTCGTCGGCGAAGATCTGGGTGAGGATCACGATCTCCTCGCGCTCGGCGCTGCGCACCCCCAGGTAGTAGTAGTTGAGGAACTCCTTGGGCGCCTTGTTCCACCACTTGTCCCAGGTGCCGAGGAAGTCGCGGGTCAGGGTCTGGAACACCAGCCCACCGTAGACCATGTAGCGCGGGGCCTGGTCGTAGCGCGAGCGCGGCACCAGCGGCCGCCACGGCTGGAGCGTGACGTCGACGTCCTGGGCCCGGCCGCCGCGCAGGATGCCGAGGCGCATGGTGTCGCCGACGTAGCGCGTGCCCAGCACCACGTCGTAGCGAGTGCGGTGCTTGCCGTTCCAGCTCACCGTGCCGTTGTTGGCGATGGGCAGGCCGGCGACGTGGGTGATCACGTCGCGGAGCTGCAGCGTGCCGTCGCACGAGCCGCCGTGATCGATCTGCACCACCACGATGCCGGCGGCGCCACCGTCGACGCCGAGCTGGCGGCGCAGGAACGGGTTCTCGAGGTTCTGGGTCAGGATGCCCAGGGCGGGGACCTCGGGCTTCTTGCCGGCGGCCACGCCGTCGAGGAAGGCGCGGATCACCGGCGGCGGCACCATCTCGCCGATGTTGTCGACGCCGGTGAGCTTCTGGAAGGCGATGCCGACGACCTTGCCGCTGCCGAAAACCGGGCCGCCGCTGTTGCCGGCGTTGATCGCGGCGTCGACGGTGACCGCCAGCAGGTGGCGCTGCGAGTGGCTGTAGCGCTGGACCTCGATGCGCGACACCACGCCCTCGGTGATCGAGATCTCCTCGCCGCCGACCGGATAACCGACCACCGCGACCTGGTCGCGCAGGCGCGGCATCTCGCCGATCTCGGCGGGAGACACGTCGTCGAGGAAGCCAGCCGGCTCGAGCACCTCGAGCAGCGCCAGATCGCAGTCGTGGCAGACCGCGCGCACGCGGGCGATGGCCTTGTCGGGGTGAGACGGCTTCTGCACCTGCAGGAAGGTGGCGTCGGCGACGACGTGGGCGCCGGTCAGGATGGCACCGCCGGCGATCACCACCCCCGATCCGGTCGACGACGACGGCGACTTGGTCTGCCACGGACTGTCGTAGTCCGGTTCCTGGGTGGTGGCGAAGACTCGAACGACCTCGGGATAGGCCATGAAGCTGCAACGTACCACGCCACTCCCGGGCCGGCGGAATACCGCCGCTCCGGTGTGCGCTGTACTCTCCACCGCGCACGAGAGGAGCCTCACATGATCAAGCCTCGGTTCACCTTCGCTCTTGTCATCACTGGCGCTGCCTTGTTGTTCTCGACCCCGGCCGTCGCTCAGCAGAGCCAGCCGGCGCCGCCCGCGGTCGCGGCCACGACGGCCGCCGCCGAGATCAAGGCGGCCAAGGGCATCGACAAGCGCGAGCCGGTCGACGAGGGCACGTCGTTCGCGGTCGGTGACACCGTGCACGCGTGGACGCGCGTGACCGGCGCCAATGGCACCAGGGTCACGCACGTGTGGAAGCGCGATGGCAAGGAAGTGTGGAAGGCGTACCTCCGCATCGGCTCCAAGCGCTGGACCACCAACTCGCGGCGCAAGATGTCGAAGGCCGGGGCCTGGAGCGTGGACGTGGTCGCGGCCGACGGCACGGTGCTCGCCACCGTTGCGTTCACGGTGCAGTGATCACGGTGCCGTGACCGAGCGCGCCGCGGCCGCCTTGCGGGCCTGGACCCGGCGGTCGCGCCAGGCCAGGAACGGCCGCTCGACCAGGTAGTACGAGGCGACGGCGCAGGTGAAGGCCAGCACCAGGTTGAGGGGGAAGGCGTTCACCTGCGATCGCGCAAAGTGGTTGATGAACGGTTCCTGCCACAGGTAGAGCGAGTAGGACAGGGTGCCGAGCCAGACCAGCGGCGCCCAGTTGAGGGTCTTGCCGACCCAGTCGTCCGGGGTCCGGACACAGCGGTCGACGCAGAGGGCGACGCCGATGTTCATGACCGAGATGTTGGTCGTGTACTCGATCGCGTACCAGGTGGGCAGGTTGGCGAGGGCGACGATCACCGGAACGATCACGAACAGCGGCGAGCGCAGGGCGCGCAGGTAGTGCCGGTTCTGGTCGAGGCGCGGTTTGAGCGCGGCCAGCAGGCAGCCGGCGGCGATCGAGTCCATCACGCAGGGGTAAGCCTCCATGGTGATGTCGTCGGGGCGGTCGACCACGAACCAGGCTGCGGCCCGCAGGCAGGGCGCGATCACCATCATGGCCAGGGCGATGGGCACCACCCGGCGCGGTCCGCCGATGACGAACAGCGCCGGCCACATCAGGTAGAACTGCTCCTCGATCGAGAGCGACCAGAGATGGCCGAGCTCCCACGACCGATCGTAGTGGTAGTTCATCGTGTAGGTGAGGGCAGCGACGATGTCGCCCGAGCGCAGGGCGAGCGTGCCCACCACCGACGCCAGGCACATGGCGGCGACGAAGGTGTAGAACGCGGGGAAGATCCGCCACGCTCGCCGGGCGTAGAAGCCGCGCAGCGACACGGTCCCGGTCCGCGCCTGCTCGTCCAGGAGCAGAGAGGTGATGAGGAACCCCGAGATGACGAAGAAGACCCGCACGCCCAGGTAGCCGAAGTCACCGGTGGCGCCGAGCGCGCGCGGACCGACCGGGAAGCCGCGGGTGCCGAGCAGGTGCGAGATGATCACCAGCAAGATCGACAGGGCGCGGAGACCGTCGAGCGAAGGGATGCGCCGAGCCGCGGACACGTGCCCGCGATGACTAACACAGCGTGCGGTCGCGTTCCATGACCGTGTATGGTGTGGCGGTGGACCGCATCGCGCTCCAGGCCGTGACCCCGGAGGCGCTCGCCCGCGCCGTGCCGGCGTGTTCCCTGGCCGAGGCTCGCAAGATCGTGGCGCAGATCCATCGCGGCGAACCGGTGGCGGCCTCGTCGGCAGTGCGGCGGGCTTCGGCCGACGCGGTGGCCGCCTGCGGCCACGTGCCGACCGTGACCGTGCGGGCCCGCGAGGCCAGCGCCATCGACCCCTTCCAGAAGCTGGTGATCGAGCTCCCCGACGGCGAGCTGTGCGAGACCGTGCGCATCCCGCTCGAGCGGCCGGGGCGGGTGACGGTGTGCGTGAGCTCGCAGGTCGGGTGCGCGCTGGCGTGCGCGTTCTGCGCCACCGGCCGCCTCGGCCTGCGCCGCAACCTCGAGACCTGGGAGATCGTCGAGCAGGTACGGCTGGTGCGGGCCGGGCTCGACGCCCAGCCGAGCGTAGCGAGGCGGTCTGCGCCGTGCAGATCGGACGAGCCGTCCGCGGCGAGGCCCATCGATCGACCCGGGCGAACGGCCGCCTCGGCCGTCCGACCCCGCGTCCACGGCGTCGTGTTCCAGGGCATGGGCGAGCCCATGGCCAACCTCGATCGCGTGCTCGAGGCCATCGCCGTGTTCTCGGAGCCGTGCGCGTTCGGCATCGACGCCCGCGCCATCACGGTGTGCACGTCGGGGCACCCGGTCGGCATCCGCCGGCTGGCGCGCGAGGCGCCACGGGTGCGGCTGGGCCTGTCGCTGGGCAGCGCGAGGCCGGCGGTGCGACGATCGATCATGCCGATCGATCGAGCTCACTCGCTCGACGAGGTGCTCGACGCCGCCGCCGAGCACGCCCGCCTTACCGGGCTGGCGCCGATGTGGGCGGTGACGCTCCTGGCCGGCGTCAATGACGGCGCCGACGACGCCCGCGCCCTCGCTGGACGGGCGCAGGCCTTCGCGGCGGTCACCGGCGTGCGGCCGCGGCTCTCGCTCATCGCCTACAACCCGATCGGCGGGGACGACCCGTTCGCCCGGACCAGCGACGCGGCCACGGCGGCGTTCCGGGCCGTGCTCGCCGACGCCGGCCTGGCCAGCCACCGTCGCTACTCGGGCGGCGGCGACATCGGCGCCGCCTGCGGGCAGCTCGCCGCGCAGAGCCCGTGAGTCCAGCGTCGCGTAACGCACCGGTCGCACGAACGTGACTTGTCGGTGAAGTTGTCACATGATCGTCGATCATGAGTGCCCGTGGGGCTCCGTCGATCTGGTGGTGGGCGTTCGGATACTTCGCCTGTTACGTGCCGTACACGGTGCTGACCAAGGCGCTGACGTCGGGGCTCGTCGAGACCGGCGGTAAGCCGGTCGGCGGCATCGAGATCCTGCCGCCGTCAGTGATCGCCGCGGTGGTCACGTTGATCCTCTTCCTGCTGGCCACCGGGTGGTGGCGCAAGGCCCGCACCGTGAGCCTCGGCGGCCTGTCCGTGCCGCGGCCAGGCAACCTGCAGATCCTGTCGGGCCTGTGCTCGAGCGGCATCATCGCCACCACCACGCTCTCGTACACCTTCACCGGCGTCAGCATCGTCTTCGTCATGCTGCTCATGCGCGGCGGCGTGCTGGTGATGGCGCCGATCGTCGATCGCCTCACCGGCCGGCACGTCCGCTGGTTCTCGTGGTCGGGGCTGGTGCTGTCGCTGTCGGCGCTGGTGGTCGCCTTTGCCTTCGATCCCAAGCGCGGCGGCGACCTGACCCTGCTCTGCGCGATCGACATCGCCTTCTACCTCGGCTTCTACTTCGTGCGCCTGTCGCTGATGAGCCGGCTCGCCAAGTCCAGCGAGCCCGGGGCCAACCTGCGCTACTTCGTCGAGGAGGGCCTGGTCTCGGCGCCAGCGCTGCTGATTCTGCTCGTGCTCGGCGCGCTGCTGCTGGGCGGCGACGTCGGCGCACAGCTCCGGGCCGGGTTCACGACGTTCTGGGATCGGCCGGTGGTGCTGGAGGCGCTGGCGCTGGGCGCGCTGTCGCAAGGCACGGGCATCTGCGGCGGCCTCATCTTCCTCGACGTGCGCGAGAACACCTTCTGCGTGCCGGTGAATCGTGCGTCCAGCGTCCTGGCCGGGCTGTTTGCGTCGCTGTGGCTATCGACGGTGCTTGGCCACAAGACGGTGCCGAACAACGAGCTGGCCGGCGCGGCGCTCATCATCGCCGCCATCGGGTTTCTCACCATCCCGCCGGCGATGCAGAAGCGCAGGGCCAAGCAGGTCGCGGCGCGGACCGCTGCTGCCGCTGCGACCTGAGGTCGGCGAGAGTCCGTCAGCTCAGGATGAAGCCGCGACCCTCGCCTTTGCCCGATCCGGTCCCGGAGCCGGTGCCGAGGGTGCCGTAGCCGCCGGTGCCGCGCGGTCGCTTGGCCGCCTTCTTGGCCTTGGCCATCGTGACCTGGACGATGAGCTGCTTGTCGAGCTGCGGGATCGCCGTGATCGTCTTCTCGATGTACCCGGGGTGGCTGACGCGGATGTTGACCTCGACGTCGGGCATCAGCTGCAGCCTGAGCGGAGTCCTGCCCACCAGCTGATCGTCGACATGGACCTCGGCGCCGGCGGGGGCGCTCTCGATGGTGACGTCGACCCGGGCGGGTGCCGGCGGGGCAGGTGGGGCCTCGGCGACGACCGGCGGGGCGGGCGGAGCGGGCGGGGCGGGCTCGACCGGGGGTGCGGGCTCCGCCGGCGGGGCGGGCTCGACCGGCGTGGGCTCGGGCGCGGCGGCGACGACCGGCTGAGCTGGCGGCGGTGCCTTGCACGCGCAGGCGGCGACACCGAGCATGGCCGCGGCCGAGACCACGGACTTCCAGATGATCGCGTTGGCGCGGCCCGTTCGCTGCATCGTGCGATCGTGCCTCACGTTCCGAGGGCGCGCAACGTGGCCGCGGCCCGCTCCTTCACTTCCTTGCGCCAGCGCCCGCCGACCACCTCCTCGAGATAGGGCGCCGCTCCGGGACCGATGTCGTCGACCAGGAAGCGCCGCACCTTGTCGTGGGCGCTGTCGTTGCCGAGGCCGTACATGGCGCTGCGCAGGAGCCGCTCGTCGTCGCGCATCGCGCGGTCGATGGCGATGGCCTTGCGGAAGTGCTCGAGGCAGTCGGAGACCCACAGCTTCTCGCAGTAGATCTGGCCGATCGTGAGCGGGATCTCGGGATCGGTGGGCTGGGCCGCGGCCAGCTTGTGGAGCGCGCGCACCACGTCGTCGGGCGTGTTGCCGCCGCGCACGCGCGCTCGCAGCCGGGCCAGCTCGCTGTTGGTCTGGTCGGCGGGCATCTCGATCTCGTCCTTCACCGGTTTCTCGCGGGGCGGCGGCGCCGGCTTGCCACCTCCGCCGCTCGCGATCAGCACGATCACGCCGATCAACGCCGCCGCGCCGACGCCCACCGCCGCCATGCCCGCCCGGGTCTTCAAGAAGACGAGCGCCGGGCTCGGGCTGGGATTCGGGCTCGGGTTCGATTTCGGGCTCGGCGGCGGCTTCACCACCGGGATCAACGCGTCGCTCGCAAGCGCCATCGTCTGGTTGTGTGGCGGCTGCCGTTCTGGCTGCGGCTCCGGCTGCGGCTGCGGCGGCGCTTGCGGTTGCGGCTGGGGCTGCGCTTGCGGCTGCGGCTGCGCTTGCGGCTGCGGCTGCGCTTGCGGCTGCGCCTCGGGCACGCTCTCCAGCGCCTTCACCATCTCCGCCGCCGACGCATACCGATCCGCGGGCGCCTTCTGCAGGGCGCGCATCACCACCGCTTCGAGCTGGGGCGAGAATCCCGCCTCCGGCCTTCGCTCGTTCAACAGCGGCGCCGGCGTGCCCTGGTGGGCCAGGATCACGTCGGTCGGCTCGTCGCCGGTGAAGGGCGGCCCGCCGGTGAGCAGCTCGAACAGCACCAGCCCGGTCGCGTACAGATCGGTCCGGGCGTCGACCGGATCGCCGCGGCTCTGCTCGGGCGGCATGTACGTCGGCGTGCCCACCGCGAAATGACCGGTCAAGACGCTCGCGCTCTCCATCAGCTTGGCCAGGCCGAAGTCGAGCACCTTCACCTGATCGCCGAACTCGGTCGACGCGGTGATCGCGATGTTGCTGGGCTTGATGTCGCGGTGGACCACGTTCTGCGAATGGGCGTGGTCGAGCGCGGCCAGCACCTGGCGCACGATCCCGATCGCCCGCGGTGCCGGCACCGGTCCGCGATCGAGCAGATCGATGAGCGCCTCGCCGCCGATCAGCTCCATCACCACGTAGGGCTCGTCGCCGAACATACCAGTGTCGATCACCGACGCGCAGTTGGGATGCTGGAGCCGGGCCATGGCCAGAGCCTCGAGCTCGAAGCGCTTGACGAAGGTCGGCTCGGCGGCGGCCCACGCGTGCAGGAACTTGATCGCGACCTCGCGCCCGAGCTTGAGCCGCTCGCCGCGATAGACCATGCCGATGCCCCCGGCGGCCAGCGCTTCGATCACGCGATAGCGATCATCGAGCACCGCTCCCAGGCGCGGATCGTCGGCTCCCACCCGGCGATCTTATACGACGGCCGCTAGGCCTTGTAGCTGGGGCGCGCCTTCACCTCGGCGTACCAGCGCGCCAGATGTGGGGTGTCGTCGCCGATCATGAGCCGCGAGACCTTACCGAAATCGATCGCGCACACCGCCGTGATGTCGGCGACCGAGAAGCTGTCGCCGGCGAACCAGGGCCGGGTGGCCAGCTCGCCGTCGAGCCAGGTGAAGCGCCGGGCCACGTGCTCGCGCATGATCTCGGCGAACTCGGGCGCCTGGCGGATGCGGCCCTGCCAGAACGGGTGGCTGTTGCGGAACACCTGCGCCACCGGGAACAAGAGCTCGAGCTCGGCGTGGCGGTTCCACTGCTCGACCTGGGCCCGCTGCCAGGCGTCGCCGCCGAACAGCGACGGCTGCGGGTGCTGCTCCTCGAGGTACCGGCAGATCGCGATCGACTCGCGCAGGAGGCGCCCGTCGGCGAACTCCATCACCGGCACCAGGGCGAGCGGGTTCTTGTCCAGGTACGCCGGCTGCTGATGGGCCCGGTCGTTGATGCTCACCTCGATGAGCTCGACCTGATCGGTCAGGCCCTTCTCGTGGAGAAACATGCGCACGCGCCGGGGGTTGGGAGCGCGCGCGTCCTGGTAGAGGAGCATGGAGGGCATGTCCCGGAATCTAGCGCCATGTGACGTCGGTTCCGTACCCGACACGCCGCTCTTGACGCCCTAACTACACCCGTAGTAGCAATACGAGACCTGTCGTGACCATGTCCCGCGTCCCCGAGCTCACCCCTGCCGAGTTCAACGTCATGAAGGCGTTGTGGCACCTCGGCCACGCCACTGTCGCCGAGGCCCGCGCCGAGCTGGTGCGGCGCGGCGGCGGCGAGCCGGCCTACACCACGGTGATGACGCTCCTGGGTCGTCTCGCCAGCAAGGGCGCCGTGGCCGTGGACCGCGAGCGCGAGCCCTTCGTGTACCAGCCCGCGTTCGCGCGGGCCTCGATCCTCAAGGAGCGGCTGCGCGACTTCCTCGACGACGTCTTCGATGGCGAGGCCCAGGCCATGGTGCTGGGGCTGGTCGAGGACGAGTCGCTCACCCTCGACGAGCTGCGCGACATCGAGCGCCGGGTCGAGACGCCGGCCGCGTCGACGCCGGCCGCAGCGGCGGGCCCGAGCGGCGACCGCCGCGAGTCGCGACGCAAGAAGGAGAAGCGGGCGTGACGGTCTCCCTCGAGACCCTCGGCGGGGCGGCCGGCGACGTGATCGCCGCGCTCGGCACGTCGCTCCTGTTCGGGACCGCGCTGGCAGCGGCGGCGTGGTTGCTCTCGCTCACGCTCCTGCGTCGCGCCCGGCCGGCGGTGATCGCCGCGCTGTGGACCGTGGTGTTGCTCAAGTTCCTGGTGCCGGTCGGGCCCGGCGCGCGCTACTCGCTGGCCTCGCTCGTCGACGGCGCCTGGCGCGACGCGCCCGCGGTCGCGGCCGAGGTCGTCGTGGTCACTGCGCCTGCGCCTGGAACGCGCCTGGCGCCGGCCGCCCAGCCCGGCGTTCGCTGGGGCGCGCTCGCCGTCGCCGGTGGCTGGCTGG
>SXGT01529742.1_pt1 | contig 16308 bp, 18 predicted proteins | sample 3176221 | NCBI WGS metagenome assembly SXGT01 (sample SAMN11356862, study PRJNA531348) | freshwater metagenome | isolation source: freshwater sample F1-120 | place: China: Fuxian Lake, Yuxi | collected 2017-12-25 | reverse complement strand
TTTTCTGGCCGGTGGTCCCGGCCAGCGCGACGAGAGTCTGCGCATCGCGGATTCGGTCCACGGTGGTCTGGTGCGGGCCGGCTGGCCGCCCCGCGAGGCGACCCTGATCGGCGCGGCCACCCGGTCGCTGGTGCTCGGGTCGACCGTCGGTTCGTTCTCGCGGGGATTCGTCGACGACGTCCAGGTCTATCGCGACCGCTACCCGCACATGGATCAGGCGCACCTGCTGCGCGGTAAGGCCAGCGAAATCGACACGGCGAGCTTCGAGCTTGCGCTCACCGCCTTCATCCAGGGCCTGAAAAGCCAGTTCGCGGCGATCGGGGAACGCCGGCGGCGGCGCCGGCCGACGACCGTTTGAATCACACCGCGCGCAAACCTCGTCCGACCCCGGCAGGCTCCCTACATTGCAGCGGTGACGTCGACTACACCGATGCCGGCGGGCGTTTCGCTGCGCGGTGTCGGCAAGGTGTTCGGTGAGCGCACCGTTCTTCGCGATATCGACATCGAGATCGCCCCCGGTGAGGTCGTCGCCTTCCTCGGCGCATCCGGTAGCGGCAAGTCCACCCTGCTGAGGCTGATCGCCGGGCTCGACCAGCCGACCGCCGGTCATATCGACAGCCACGGAAAACCGGTGCGCGGTAACGATTCGCGCTGCGCCGTGGTGGTCCAGGAACCGCGTCTGCTGCCGTGGCGCACGGTGGCGGGCAACGTCGCCTATGGACTGCCTGCGGGCACCTCCCGCGCCGAAGGTGACGAGCTGGTGGCGCACTGGCTCGACGTCGTCGGGCTCCAGGGTTTCGCCGGGTACCGGCCCCGGCAGGTCTCCGGCGGCATGGCTCAGCGGGCCGCACTCGCCCGCGCGCTCGCGCGCACACCGGGTGTGCGGTTGCTCGACGAGCCGTTGGCGGCGCTGGACGCGCTGACCCGGCTGCGGATGCAGGATCTGCTCGACGAGGTGCAGCAGACGGCGGGCATCACCACACTGCTGGTCACCCACGACGTCGACGAAGCGCTGATCCTCGCCGATCGGGTCCTCATCTTGCGCGCCGACGCCTCGGGTGCGGCGGGAATCGCTGCGACACATGATGTCTCGATCAAGAAGCCACGCGATCGCGCGGACCCGGAGCTGGCCGCGTTGCGCATCACCCTGCTCGACACACTCGGGCTGCCGCGGCGCACGGCCGACGACCCGGAAAACCCTCGGAAGGAAATATCGGCATGAAGGCTCGCGGGCTGATAGCCCTGGTGATCGCCGGTCTGGCCTGGACGGCCTCGGCGTGCGGCTCCGGTGACGGCGCGGACACCGCGAAGGACATCCGGCTCGACTACGCGTACTACAACCCGTTGAGCCTGGTCATCCGCGACCAGAAGCTGCTGGAGAATCAGGGCTACCACGTCACGTGGGTGCTGTCGGCGGGCAGCAACAAGGCCAACGAGGCGCTGCGCTCGGATGCGCTGGATCTGGGTTCCACCGCCGGGGCGGCCGCGCTGGTGGCACGCGCCAACGGCACCCCGATCAAGGTCGTCGACATCTACAGCAAGCCCGAATGGGCGGCGTTGGTGGTGGCCAAGGATTCACCGATCACGACCGTCGCCGAATTGCGCGGCAAGAAGATCGCGGTGACCAAGGGCACCGACCCGTACTACTTCCTCTTGCAGTCGCTGAAGGCGGCCGGCCTGTCCCGCAGCGATGTGGAGATCGTCAACCTGCAGCACGCCGACGGAAAGACGGCTCTGGAGCGCGGTGACGTCGACGCCTGGTCGGGCCTGGACCCGTTCATCGCGCAGACGGTGCAGGAGTCCGGTTCGCGGCTGCTCTACCGCAACCCCGACTTCAACAGCTACGGCACGCTCAATGCCCGCGAGGACTTCATCTCCGGCAACCCCGAGGCCGTGCAATCCGTCGTCGACGTCTATGAGGAGGCCCGCGCATGGGCTATCGCGCACCCGAACGAGTTGACCGAACTGCTGGCGCGGGAAGCGAAGATCTCGCCGAGTGTGGCGGGCGAAGTGCTGAAGCGCACGGATCTGACGGTCGATCCGACGCCGGGGCAGGCCCAGATCGACGTGTTGACGATCATCCTGCCGATCGCGGTGGGCGACGGCGACATCAAGTCGCAGGAAGCGGGACAGCAGGCCCTGGAGACACTGATCGCACCGACGTTCGCCCAGCAGTCCGCCGGCTGACGGCGACGCTGCGTCGCGCCCCGGCGGCGTTGGTGGGGCTGATCGTGCCGATCGCCGTGCTGGCGGTGTGGCAGCTCGCGGTGGCGGGCGGGGTCTTCTCCGCCGGACAGCTACCGCCGCCCGTCGATGTGGTCAGCGCGCTGGGCGAGCTGATCAGCCGCGGCGAGCTGTGGACGCACCTGGGTACCAGCCTGTCCCGGGTGGTCGCCGGCTATCTGTCCGGGGCACTAGCCGGGCTGGCGCTGGGTTCGCTGGTCGGACTGTCGGTGGGCGTGCAACGACTGTTCGGGCCGACCGTCGCGGCGCTGCGCACCGTGCCGTCGCTGGCGTGGGTGCCGCTGCTGCTGCTGTGGTTCGGGATCGGTGAGGAACCGAAGGTGCTGCTGATCGCGATCGGCGCCTTCTTCCCCGTGTACACCACGACCGCTTCGGCGCTGTCGCATGTGGATCCGCAGCTGGTCGAGGTCGGGCGGGCCTACGGCCGGAGCGGCCCCGCACTGCTGGTGACGGTGTTGTTGCCCGCCGCGGCGCCGGCGCTGGTGAACGGGTTGCGGCTCGGGCTGGCCAACGCCTGGTTGTTCCTGGTCGCGGCGGAGCTCATCGCGTCCTCGAAGGGTCTGGGATTCCTGCTCATCGACAGTCAGAACACCGGGCGGACCGACGTGATGCTGCTGTCGATCGTGCTGCTGGCGGTGCTGGGCAAGCTCAGCGACGGCATCTTCGGAGTCTTCGAACGCCGGATGGTGGCGGTGCGCAGTTAACCGAACACAGAAGATGAATTCTCAGTGAATGAGGGTCGCCACATCGGGCACCGTGGTCACCCGCGGCGGACGGTGCTCCACCTGGTAACACTGCCGGACGCACGCCCGATAAGCGGATACACAGCCGTGAAAACGGCGGTTTCGTCGAGATGCCGAACGTGAACGAGCAAACTAGGCTCGTCCGCGATCAGCACCAGACCCGGGACAGGAGTCGGAACCGAGGGTGAAAACCGTACTTGGACTGTCGGTGACAGCGGCCGGTGTCGGCTGGGTGCTCGTCGAGGGCACCGCGCCCCTGGACGACGACAAGTTCGCCGTCCGCGGCCTCGATGACCTCGTGCCCCGCTGTCTTGCCGCGGTGCGCGGCGCCCAGTCCATCGCCGCGACCAGCGGCCGCCGGATCGACTCGATCGGGGTGTGCTGGAGCCAGGACGTCGAGCAGCAGGTCAGCACGCTGCTCGCGGAGCTGCGGACCGCCGGCTGGCCCGATGTGCGCTCGGTCCGCCAGGTCACACCGGGCAACGGTGAAGTTGCCCCCGCCCAGCGCGCCGAGCGCACCGACCTCTGCGGCCTGCTGGCCGGGATGCTCGCCGACGACCGCGAGACCGACGACCGCGAGACCGACGCCGATGACGAGACGGCGTTTGTCGATCACGACGTGATCTGCGGGCCCGATGCCGGACGGACACCGGCCTATGACGCCGCGCAGGCGGTCGTCACCGACGCGGCACCGCCGGAGCCCGTTCTGGTGGCGCGCCCAAGCCGCAACTGGATACCCGAGTGGACGCCGGCGATATCGGGCACCCGTCTGGTGTCGGCGGCCGCGGTGACCGCGGTGGTGGCGCTGTTCGCGGTCGGTTCGCAGTTCGTCGGGACAGCGAAGCAGCAGCCTACGGAGGCGGCGCTGGCCGGTAGCACCACGGCGCCGACGGCGCAGACCACCCAGGTGGTGCCGCAACAGCCGCCCGCGGTACAGCCGGTGGCGGCGGTGCCGGAGCCGACGCCCACCCTCGCCGCGGTGAGCGAGCCGCCGGTGCAGCTGGCGCTGCCGCAAACGCAGCCGGTGGCCGAACCGGTTGTGCCCGTCGAACCACCGGTGAGCGCCGAGCCGCTCGCGGCACCGCAACTGCCGGCGCCCGATGCGGCCCCGGCCCCGGCGGCCGAGCTCGCCGTCCCGGAGCCTGCCGTGCCGCTTGCGGCACCCGTCCCGGCTCCGGAGGTCCTTCCGCCGGCACCGGTGGTACCGCCCCCACCGTTCTGGATGCTGCCGCCGTTCGTGCCGGCTCCGCCGCCACCACCGCCGGCGGTCGTGCCGCCGGCGCCGGAGGCGCTCGCCGCTCCGGTCGAGCATCTCCCACCGCCCGCGCCCGTGCCGCCCGCTCCGTCGGTCGACCCGGTGCTCGGCGCCCTACCCTGATATCGGGTCAGACCCGCGCCGGCATGCTGTCCCACCCGCGGACCACCGACGCCGAGGAGAACACCGCGGCATCGAGATCGACTTCCCAGTCAGGGAAACGGTTCATGATCTCGTCCAACGCAATGCGGCCCTCGATGCGCGCCAGCGCATTACCCAGGCAGTAGTGTGCCCCGACGCCGAACGACAAGTGCTGGCGCGGTGACCGGGTGACATCAAACCGCTCCGCGTCCGGCCCGAAGCGGCGTTCGTCGCGGTTGGCCGCACCGATCAACAGGATGATCGCGCTGCCCTCGGGCACCGTCGCGCCCTGGAACTCGGCATCGCGGGTGACGTAGCGGGCGGCTTGCAGCGCGGGCGGCTCGAAACGCAGGATCTCCTCGATCGCGCCGGGTACCAGCGACCGGTCGGCCACCAACTTCCGGCGTTGGTCGGGATGTTCGGAGAGGAGCTTGCCCGCCCAGCCGATCAGGCGGGTCGTGGTTTCCGATCCGGCCACCGCGACGACCGACATGAACAGCAGCAGCTCCTCGCGGCGCAACGTGCGGGTGGTGCCCGTCTCGTCGGTGAACTCTGCGTTGAGCAGCTCGGTGGTCAGATCGTCAGCGGGGTTGGCGATCCGCCAGTCGACGAACTCGGCGAAGAACTCGCCGTCGGTGAGGGGACCGTCGGGATTGTCGGTCATCTGGGCGCCGCGTTCGGTGCGCACATATTTGTCGCCGTCGGCCAGCACGCGACTCTGGTAGTCCTCGGGAATGCCGAACAGCGCGCTGACCACGCGCAGCGGCATCACGGCGCCGAGATCGGTGACGAAATCGAACCGGTCGCCACCGACCAGCGGATCGAGGCAGCGCGCGGTGAACTCACGGACCTTGGGCTCCAGCGCATTGATCTTGCGAGGCGTGAAGGCCCGGGACAGCAGGTTGCGGTGGAGATCGTGAATCGGCGGATCCTCGAAAATCAGTGTTCCCGAGGGAATCTCGATGCCCGCCTTGATGATCTCCAGCACCGCCCCGCGTGCCGAGCTGAACGTCGCGTGATCCACCAGCGCACGGTTCACGTCCTCGAAGCGGCTGACGGCGTAGAAGTCGTGGGTGTCGTTGTAGTAGAGCGGCGCCTCGTCGCGGAAACGCTTGAACATCGGGTACGGGTTCGCGTTCAGGTCCGCATCCCACGGGTCGTAGTACAGCCGCTCGGTGGCGCTGGTGGTCATCGCCGGCTCCCTAGAAGCTCAGTCCGTGTTTCTCGAAATGCCGTGCCAGTGCCTGCATGTAGGAATCTCCGTGGAACGGTCCGCGGGCCCCGATCGCGGCCTCAAGGAACGGGCCGTATTCCTCGTCGTTGACGTAGGTCGACCAGTGGGTGATCTGGGCGTCCTCGTTGGTGTCGACGAAACTGATCGAGTAGAAACCCATCACCTTGCCGTCGTTGACGTTGGTGCCCTGCCAGCGGTAGCGCATCACGAAGCCGTTCTCGGCCGGCCAGACCTTGTAGTCGACCGGCTTCCAGTCCGGGAAGGTGATGCCATAGGCCTTGGCTTCCACGGTGGCCGCGGTATCCCAGTGCGTCGCCACATCTTTGAGTACCAGCTCTTGATCGGCGACGAAGTAGGGGGAGGTATAGACCGCGTCCTCGGTGAACTCCCACTCGTCGTAGCTCTCGCCCGCGGCGACCTTCTGCAGCACGTACTTGTCGCGGTAGCTCTCGGCCATCCGGCGGTGTTTGGCGATACGGTCTTCCAGGTTCACTGCGCGTGCTCCTCTGTGGTGATCGGGTCCGGTGGCAGCGGTGCGCTGCCCGGCTTTGCGGGTAAACCCCAGGTGCCGAAAGCCATGGCGGTCAGGGTGTAGGTGCCGACGAGGAAGACGACCTCCATCGCGGCATGTTCGCCGAGTTCGTCGACGAGGCGCTGCCAGGTCGGCCACTGCGCCTTGCCGTCGGCGAGGATCTCGTCGACGGCGTCGAGCACCAGACGGTCAGCGCCGCCGAATCCGTCGTTGCGCTCGACCAGCGCGGCGACATCGGCATCGGTGACACCGACCGCGGCACCCAGCCGGACGTGCTGACCCCACTCGAACGCCGAGCGGTGCCGGTGCGCGACCCGCAGGATGATCAGTTCACGCAACCGCCCTGGCAACTCTCCGCGCTGCAGCAGGAAACCATTGAAGCGCAGGAACATTTCCGCCATGGCGGGGTGGCGGGCCAGCATCCCGATGATGTCGAAGTTCAGCGGGTCGTAGGGTTCGCCGGAACCGGCCCGGGGCACCTTGTCGGCGGGCAGTCCGAGCAGCGCGCCGAACGCGGCGTATTCAGGATCGCCCCATTGATCGACGGCCAGCGGCGCCATGCGCGGTACCTCGGTCACGACGGCAGCGCCATCTGCAGATACAGGTCGAGGCGCCGGATCCGACCGTCATCGCTGAACTCATAGACCGACAGCGAATTCACCACGCTGCGAAAATCGCCGACGACACTGCGCTCTTCGAGTTCCAGGAACACCAGGTCGCCGTGCTCGGTGATGCGCTTGAACGTGCAGTCCCATTCGGAGGTGGTCGCCCACCCGGTGAGGAAGGCGGTGTAGCCGGCCCAGTCCATCTCTTCCTTGAAGGCGCCGACCCGGAGGAAGTTCTCGGTGTCGACCAGGTCGGCCAGGGGAGCCCAGCCGGCTTCGGTGAACCCGGGTGCTTTGGCCGCGGTGACGAGGCGGCCGGTGGTGGCCGCGTACTCCAGGACGGTGCGGCTACGGCCGGCGTGCTGTGTGACGATCTCGGCGAGTTCGGGCATCAGACGGCCGCCAGGTAGCGGTCGATGACGGAGTGATAGTGCGCGATCACCACTTCCTCGTTGACCAGCGCCATGTGGTCCAGACGGGCATTGCGCAGGCCGGTCTGCTGACGTGGCATCTGTTCGTAATCCTGTTGCAGCGCTTCGAAATACTTGAAGCTGCCCGGCTCCCGCACATCGATGAGGTCTGCGGCAAACGCACTGCGGTGTTCTTCGGGAAGCCACATGAAACTGGTGATGTGCCAGATGCATCGGTTCGGGTCGCCGTCGGGGTGCGGGGTGGACATGATGACGGTGGCCTCGCCGGCCCGGATGGTCATGAAGAAGTTGGGGAACAACACCCAGCCGTGGTTGTCGCTCATCTGTGCGTCGGTCAGACCGTCCACGTCGAGTCCGTCGCGGGACAGCGTATCGCGGGTGGCCTGCTGCAGCAGCGTGCGCCCGGTGACACCCTCGGGGAACACCAGAGTGCCGTCCGCCGTGCGGTTCTCGTCGACCAGTTCGGTGAACCGGGGGAGCACCCGCACCACGCCGGGGAAGGTCTCGGGCAACTCCATGATGCCCTCGACCTGTTTTTCCGGTCCCATGCCCTCGACGTGGGCGATCTCGAACGGGGCGACGGCGATGCTGTGTTTGTCCAGAAACCGGTACTTCACCTTGGTCGGATCGATGACCAGTACCCGCAGCAGCTGCGGATGGATCCCGGAAACGTGGTAACCCTCCTCGAAGGCGTCCATCACCACCTTCCAGTTGCAGTCCAGCGCCTCTCGGACGTTGAGCACCGTGGTCATCTGATCGAGGTGATAGGGCTCCAGGATCCGGATGACGTCCTCGCCCAGGAAGTCGCGCAGCGGTGCGGCATTCGGGTCGGGATTGAGGAAGATGAAACCGGCGAAGGTGTTGACCGGCACCTCGAGCAGGCCGTAGGCGTCCTTGTCGATCTCGGGTTTGGAACAGCCTCGTAGCGTGCCCTGCTGGTCATAGGACCACAGGTGGTACTGGCAGACGATGCGTTGTTTGGCGTGTCCCTGCCCCTCGAACAGCGGGTTCCCACGGTGCCGGCAGGCGTTGACGAAACCCCTTATGGTGCCGTCGTTTCCGCGCATCACCACGAAGGACTGATCAAAGATCCGGTACTCCTTGAAGTCGCCGGCCTTCGCCAGTTCGTCGACACGACCGACGATCTGCCAGACCCGCATCCAGATGGCCGCACGCTCCCGGTTCACGAAATCCTGCGAGGTGTAGCGGTCGGTGGGGATCTGCATGCGGAACAGTGCGCTGGCATCGTCGGGGCTCAGACCTTCGGAGTCGACCCATTCGCCGGGGCGGGCGGACTGTGCGGAATCGATGGACATCGAGGGTTCCCTTCTGCGGGCTGATGTTCGCGAGGACGCGAGGGCGGCGTCGGGGCTGTGACGGCAGTCACGATAATACAGAGATGAATTTCAGATACAAGTCTGTATTTGAGATCGATGTTTGCGAGAATGGGCCGATGACCGAGCGCTGGACCAGAGAGCGGCGGATGGAGCAGACCCGCACGGTGCTGCTCGATGCGGCCGAGGGGATCTTCGCCGGACGCGGGTACGCAGGTTCGCTGGAAGACATCGCCGAGGCCGCCGGCTACACCCGCGGCGCGATCTATGCCCAGTTCGGCGGCAAGGACGAACTGTTCCTCGCGGTGATCGAACGGCATCGCCAGCGCTTCCTGGACGGCTTCGCGGACGTGATGGAATCCTTCGACCGGTTCGCCGATATCGACGTCGAAGGATTCGCCGAACGCTGGCGGGTGCTCAGTGGTGCCACCGATGCCCAACAGGCCGCGGCGTTGAACTATGAGTTCACGCTGTTCCTGCTGCGCAACCCCGCCGCCCGCGATCGGGTGGCCGTCCAGCGCCGCGAGACGGTGCGGTCACTCGCCGAGTACATCTCCAAAGGCGTTGCCCGCCTGGGCGGCTCGTTGAAAATTCCGGCCGAGTCGTTGGCTCGGGTGCTGCTGGCCACCAACGATGGCGTCACGCTGGCCAGCCACCTCGACGGCGAAGACCTGTACCGCACCTTCCTGCAGTTGGTGCTTTCCAGCGTCGGCCCACCCGAGGGGTGACGCAATGAAGCGTAGTCTAGCTAACTATGGGACGCACCGACAATGACACCTGGGATCTGGCCTCGAGTGTGGGCGTGACGGCCACCGTGGTGGCCATGCAGCGGGCCATCGCCACCCGCTCCGGCACCGCGGGAGTCAAGGATCCCTACGCCGAGCCGCTGGTGTCGGCGGTGGGCGTGCCCACCTACATCCGGCACGCCCGCGGCGAATCCGGTGACCAGGCGCCCGTGGACGCGGTGCGCATGGCCGACGGCATCGCGGCCCGCACCCGCTGGTTCGACGAATTCGTCACCGACGCACTGGCGGCCGGTATCCGCCAGTTCGTCATCCTCGCCTCCGGTCTGGACGCTCGCGCCTACCGGCTGCCATGGCCCGCCGATGCGATCGTCTACGAACTGGATCAGGCCGAGGTGATCACGTTCAAGACGCGCACACTCGCCGACCTGGGCGCGGTGCCCGGCGCCGAGCACCGCCCGATCGCCGTGGACCTGCGCGACGACTGGCCTGCCGCACTGAGGGGCGCCGGCTACACGACCGACCGGCCGACGGCCTGGCTGGCCGAAGGCCTGCTCATCTACCTTCCGCCCGCGGCGCAGGATCGCCTGCTGGACAACATCACCGAGCTGAGCGCCCCCGGGAGCAGGATCGCCACCGAGAACACCCCGACGGTCAGCGTCGAGGACCTGCGGGAGATGAGTGCACGGATGCGCGTGACCCAACAGGAGTGGCGGGCCAAGGGTATGGACCTCGGTGACGAGGTGGACGTGGCCGAACTGTTCTACGCCGGTGACCGGACCGAGGCGGCCACCTACCTGGCCGGTCAGGGCTGGGGGACCACGCTGCGCAAGGGCACGGAACTGTTCGCCGACTATGGGCTCTCGCCGTCGGCCGACGGGTTGTCGTCCTTCGGCGACGTCGTCTACGTCAGCGCCACCCTCGGGTGAGCGCGCAACGCACGATCAGCGAGGTCATTGCGGCCGCGCCGGACGTCGTCCGCGATTTCTATGTCGATCTGGACAACCTGCGCACGCTGCATCCGCTGATCGTCACCGTGCAGCGCACTGCGCGCACCGTCGGCCCCGATGGCTATGTCTCGAACTACCGTGTGCGAGACCGGATCGCGTTGGGCCGCAGTACCTTTCCGGTCACTTATACCGCGACGCTGCACGTGCCGGCCGTCGGGGAGGTCTGGACCGAGGCCAGGCAGTTCCCGCGGGTGCGACTGCGGGGCCGGGTCTCCTTCGACGAGGTGGCCGGCGGCGGCACCCGGCTCACCGAGCGGTTGAGCATCACGGCGCCGTGGCCGCTGGCCGGGTTCACCGCCCGCCAGGCGATCGCCGCGCACACCGCGATGCTGGCCGGGATCCGGCAGCATTTCGCCTAGTCGGCACCGCACCGCCGGAGAGGGCGGTCGAACGCGTCAGCCGGTGCGGGCGAGCACCTCGCTTGCCGCGGCAAGGGAGCGCAGCGTGTGGGCCCGTGCGTCGCCCATTCCGACGAGGCAATCGACTGTCAACGGCGCAAGGACGTGCGTGAGGCCGTGCCCCTCATGGCCGAAGAAACCGGCCAGCTCGAGCATCACGGCCCCGTGCACGAGGCTCCAGAGCCGCCCGGCGACATTCAGTTCGCCGTCGTCGCGGATGCGGCCCGACGCGATCATGCGGCGAACGGCATCTCGCAGTGCCTCAAAGGATTCGGCCCATTCTGCACGGTCGGTGGCACTCTCGGTGCTGGTGACGTCGGCGCGCTGGCCGACCACCGACGCCGGGGATGTGGTGCCGAAGATCAGCTGATAGCGCTGCGGGTCCGCGAGCGCGAACGCTCGATAGGCAGCGCCCATGACGAAGAAGTCGCAGACCGGATCGTCGGTCTGATCGGCGTCGGTCAACACCCGGGTGAACCGCGCGAACGCCTCGTTGGCCAGGGCGTCGATCACTCCGGTCATGCCGCCGAAGTGGGTGTACACGGCCATCGTCGAGGTTCCGACCTCCGCGGCGAGGCTACGGACGCTCAGTGACTGCAGCCCGTCGCGCTCGAGTACGCGCATACCTCCCTCGATCAACCGCTCCCTGACGTCGCTCATCGTTGCGATTTTGCCATAACGCTGTTATAAAAGAGGCATCGATAACGCTGTTATGGAGGGCTCGTCATGACAAACCTCTATCTGGAGGGGCCGTTCGCGCCGATCGACGAGGAGGTCACGCTGACCGACCTCGAGGTGTCCGGCTCGATCCCGGACTACTTGGATGGCCGTTACCTGCGCAACGGCCCGAACCCGATCGGTGAGATCGATCCCGAGCTATACCACTGGTTCATCGGCGACGGCATGGTGCACGGTCTGCGTATCCGCGACGGCAAGGCCGAGTGGTACCGGAACCGGTGGGTGCGCAGCCCGCACGTAGCCCGCGTCCTCGGTGAGGAGCGGCGAACCGGGCACACCGGGATCTCCGCGCTCGGCGCCAACACCAACGTGATCGGACATGCCGGCAAGACGGTCGCGCTGGTCGAGGGCGGCGTCGCCAACTACGAACTGACCGACGAACTCGACACGGTCGGACCCTGTGACTTCGACGGCACGATCACGGGCGGGTACACCGCGCACCCCAAGCGCGACCCGGACACCGGGGAACTGCATGCGGTGTCCTACAGCATGTATCGCGGCAACACCGTGCAGTACTCGGTGATCGGCGTCGACGGCCGAGCGCGGCGCACCGTCGACATCGAGGTCACGGGCAGCCCGATGATGCACGACTTCTCGCTGACCGAGCGACACGTCGTCTTCTACGACCTACCGGTCACCTTCGACAATCGCCGGGCCGCCGAGATGGCGGTGCCCCGCGGACTTCGGCTGCCGGCGCGGCTCCTGATGTCCGCGTTGATCGGTCGCGTCCGGATCCCCGACCCGATCAGTGCGAGGACGCCGTCCGGAATGAGCGCCGACCGCCGGTTCCCCTACTCGTGGAACCCGCGTTACCCCGCCAGGGTCGGTGTGATGCCGCGCGAGGGCGGCAGCTCCGACGTGCGCTGGTTCGACGTGGAACCCTGCTACGTCTTCCACCCGATGAACGCGTACGACGACGGCGACACGGTCGTGCTCGACGTGATCCGCCATCCCAAGATGTTCGACACCGATCACCTCGGACCGAACGAGGGTCCGCCGACGCTGGATCGCTGGACGATCGACCTCGCCGACGGCAAGGTGCGTGAGTCGCGGATCGACGATCGTGGCCAGGAGTTCCCGCGCGTCGACGAGCGGCTCGTCGGCAAGCGGCACCGCTATGGTTACGCGCCCGCGGTCGGCGAGGGCGCCGGTGGGACCGGGACCCTGCTCAAGCACGACTTCGTCGGCGGGAACGGCCAGGCACGGTCCTTCGGCGTGGACATGTCGCTGGGCGAGTTCGTCTTTCAGCCGTCCGCGCCGGACGCCGACGAGGACGACGGCGTGTTGATGGGCTACGTCTACGATCGTTCCACCGACCGCAGTGAGCTGGCGATCGTGGATGCCCGGACACTGGAGTCGGTGGCCGCGGTCAAACTGCCGCACCGGGTACCCGCCGGCTTCCACGGCAACTGGGTGCCCACGGGCCAGGTCTGATCCGGCGCAGGATCAGCTCGCGGGAACTGCCTCGCCGCAGGCGACCGCCTTGGCCCACCGATAATCGGCCTTGCCGGCCGGTGAGCGCACGATTTTCGGCTGGCGGATAAAGGCTTTCGGGATCTTGTAGCGTGCCACCGACTGCCCGCACACCGCGGCGAGGTCTTCATCGTCGGCGCTGGCGCCCTCGGCGAGTTGCACGACGGCCACCACCTCCGAGCCCCAGCGTTCCGAGGGCCTGCCCACCACCACGACGTCGTAGACGGCCGGGTGCGCGGCGATGGCACGTTCCACCTCTTCGACGAAGATTTTCTCGCCACCGGAATTGATGGTCACCGAATCGCGCCCCAGCAGCTCAATCCTGCCGTCCTCCAGGACATTTGCCCGGTCACCCGGCACCGACCAGCGCACCCCGTCGATGGTGGGGAAGGTGCGGGCCGTCTTGTCCGGATCGCCGAGATAGCCCAGCGGGATCAGATCACGGCGGGCCAGCCAACCGCCCCCCTCGCCGGGTGCCAACACCCGGCTGAGGTCCTCGGCGACGACTGCGGTATCGGACTGGGCGTCGAAGACGGCCGCGGTCGTCTCGCCGCCGGCGGTGGAGAAGGTGCTCAACTGGGCACCGGATTCCGAGGCGCCGACGGCATCGAGCAGCATCAGGTGCGGCAGGGCGCTCAGGATGCGCTCACGCACCGTCGGCGAGAGCGCGGCGCCGCCGTTGGTGATGGTGAGCAGCCCGGACAGGTCGTAGTCGCCCTTCTCGATCTCTTCGACCAGCGGCCGGGCCACCGCATCGCCGACGACCGGAATCGTCAGTACCCGTTCACGTTCGGCGAGCCGCAGCACCTCGGCGGGACGCAACCGCTCCACATCGTCGGGGATGACCAGCCGGCCGCCCATGGTGATCGCGTTGTAGGCCGCCCACTGCGCGGCGCCGTGCATGAACGGCGGGATCATCAACATCGACATGGCGCCCGCGCCGGCGCGGGCCTTCTCGGCGAGTTCCTCCTGGGAGGCCCGGGCCTGATTGCTGCCGAACGGACGCCCGCCCATGGAGGACAGGAAGATGTCGTGTTGGCGCCACAACACGCCCGAGGGCCTGCCGGAGGAGCCGCCGGTGTAGAGACTCTACAGGTCATCCCCGGACGCGGCGGGAAGCCCGCCGGCCGGTGCCGGCGTGCTCAGGATCGTCTCGTAGTCCACGGCGCCGGGCAGGAGCTCGTTGCCGGACTCGTCGGACACCTGGACCAGTACCTGCAGGTGCGGGACGCGGTCACGGATCGCGGCCACCCGGGGCGCGAACTCGGCGTTGTAGATCAGCGCACGGGCCTTCGAATCGTTGAGCAGGTAGACGAGTTCTTCCTCGACGTAGCGGTAGCTCACGTTGAAGGGCGCGACCCGGGCGCGGTACGCGCCGATCATCGACTCCAGGTACTCGTTGCCGTTCCGAAGATAGATGCCGAGGTGGTCCTGGCCGGATTCGTGGCCGTCGAGGGTGTCGCGTTCGGTGTGGCAGCCCAACCCCGCCGCGGCCAGGAAATGGGCGAACCCGTCGACCCGGGCATCGAATTCCGCATAATTGAATCGTCGGTCCCGCCAGACCAGAAAGGTCTGTTCGCCGATGGCGCCGGCCACCGTGCGGAATACCGAGGACAGGTCGAAGGTCACGCCGCTCATGACCACAGACCATACATTGATCGGATATGCGTATGGTCGAGATTGGTCAGTCCGGTGCATTCCGCCGACGCGCAAGAGATGCCGCCGTACCGGCCAGCCGGTACGGCGAGAGTGCTGGCAGCCGGAACGACACGAGTGCGGGCCGATGACACGATTGCGGACATGGCATTCGACAGCATCACCGTGGTGGGCGGCTCGCTCGGTGGGCTGGCCGCAGCGCACGAACTGCGCGCCATCGGCGCCGACGTCACGGTCCACGAGCGGTCGAAGGACCGCACCCAGCCGCGCGGTGCCGGCATCGTCATGCAGCCCGAGGTCGCGGACCTGCTGGAGCGGCTCGGCCACTCGGTGTCCTCGGTGAGCGTGCTGTTGCAGGAACGCCAGCAGCTGCACCGCGACGGCAGCCTGACCCGCCACCGAGCGCCGCAGTGGATGACGTCCTGGGACACCCTGTTCGAGGCGCTGCGCCGGGCGCTGCCCGTAGGCGTCTACCTGCTCGACAGCACATTCACCTCGGCAGAGGCCGACCGTGAGGGTGTGACCGCAGATTTCGCCGGTCACCGCGTGCGTTCGTCGCTGATCGTCGGTGCCGACGGGGTGGGCTCGACGGTGCGCACCTCGATGGGTGTGCCCGGGGTGCCGCGCTTCCCGGGCTACGTCGCGTTCCGTGGTCTGGAACCCGAGGCCGGTCTGCCTCGAAACCTGATCGATCTGCTCGCCGACCGGTTCACGCTGTTCGCGGTGCCCGGCCTGCAGCTGCTCTGCTACCTGGTCCCCGGTGCCGATGGTGACACGACGCCGGGCAATCGGCGGGTCAACTGGGTCTGGTACGTCAACGTCGGCGAACCGGACCTTGCCGGGCTGCTCACCGGACGGTCGGGGCGCCGATATGACTACTTCGTGCCCGCCGGGGAACTGACCGAGGAGACCACTGACTGGCTCGGCGCCCTGGCCGGCGCCGTTCTGCCGCCGCAGTTCGCCGCACTGGTCGCGCACTCGACGGTCTTCATGCAGCCGGTGTACGACATGCCGGGAGGGCCGATGCTCGGCGATCGCGCGCTTCTCATCGGTGATGCCGCGGGCACCGTGCGGCCGCACACCGCCTCGGGGACATCCAAGGCGTTCGGCGACGCGGCCGCGCTGGCCGCCGCCATCGGGTCCGCGCGCGGCGGGCGAGCCGACGCCCTCGGGCGTTGGCAGTCGGGGCGGCGGGCGCACCAGGCGGCGCTGGCCGAACACGGACTGCTGCTGGCCCGTCAGTCACATCTGGGGGACACCGGTCCACGATTCGGTCCGCTGAGCTCCCGCGTGTCGATCGACAGTTGAGCCGCCGGCTCAGGCCGGGAAGAACCCGTCTCCGGTCAGCACCCCGGGCTGCCAGCCCAGCGCGCCTCGACAGAGCATCGGGCGACCGTCGGGCGTCTGTGCCGCGCCCTTGGCCACCGAGCACGGTGCACCGGTCTCCTGCACACCGTGCAGCGGATAGGAGATCGTCCAGAAGCCGGTGTAGACCGGCGGCCACTGGTTGGGGATCCAACTGCACTTCATCGCCTGTCCACCGCGGCCGCGCCCGAAGGTGAACAACTGGGTGTTGTCACACGGCGCACCGAGCGCGGCGTGGTAGTTCATGCCGGGCACATCGGTCGGATAGCGGCCCGACTCGTCATCGGCCGCGGCGGGCGCGGCAAAGCTCAGCGCAGCGGCCGCGATCGATACAGCAACCGTCAGTTCACGAATCATGTCCCACCCTTTGCCAGGTCGTGCCCGTACCGCGGCAAAGTTTAGTGGT
>SXGT01295603.1_pt1 | contig 16311 bp, 9 predicted proteins | sample 3176221 | NCBI WGS metagenome assembly SXGT01 (sample SAMN11356862, study PRJNA531348) | freshwater metagenome | isolation source: freshwater sample F1-120 | place: China: Fuxian Lake, Yuxi | collected 2017-12-25 | reverse complement strand
TGCCCGGCAGGGTCAGCGAGGCGTTGAACAGCGCCATGATGCCCAGGATGAAGATCGCGTTCAGGACCAGGCCAACCACCGTGTAGAAGCCGAACCGGCCGTAAGTGACCAGCATGAACACGATCACGGCCGTCACCGCGACGATGCTGGCGATGGCGCCCAGGCGGATCGAATCCTTGCCGAGTTCCGGGCCGACCGAGCGCTCCTCCACGACCCGCAGCTCCACCGGGAGCTTGCCCGAGCGGAGCTGAACGGCCAGATCGTTGGCCGTCTCGACGGTGAAGCTGCCGGAAATGCGCGCCTGACCACCCAGGATCGGCTCTTCGATATTGGGCGCCGATAGGACAACATCGTCCAGGATGATGGCGAACGGCTTGTTGACGTTGTCCTGGGTGGTCCGGCCAAAGCGGAGGCTGCCCTGGCTGTCGAAGCGGATGTTGACGACGGGCTCGCCCCTCTCGCCGAAGCCCTGCTGCGCGTCGACCAGCTGATCGCCGGTCACCATGGCGCGGCGCTTGACCGCGATCCGGCCGACGCCGGCGGGATCATCGGGATAAGGCAGGAACTGGCTGCCGGCCGGAGGACGCGCCGCGCGGGGATCGGCGGTGAGATCGACCAGCTTGAAATCGAGCCGCGCGGTCTTCCCGATCAGGTCCTTCAAGCCCTCAGGGTCTTCGAGCCCGGGCACCGACACCAGAATGCGGGTATCGCCCTGGCGGATCACCGTGACTTCCTTGGTGCCGCTGGGATCGACCCGATTGTAGACCACCTCGCGGGCAGTCTCCATGTCGCTCTCCAGCGCCGCATCCAGCCCCGCCGGGGTCGGCTGCATCACCACCCGGCTGGTATCGATCACCTGCACGTTCCAGTTGCGCTGGCCGGTGAGGCCGACCGGCTGGGTCTGGGCGTAGGCGATCTCGCGCGCGGCATCGACCTGGGCGGGGTTGCGGACCAGGAACGAAAGGCGGCCGCCGCTGGTGGAGATGTCACCGATCTCGATCCGGGGGGAGGCGCGGCGCAGCTCCTGCTCCATGATCTCCTCCATCCGCTCGAGCTGCTGGCGCGCGACGTCGCGCGTGTCTCCTTCGAGCAGAAGGTAGGAGCCGCCGGCAAGATCGAGGCCGAGCGCAATCCGCGCCGAGGGCAGCCAGCCCGGCCACCGCGCAACCTGGCTCGCCGGGAAGAAGCTCGGGATCGCAAGCGCGATGCCGAGGAGGCAGATGAGGGTAATCCCCCATACCTTCCATCGCGGAAAATCGAGCATCAGTCGTTCGCGGGCTTGGGACCGTGCGGGCGGACTTCGCTCAGCGTACCCTTGACCGCCTTGACGCGAACATTGGGGGCCAGCTCGACCTCCACTTCACTCTCGTCGACCCGGACGACCTTGCCGACCAGTCCGCCACCCGTGACCACCATGTCATTCTTCTTCACGGCCGCGATCATCGCCTGGTGCGCCTTGGCGCGGCGCTGCTGCGGGCGGATCAGCAGGAAATAGAAGATCACGAAGATGAGAACGAGAGGCAGCGTCTGGACGAGAAAGCTCGCACCGGTCGAGGGTGCGGCGGCGCCGGCTGCTTGGGCGTAAGCGGGTGATGCGAACATGGCTGATCCGGATGTGAGGCAGGCGTGACCCAGGCCCGCCGGGGAAGCGGGCGCGACTAACATGGGCCCCGTTCCCGCGCAAGCTAAGGAGGCGAGCCGCTGGCGCTCTGGCTTGCCCTATGCACGTCGGCCCGGGCACCCGGGCCAGGGCTCTTCTTTTCTACGGCTTCGAAAGCAGCCCTGGCCCGGATCACGTGCGGGGCTGACGTATTCGTCAGTAAATTCCGCCCTCGCGTTCCAGAAAATCCTGCTCCGCCTGGGCCTGGCGCTTCGGGGGTGAAGGACGCGCGCGGGCAGGGGGCAGCTGGCGGGGAACTGCGCGTGTCGCGGCGCGGGCGAGGGGGGCGGCCGCCGCCGGAGCAGGCGTGGCGGTGACGATGCCGAGCTGCTCCGCCGCCGCCCGGTTCACGGCATTGTCTGCGAGGCGGCGGACCTCGAACAGGCGTGCTTCGATCAGGCCCGGATCGGCGCCGACCCGCTCGGCGGCGCGGATGTGGCGCGGAACGAGATTCTGGGGCTGGAAACGCGGCTCCGGTCGGCTGCCCTCATCGGCGGCGCCGGGGCGCAAGTCGACCCGGCTGGCGACGTGATCGAAGGCGACGCAATGATCGAAGTCGTCTGCAGCGAGCGTGCGGCTGTGCACGTCGAAGCAGTGCTCGCTGTAGGCCGCGATTCCGCCCGACCCCGCGCCCGTGATCCGGCGGAACTCGCCGACTGCCTCCTCGACCTCGGACCGGTCCACCGGCTGGTCGCGAAACGCGGCGGCGGCCTCACGGAGCGCGGCCGGGCTGCGCGCTCCGGAGGCGTCCGGCTGCGGAACCTGCGCCGGGCGCGGGTCTTCCGAGCCGCGGGCCAGCAGAGTAAGGGCGCCAGCCAGCAGCAGGATCCCGGCCAGCGCAACCCAGGATGCGGCGCGCTGGCCGACGCGCAGCGGGGGCTGTCGTGGGGGCGGCGGCGCCGGCGGCCGGGAACTGGCGCTCATCGCCTGCGCGAGTTCCGCCCTATGCCGCTCCTGCCGCGCCCGCTCCTCCGCATCGTAGGCGGCGCGGCGCTGCGGATCGCGCAGGATACGGTAGGCCTGGTTGAGCTCGGCCGCGCGGCCCGCCGCCGCGCCCCCGGACGCGATGTCGGGATGGTAGCGCTTCATCAGGGCCTTGTAGGCAGCCTCGATCACCACCGGATCCGCGTCCGGCAGTACATTCAGCAGCGTGTAGAGGCGGTTATGATTGCGCATGGGGCGGCGGGCGCGGACCATGCCCCAGGGGCGGGGCGATTGCTATCCCTGGCCGGGCGCGTCCGGGCCCGGCGTGGGCGCCGGCGGCCTGGCAGGCACGAGCAGCAGCGGCGCGAGGCGGGCTGCGACCAGCAGCAGGCTCGGGATCAGCATCGTGTTCCAGCCGTCGCGGATCGACTCGGCGATCTGGTCCTCACGGTTGGGCCAAATCTCGTAGGAAAGGTCGAACCACTCAGTGGCCGCCGTCGCCGCCGCGAGCAGCGCCCAAGGCCAGGGGCTGGCGACCGAGCGGCGGAGCAGGGCGGCGGCCGTGAGCTGCGCGATCACGCCCACATGAACGTGGAGCGCGTCCATGTGCAGGCCGGTGAAAATGCTGATGCCGTGCTTCAGGTCAAACCAGTCCATGGCGGGGGCTTAAGCGCGGCGCACTCACATGCAAGTCAGGGCATGACGAGAGGCATCAGTAATTCTTCCGGTACCGGACGTTCAGGCTGTTGTTCCCGTTGGACCCCGCCTGGCTCAGGATCGACAGGGCCCGGGTCAGCGCAATCTCGATCTGCGTCGCGGTGAAGCCGCGGGCGTCGGTGATCACCTCCAGATAGATGTCGTTGCCGAGGTAGAAGCCAGCCGCGATGGCGGTGCCGCGGCCCTGCGCCTCGTCGCCGCCGAGCACGCGCAGCCGCGACAGGCCGGAGGCGCCGCGCAGGGCGCCGAGCGGGTTGAGGCCGCCGCTGCCACCGCGCAGGGAGTTCAGCGATGCGCCAAGCTGGACCACCTGCAGGGCGGACAGCTCCGTCACGGATCCGCCGAAAAGAATGCGGGCGAGGATCTCGTCCTGCGGCAGGCCCGGGTTGGAGCTGAAGGTGATCTGCGGATTGAAGGCCGTGCCGGTGATGTTGATGGTGACGTCGACGTCCTTGATGGTCGAAGTGGCGGCGACGGTGATGCGCGGGTTGGGCGGGCGCGAGCCGGTAAAGGCGACACGGCCGGTGGTGAGCTCGAAACGCTGGCCGGAGAAGCTGATGGTGCCGCGGATCACCTCCGCCTCGCCGACCAGCTCGGGCGTGGCCGAGGTGCCGCGGACGCGCAGGTCGGCCCGCCACTCGGATTCGAGGCCCATGCCGGCGACGAACACCTGGTTGTCGGCGCGCAGGCGCAAGTCCAGCTTCCAAATGCTGGGTACGCCGCCGGCTTCGGCTTGCTGCCGGTTGAGGTCGGGCAGCGGTTCGCCCTTGCGGCGGACGCCCGTCAGTTCGACCACTTCGGCCGCGCCCTGGCGGACGATCTGGTAGCGCACGGTGGGCAGCGCCAAGTCACCGCTGATCAGTCCACCGCCTGCGCGGCTGTTGGTGATCGCGACCTGGCCGGAGACAGTCGCGCCGAGATTGTCGCCGCGGGCGAGGCGAGCGCGGTCGAAGGTGAGGCGCACGTCGATCGGGAAGCCGGCCGCGGCGGCGAGGCCAACGGTGCCGCTGCCCGTGACGGTGCCTTCGCCGGCGCGGCCCTGGAGGCGCGTGATCTCGAGCTGCGAGCTGGTGAACTGGCCGGCGAGCTGCAGGTTGGTAATCCGGGTGCCGTAGTTCTCGTCGGTGAAGACGAGGTTGTTGGCGCGGATAACCCCGTTGAACTGCGGCGCCTGGACGCGGCCACTGAAATCGGCGGCGATGCCGATCGGCCCGGCGAGCTGCTGATCGGTGATGCCGGACAGCGCCCAGAGCGGCTCGGCCGGCCCGTTATAACGAACGCCGCCGGCGAGCGGCGCGGCGAGCAGGCGCTGCACCCAGCTGCCCGCGCCCGGCCCGAGCGGCTGGAGACGCACCTGGGCCCGACCGACAACCGCGCCCTGGCGGCGGATCACGGCGTTGGCGAGGCCACCTTCGGGGCGGAGCGTGCCGAGGAAGGCGATATTGACCGGCTCGGACAGGGTGACAAGGCCGGCGCGGGCGAAATCCTCGACCGTGAGCCGCGCGTCGGCGCGCGGGAAGGTGGCACCGTTCGGCTGGGCGAAGTCGAGGCTGCCAGTGGCGCGGCCGCTGAGGTTCAGGCCCGGCGCGAACGCATTGAACAACGACAGATCGAGCCCGGCGAAGCGCGACTGGATCTCCAACCCGCGGCCGTAGCGGCCGGCGAGGCGGACATTGCCCTGCGTCAGGACCAGGGTCGCCGGCTCCAGCACCCAGTCGGCGCCGACGCGGCGGATGTCGGCCGGGCGGGCGAGGCGGAACGGCACGCGGCCGACATTGCCCTGGAGGTTGGCGCGGATCAGCGTGGGCGTCAGCGCGGCATTGGCGGCGATGCGGAACGGCACACCGCTCGTGCCCTGGACCAGCGCCTGCACCTGCCCGCGGCCATTCTGGTAGTTGATTCGGGCTCGGCCTGCCTCGACCACCAGCTCGCCGCGGCGCAGGCCGGCAACCTGGATGTCGCCGACCACGGTGGGCGCGTTCGGGTACAGCGTCACCGTCGCGCGGACGATGCCGCGCTGGATGGTGATCGGCGGCTCGCCGGGGATACTGGCGCCGTTCGCGGTGGCGTTGATCACGGCTTGCTGCACGCGGCCGACCGCGCCGAGCCGGACGGTACCGGTGAGGCCGCGGCCGTTGACCGCCAGCGTGCCGATGAACGGCCCGGCCGCGCTCTGCTGGACCCGGCCCGAGAGAGTGAAGCCGGCGATCGTCAGGCGCCGGATATCGAGCGTGAGCGGGCCGGCGCCGGTGCGGACGGTGAGGTCGGCGGTGAACGGGCCATATTGCGACTGGCCAGTGGCGCGGATCGCATAGCCCCCGGCGACGCTGCGAATGCCGGCCTCGACGTCGCTCAGGCCGATGCCGAAGCCGGGCCGGGCGGCGCGGATGCGGACGTTCGGCGCGGCGGCGGTGCCGGTGATCTGGACCGCGAGCGGACCGTACTGGGTCGAGGTGCCGACCAGGTTCAAGTCGATACGGCCGGTCGCCGGATCGAAGGTGCCGCCGCCCGATCCGATGCGCAACTGCGGCGCCGCGACACGCAGGTTCTGGACTGAGACCAGGCCCGCCGGATTGACGTTTATATTGGCCGTGACGATCGCATTGCCGCCGAGGAAATCGCGCGCGGAGGCGTTGTCGATCCGCCGGGTCCGCAGGGCGACGCGGCCGGACAGGCCGAAGCCGCTGCCTTGCGTCACCACGTCGACATTGGAATCGATGTCGACCAGGCCGACGCCCTGGACGAGATAATTGTTAATCCGGCCCTGGATGCCGGCGCGGTAGTCGCCCTTGGCGACGTCGGCGACGACGATGGCGGTGGCGTTGACCCGGTCCGAGCGGATGCGCAGGTCGTCGGAAAGAATGCGGCTGCCGGCGATCGCGAGCGTGCCGTCCAGCGTGACGTTGGTGAGTAGGCCGCCGACCGCCTCCGGCAGGCCGGTGATGCGGCGGGCGGTGGCCGAGATCGGCACGGTGTAGCGATCGGTGCCGACCACGGCGCGGCCCTGGGCGCGGAAGCCTTCGAGCACGGTCTCGTTGAAACCGAGCGCGGCCGCCTGCACGTCGTAGACGATCGTGGGCGTGCGCAGCGGCCCGTTCAGCAAAGCGGCGACCCGCACGTCGCGGCCGTTGAGGTTCGGCGCGATCGCCGCCGGCCGGAGCAGCCGGGCGGCGACGCGCATGTTGGTGAGCCGGCTCTCGCCCAGATCGAGCAGGCCTTCCGCCGCAACCGCGAGCGCGGTCGACTGGGCGCGCAGCCTCAAGTCGGCGCGGCGCTCGGCCAAGGTGGTGACGAGGTTCACCTGCACCAGCGGCGCGGTGAGTTCTCTGGCCGGGCCCGCAGGTAGGACGAGGCCGGGGCGGACCCGGCCGGTGACGTCGAACGTGCCGTTGCGGCCGGTCACCGACAGGTCGGCCAGCCCCTGACCGGCGACCATCGCCTGCGCCCGGCCCTGCCAGCTGGTCCAGGTGCCGCGGCCGGTCACCTGCGCCGCGATCGGTTGGTTCAGGCCGGCGAGGCCCGCGACGAAGCCGTTCGCCGGCCCCTGCACGCGCGCCTCCACATCGAAGCGATTGTCCGCGGGCACGGCGTCGAGCGTGAGCGCCAGCCGGTCGCCGCCGGCAATGCCGGGCGCGGCGATCGCCCCTGCGTTCAGCGCCACCTGGGCGCGCCCGTCGGCGATCCGGGCATTGCCGTCCAGCGACAGGAGGTGCCGCCGCCCGGTGACGGGCGGCTCGACCAGCAGCCGCCCGACCCGGAGCCGGCCGATATCGATGTCGAGATCGGGCAGCAGCGGCGCGTTCGGATCGCCCGGGCGCAGCTCCGGCAACCGGCCGAGGCGAGCCTGCGGGATGACGAGCGAGCGGATGTCGACCCGGTTGCGGAAATAGGCGAACGGCCGATAATCGAGCTCGGCACGCGGCGCCTGGAAGAAGACGCCCTTGGGATCCTTCAACGTCAGATTGTGGAGGACGAGATCGCCATAGATGTTGCCCTCGATCCGGCCGACATCGATGTCGAGCCCAGAGGCGAATTCCAGATCGTTGATCTGCTGGACGACCAGGCGGCGGCCATAGTCGGTGTTCAGCCCGAGATAAGTGCCGGCGACGAGCAGCAGCAGAAGGGCAGCCAGCGCGCCGAGGCCCATCGCGACCTTGCGGCCGATGTGGCGCGAGCGGCGGGGCTCCGGCGCCTCAGCCGCGGTCTCGTCCGGGAGCGCTGGCTCGCCCGCCATCAGAAGGCCTGCCCGATCGACACGTACACGGCAACGATCGGCTCGCCCCGGCGCCGGCCGAGCGGGGTCGCGACATCGACGCGGAGCGGCCCGAAATTGGTGTAGAGCCGGCCGCCGACCCCGATCCCGTAGCGCAGGTCGCCGAAGCCGGGCGTCTCGCTGCTGGTCACTTGGCCGGCGTCAATGAAGGCGACGATCCCGTAATCACCGAAGCGATAACGGCCTTCGAGCGAAAACTCGGTCAGGCTGCGCCCGCCGACTGGGACCAGAATGGTCGGGTTCGCCTTCTCGTCCGGGTCCTCCGGATCGAAGTTCGGGTTCGCGACCTCCACCTTGGGCCCGAGATCCTGGAAGCCGAACCCGCGCACCGATCCGCCGCCGCCCGCATAGAAGCGCCGCGAGGGCGCCAGCGCTTTCCGCTCCGCACCGAAGATCGATCCGAAGCGGGCGCGGGCGGCGACGACAAGGCTGTCGCCGGCCGGAACGTACACACTGCCGTCGATCTGGTTGCGGATGTACGGATTGGCGCCGTTCTGCAGCGATACTTCCGGATTGGTGCGGCCGAGCAGGCGGAAGCCGCGGGTCGGGTTCAGGAGATTGTCGGACCGGTCGTAGCCCAGCTGTCCGGTCAGCCCCGCGATGAAGTAGGTCGCCTTCGGATCGGGCGCGTTACGGACGCGGAACTGCCGCTCGTTGGTGGCAATGATCTCGGCACCATAGGCCCAGGTCCAGACCTTCTGCCAGATCGGCGTCGACTCGCGCGAGATCAGCCCGGCGAGCCGGGCGGTGTAGCCCCGGAAAGCATCGTAATCCCGCCGACCGGCTTCGGCCTCGACCAGCACCGTGCGATCGCGCTTGCCGGCGTTGGAGCGTCGGAAGGACAGGTTTACCGACTGCTCGCTGGTGCCGGCGACCGCGGCGGCGCGGACGGCACCTTCGGGCGGGAACAGGTTGCGATGCTCCCAGCCGGCCTCCAATCGCAGGCCCTCGCCGGTCGAAAAGCCACCACTGGCGGTCAGCGAACGCGGCGGGCCGGCATCCTGAACGACATTGATGTTCACGAACTCGGTGCCGTCCGGCGCTGCCTCGCCGGTGCGGGCCGGCGCGGCCGAGACGCTGGTGAACAGATTGGTCGCCACCATGGCCTCGCGCAAGTCGTCGACCAGGCGGCTGTCGTAAAGATCGCCGCGCTTGAAGCGGGACAGCACCTCCACATGGCGCGCATCGAAGGCAAGGTCGCCCTCGGTCGTGAAGCCGCCGAAGCGGGCGCGAGGCCCGGGCTCGACCGGCAATGTATAATCGCCAAGATCGGTCTCGGGATCGAGCAGCACGTCGCGCTGGCCGACTTCCGGAAACGGGTAACCCTGCTGCGTCAGGCGCAGCGAGACGTTCGCTTCGGCCGCAGTCACCACGGCGGCGACGATCGGGTCGCCAGCCTTCAGCCCGAGCGCCTCGCGCGGAAGGCCGGGCGGCACTGTCTCGGGGCCCTGAACAGCGATCGTGCCGAACTTGTACCGGTCGCCCGGCGCGGCGGTCACCGTGACCTGCACGACGCCGCCCGGCTCGGTCGCCTGCGCGACCGTGATGGTGCCGACCCCGTCATAATAGCCTTCGGAGCGCAGCAGCCGCACCAGCAGCTGTTCGTCCTCGCGGACGCGGCTGGCGATCTGGGTGCCGTTGGTCGCCTCGCCGTCGCCATCCTCCAATGCCGACAGCTCACGGAACCGACCGGCCAGTTCGATCTCCTGCAGGCCCTCGACGGTCAGCGTGTAGCGGACCGGCGGTGCCTCCTCCGGCTCTCCGGTCCTCTCGGGCGTGGTCACGTCGAAGGTGGCGAGCGGCGGCAGCGGCTCGGTCAGTGCCGGATCATCGGGAACCGGCGCGTCCGGCACCGTCTCGCCCGGCGCGGCAGGCGGCCCCTGGAACTGATCAAGCGGCTCGAGCGGGGTACCGAGGGCCGGATCCAGCGACGGCAGCTCTGCCTCGAACTGGCTGTCGCCGATGATCGGTTCGCCGGGGTCGCCGCTCGGCGCCGGCAATGGCGTGGGCGTCGGGGCGGGCGTGGCGGATTGAGCCCAGCCGGGCGCGGCAATGGCCAGCGCGCTCAAGGCCGCTGCCGCCGACCACCTGCTCCGTTGCCTCAAAGTCCAGACCCGTTTCCTAGAACAACCGACAGCTTGAACCGAAAGCCGACGGATTTGAAAGGCTTTGCGCCCGAAACGGAGTGCTGCCGCCCCGCTCTGATGCGATCGCGCAACAGTTCGTGTGTGCATCGGGCAACTCCGCGATAAAATCCTGCCTGGCGTGCGGAACCGCAGCTCAGTCGCAGGCGTATTGCGGATTGCCCCAAGCTGTATCCAGCGCCACATGTCAGGACTGGGGCGTACGGGGGCGCTCTGGGGCGAGCGGGCCATGCCGATTCTGCTGTTGGTGTTGTGGGCCTCGGGTCATTGGGCCGGCGGCGTGTTGCCGGCGAAAACGCGTTTGAAGAGGTGGCAGTGGGACTGCTGAAGAAACTTGGTCTGGGATCGGCAGGCAAGAGGTTGCCGCGCGGCAAGGCCGGCGCGCGGGCTTACGCTGTGGGCGACGTCCATGGCCGCCTCGATCTGCTCGATTCACTGTTGGCCGAGATCGAGCGCGACATGGCTGCACGGCCTGCAGCGCGGACGTTCATCATCTTCCTGGGCGACCTGATCGACCGCGGCCCGGATTCCGCCGGCGTGGTCGAACGGCTGCGCAGCTACCGCAATCCCAATGCCCGGCTCGTCTTCCTGGGCGGCAACCATGAAGAGGTGCTGCTGGAAATCCTGAGCGGCAAGCTCGGCGTGCTGCCGAGCTGGCTCAAGTTCGGCGGCGCCGAATGCGCGCAGAGCTACGGCATCGACGTCGACGCGCTGCGGCAGATGGACGAGCGGGCGGCCCTCGACCTGGTTCGGTCCAAAGTGCCGCGCGGCCACCGCGAGTTTCTGGAGGGCATGGCCGATACGTTCAGCTTTGGCGACTATCTGTTCGTTCATGCCGGCATTCGCCCCGGGATCGCGATCACCGATCAGGATCGCAAGGACCTGCGCTGGATCCGCGATCCCTTTCTGTCCGACGCCAAGGAACATGGCGTCGTGGTGGTTCACGGCCACACGATCGAGGAGGAAATCCATGAACGGCCGAACCGGATCGGGATCGACACCGGCGCCTATCGCACCGGTGTCCTGACCGCGATCGCGGTAGAGGAAGAGCGACGCTGGTTCCTGACCGGACGGGCCGAGACTTCCGCCGCCGCATTGAATTCCGTGGCCGCTTGATCTATCGAAGCGCCGTGAGTTGATGCCACAGAGTGGCCGCGATCGGCCGCTACGGCTCGCTTTATCGTTCAGGACAGGGTAAGCGCGTCGCCTCCAAAGGACGCGCCGTGTTGTTTTCGCAGGGGAATTTCTGGTGACCAGCGTATTCCAGTCCGACCGCCGCTTGCACCCGGCATCCCGGCTGCGCTTTGCTGTCGCGAGCGTGGCCGTGCTGGCCGTGCTGGGCGGCTGTGCCGGTACGCGCGGGGGTCCGATTGCGTACAATCAGGACTTGGCAGCGCCCGACGCGCCGCAGGTGCTGACCTTGGGCGAGGATTATAAGATCGCGCCGCTCGACACGATCCGGGTGAGCGTCTTCCAGGTTCCCGACCTGTCGGGTGAGTTCGAAGTCGATCTGACCGGCCATATCGCGCTGCCGCTGCTTGGCAGCGTCAAGGCGGTCGACATGACCACTGCCCAGCTCGACACCATGCTGACCCAGCGGCTCGGCGCCAGATATCTGCAGTCGCCGGACGTCAGCGTGGGCGTGAAATCGTCCAGCCGCCGCAACGTGACAGTGGACGGTGCGGTCCGCCAGCCGGGCATGTTCGCGGTCAACGGCCCGATGACGCTGATGCAGGTGATCGCCCAGGCGCGCGGCACCGACGAGAATGCCAATCCGCGACGGGTGGCGATTTTCCGCCAGGTCGAGGGCAAGCGCATGGCCGCTGCTTTCGACCTGACCAGTATCCGCCGCGGCGAGATGGAGGATCCCAAGATCTTCGCCGGCGACATTGTCGTGGTGGACGGATCCAACGTCCGGGCGATCCAGCGTGAGATCCTGACCGCCCTGCCGATCCTCGGCTTTTTCCGACCCTTCTGACCGGAGCGCCCCGCCTGACGGGGCGTTCGATCCGCGACCGCTAAAGAGGCAGCGCCCGAAGCTTATGAGCAAGAACGACATCGAGCCTGCGGGCGCCCAGCCGATCTGGCCGCTTGCCCCGAGCGTGGGTGGCGGCAATCTGGCGTTGCCGGCCGGATGGCAGCCGCCGGGTTATGGCGCGCCGAGTTCGGGTGGAGGTCTCGATCTCAATCTGCAGACGATCTGGCGGATCATCTTCGAGTGGCGTTGGCTGATTCTCGGCTCGGTGGCGGTGGCGCTGGCCGGCGCAATCGTGGTCACGCTCTTGACGACCCCGCTCTACAAGTCGCGGTCGACGCTGGAGATCAATCCGCCGTCGGTGGAGATTCTGGAGAATGGCAGGGGTCAACCGGTCGTCCAGAACGATCGCGAATTCCTCGCGACGCAATATGGCCTGCTGAAGAGCCGGAGCCTTGCGGAACGGGTTGCGCAGGAACTCAATCTGCCGGGCAACGAGCAGCTCTTCCCCGGCGATGCCGATCGCGCCAGCAAGCTCAAGGCGGCGACCGGCATGCTGATGAGCGGGTTCGAGACCAAGCCGATCCCGAACAGCCGGCTAATCGAGATCGCGTTCGTATCCCCCGATCCGGGCTTGGCGGCGCAGGTCACCAACGCTTTCGCCGACGGCTTCATCAACTCGAACCTGGAGCGCCGCTACGAAGCCTCGTCCTACGCGCGGTCGTTCCTGGAGCGGCAAATCGCAAATGTGAAACGCGATCTCGAACGCTCGGAGCGGCAGCTGGTCGCCTATGCGCAGGCGCAGGGCATCATCACCATGTCCGGCAAGGAGACTTCGGACGCGGGCTCGCTTCAGGGCGCATCGCTTCAGGCGCTCAACACGGCGCTGGCCGAAGCGCAGACCAAGCGGATTTCGGCCGAGCAGGCGTACCGGCAGTCGCGCAGCGTCGGCCCGACCGCCGAAGTCACCGCGAGCACGTCCGGCCTTCGTGCGCAGCGCGCCGGGCTTGAAGCCGAATACCGGCAGCTTTCGGCCAAGTTCCGCCCGGAATATCCGGACATGGTCGCGTTGCGGGCGCGCATCGACGAACTCACCAAGCAGATCAACGCCGAAACCGGCCAGGTGTCCGGCAGCCGCAACAATTCGCTGCTGGCCGAATATCAGGCGGCCGCAGCGGCCGAGCGTTCGATCGCGGCGCAGGTTAATCAGCTGAAGGGCCAGGTGCTGAACCTGCGTGGCCGCAGCATCCAGTACAACATCTTGCAGCGCGAGGTGGATACCAACCGCTCGCTCTACGATGCGCTGTTGCAGCGCTACAAAGAAATCGGCGTTGCCGGCGGCGTCGGCAAGAATCTGGTCTCGGTGGTGGACCGCGCCGAGGTGCCGGGCGCCCCGTTCAAGCCCAGCTTGATGCTCAACCTGCTGATCGGCTTTGCCGCCGGTCTGCTGGCGGGCCTGGCCGCGGCGCTCGCTCTCGAGTTCATCAACGACACGGTCAAGACGCCGGACGACGTGCGTGACAAGCTCAAGCTCGCGTCCCTCGGCGCCGTTCCGAAGAAGCAGGGCCAGGGCTCGCTGATGGAGGAGTTGAAGGACCAGACCTCGCCGGTGTCCGAGGCCTATTTCTCGCTGCGCACGTCCCTGCAGTTCACCACGGACAATGGTGCGCCCAAGACGTTGCTGATCACCAGCACCCGTGCCGCCGAAGGCAAGTCGAGCACCACGCTCGCGCTCGCCCAGAATTTCGCCCGGCTCGGCAACAACGTCCTGTTGATCGACGCCGATCTGCGCAAGCCGGCCTTTGTCAGCGGCGTTGACCAGGCGGACGGTCTGTCCAAGCTGCTCACCAACCATGAGCGGCTGCGCGATCATGTGCTGAAGACGGAGACTGACGGGCTGTGGCTGCTGCCGTGCGGGCCGCTGCCGCCCAACCCGGCCGAGTTGCTTGCCTCGCCTCGCCTGAAAGCCCTGATCGTCGAGGCTGCCGGTGAGTTCGACATGGTGATCGTCGACGGTCCGCCGGTGCTCGGCCTGGCCGACGCCCCGTTGCTGGGCGCGGTCTGCCGCGGCACGCTGATGGTGATTGAAAGCGGCAAGACGCGCACCAAGGCGGTGCAGGAAGCGATTTCACGCCTCAAGGCGTCCGGCAGCCACATTGTCGGCGCCGTGCTCACCAAGTTCCGTCATTCGGGCCACGGCTATGGCTATGGTTATGGCTATGAGCCGTACAAATATGGCGGCATTGGTAGCCGCGAGCGCGAAATCCGGCTAATCGCACATCGTGAAGACGCTTAAGGAGCGTTCTCGGCAGTCCGGGTCTCGCCGCAGAACACTTGATTGGAAAAGACTGCCCAAGGTCGTCCTGCTTTCCGGCGGGGCGGCCCTGGTCGGTTGGTGGTGTGTCAACGCGGCTGCGGGCGAGGCGCTGGCCTCGACCAATCCGCTTGCCGCCGCGCAGTTGGTGCCGGACGATCCGCGCGTCGCGATCGGTCTGGCCCGCTTTCAGTTCCGGACAAGGCAGGGCGCGGCCGATCCGGCCGTGATGCAGCGCGCGCTCGCGGCGCTCGCCCGCATGCCGCTCGCCAGCGAACCCTTTTTTTTCGCTGGCATGACCGCGCTTTCCGCTCGCGATGAAGACAAAGGCCGGGACCTTGTCCTTGAGGCGCGGCGGCGAGACCCACGCGACGTTGTGGCACGGATTGTCGCCCTGGATGGCCAGTTGCGCGCCGGGCGGGTTGCCGAAGCGGCTGCCGAAGTCACCACCATTTCACGCCTCCTCCCCGAAGCCGCGCAGGTTCTGGTGCCCGAACTGGCCAAGTTCGCCGCCAACCCGCGCACCCGGGCGGCACTGCGCGACGTTCTGAAAAGCGATCCCTCGATGCAGGCGGCGGTGCTTGAGCATCTGGCGGGCAAGGGCACCGACCCACAGCTCGTGTTGAGCCTCGCGCCGCCGCTATCGGGCCGGGCCGCGGTTGGCCAAGCGCCCGCATGGCAGAGCAAGCTTCTGAATGCCGTACTCGATCGCGGTGACCTCGGCGAAGCGCGGGTGCTTTGGGCCCGTTTCGCCGGCCTCGATCCAGCCAAGCTTGCGCCCGGCCTTTATGATGGCCGCTTTGAGCGGCTGCCGGGGCCCGCGCCGTTCAACTGGCAATTCACCGCAAGCGCGGCGGGCGTCGCCGAGCCGACCCGCGCGCCTGCGCTGCAGGTCGAATATTACGGCCGCAGCGATGCCGAGCTCGCCAGCCAACTCGTGCCGCTCCGGGCCGGCAGTTACCGGCTGAGCATGGCGGCCTCGGGCAACACGCCACGCGCGGCCGGCGAAGGCGGCCTGACGTGGCGTGCGATCTGTTCATCAACAAAGGCGGAGCTCGGGTCTTTGCCGGTGCGGGAACTCACCTACGCGCCCAAGCGGATCGCCGCGAGCTTCACCGTTCCGAGCGGCTGTCCCGCAGTCTGGCTGCGCCTGGTCGGCACCGGCACGGAGTTTCCGAGCACGCACAGCGTCACCCTCACCAATCTCCAGCTACGGCCCGCAACGTGATCCATCAGCTTCGACTTGCGGTCGTGCCCGCCTATTTGCTGCTCTGTCTGCTTCTGGGCGGTGCCAGCGCGGCCGGCATCTGGGCCAATCTCGCGCTTCAGCTGATCGGCCTTGTGCTGATCGTGTATGCGCTGTCCGTTCAGCGCCGGACGCCGGTGGCCACCCCCGGACGGCAGATCGTCGCCGTTGCGACAATCGCCTTGCTGCTGCTCGCTTTGCAGCTGGTCCCGCTCCCGCCCTCGGTTTGGACCGCCTTGCCGGGACGCGAGCCGATCGCACGCGGTTTTGCGCTGATCGGCCAGCCGCTGCCATGGCTGCCCGTCTCTCTTTCCCCTGTTGACACCCGCGCGGCCCTGCTGTGGACGATTCCGTCGCTCGCCGTCCTGCTCGGGATCGTGAAACTCGGCGGCTATAAGGCAAGTTGGCTCGGCTGGATCCTGGTTGGCGTTGCTGTGACATCGGTCGCGATTGGCGCGTTGCAGGTCGCCGGCGCGGACTGGTATTTCTACGAAATCAGCAATTTCGGCGCGGGCACTGGCTTCTTCGCCAATGCCAATCACCAGGCGACGCTGCTGGTCGCCACCATTCCGTTCCTATCGGCGCTCTACCTGATCGGGCGCGGGCGGCAGCAGTCGGCGCAGCGTTCGTCCGGCCTGCTCGTGATCCTGGCGGGCGTGCTCATGGTGCTGGTCGTCGGCCTTGCCATCAACGGCTCGCTGGCTGGCCTCGGCCTGGCCGTGTCGGTGATCGGGGGCAGCGTGCTGATGCTATGGTCGCGCAGGCGCCGCCCACCGGTCTGGGCCGCGGCGCTCGCCTTGCTGGTCGTCGCGGGGGCCGTCTACCTGCCGTTCAGTGCGCCGATCGGCAGCAACAATCTCACCTCCGCGGAGGCGCAGACCTCGCAATATTCGCGTCGCACCACGATCGGCACGACGCTCGATGCCGCTCGGGATTTCCTGCCGTTCGGGGCCGGGCTCGGCACCTTCGTCGAGGTCTATCGGACCTATGAGGATCCGACCCGGATCGAGCGCACCTTCATCAACCGCGCCCACAGCGACTATGCCGAGTTCTTTCTG
>SXGT01412948.1_pt1 | contig 16314 bp, 18 predicted proteins | sample 3176221 | NCBI WGS metagenome assembly SXGT01 (sample SAMN11356862, study PRJNA531348) | freshwater metagenome | isolation source: freshwater sample F1-120 | place: China: Fuxian Lake, Yuxi | collected 2017-12-25 | reverse complement strand
CGACGGGCGAGGTCATGGGCATCGACCGCGACTTCCCTCGAGCGTTCGCCAAGAGCCAGGATGCCGCCTACGGCGGGCTGCCGAAGCACGGCGTCGTCTTCGTCTCGGTCGCCGACCGTGACAAGCGCGCCGTCGTGCTGCCCGCGCTACGTCTGCACCAGCTCGGATTCGAGCTGTGGGCGACCGACGGCACGAACGAGGTGCTCGCGCGCTACGGCATCCCCGCGCGGGTCGTGCGCAAGCACAGCAGTGCGGCCGAGGGCGAAGAGTCGATCGTCGACCGCATCAACGCGGGCGCGGTCGACATCGTCATCAACACGCCCTCCGGCCGGTCGGCGCGCGCCGACGGCATCGAGATCCGCACGGCGACCGTGGCGGCCGACAAGCCGCTCATCACCACCATGGCCACGGTCGGCGCGGTCGTGGCCTCGCTCGAGACGGCGGCCGAGCCGGTGACGGTGACGAGCCTGCAGGACTACGCGCTCGCGAGGGCGGAACGGGCATGATCAGCTTCGGCGACCGGTTGCGCTCGGTAGTGGATGCCCACGGCCGGCTGTGCTTGGGGCTGGACCCGCACGACTCGCTGCTGCAGCAGTGGGGTCTCGAGTCGACCGCCGAAGGTGCACGGTCGCTGGCCATGACCGCGCTCGAGGCGGCTCACGGGCGCGTCGGCATCGTCAAGCCGCAGGCGGCCTTCTTCGAGCGGTTCGGCGCAGCCGGGTACGCGGTGCTCGAAGAGGTCATCTCGACCGCCCGTGCCGCCGGTCTGCTCGTCATCGCCGATGTGAAGCGTGGTGACATCGGGTCGACGGCGGCGGCCTATGGCGAAGCCTGGCTCGCCCCCGGCTCGCCTCTCGAGTCGGATGCGATGACTGCCGTCGCCTATCAGGGGCTCGGCTCGCTCGATCCTGTCATCGCCCTCGCGACGCAGCACGGCAAAGGCGTCTTCGTGCTCACCTCGACATCGAACCCCGAGGGCCGCGACCTGCAGCAGTCGGTGAGCGGCAGCGGCCGATCGGTCGCCGGGCAGCTCGCGCGTGATGTCGCCGTGCGCAACGCCGGTGCCTCGGGCTGGGGCTCGATCGGGGTCGTGATCGGTGCGACCGAGTCGATCACGGCGAGCGGCATCGATCCGGTGCTGCTGCAGCACACGCCCGTGCTCGGCCCCGGCTTCGGCTACCAGGGGTCGCGACTGAGCGACCTCGCGAGCGTCTACGGAGTCGCGTCCGGCTCGGTGATCCCGACGGTCACGCGCAGCGTGCTCTCGGCCGGGCCCGCCGGGCTCGCCGCCGCCCTCGACGAGCACCGTGCCGAACTGGAGTCTGCGTGACCGGCGGCATGCCCGAGGTCGACCGGGCGGCAGCCTCGCGGGCGGCGGTCGCCGCGCGTCAGGCACGCGCGCAGATCAAGCAGTCTGTGCGCGGTTCGGAGCGCACAGCTCTCGATGTCGCCGAGACCGCGTGGCGCGACGGCACCCGCCCTGAGGCTGGCCTGAGGGTGCCCGAGCTGCTCGGCGCGATGCGCGGGCTCGGCCCGGCTCGCGTGGCTGACGTGCTCGATCGTCTCCGCATCTCGCCGGTGAAGCGACTCGGCGGCCTCGGTCCGCAGCAGCGCGATCGCCTGCGCGAGTGGTTGCGGGCCCGCGTGTCGGTGCCCGGGCGCGGGCGGCTCGTCGTGCTCGCCGGCCCCACGGCGGTCGGCAAGGGCACGGTCGCCGGATACATCCGCGAGCATCACCCCGACGTGCTGCTGAGCGTCTCGGCGACGACCCGAGCGCCGCGCCCGGGCGAGCACGATGGGGTGCACTACTACTTCGTCGATGACGAGGCTTTCGACGGCATGATCGAGCGGGGCGAGCTGCTCGAATGGGCGACCGTGCACAACGCCTCGCGGTACGGCACGCCGCGACCTCCGGTCGATGCCGCGCTCGACGCCGGGCGCAGCGTGCTGCTCGAGATCGACCTGCAGGGGGCTCGGCAGGTGCGCGCGGCCATGCCGGAGGCGCTGCTGGTCTTCCTGCTGCCCCCGAACTGGGAAGAGCTGGTGCGGCGACTCGTCGGGCGAGGCACCGAATCGCCCGAGGAGCAGTCTCGCCGCCTCGACACCGCGCGCGTCGAACTGGCTGCGCAGGACGAGTTCGATGAGCTCGTCGTCAACGATGATGTGCGGCGGGCGGCACAGGAGGTCGTAGACTTGCTGGCAGTGCCCAGCGGCGGAGCGCGACCGGCCGGTCGCGCCGGCTCGGCGCGATAGCGAGACCCGAGGCCTCTGCACCGGGTGAAACGAGAGCGAGCATCCCATGGCTGACAAGAATTCCGGCATCATCGAGCCCCCCATCGACGAGCTGCTGTCGAAGGTCGACTCGAAGTACCAGCTGGTCATCTTCGCCTCCAAGCGCGCACGCCAGATCAACGACTACTACGCCGACCTGCACGAGGGCAGCCTGTTCGACAATGTCGGCCCGCTCGTGGACTCGACCGTCGACGACAAGCCGCTCTCGGTGGCGCTGCACGAGATCAACGAGGACAAGCTCGTTCTGACCCGCCTCACGGACTAGGCACGGTTCGCATGACCGCGACGACGCCGGATGCTCCGCGTCGGCTGACGGTCGTGCTCGGCATCACGGGCGGCATCGCGGCGTACAAAGCCGTCGGCGTGGCACGCGCGCTCGTCGTCGGCGGGCATGACGTGCACATCGTGGCCACCGAGGGCGCCCTGCGCTTCGTGGGCCGACCGACGCTCGAGGCCATCAGTCGCAACCCCGTGCACACCGATCTCTACGAGGGTGTCGCCGAAGTCAGGCATGTGGCTCTGGGGCAACGAGCCGACCTCATCGTGATCGCGCCCGCGACGGCCCACACGATCGCGTCGCTCGCGGCCGGGCTCGCGGGCGACCTGCTCGGCACCACGGTGCTGGCCAGTTCGGCGCCGCTCGTCATCGCGCCCGCAATGCACACCGAGATGTGGGAGCACCCGGCGACGGTCGCGAACATCGCGACGCTGCGCACCAGGGGAGTGACGATCGTCGGCCCCGACTCGGGGCGCCTGACGGGCACCGATGTGGGCGCGGGTCGCATGGCAGAACCTGAGGTCATCGCGGCCTCGGCTCTCGCCGTGGTCGGTCCGCACGACCTGCGCGGCCGCAGCATCGTCATCTCGGCGGGCGGCACCCGCGAGCCGCTCGACCCCGTGCGCTTCATCGGCAACCGCTCGAGCGGGCGCCAGGGCGTCGCACTGGCGCAGGCGGCGCTCGCGCGCGGGGCAGTCGTGACGCTCGTGGCGGCGCATCTCGACGTCGAGCCGCCTGCTGGCGCCACCGCGATCGAGGTCGAGACCGCCGCCGAGCTCGAGGCTGCGATGCGCGAGCAGGCAGCCACGGCAGACTTCGTCGTGATGGCGGCAGCCGTGGCGGATTACCGGCCGACAGCGGTCGCGGAGGGCAAGCTCAAGAAGGACGACGTGGGCGAGTCGTTGCAGCTGCAGCTCGAGCGCACACCCGACGTGCTCGCGGGTCTCGCCCGTGATCGCCGACCGGGCCAGCTCGTCGTCGGCTTCGCGGCGGAGACCGAGGGCGACGACGATCGACTGCTCTCGATCGGCGCCGAGAAGGCTCGTCGCAAGGGGGTCGACCTCCTCGTCGTCAACCGGGTCGGCTGGCACGAGGGCTTCGGATCGACGACCAACAGCGTCATCATGCTCGACGGCGCCGGTAGCGTGGTGGGTCGGGCCGACGGCGACAAGCTGTCGGTGGCCCACCGTATTCTCGACGTGCTGGCCGAGACGGTGCCGACCACCCACGATTGACGACGACAGGAACCCTTCCCTCCCATGAGCTCGCTGCGCCTGTTCACTTCAGAGTCGGTCACCGAAGGGCACCCTGACAAGATCTGCGACCAGATCTCCGACAGCATCCTCGACGCCTTGCTCGAGGTCGATGCGAAGAGTCGCGTGGCGGTCGAGACTCTCGTGACGACGGGGCTCGTGCACGTGGCGGGCGAGGTCAGCACGAGCGGCTACGTCGACATTCCGGGCATCGTGCGCAAGCGGGTGACCGACATCGGGTACACCTCGAGCGACGTGTGGTTCGACGGCCGGTCGTGCGGTGTGTCCGTGTCGATCGGCGAGCAGTCTCCCGACATCGCTGTGGGAGTCGACTCCGCCTTCGAGTCGCGCGAAGGTAGCTCGACCGACGCCGACGATGTACAGGGTGCCGGCGATCAGGGCATCATGTTCGGCTACGCCACGCATGAGACCCCGCAGCTCATGCCGCTGCCGATCTGGCTCGCCCATCGTCTCGCCGAGCGTCTCGCCGAGGTGCGCAAGCAGGGGGTGCTCGACTACCTCGCCCCCGATGGCAAGACGCAGGTGACCATCGGCTACGACGGCGTCGTGCCGCGCACCGTCGAGACGGTCGTGCTCTCGACTCAGCACATGCCCGCCGTCTCGACCGAGCAGCTGCGCGCTGAGGTGCGGCAGGCGGTCATCGACCCCGTGCTCGAGGCCGCCGGGTTCGATCCGCGCACCCCTCGCGTGCTCATCAACCCGACGGGCCGCTTCGAGATCGGCGGGCCGCAGGGCGACGCCGGCCTCACGGGGCGCAAGATCATCGTCGACCCCTACGGCGGGGCGTCGCGGCACGGCGGTGGCGCCTTCAGCGGCAAAGACCCCTCGAAGGTCGACCGCTCGGCGGCGTACGCGATGCGCTGGGTCGCGAAGAACGCCGTGGCGGCCGGGCTCGCCGACCGCCTCGAGGTGCAGATCGCCTACGCGATCGGCACGGCGGCGCCCGTCGGGCTCTATGTGGAGACCTTCGGCACGGCGCACGTCGACGAGCAGCGCATTATCGAGGCCATCCAGGCTGTCTTCGACCTGCGACCGGGAGCGATCATCCGCGACCTCGACCTCCTGCGGCCGATCTACGCCCAGACGAGCACCTATGGGCACTTCGGGCGCGAGCTGCCCGATTTCACCTGGGAGCGCCTGGACCGCGTCGACGCGCTGCGCACGGAGGCAGGTCTCTAGAGTGCCCCCGGCATCCATCGCCCGGGTGCTGCTCGATTCGCCCCTGCCGCAACTCGATCGGCTCTTCGACTACTGGGTTCCCGATCGGTGGCGCGAGCAGGCACAGCCCGGGGTGCGGGTGCTCGTGCCGCTCAGGTCGGCCGGTCGTCAGGCCAAGGGGTTCATCATCGAGCTCGCTGACGAAGTCGGCTACGAGGGCGTGCTGAGCGAGCTCGACGAAGTGGTGTCTGCCGCACCGGTTCTCGACGCCGCGGTGTACCGCCTGGTGCGGCGCGCGGCCGATCGCTCGGCGGGTGTCGCGAGCGACCTCGTGCGCCTCGCGGTGCCGACGCGGCAGGTGCGCGTGGAGAAGTCATGGCTGGCGCGGCGAGCGGAGTCGACGGATGAGGCGCGAGCGCGAGACGCTGCCCGGCCGACAGCGCCGTCGATCACGGGGTATGCCGCCGACGCTCTGGTTCCCCTCCTGACCTTCGACGCCGAGCCGCTCGGGGGCGGGGGCGCCTCGCGACGCATCGCGCTCACCGGCATCCCCTCCCTGGTCGAGGTCGATCAGGGCACCTGGGTGCCGGCGGCGATGCGTACCCTTGCCGAACTCGCAGCGGCCACGCTCGCGGCGGGCCGCAGCGCCATCGTGAGCGTGCCGGACTATCGCGATCTCGATCATCTGGCGCTGTGCCTCGAGCGGCTGGTGCCTTCCGGCGACGTCGCGCGCATCGACGCCACTCAGCCCGGGGCAGACCGCTATCGAGCCTTCTTGCGCGGCCTCGAGCCCCGCCCGGTCATCATCATCGGCAATCGCTCGGCACTCCTCGCACCCGCCCCGGCCCTGGGCCTGATCGCGATGTGGGACGACGGCGACGGCCTGCACGTCGAACCGCATGCGCCGGGCATCCACGGTCGCGATCTCGCGCTGCTGCGCCAGGAAGACAGCGGATGCTCTCTCGTGTTCGCCGCTCACGCGCGCAGCACCGAAGTGCAGCGGCTGATCGAGCTCGGGTGGTTGACGCCCGTGGAGCCCACGGGACGCTGGCGCCGGCGCATCACCCCGACGGCGCAGCAGACGGCGGCCGCCGAGAGCGCACCCGCTCGCATTCCGTCGACGGCATGGAAGACGGTCTCCGACGCCCTCGCCAGCGGTCCGGTGCTCGTGCAGGTCGCCCGGCCCGGGTATGCGCCGCGCATCGCGTGCGCCGAGTGCGGCGAAACCGCTCGATGCACGGCGTGCCGCGGCCCCCTGGGCATCGCGCGCGCGGGCGCGTCGGTGTCGTGCCGCTGGTGCGGCTCGGTCGCCGCTCAGTGGTCGTGCTCGACCTGCGAGAGCACGCGCTCGCGCACGGTGGGCCGTGGCTCGGCCCGCACTGCCGACGAACTCGGGCGCGCCTTCCCCGGCGCTCGCGTCGTCGTCTCCGACGGCGCTACGCCGCTGCAGTCGGCGCCGGGCGGCCGCACGCTCGTCGTGGCGACGCGGGGTGCAGAGCCGACCGTCGCCGGTGGATACCGGGCGGTGCTGCTGCTCGACGGGGAGGGCATGCTCGCACGCGAGAGCCTGCGGGTCGTCGAAGACTGCGTGCGCTGGTGGTGCAACGCTGCCGCCCTGGCGGCCGCCGACGCACCCGTGCTGCTCGTCGGCGTCGGAGGAGCAGTGGCGACAGCGCTCGCGACCGGTCACCCCGAACGCGTCGCGGAGGCCGAGCTCGCTGATCGTCGTGCCCTGCGGTTTCCGCCCGCGGTGCGCGTCGCCGCTGTCGCGGGCACTCCCGACGCCGTCGCGAGAGCGACCGAGGCGGTCGACGAGCTCGAGGGAGTAGACGTGCTCGGCCCGATCGAGCTCGACGAGGGCCGGGTGCGCGCCATCGTGAGGCTCGATTACGCCCGCGGTGCCGAGGTTGCCGCTCGCCTCAAGGCCGAGCTCGTGCGCGGGGCGACGGCGAAGGCGCCTCGACCGGCCGGCGCAGCGCCTCGACGCCGCGTGCCCGCACTGCGGGTGCGATTCGATGATGCCGAGCCGTTCGACGACCCGGGCGGGCGCCCCACGGTGTGACGCGGTCGAGCACCGGGCGGGCATCCGGTTGAATGGGCCTATGCCTGCCCTCCGTATCGTCGTCGCCGGAAGCCCCGGGGCGGCGGTGCCGACGCTGGCGGCGCTCGCCTCGAGCGAGCACGACGTGGTGCGGGTGATCACTCGGCCGCCGACGCCGCAGGGCCGCAAGCGAGTGCTGACGCCGACCCCGGTGGCTCAGGCCGCTGAGCTGCACGGGCTGCCCGTGCTCGAGGCACGCCGACTCGCCGACCTCGAGCCGGATCTCCTGCCGCTCGAGATCGACCTCGGGGTGATCGTCGCCTACGGAGGTCTCGTGCGGTCGCCCCTGCTCGAGTGGCCGCGGCTGGGCTGGATCAATCTGCACTTCTCGTTGCTGCCCCGGTGGCGGGGCGCCGCTCCTGTGCAGCATGCGGTGATCGCGGGCGACACCGTGACGGGGGCGACCGTCTTCCAGCTGACCGAGGGGCTCGACGAGGGCGACTGGTTCGCGCAGCTCACCACCCCGATCGGAGCGCATCGCACCTCGGGATCGCTGCTCGACGAGCTCAGCACGTCGGGAGCCGCGCTCGTGCTCGACGTCGTCGATGCCCTCGCTGCGGGCACCGCTGCAGCGCAGCCGCAGGTCGGCGAGGTGACGCTCGCCCCCAAGCTCACGCGAAGCGACGGCGCCCTGAGCTTCGCCGAGCCCGCCGAGGCCGTGCACGCGCGACTGCGGGGGGTGACGCCCGAACCAGGAGCATTCGCCCTCTGGGGCGAGCAGGTCGTCAAGGTGCTGGAGGCGGCGATCGCTCGCGATGCCGCTGCTCTGCCTGTCGGCGCGGTGCGTCACGAGAACGGCCGGGTGCTCGTCGGAACCGGCACGCACCCCCTCGAGCTGCTGCGTGTGCAGCCCGCGGGCAAGCAGGCCATGTCTGCGGTCGACTGGGCACGCGGCTGGCCCGGTGGGCGCGAGCCGGTGCTCGCGTGACCGAGCGGCCGCAGTCGGAGGGGTCGCGGGCGCGCGCCCGTACGACCGCCACGCCACGGCAGGTCGCCTTCGATGTGCTGCGCGCCGTCTCCGACGATGACGCCTACGCGAACCTGCTGCTGCCCGCCCGACTGCGGCGAGCTCGGCTGAGCGGTGCCGACGCCGCCTTCGCGACCGAATTGACCTACGGCACTCTGCGCCGCCGCGGGCACTACGACCTCGTCATCTCCCACGCCGCGCATCGCGAGATCGGGGCCATCGACCCGGTGGCGCTCGACGTGCTGCGGCTCGGGGCGCACCAGCTGCTCGGCATGAGCACACCAGCGCATGCTGCCGTCGGCGAGACGGTCGAGCTCACGCGCCGCGCTCGGGCTGCCCGCACGACAGGATTCGTCAACGCCGTGCTGCGCACCATCTCGCGCGACGACGATGCGGTGTGGACGGCACGACTGCTGGAGGGCGTGGTCGACGTCGACGAGCGTCTCGCGATCGAGCACGCTCACCCGGTGTGGGTCGTGCGCGCGCTGCGCGCGTCGCTCGACCGCGAAGGGCGAGCGCACGAACTCGAGGCGCTGCTCGTCGCCGACAACGTGCCGCCGACGGTCACGCTCGCGGCCCTGCCCGGGCTCGCCGAACCGGCTGAGCTCGGCCAACCGTCGCTCTTCGCCCCCACGGCGGTGCCCTCGGGCGCGGGAGACCCCGGAGCGCATCCGCTGGTCGCGAGCGGCCGGGTCCGGGTGCAGGACGAAGGGTCGCAGCTCGCTGCGCTCGCGCTCGCGCGCTGCCGGCCCATCGGGCCGGAGGAGAGCTGGCTCGACCTCTGCGCAGGCCCCGGCGGCAAGGCCGCGCTGCTCGCGGCCGAGGCGCGGCTGGGCGGCGCGCGCCTCGTGGCGAACGAGCTCGTGCCCGCGCGGGCTGGGCTCGTGCGTGCTGCGCTGCAGGCTGTCGACCCGGCGGTCGAGGTCCGCACGAGCGACGGCCGCACGATCGGCGAGACCGACCCTGCGGCGTTCGACCGCATCCTGCTCGACGCTCCCTGCACGGGTCTGGGAGCACTGCGGCGACGGCCCGAGGCGCGCTGGCGCAAGTCCGCGAGCGACGTCGCACCGCTCGCGGCCCTGCAGGCGCAGTTGCTGCGCAGTGCACTCGAGGCCCTGAAGCCCGGGGGAGTGCTCGCCTACGTCACCTGCTCGCCGCACGTCGACGAGACGACCGCGGTCGTGGATGCCCTCCTCGCCGAGCACCCCGACGAGGTCGCCCCGCTCGACGCGCGGGCCGTGCTGGCCGGCATCACCCGTACCCCGCTCGACCTCGGCGAGCTCGAGCACGGGGCCGCGCAGCTCTGGCCGCACCGGCACGGAACCGATGCGATGTTCATCCAGCTGCTCACGCGCCGCTGACCCGAGGCTCGCCGACGACCCGGGTCGCTACGCTGGCGACGTGACCGCGCGCATCAACCCGAGCATCCTGTCGGCCGACTTCGTCAATCTGCAGCGCGACGTCGAGCGCATCGCGAGCGCCGACTACGTGCACGTCGACGTCATGGACAACCATTTCGTGCCGAACCTCACGTTCGGCCCGCAGATGGTCGGCCGGCTGCAGGCCACCGCGCCGATTCCGCTCGACGTGCACCTCATGATCAGCGACGCCGACCGCTGGGCGTCCGGATACGCCGAACTCGGAGCCTTCTCGGTGACCTTCCATGCCGAGGCAGCGGCCGATGTCGTGGCGACGGCGCGCGCGCTCCGCGAGCGCGGCAGCCGAGCGGGCCTCGCGGTCAAGCCCGGCACCCCGATCGAGCCCTACCTCGAGCTACTGCCCGAGTTCGACCAGGTGCTCGTCATGACCGTCGAACCCGGCTTCGGCGGGCAGTCGTTCATGGCGGAGACGATGCCGAAGCTGCAGACGCTCCGGGCCGCCGTCGACGCCCACGGCCTCGATGTCTGGCTGCAGGTCGACGGCGGCATCGCGCTCGACACCATCGGCATCGCAGCCGCAGCCGGGGCTGACACCTTCGTCGCCGGTTCGGCCGTCTACGGTGCCGAGAACGTGGAGCACGCGATCGGCGCACTGCGCGCCGCCGCCGAGCAGCACGCGCACTGAGCGAGCGCGGGGTCTGGTTGGATAGTGGCATGAGCCAGAACACGAAGCCCGAGATCGATTTCTTCGAGGGCCCCGCGCCCACCGAGCTCGTCATCACCGACCTCGTGGTCGGCACGGGCGACGAGGCGACCCCCGGCGCGACCGTCGACGTGCACTACCTCGGTGTCGAGTTCGAGACCGGCGAAGAGTTCGACGCGTCGTGGAACCGCGGTTCGTCGATCAACTTCCCGCTCGGCAGCCTCATCGCCGGCTGGCAGCAGGGCATCCCCGGCATGAAGGTCGGCGGCCGCCGGCAGCTGGTGTGCCCGCCCCACCTCGCCTACGGTCCCGCCGGTGGCGGTCATCGTCTGTCGGGCAAGACCCTCGTCTTCGTCATCGACCTGCTCGGCGTCTCCTGAGCCGAGCCTTCGTCCGGCGCCGGGCCGGTACCCTGAGCCGGTGAAGACTTTCGAGGCGCTGTTCGCCGAGCTGAGCGAGAAGGCGCGCGAGCGGCCCGAGGGCTCGGGCACGGTCGCGCAGCTCGATGCGGGCATCCACGCGATCGGCAAGAAGATCGTCGAAGAGGCCGCCGAGGTCTGGATGGCCGCCGAGTACCAGAGCGACGATGCGACGGCCGAAGAGGTATCGCAGCTGCTCTACCACCTGCAGGTGCTGCTCATCGCGAAGGGCCTCACCCTCGACGACGTCTACCGCCACCTGTGACCAGCACGACTGACCGCCCTGCGGGGCGACCCACTGAAGAGACCACTGCCATGCTGAGAATCGCGGTACCCAACAAGGGGTCGCTCTCCGAGACCGCCGTCGAGATGCTCGTCGAGGCGGGCTATGCCGGCCGGCGCGACCCGCGCGCGCTCACCGTCGCCGACCCGCGCAACGGGGTTGAGTTCTTCTATCTGCGACCGCGCGACATCGCGACCTACGTGGGGTCGGGCGCGCTCGATGTCGGCATCACCGGGCGTGATCTGCTGCTCGATTCGGGCTCGGCGGCGGTCGAGATCCAGTCGCTCGATTTCGGGGGCTCGACCTTCCGGTTCGCGGCACCTCCCGGCACGATCACCTCGCTCGCCGATCTGGGGGGCGTGCGCATCGCCACGAGCTATCCGGGCCTCGTCGGCGCATTCCTCGAAAAGCAGGGCGTCTCGGCCGAGCTCATCCGCCTCGATGGCGCGGTCGAATCCGCGGTGCGCCTAGGCGTGGCGGATGCTGTTGCCGATGTCGTCTCGACCGGCTCCACCCTGCGGGCACAGGGTCTCGAGATCGTCGGCCCCGTCATTCTCGAATCGACGGCCGTGCTCATCAGCGCCCAGCCCGAGCGTGCGGGCATCGCGACCCTGCAGAGGCGACTGCAGGGCGTGCTCGTGGCCCGTCAGTACGTGCTCATGGACTACGACCTGCCGCGCGAGCTCCTCGAGCGCGCTCAGGCCATCACGCCGGGGCTCGAGTCGCCGACCGTGTCTCCCCTCGCCGACGGCTCGTGGGTCGCCGTGCGCGCGATGGTGCCGCGCGACGAGACGAATCACGTCATGGACGAGCTCTACGAGCTCGGGGCGCGCGCGATCCTGGTCAGCTCGATCCACGCCGCCCGCATCTGATGGGCGTCTCCGTGCGGGTCATTCCGTGCCTCGATGTCGCCGCGGGCCGGGTGGTCAAGGGCGTCAACTGTCTCGACCTGCGCGATGCGGGCGACCCCATCGAGCTCGCCCGCACCTACTACGAGCAGGGCGCCGATGAGATCACCTTCCTCGACGTGAAGGCCACGGTCGACAATCGCGAGACGATGTTCGACCTCGTGCAGGCGACGGCCGAGCAGGTCTTTATCCCGCTGACTGTCGGGGGAGGGGTGCGCACGGTCGACGACGTCGCTCGGCTGCTCGGGCACGGTGCCGACAAGATCGGGGTCAACAGCGCTGCCATCCGGCGCCCTGAGCTCGTGGGTGAGATCGCCGATCGCTTCGGCGCCCAGGTGTGCGTGCTGTCGCTCGATGTCACGCGCGACCCCGCGGCCCCGAGCGGTTTCGTCGTCACCACGCACGGCGGGCGCGAGCGCACGTCGATCGACGCCGTGGAATGGGCGCGAGAGGCCATCGATCGCGGCGCGGGCGAGCTGCTCGTCAACTCGATCGACGCCGACGGCACCAAGAACGGCTTCGATCTCGAGCTCATCAGGGCGATCGACGCGGTATCGACCGTGCCCGTGATCGCCTCCGGCGGCGCCGGAGCGCTCGAGCACTTCGCCCCCGCCGTCGCCGCCGGTGCCGATGCGCTGCTCGCCGCGAGCGTGTTCCACAACGCCGAGCTGACGGTCGGCGATGTCAAGGGCGCACTGCGCGCCGAGAGGATGAGCGTGCGATGACCGCTGACGACCGCTTCGAGACCGACGCCGTCATCGACCGCGCCCGCTTCGACGCGGCTGGCCTGCTGCCCGCGATCATTCAGCAGCACGACTCGCGCGAGGTGCTCATGATGGGCTGGATGGACGCGGAGGCGCTGCGCCGCACCCTGACCGAGGGCCGCGTGACCTTCTGGAGCCGGTCGCGGCAGGAGTACTGGCGCAAGGGCGACACGAGCGGCCACGTGCAGCACGTGCGCGGCGCGGCGCTCGATTGCGACGGCGACACGCTGCTCGTGCAGGTGGAGCAAGTGGGAGTCGCCTGCCACACGGGCGCACGCTCGTGCTTCGATGTCGACCCCCTCGTTCCCGTCGTGCTCTCCGCAGAAGCCGGAGAGCAGGCATGACCGAGACCACGCGCGACGACTTCGCGCAGCAGGTGCGCACCGCCCGGGTCGTGCCGGTCATCCGCACCCTGTTCGCTGACGCCTTGACGCCCGTCGGCCTCTACCGGGCGCTCGCGGAGGGCCGCACGGGCACCTTCCTGCTCGAATCGGCAGAGCAGGGCGGCATCTGGTCGCGCTACTCGTTCGTGGGCGTGCGCTCGTTCGGCGTGCTCACCGAATCGGAGGGCCGCGCGGTGTGGCTGCCCGGCTCGCTCGAGGCCGAGCGCGCCTTCGGGGGACCGCTGCCCGAGACCTCGCTCGCTGCGCTCGACGCGCTGCACGCTCGATGGGCCTCACCCGAGAATCCCGAGAACCCTCCGCTCACGGGTGGTCTCGTCGGCTTCATCGGCTGGGACGCCGTGCGCCAGGTCGAGCACCTGCCCGACGCGCCGCCGAGCGACTTCGCCTGCCCCGAGCTCGCGATGGCGTTCGTGAGCGAGCTCATCGTCATGGATCACCGGCAGGGCACCGTCTCGCTCATCGCGAGCGCACTCGCCGATGGAGTCGATGATGACGACTCGTTGTGGGCGGATGCTCAGCGCAGGCTCGACGCGCTCGAAGCCGCCCTCGCGCATCCTGCCGAGCCCGACATCGCGCGGATCGACCTCGATGCAGCTGCTCAGCCGCAGCACCGCTCGACGCCGGCCGAGTTCTTGGCGGCGGTCGACCGCTCGAAGGAGTTCATCCGCGACGGCGACGTCTTCCAGGTGGTCATCGGGCAGCGGTTCGATCATGTGCTCACGGCGAGCCCGCTCGACGTCTACCGCGTGCTGCGGGCGCTCAACCCGTCGCCGTACATGTACGCGCTCGCGCTCGAGACCGTCGACGGGGCGCCCTACGCGATCGTGGGCTCATCGCCCGAAGCTCTCGTGAAGGTCACCGACGGTCGTGTGCACACGCATCCGATCGCCGGCTCCCGGCCACGAGGAGAGACGCCCGAGCGCGACGGAGAGCTCGCGGACGAGCTGCTGGCCGACCGCAAAGAGCAGGCGGAGCACCTCATGCTCGTCGACCTCGGCCGCAACGACATCTCGAAGGTCTGCCGCGCCGGCACGGTCGAGGTCACCGAGTTCATGCAGATCGAGCGGTTCAGCCACATCATGCATCTCGTGTCAACCGTCGAGGGCGAACTGCGCGACGAGGTGTCGCCCATCGACGTGTTCCGGGCGACGTTCCCGGCGGGAACGCTCAGCGGGGCGCCGAAACCGCGCGCGCTGCAGATCATCGACGAGCTCGAGCCGGCCAGACGCGGGGTCTACGGCGGGGTCGTGGGCTATTTCGCCTTCTCGGGAGACCTCGACCTCGCGATCGCGATCCGCACGGCCTTCCTGTCGGAGGGCATCGCCCGCGTGCAAGCCGGTGCCGGGCTCGTCGCGGACTCGGTGCCCGAGACCGAGTTCCAGGAGACCATCTCGAAGGCGGCCGCTCCGCTGCGGGCGATCGCGATCGCCAACGCGCTCAGCCGGTCAGGGTCATGAGCGGCGCACGCCTGCGGCTGCTCGCGATCGTGGTGCCGCTCGCCGCGAGCGCGCTCGCCTTTCTCGCGTGGTCTCAGCCCTGGGTCGAGGTCGCTCTGACCGACGGCCGCGAGCTCGTGGCCTACGGCGATGTCGCGGCGCCCGCTGTGCCGCCCCTCGCGATCGCCGCTCTCGCGCTCGTCGGTGCTCTGGCACTCGCGGGGCCGGTTTTCCGCGTCGTGCTCGGCCTGCTGCAGGCTCTCCTGGGCGCGGGCATCATCGCCTCCGGCGTTCTCACGATCTCCGACCCCGTTCAGTCCGCCGCAGCGACCATCACGACCGCGACGGGGGTCGAAGGGCTCGACTCTGTACGGGCACTCGTGCTGCAGGCTGCGACGACCGGGTGGCCGGTGCTCGCGATCGCAGCGGGGGCCCTCGGGTTCGCGATCGGCGTGCTCACGGCGCTCACGGCATCCCGGTGGCCGCAGCGCACGCGCCGATTCGACGCCGTCCGCCTCGCACCGATCGATGAGTCGGAGTCGGCGCCAACGCCGGATCGGCAGGATGCGTGGGATGCGCTGAGCGACGGCGACGACCCGACGGCGCGATAGACTGACGGCGCACCGACCGCCCGACTGAGGAGAGCTGATGAACGCGCAGAACGACCCCGGCCACGGAGATTCGCCCGCCGCCTGGACCGCCGTGACGATCATGCTCATCGCCGTCACGATCGGAACCGTCGCGTTCTTCTTCGACCTCGCCTGGCTCGTCTGGGCGAGCGTCGGCCTCGTGCTGCTCGGCTGGCTGACCGGCGTCGTCATGGCCAAGGCCGGCTACGGCGTCAAGGGCCCGCGGTACGCGCCCAAGGCGCACAGCTAGGTGCTCGACGGCCTGGTCGCCGGCGCCCTCGCTGATGCGGCCCGGCGTCGCGAGTCGCGTTCACTGAGCGATGTCGAAGCGGCGGCCCACGCGGCCCCACCGGCGCTCGATGCTCGGGGTGCGCTCCAGCGAGCCGAGACCATCAAGGTGATAGCCGAAGTGAAGCGAGCGAGCCCTTCGCGCGGGCAGCTCGCGGCGATCGCCGACCCGGCCGCTCTCGCGCGGCAGTACGCCGAGGGCGGTGCGAGCGCGATCAGCGTGCTCACCGAAGAACGCCGTTTCGGCGGCAGTCTCGACGACCTGCTGGCCGTGCGGGCCGCGGTCGAGGTTCCCGTGCTGCGCAAAGACTTCATCGCCGAGCCCTACCAGGTGCTCGAGGCTCGCGCGGCGGGCGCCGACCTCGTGCTGCTCATCGTCGCGGCGCTCGATGACGCGACGCTGCGCGCATTGCACGGGCTCATCGTCGAACTCGGCATGACCCCACTCGTCGAGACTCACGACGCCGATGAAGTGCGCCGGGCGGTCGACCTCGGCGCCGAGGTCATCGGGGTCAATGCGCGCAACCTCAGCACCTTCGAGCTCGACCGCGACCTGTTCGGGCGACTCGCCGCGAGCATCCCCGATACCGCCGTCCGTATCGCGGAGTCGGCGGTCAGCGGAGTCGCAGACGTCGAGCACTACCGTCGAGCAGGAGCCGATGTGGTGCTGATCGGCGAAGCACTGGTCACCGGTGGCGACCCCGTCGCCGCCCTCAACGAGTTTCTGGCGGTCTCATGAATCTGCGCGAACAGGTCGGTCCGTATTTCGGCGAGTTCGGCGGGCGCTTCGTGCCCGAGTCGCTCATCGCCGCGCTCGACGAGCTCGATGCGGCGTACCAGGCCGCCCGCGTCGACCCGTCGTTCGCCGCCGAGCTCGATGAGCTGCACCGCACCTACACCGGGCGCCCGTCGATCATCACCGAGGCTCGCCGGTTCTCCGAGCACGCCGGCGGCGCGCGGGTCATCCTCAAGCGCGAAGATCTGAACCACACGGGCAGTCACAAGATCAACAATGTGCTCGGGCAGGCGCTG
>SXGT01153683.1_pt1 | contig 16317 bp, 12 predicted proteins | sample 3176221 | NCBI WGS metagenome assembly SXGT01 (sample SAMN11356862, study PRJNA531348) | freshwater metagenome | isolation source: freshwater sample F1-120 | place: China: Fuxian Lake, Yuxi | collected 2017-12-25 | reverse complement strand
GTGGTCGCCAACGAGGTCAAGGAGCTCGCCAAGGAGACCGCTCGTGCCACCGAGGACATCGGTCGCAAGATCGAGGCGATCCAGCAGGACGCCCGCGGCGCGGTCGGTGCCATCAACGAGATCACCACGATCATCAACCGAATCAACGAAATCCAGACCACGATCGCAGCCGCGGTCGAGGAACAGACGTCCACGACCAACGAGATCACGCGCAACGTCACCGAGGCTGCGCGGGGCAGCAGCGAGATCGCCCAGAACATCACGGGCGTCGCCAGCGCCGCGCAGAGCACGACCACGGGGGCGATCGACAGTCAGACGGCGTCGGGCTCGCTTGCCCGGATGGCCTCGGAGCTGAGCCAGCTCCTGTCCAAGTTCACCTACTGAGTCCGTCTAGCACAACCTTGCTGAGCGGACGTGCGATGAAGACGTGCGACCGAGAGGGTGGGGCCCTCGGGACGGAAGTCCCGGGGGCCCCGGCCTGGGGCCGGGGTGCCGCCGCTACTGGGGCGGCATCATCGTCCGAGGCGCCTGCCCTCGTGTTGCTGGGTGTCAATTACCGTAACGCGACACTGGCGGTGCGGGAAGGGCTGCGCCTCGATGACGAAGCCCAGGCTGCCTGGATCCGGGCTGTTCTGCAGCGCGGCGGCCTCGAGGCGTTTGTGGTTTCGACCTGTAACCGGACCGAATTGCTCGTGGTTGGAGCGCCCGGGCATGCAGATCTCGCGGTGGAGGCGGCGCTCGGAACGCTGGCGGACGTGCGGCCGGCATCCGCACCGCTGTGTCGCGAGGCGCTGCGGTGGCGGCTCGACGGACTCGTCGGCGTGCAGCATCTGCTGCGGCTGGCGAGCGGGCTCGAATCGGCGATCCTGGGCGATGGCCAGGTCCTTGGCCAGATTCGGGCGGCGGCGCGTCTCGCCGCAGAGCAGGGGGGGATCGGTGTTGCGCTGAGCCAGGTGCTGGCCAGTGCGTCTCGCTGCGGGCGACGGGTGCGGCGCGAGACCGGCATCGGTGCAGGTGGCGCCGGGGTCGCGAGTGCGATCGTCTCGATGATCGGCCCGGCACTCGCCGGGGCCGCCACGGGTGTGTCTGGCGAGGGCGGGATGGGGTGCGCGCTGGCGGGTAGCCTGCCCCGGATCGTGGTGGTGGGCGCCGGAGTGATTGCACGGGACGTCGTCCGCGGTCTCGTCAAGATCGGACTGCGTGATCTGGTCGTGGTCAACCGAACGCCCGAGCGCGCCCGGGACCTGGCGGCAGAGACGGGCACGGCGGCGGCGCCTTGGGCGGATCTGCCCGAGGTCTGCAGGCGCGCGGCCGTCGTCGTCGCCGCGACCGGGGCCCCCGGAGTGATCCTCGGTCCTGCAGAACTCGAGGCTTGTCGCGGAGAGGACGCGCCGCCCTTGCTCGTGATCGACGCCGGCGTGCCGCGCAACGTGGCCCAGGCAGGGCGCGTGCGAGTGATGGATATCGATCGGATTCGCGAGCGCCAGGCCGGCGCTCTCGCCCAGCGGGAAGCAGCCGTGCCGGCAGCCGGCGCGATTGTGGTTGAAGAAATGGAGCGCCTGCGGCGGTGGTGGTGCCGGCGGCCCCTCGAGGCGGAACTCCGCCAGCTCTTCAGCGGCCTCGAGTCGCTCGAGGAGCAACTCGGCGGCGTCGGTCTCGGCAGGGCCGATTTGCGTGCGCTGCGCCGTCGCATCGACCGGCAAGCGCGAGTGGCGCGCGGCCTGCCGCCGCGCCTCCGCGTCCGTCAGAGCGCGATCGCGTCGGCGTAGGAGATTCGCTCGATCCCATCGAGCGTCGAGAGCGGCGAGGCATTCCGGACCCGCACGCCGAGGGCAGCGGCGAACCCGATGCCGCGCACCATCATGCGGGCCATGCGCGGGAACTCGGTCGATTCGTGGTCGCGGGAACGGAAGTCGCTGCCGAAGAAATGCGTCTGGCCGTCGCGGTGGCAGAGATCGAGGCCGAGGTAGATGACGTCGCTGAAGCCCATGTAGACGGCGACCTGCAAAGCGAAGTAGGCAACGGTGTACCCGGAATGAATGCCCTGGCGTAGATCGAGGCTGAAGCCCTCGGCCCCGAGCAGCCGCAGCGGGATACCGAAGGGCCGGCCCTCGAGCGTGAAGAGATAGCGCGCGGCACGCAGGACTTCGGGATGCTCGTCGAAGAGCCGCTCGTCCATGGTGCAGTGGTAGTGGGTCTCGGGCCAGATCAGAGGGCTGCGGTTGAGTCCGATCGTGAGCCGGCGCCTGAGTGGGGAGAGGTCGTGGTCCCGGAGCGAGGGGCCCGACGCGAGGATGAAAACCCGCTTGCCGCGATGCAGGCCGCGGAAACTCTCGATGCCGGGTGTGAGGGCGGTCATCGGCTGGGCGCTCATGCGATTCCCTCGAGTGCGTGGGCAGGGATTCGCACGTGCTTCATCATCCGCCGGTTGTAGGTGAAGACACCTTCGACCAGGCCTGCCATCTCGTCGACGAAGCTCGGATAGGAGACCTCGAAGGGCGCGGTCTCGAAGTGTTGCGGCGCACCGAAGCTCAGGCCGAGATCCCGCGTCAAGGCGACGCTGAGCGGGAAGCGGGAGTGCTCCTCGGTGTGGTTGTAGACGATCCCGAGCGCGCCTGGTGTGGCGAAGGCCGCGATTCCGCTCAGTGGGCACGGCAGCGATGTGGGCCGTGGTGAAGTGAACGAGCAACCGTCATCGTCGGAGACGCTGCGCCAGATCCGGCGCGGATCACTCGCCGGCCGGAAGAAAGCCACCAGCGCCCCGTTGGGTGCACGCACCAGTGCCGGCTGGATCGCGGGCGCATCGCCGAAGGGCTCCTCGGCTGCCCACTTCATGCCGTCGGGACTCGAGCGCAGCACGAAGGACGTCTTGCGTGCTTCGTCGTAGACGGGGAGGAGCCAACTGCCGTCGGTCGTGCGGAGCGGCCGGTGACGGATCATCCAGCCTTTGCGCGACGTCAGCTGTCGGGGCGGCTCGAAGGTGCGACCACCGTCGCGCGAGCGCGTGAGGAGAAGGCGAGCGGAGTTCCAGTAGGCGCCATCGAGCAGGGCGTAAAGCAGCACCAGGGCGCCATCTGCGGACTCGAAGAGGACCGGATTGCCGAGCGAACGCGGGCTGGTCTGGACGACCGCAGCGGTGGACCAGTGTGCCGAGCCCCGCTTGCGCCGCGCGAGGACGATCGTGCCGTTGCGGGTCTCGATGTCGGGATAGCCGTACCAGGCGGCAACCAGATCGCCCTCGCTGGTTCGGGTCAGAGTGGCGGCGTGACAGTGCCGGCCGGCGGGCTCGGGCGTGTGCAGGAACTCCGCGACCAGAGGTAGGCGTGGCTCCGGTGTCGCGCTTCTGACAGGTGACGGCATCAGGCCGGTTCTGGAGCAAAGCAGGCGCCAGCCGGAGATCGGGACAGGGCCTGGGGGGCGCGACGCGCTGGGCCGGGGGCGCCGCGACGTCAGGTCAGTCGCTTTTGGGACGACCTGAACGGCGCAGCGTCGTGAGGTTGTCGAGCAGGGCTTGCCTCAGACCCTCGAGCGGCACGATCGCATCGACGAGCCCCCGGTCTGCCGCCCGCTCCGCGGCGGATTCCTGAAGTTGGTACTCGTCGGCCAGGGCATCGCGTCGCGCCAGCGGATCGTCGGCGTCCGCGATCTCGCGGCCGTGCAGCCATTCAAGGGCGGAATCGGGCAGGGCCGCGGCGAGCTGTGCTGCGGGAAGGGCGAGGACCTGGTCGGCCAGCGCCGGCAGGCCGGCCATTGCAAGCAGTGCAGCGCCGAAGCCCTTGCGCAGCAGGACCGTCAGACGGGGCACCTGCGCGCGGGCCAGGGTCGCGACGAGTTCGGACGCCGCCGCGGCGACCGAAGCTGCCCCATCCCGGGCCCATTCGCCGGCCAGTGCGGGTACGTCGATCAGCAAAATGATCGGGAGGCCCCGCCGGTCACAGAGCCGTACGAAGCGAGCCGAGCGCAGGAGCTGCACCTGGTCCGGCACTCCCGCCCGGCAATCCGCACGGTTGGCGAGGATGCCGGTCGTCCGGCCCCCGATCCGCGCCAGAGCGAGGAACAGTGGCTCGCGGCCGTCGCCGAGAGCGAGCAACGCGGCGTCGTCGACGAGGTCGCGGACCAGAGGCCGCACGTCCCAGGGCGTGTTGGGGTCCTGCGGGATCGTCGTTGCGGCGAGCACCGGCCGCGCCGATTCGCCGGTCAAGCTCACCTCGGGAGCCGAGGGGGTCGGTGCCGGCTCTGCCAGCATTGCGAGCAGGGTGCGGAGCAACGCGAATGCTTGTTCTTCGTCGCGCGCCGCGAGTTCGAGCCCGCCCCCGCCGGGCTCGGCCGTCAAGTCACGGACAGGGAAAGTCGGTTCGTCCGGGCGCTCCGTGCCGGCCGAGGCGAGGGCCGGGCCGCGGCCAGAGGCCGGACCCTCTTCGTCCCGGCAGCTGACGCTTGCGCCCGGGATCGAGACGACGAGGTCGGCCAGTCCCGGCAGCAGACCCCCGGCTCCGCTGACGGGACCGCAGAGCACCGCGAGAAGCAGGCAGCGCCCGTCGAGGCGAGCCGTGGCCGCGAGGACCTCAGCCCACGCCGCGAGCCCGCCGAGCCCTTGATCGAGGCGGGAGCCGCTGCCATCAAGAACGAAAATTACCGGAGCGCCGCTGCGCCCGGCAGCCGCGAGAAGGGCCTGCAGTCGCCGCGCCGCGCCCACGGTCGTGCGCCCCGCGAGCCGTCGCCCGCCATCGGCATGGACACAGACGCGCCGACCCTCGATGCGGGCGAAGCCTGCGGCGCTTGCATCGCCGCTCTCTCCTGTGGCGACAAAGCTGTCGGCGTCGACGAGAGCCTCGATGCGCCTGCGCGCCCGGCCGTCGTCAGCAGAATCGAGGTTCCCGGTGTTGCCTTCCGCCATGCTCATCGCGCTCGCGGCTGCCCTCCTCGGGCAGCACTCGCGGCTGCCCACGACGCCACACTTCAGCCGCGCGGCAGCCCGAGGACCTGCTGCGCGATCACCTGACGCTGGATCTCGCTCGTGCCGCCCATGATCGTCTCCGAGCGCGAGAAAAGATGGAACCTCTGCCAGCGGCCTTCCCACGGAGCGCGTGGATCGTCCATCGCCAGCAGGGCCTCGGGTCCGAGGATCTCCATCGCCAGTTCGCGCACGCGTTGGGAGAGTTCGCTGCCGAAGAGTTTCTCGAGCGAGGTCCGGGGTCCGAGGTGTTCCCCCCGGCCCTCGGCCGTCAGGCTGCGCGCGCCGAGCAGCCGCATGATTTCGACTCCGACCCAGGCGTCCGCGAGGCGCTGGCGGGCGAGGGGATCCTGGTGTCGCCCGCGCTCGCGTGCGAGCTCGATGAGCTGGCGCAGGTCGGCGCTCATGTAGCCGTGGAACATGAATGCCCACATCGGGCCACGCTCGTGCGAGAGGATGCCCATGGCGATCTTCCAGCCATCGCCCTCGGCGCCGACCAGATTCTCGCGCGGGACACGCACGTTGTCGAAGAAGACTTCGTTGAACTCGGCCTCGCCCGTGAGCTGGTGGAGCGGTCGCACGGTGATCCCCGGTGTCCGCATGTCGACAATCAGCGCCGAGATGCCGACGTGCTTGCGGACGTCGGGATTCGTGCGGGTGAGCAGGAAACAAAAATCCGCGACCTCGGCCACGCTGGTCCAGACTTTCTGGCCATTGACGACGTAGTGGTCGCCTTCGAGCTGGGCGCGGGTGCGGAGGCTGCCGAGATCGGCACCGGCGCCCGGCTCGGAGAATCCCTGACCCCAGAGCTCCGCCGCCGTGCGGGCGGGTTCCAGGAAGCGTGCCCGCTGGGTGGCGGTGCCGTGCGCGATCAGCGCCGGGCCGACCAGATCGAGTCCGACGTGGCCGAGGATGCGTGGTGCGCGTGCCCGCATCAGTTCCTGCTGCAGCACGATGCGCTCACCAAGCGTCGCGTCGCGGCCGTTGAGTTCGATGGGCCAATCCATGGCGACGTAGCGCCCTTCGGCGAGTCGGCTCTGCCAGCGGCGCGCGAGGTCGCGCGTGGCGTCGCTCCACGGCTCCTTGGGATGCGGGCTGCGCCACTCGTCCGGGAGCCGGGCGGCGAGCCAGCTCCGGAGTTCGTCGCGAAAGGCCACCTCTCTCGGGCTCAGCTCGAAATCCATCAGGCGCTCCTCGGGGCGCTCAAACCGCAAGTCGCGGCGGGCCGCAAGCGTGGCGCAGCGGCGGAGGATCTGCTCCGAGAGGAGTCGTGCTGGCCGGGTTGAGTCTCGTCGTGCCCGCGTTCGACGAGCAGGCCCGGCTGCCCGCGACCCTGCGCGAGGCGAGCCGGATCCTGCCGCAGATTGCTGTTGCCGCCGAGATCCTCGTGGTCGATGACGGCAGCCGGGACGCTACCGCCGAAGTCGCCCGACAGATCGATGCCGCCGTGCCGGTCCGCGTCCTGCGGCAGGCCGCCAACCGCGGCAAGGGTGCAGCGGTCGCGCGCGGCGTACAGGCGGCGGCCCACGGCCTGATTGCCATCACCGACGCCGACAACCCCTACGCGCTCGATGTGCTCGCTGCGATGGGGGAGGCGGTCGCGGCAGGGAGGTGCGAGATTGCCATCGGTGCACGCGACCTGCCGGGCTCGAAGGTGAACCGCGGTTATGGCTGGCTTCGCCGGTCGGCGGGGCAGGTGCTCTCCGGCTTGACCTGGCTCCTGCTCGACCTTCCGATCCGCGATTCACAATGCGGTTTGAAGCTCTTCCGTGCCGACGTGGCGCGCGAGCTCTTCGCGTTGCGACGCATTCAGGGATTCGGTTTTGATTTTGAGGTGCTGGCGCTCGCGCTGGCGCGAGGCCGGCGGATCGAACGCTTCCCGGTCCATCTCACGCACCACGACGACTCCAGGCTTCGCTTGAGGCGCGACGGAACACGCATGTTGCGCGATCTCCTTGCACTGCGACACCGCTTGCGACGGGGTTCGTGGCAGGGCGATGTGCCGAACGTCACCGAGGGATGCCCGTGTTGCAGTGACGTGGGTTTCAACGAACGCGCGGCACGCTCGGGCTGGCGCATGGTCGAATGTGAGGGCTGTGGTCTCTGGTACTTGCGACCACTGCCGACGGCCAAGGAGCTTCTGGCCCTCTACGACGCCGATTACTTCCACAACCCCGGCGCACGCGACTTCGGTTATGCCGGCTACGGCCTTGACTCGGATGCCGACCTGCGGCGCGAAACCTTCCGGCGCCGGCTGGAGGCGCTCGGGCCGGAGGTGCGAGGCGAGCGCATGGCCGACATCGGTGGCGGGCTGGGCTTCATGGCGGACGTTGCCCGGGGCCGCTTCGCCGAACGCTGGGTGGTCGAGCCGAGTGCGTGGGCGGCTGCCCAGATCGCCCCGGATCATCATGTCGTCGCGACGGCGTGGGACCAGGCGGCGCTCCCTGCCGGCGGCTTCGACCTGGTCAGTATGCAGGACGTGCTGGAGCATCTCCCCCGCCCCGGTGGCGCCTTGGCACGGGCGTTCGAGGCGCTGCGGCCGGGTGGTTCTCTTCTCGTCGTGACCCCCGACCGCATGAGCTGGCTGGCGCGACTCTCCGGCGAGCGCTGGCTTTCCGTCAAGCTCCCCGAGCACGTGGTGCTGTTCACGCGGACGCGGCTCGCCGCGTTGCTCCGCCAGGCCGGCTTCGAGATCGCCGCGATCCGCCCGGCGCGGCAGGTCGTCACGATCGGGTTCCTGGTCGAGCGAGCGGGTTCCGCGCGGCGAATTCTGGAGCGTATCGTGCCTTGCCGCCTACGTGCCCTGCGTCTCGCGGTTCCCACGGGCAGCGTCGAGATCGTTGCCACCCGCCCGGTGTGAGGAGGCGCGCCGACGAGCTGCGTCGATCAGCTCGGACGGAACGGGTTCCATCCTGTGCATGCCCATGCGCAGCAGGCCCGGGGCGAAGAGCGAGAGAGCGCGCGCGCTGATCAGTTGTGTGTCGAAGCGGGGCACGGTCACTTCGTGGATCCGCTTCTCGATACTCTCGAAGATCGCATCGACCACAATCTTTGGCGGATATTTGTGGCCGTGGTAGCCGGGCGGCTCGTCCTCCTTCTCCCAGATTTCGGTATCGATCGGCCCGGGATTGACGAGGGCGACATGGATACCGCTGCCCTCGAGGTCGAGCCACATCCCCTGCGAGAACGCATTCATCGCGGCCTTCGATGCGGCGTAGAGGGCTTCCCGGGGCGGAGCCACCAGTGCCGCGAAGGACGAGACGTTGACGATGGTGCCACCGCCGCCGCGCAGGAAGACGGGGATGGCCGAGAGAGTCGTCCACACGCAGGAGAGGAAGTTGATCCGCATCACGGCCTCGGCCTCGTCGGTCGAGGTATGGAAGATGTGCTTGTGCTTGCTGATGGCGGCATTGTTGATCAGCACGTCCACCCGGCCCAGTCGCTCCTCGACCAGCGGCACGATGCGGCACGCAAAATCACGATCGCCGAGGTCGCCGCAGAGGTGGAAGGAGGCCGGGCTGTGCTCGCGGCAGGCAGCGGTGAGGCTTTCGAGGAGCCCTTCGCGGCGGGCGACACCCACGACCGTGAAGCCGCGCCGGGCGAACTCCAGCGCGGCTTCACGACCGATGCCCGAGGAGGCCCCGGTGACGATGACGACCTGGTCGCCGACCGGGTTCGTTGCGCTCGAACTCATGAATGCGTCTCCTGCCGTTGCAGCTCTTGCTGGCGTCGAACGAGCCCGAAGCGCCGTGGACGAGATCCGCTCCACGCGCGATGTGGCCACACTCCCTTGGCAAACATGCCCGGGCATTTCGTCCCCGGCAAGCCGGGCGCAAGGGTCGACCCGGGTCGGCTGCCGTTGCGGCCCTCGTCTCAGCCCTCGGCGCGGCGGCGCATCGCGGCAGCCAGCGGTGCTGCACCGTGCTGCGCGAAGATCTCGGCAGCGAGCGCCGCTTCCGCGCAGGCCCGCGGCTCGTCGCCACGGCGTTCTGCGAGGAGGGACAGGCTGCGATGGCGCCAGGCGCGGAAACGCTCGGCGCCGGTCTCCTCGATGAGCGTTGTCATCTCGCTGAGTCGGAGCCCCGCCTCACTGAGCGCCGCCGTGTCACCGGATGCGATGAGTGCATCGGCCAGCGCGGCCAGGGCGTCGAGCTCGAGCAGCCGTGCGCTGCGCAAGCGGGCGAAGGTCACCGCGTAGCGTGCCGGTTCGAGAGCCTTGTCGGCCCGGTTCGAGCCCGTCAGAGCGCGCGAGAGTGCGGCACAGATCGGTGCCTCGACCAGCCACGCCTGGCTCCGCGAGCGCGTCGTCGCGAGGGCGTTCCCCAGAACCTCGCGGGCATCGTCGAAACGGCGGCCGGCGAGCAGGGCGATCCCGAGCGAGAGACCCGCTGCGGCGACGGCCAGAGGTGCTGCCACACCCCGCAGCTCTGTCAAGGCCAATTCAGACTGCTCGATCGCGGAATCGACCGCGACACCGGACGCGTGTGCGAGCGGACCGGCACACGCAACGACCCATGCCGAGACCACCAGATCGCCGGCGGCGGCACTGGCGTGTGCGGCCCGCTGCAGCAGGGTTCGAGCCTGGTCGAATCGGCCGAACTCCATCGCGCAGATCCCGGCGAGCATTCCGAGATAGAGCGAGGGCGAGAAGCCGAGGAAGCTCCGCCCGAGATCCGCGCTTGTCCCTTCGGGAGCACATGTTGCCGTGGCGTCGTGCACCGCGCGGAGATCGCCGGCGTAGTAGAGCACAAAGGCCCGGCGTGCTCCCAGCGCCGTGATGAGATCGGGATGGCCGCGCTGTGCCGCGATCGTGCGTCCCTCGTCGGCCAGTGCCAGCGCCGGTGGGATCCGGCCGAGCGAACTCAGGAGACTCGCGTGGAGATCAAGCAGCAGGGCTTCCGTCTCCGGGTCGCGCAGGGCGCGAGCCCAGGCCCGACCGTCCATGGCAGCGGCCTCGATCTCGACTTCTCCGACGCCGAAAGTCCAGCACAGACGCAGGAGTTCAAGACTTGCGGCCAGGCCCTCCTGCGCCGAGGCCGGCTCGGCCGGACGTGCGCGTGCCAGCGCGAGCAGGGAGCGCAGATGTTCGAGTGCCGCGTTTGGATCGTTCGCTGCAAGCTTGACGGCGCGGGCATACCAGCGCAAGGCGGCGGCGAAATCTCCGGCCGCCTCGAGGCGAGTTGCGACGTGGGCGGGGTTCACGCTCGCATCGGTACCGTCAGCCAGCACAAGGATGGCGGCGATTCGCGCTTCGAGTGCAGCCCTCTCCGCAGCGGGCATTTCGGCCGCCGCGACTTCCGCCAGGACGGGGTGGCAGAACGCACGGTCGCCCGGTTCATCCACGAGCGCCGGTCGGATCACTCCCTCCCGCTCGAGTTCCTGCAGCAGGGGTTCGAGGAGCACGGCCTCGAGCTCGAGGAGGCGCGCCAGGAGTCCCGCCGGAAATGCGGATCCGATCACGCCTGCGACGCGGACCAGTCGAGGCAGCGGGGCCGACAGATGGTCGAGGCGGGAAGCGACGGCTGCGCGGAGGGAGGTCGGCAGAGGTCGATCACCTGCCCGTTCGGTGTCGAGTGCTGCGCGGGCGAGCTCTTCAGCAAAAAGTGGATTGCCGCCCGACCGTCGTGCGATCGAGGTCACGACGCTGTCCGAAGCGCCTGGGTGATCCCGCACGACGCGCTTGACCAGGTTGCGGCACTCGATCGGGCCGAGTGGCGACAGCACGAGGCGTTCGAAGCCGAATTCGGGAGCCATCCAGGGCAGGCCCTCGCCGGATCGGATGGTCAAGATTAGAAGAAGTGGTGCCGGATCGGTGCTCGCCATCGCCGAGGCGCAGAGGGCACTGCTGGTCGGATCGATGTATTGTGCGTCATCGGCGATGAAGGCACGTGGCGTCGTGGCCGGCGAGTGGGCCAGCATCGCTCGCAGCAGTCCATCGAGTGCTGTGGCCTGCCGCTCGGGTGCGACTGCAAAAGCTGGTGTTCCGACAGCGTCCGGTTCGAGGAGGGCCTGGAGTGCTGGCAGATCGAGAGCGAAGTCGGCGGCGAGGTCGGCAAGTCGCGCCGCGAGGTGTTCTCTGGAGATCAGGCCGGTTGATCCCCTGTGCTCGGGCGTGGTGCGGCCGATCTGCTCGCGCAGGAAGCGTCGCACACCGGAGAGGGGCTCGAAACGGAGCTGGGGCGTCCCGCGGGCGAGGAAGGTCCGGAAGCCCCTCTCTTCGAGCCGTGCTGCGAATTCGGTCACGAGTCGCGTCTTGCCGATGCCGGCCGCACCTTCGATCACGAGCCGGACGGCGCTGTCCTGCCGCCCCACGCGCTCGATCGCCCGCTCGAGCCAGGCCAGTTCGGCTTCTCGGCCCTCGAGCGCGGGCGTGCTCGCCGCGGCCCTCGAGACGACGATGTCGGGGGGCGCGATGGCCATGAGCTCGTGCAGCACGAGCCGCTCGGGCAGACCGCGGATCTCGAATGCGCCGAGCGCGCGGGAATGCAGATCCTCACCGCAGAGCCGAGCCGCCTGCTCGGTCAGCCAGATCGCCCCGGAAGGCGTCTGCTCGAGGACACGCGCGGCCACACCGGCGACGAGGCCGTGCCCTTCGGGAGTTTGCTCCGTGTCTATGGGATTGACCAGGGCATCCGCGGCGTGCACTGCGACATGGAAGGATGCCTGGAGACCACGCTGGTGGCGCAACTCGTCGAGCCCTCGCTGCAAACGGGCCGAGAGATCCAACGCCGCCCGCCCGGCCGATCCGACATGCTCGCCGCGGGCCGCCCGCGGGCGGAAAACGATCTTTACCTGAGCGAGCGAAAAGCGGTCGATCGTTCCGCCGTGACGTTGGACCGTCTCCTCGGCGGAGCGCAGCAGGGCTGTCGCGAGGTGGTGCCAGTCCTCCGCGCGCATCGTGCGGCTGTTGCCACTCGTGGTGAGACCGGCGAAGAGAACGGCGAGGGGCCGCCATACCCGTCCCTCGCCCGCGCGGGCGGCCGGATCCGCCGGGGCGGGGAGCTTTGTTCCGCAACCGGGACAGAAGCGGGCCTCGGCCGGGAGTGGCACGTCGCATGCGCCGCACGAGAGGATCTTCCCGCTGTTCTCCGCGCTCACGGCAGGCGAGGCTAGCAGCCACGGGGAGGCTGGCGCGATCGGCCAGCAGCTCCATCGAGGGCCGCCCCGGCGCCGGGCGGGATGTCTCGGGCGATGCCACGGAAGGAGGCGCGGCACGCGACGGGTGCACGGCGAAGGGGTGGGCGACAAGACGGGAGGGGAAGCGCGTCACGAATCCACGTGGAAGCGCCGGCGGCTCTCGGCTAGCAGGGAGAGCATGTCGTCCGTCAAGGCCGCGGAGGCCCGGCCCTCAGCGCAGCGCATCGCGGTCCACGAGGCACGCGGCGAATGGCCTCGGCCGCCGCTCTCGACGCGACTTGCGGACCGTCTCGCCCGTGCGCCCGATGTCATCAATTTCACAGTAGACGGAACCGCGATCACCGTCCGCGATCTGGCCGAGCGCGTCGCGCGGTTGGCCTCGGGGCTCAGGCGTCGCGGGATCGGGCCCGGCGACGTCGTTTCGTGGCAGCTTCCGGGCTGGATCGAGGGCGTCGTGCTCACGTTCGCCCTCGACCGCATCGGTGCGATCTCGAACCCGTTGTTGCCGATCCTGCGTGAGCGAGAGCTCTCCTTCATCCTGCGCGAGGTGCGCTCGCGTGCGCTGGTGGTGCCGGGTCGCTGGCGTGGTTTCGACCATCGCGAGCTGGCGCGCACGCTGCGCTCTGGCGCGCCCGAACTCGAGCATGTGTTCGTGGCACGCGCCGAGCCCCTTGCAGGGCAACATGCACTTGACGAGGTGCTCGGGGCCATGGCCGATCCGGGGCTCCCGCCGTCGCCGCTCTCGGCGCACGACACGAGTGCCGTGTTCTACACTTCGGGCACCACCTCCGATCCCAAGGGAGTCCTGCACACACCTTCGACGCTCGGGTCCTTCATGGACATCCAGCAGGAGCTGATCGGTCCCGCGGGGCGCGTTTCGATCTTGTGGTTTCCATTGACGCACATCGGCGGGATCGCGGCCTTTGCGGTCGGGCCGGTCGCGCACGGCACGCGCACGGTCTTCCTCGAACCCTTCGATGCGGCGCGCGGCCTCGAGTTGATCGAGCGCGAGGGGGTGACGAGCGCAGGCGGGCCGACGCCCATTCTGCAGGCCCTGCTGGCGACGCCGGGGTTCACCACCGAGCGCGTGCGCAGCGTCGAGATTGCCGGCATCGGCGCGACCGATGTTCCGGCCGAGCTGGTGCGGGCCGTGGCGCGGCAACTCGACTGCTTCGTCTATCGCTCCTACGGCATGACCGAATGCCCGATGGCGACCGCGGGACGGCGGGGTGATTCGGAGGAGGCGCTGGCCACGACCGACGGTCGCCCGACGCCGGGTGTCGTCCTGCGTGTGGTCGACGAGGTCGGGCGGCCCCGACCCGCCGGCTGCGAGGGCGAGATCGAACTCTTCGGGCCCCAGCTCTGCGTCGGCTATGTCGATGCCGAGCGTACGCGCGAGGCGTTCCGGCCGGATGGTTTCATCCGCACGGGTGATCTTGCCGTGGTCGACGATGCCGGGTTCGTGCGGATCACCGGTCGAACCAAGGAGGTGATTCTCCGCAAGGGCGAAACCCTGAGCGCGCGTGCCATCGAGGACGATCTCCATGCGCATCCCGGCGTGGCCCAGGTGGCCGTGGTGGGGCTGCCCGACGCTGCTTCTGGCGAACGAGTGTGTGCCTGCATCGTCGTGCGGCCCGGTGTCGAGGCGCTCGACGTCGCTTCCGTCCGGCGCTTCATGTCGGAACGCGGAGCCATGGCGCAGCGGATTCCCGAGCAGGTCGAGATTCTCGACGAACTCCCGCGCAATGCCACCGGCAAGGTTCTCAAGCATGAGCTTCGCGCTCGGTTCGGGCGCCCATGAGCCGGTCGCAAGGAGTTCGCGGGACGCGCTTGTTCCTCGTCCGGCACGGCGAGAGCGAGGGCAACGCTCTGCGGCGCTTCTCGCTCGACCCCGACATCAAGCTGACGTCGGCCGGCATCGACCAGGCCCGGGCCGCGGGCCTGGCACTCGCGCGTTTCGCCTCTCCCGCACACATCGTTGCCAGTCCCTACCACCGCGCCCGTCACACCGCGGCACTGATTGCCGGCGAAATCGGGCACGAGCCGCCCATCCTGATCGAGGACGATCTGCGTGAGCGTTCGATCGGGGAGTTGGCCGGCCAGCCCTACGACGCCATGCTGCACGCGCCGCAGTACGACCGGGAGACCTTCTGGGAGTGGTGCCCCCCTGGCGGGGAATCGCTGGTGGATGTGCGGCGGCGTGCCGGAGCCGTGCTCGATCGCCTGCGGCTGGCCCATGCGGGCCTGGACGTGGTGGTGGTGAGTCACGGTGGCGTGATGCTCGCCCTGTGCGCGCACGTCGAGGGTAAATTTGGAGGAGGCCGCGTCGCCCGGAACTGCGAGATCCTCGTGGTTTGCGAGGGCGAGGGGGGCCGACTCGAGGTCACTGCGCTGGCGGGGACGGCCCTCCGCGCGGCGCCGGACACGACCGTACCCGAGGGTGCTAGCGGGGGCTGAGCCCGAGCGAGGCCGCCTGCGCGGTCGGGGGCGTCACCGCTGCCCGCAGGTCGTGGCGCGCCAAGGCTCGGAGCCCCACGGCGTCGCCGACTCGGGTCCTCTCCCGCGTCCGGCGAAGCCGCGGCATGGGCTCAGTGCGCCCGGGCTGTTTGTGCCCGGCGCGCGGGCGGGGTGCCGGCCGAGTTCGCGTCGATGGCCGCCAGTACGAGCTTGACGATCTGTGCGGTGTACTGGGAGCGTGTCGTGCCGTCGGAAATGTCGAACCCGAAGTGGCGGCGCCCCGTGCGGCGGAAGATGAAGGGCCAGGCCACCATGCCGAGCAGCATGACCGAGAGGGTCGCGCTGTCGGGCCTTGCCGCTCCGCGAGTCTCGCCGAGGACGTCTTCGATGCAAGTGCGGACCAGGCCGAGACTGTCGGGCCATGGCACCGCGACGCCTTCGATCGTGAGCTCGGTCAAAAGCGGCAGGAACTCCGGGTGGTCGGCGAGAATGGCGACCAGGGTGTCGACCACCTCGGGGAATCGCTGCACCGCCGGCCGGCTGCGGTCTTCGACCAGCGGGCGGAGCCGGGCGGCCGATTCGTCCTCGACCTCGCGGAGGATGATCTCGCGCAGGTCTTCCTTGGTCTTGAAATAGTAGTTGACCAGTGCCGCGTCGACGCCGGCGCGTTCGCCGATGTCGCGGGTGGTCGTGCACTCAAAGCCGTGGGTCGAGAAGAGTCGGCGCGCTGCATCGAGGATGCGGCTGCGCGCCGCGAGCCGCGCGGCGTCTTCCAGACGAGGACGGCCGGGCCCACGCTTGACTCGCGCCATGCGCGGCAGCGAGCGGCGAGTCGGCGTCAAGGACGATTCGCTTCGGGGGGAGTTTGCGAGCTTTGCCATGCCCAGAGAAATGCTCACGATTGGCGGGCAAAGCCAAGCCGGCAGCCGGTGCGGCAAAGAATTTCTCGCCTGCAGGCGGGGCCTGCCCGCGTGCGAGGCGTGTATTCCCCCGGGATTGGTCGGTGTTCTGCGAAAGCTGGGCAAGAGTCCGATCGGGGATCGTCCCGGAGGCAGGGGAGTTCGGAACTCCATCCTTCGGGCGACGTTCGGCCAGGAGAATGGCGCTCGATTCCCGAGCAAAGACCCTCTGCCGGGTCCGCAAACGACCGGATACCTTTCTGGTTGTCGGGCCCCGCCAGCGAGTAGATCGGACTCCGATGAGGGCTCCTCCCCAAGCGGCAGGGTGCATGTCTGGTTCCCCGGCACGGGGGCCGGCCCGGCTCAGCTCGGCGCCAACGACTCGAAGACGACCAGACCAGGGGTCCGGCCGCGGACAGCGCGGAAGCAGGGCAGGTCGGGAGCATCGCCGGCGGGTCGGAGCGACACCACGCGTGGGCCGGTGCGCTGGAAGCAGACGAGATCGCCTCGTCGGACGTCGGTCCGGATCTCCAGCCGATCGTGGAGCACGAGCGTGCCTGCGGGGGTGACGATGGTTTGCGTATGCATGGCTCAAATCCCTTCTGTGCTGAATCGCACGGGGGAGGATGTCAGAGCCATGGGACAGCTGATGTCCTGGCTGAGTCGCGTCCGAACCGAGGATTTTTGCCTGTTTGGCGGGTTGCCCGTGGTTCCCCTGCCGTCGCCGACGCACCCGTGGGGGGCGGCTGCGTCGCCCATGCCCCGGCGTTGACACACGCGGATCGCTCAGCGAAGGCAGCTCGCGCTGCGCCCGTGGCTCAATTGGATAGAGCATCAGACTTCGGATCTGAGGGTTGCAGGTTCGAGTCC
>SXGT01103997.1_pt1 | contig 16319 bp, 15 predicted proteins | sample 3176221 | NCBI WGS metagenome assembly SXGT01 (sample SAMN11356862, study PRJNA531348) | freshwater metagenome | isolation source: freshwater sample F1-120 | place: China: Fuxian Lake, Yuxi | collected 2017-12-25 | reverse complement strand
CTTCAGAAAGGGCTCGGCTCCCTCCGGTATCTTGTATTTCTCCTGCCGTAACCAGGTGTCCAGCCCCGCGGCGTCCCGGGCCGACAGGATCACCACCTCGTATTCCCCCACGGTGAACTGGGCCTCCACCGTGACCCCCAGAACGCTCCCTCCCCTGGCGGGCCCGCCGGCCGGCGGCGCCGCCATGGGCACGCTGCGCTGCATCAAGCTGTGCATGCGCGGGGCGCAGGGATCTTGCTCCCAGTACTCGACCAGCCTCGGGGCGGCCAGCTTGTCCACCTTGTCGAAGATGTCCTTGGGGAGGGTCTTGACGTTCTCCTTCTGGAGGATCACCGGGACGGGCACCACCATGGCAAAGTTCTGAGGGGGCCCCTCGTAGTTGTTCTGCATGGACAGGACCGTGCGCATGCCCTCTCTCATCAGCGCCACCTGGGTGGCGTTGTTGAACAGCTTGGCGTCCGCGCCGCTCACGTAAAATCCGCAGAAGGCCTCGGCGGGGTGAGAGAGGGCGAGAGAGAGGAGCGCGGTGAGAGCGGCGAGTCGGATACGCATCTGGCCTCCGGGAAGTCGGGGGGGGAGGGCGAGCGTACTGGAAATTCTCCCCGCCCTCGGTGTCAAGGAGAACCGGGATGGGGCCGGTCTGCAAGGAGCTTCGCTCGGCTCAGTAGCGGACGTTGACGGTGGTGCCCTTGCCGTCGGGGGCGGTCACGCCGTGCCAGCCCTCGGGCACCTGGGGATCGGTCCACGTGAAGACTCGCCTGGCGTCGACGGGGGAGAGGTTTATGCAGCCATGGCTCCTGGCCAGTCCGAAGACGTCATGCCAGTAGGCCGCGTGGAGGGCATAGGCGCCTTCGAAGTACTGGACCCAGGGCACGTCGCGTAGCTCGAACTGCCCCTGGCCTCGGCGGACCTTCTTGCCCTCCTCGGGGTTGGGCTCGCCGGAGGCGCCGCCCGACTTCTCGTTGGAGTCCATGGTGGCGGTCACGTGCTTGTTCTTGATGCGAAAGGTGCCTTGCACGGTGGACTTGGTCGTCTTGGGGTCGCGGACGCCGTCCTGGCCTGTGGAGACCAGGGTGGCATAGACAGGCTTCTTGCCTTCCCAGAGCACCAGGACCTGGTTCTCGATGGAGACGTCTATCCATTTTTCGCCGCGGGCGGCGGCCTGGGGCAGCTCGCCGGGGGCCCGGGCCATGTGGAGCTCCTTGGACTTGATCCACTGGCCGCCCTCGATCTCCCGCTCCTGGACCTTGTCCTTGCCCCGGACCTGGCCTGTGAGCTTGACCGGGGTGCGCGCCTTCTTCCCTTCCCAGTCATGTCTGAGGAAGGCCATGGGAAAGCCCAGGCTGGCGTCGAGCTCGACCCCGTGGAACCTGGAGCCCGTGTCCGGCTTGACCTTGGAGGTGGGGACGAGGCGAAGATCCACGGTGATCGCAAAGCGCCTGTCCAGGTTCTCGGGGCCGGTGGGGAAGGAGCCCACGAAGGCAAGGCCCGAGTGGCGGCGCACTCGGTTGGCGAAGATGGCGCCGTCGGGCACGGTGAAGCCCGACACGTTGGGGATCGTGCGCCTGTTGCCTTCCAGCCAGAAGGGCGGAGGATCCTTGTCGGTCCTGCCTCCGAAGAGCTCGCCCTGGCTCATGGCCGTGGAGAGCTTCTCGGGCTTGTACCCGGGCAGCTCCACGTCGTTGGCGCCCAGGGCGACCTTGTTCAGGAGGTCGCCCTTGATCTCCCAGGTGGCGAGGTGCTCCTTGAGGCTCATCTCGCTCTTGAGCTGCTGCTCCTTGGTGGCGATGCGCAGGTACTGGGGCGCGACGGCGCGCACGAAACCGTAGGCGTAGGGCAGAGGCTTGCCCAGATCGGGGCGGACGCTCGACGCCCGGACCACGGGAGCCTGCAGATCGAGGGTCGCGCCCTTGCCCACGCACACGTGGCCCTGGGGCAGGATCTTCACGAAGCCCCCGGGGGAGGGGCAGTCGGCGGTGGGCTGAGGCTCCCCCTGGCGAGGGACGATGGCGCCCATGCGGAGGTAGCCGAGCTTGCGCGCGGAGGCGCTGGGTTTGTCGAAGATCGTGGCCTGCATGTCGAGCGCCGCGACGCAGGTCCCGGAGCAGCTGGCGATGATCCTGGTCGACGAGGCCTGGGGGGGGGCGAGCGGGGCCGAGCTCAGCGCGGCGGTCGCGCCGGTCGAGGCGTCGTCTGCGCCGCCGTCGGCGGGGCTGGCCGCGCTGCTCTTGCAGGCCGCCGAGAGCGCGGCGAGACCGAGGATCAGGGTGGGGTGGAGAGCTCTCACGCCGGCGAACCATGCTGCGGACGGAGGAGCTTGGCCAGAAAAAATCTACGGGCCGCGCCGGGTCCTTGGCCCTCGGCTCGTGCAGACCCACCGCTGGGACACAAGGACGGGTTACGCTGGGGCCACGCCCGATGTCGCGAGGCGAGCTGGGAAGGGATCGATGCTGTCGGATCGCGCGAGAGCCTATGTTCGTGAGCACGGGTGCCAGCCGCCTGGCTGGAAGAAATCGAAGCTGGTGGCGCTCGCCAGGAGGCAGGAGCTGCCGCTCTTCGACTCGGTCGTCGCATGGGAAAAGACCATGGCGGAGCTCCACCTGGACGAGAGCCACGAGGGAGAGGACGGGGTGCGCTATTGCCGCCACGACTACGCGGGAGCGTCGGTCCTGGAGCTGGATCGCAACGTCCTGGGGATGGTCTCTCTCTGGGAGAGAGGCCTCTCGGGCGAGCCCGAGCTCTTCCTGCGCTACCTCCCCGACGGGACCCCTGTCCTCCTCGTCGGAGAGGGCGCCGAGGGCGAGCGCTTCTACATGGACGAGCCAGGTCGGTTCTTCGCCCATCGGGAAGGGGAGTGGGGGCTCCTGGCCCTCTCCCCCTTCACCGTCCTGGAGCGGTGGGTGCTCGAGCGAGCGCCGAGGCGGATGGAGGCCGTGATCTTGGGGCGCCGAGGTCAGCAGCTCGCCAGGGCGCTGGGCTGCGAGGTCTGCCCCGAGGCGTCCGACGCGATCGAGACCTGGTGGCGCGGGGGCTCGGGGACGGTGATCGAGCAGGGTGAGCTCGCGACGAGAGCGCTCCTGCCCTCCATCGAGGAGGCGGCGGCGCTCATCGCCGCGGCCCGGGAGATGGATCTGGAGCTCGAGATCGTGGCGGCCGACGCCAGGGTCGTCCTCGGCGAGCGGGACTCGGCGCCGCTCCCAAGAGCCGACGGCCTCGAGGCCCGGTACGGGCGAGGGCGGGCCGGCGAGTTCGGCGTGGTCGGCGTGGTCGGCGTCCCCGGGCGTGGAGGGCAGGTCGAGCAGTTGGTCATGGTCGGCGGGGGGCAGGTGGTCGAGCACCTCGTGGTCACCGCGAATGGAGCGCGCTCCATGCAGTACACACTCCTGGGCGCCCAGCTGGACGGGTTGCTCTCGGAGCGCGCCATCGCCTTCCTCGAAGCGAGCAAGGCGACCCTGGATCCTCGGGATCGAGGCACCACCGACGAGACCGAAGCGCTGCTCTCTTCGTGCGGGCTCTCGGTGCACGAGGCGGCCCTGGATCTGGAGTCTACCCTCGGCGGGCTCTCGTGGGATCCCGGGGCGACGGCGTGGCGCCTCGGCGTGTGCTCGCTGGTCCGTGACGCGATCGCCGCGTCCGGCCTCTCGCGCTTGAAGCGCACGTGGCGCGGAGCGCCGCTGGTGCCGGTCGGGAGCCGCGAAGGGGCGACGCTCTTCATGGACGCCGCGGGCCATATCTACCAGCTCTACGACGAGGTCGAGCGGATGCTCCCCTCGGCCGACAGCGCGAGGGGGCTGATCGAGCGAGAGGCGCTCCTCGAGTGGGCGCTCGACAAGGAGCTTGGCCACACCCTGTCGTTCACGGTGCTGGACGGAGTGGGGACCAGGCTGTCGGCCAGGGCCGGGATCCCTCCGGTCCCCGAGGCCAGCTCCGCAGCCGACAGGGTGTGGCACGGGAGGGAGCTGACGATCCACGAGATCGCGGCGCCCGAGGACGGCCACCGGGAGACCTGCGTGTGGGCCGCGTCGCTCGAGACCCTGGTGTCGGCGGCCAGGATGGTCTGCGAGAGCGCGCCGGAGGCCAGGCTCGTGTGCGAGCAGGACAGCGTGACCTCCGCCCTGATGGAGGCCGGGCTCGTCCAGAGCGCGGAGGCCGGGCTCGTCGAGGAGGTGGAGGACGGGCTCATGGAGGTGGAGCCCGGGCTCATGGAGGAGGTGGAGTGATCACCGGATGATGGGCGCGCAGTTGACGAACTTGAGGGTGGTCTCCATGCGGAAGTTGGACTCCACCGTGTGGCGCTCGGCGAAGAAGAAATCGAAGGGGTAGCTGCTCCCCTTGGCGATCCCCAGGCGCGCGGCCTCCTGATCCAGGTTCACAGTGGCCTCCTGGGCGCCGTGGACCCCACCCAGGTCCACCACCCGCTTGTTGTTGATGAACACCCAGACGTCGTCGTCGCCCCTGAACTTGAATATCTCTCCGCCCGTATAGGCAAATTCGGTGTGGAGCTCGTAAGTAAAGTGGAAATCGTGAGCCTGGCCAGGGGTGTTGCCGAAGCCCTCGGGATCGTTGTCCAGGGGGAAGAAGGCGGAGGAGTCGAACACCGTGCGCCCCGAGGCCGCGTCGATCTGCGCGGGCAGCGTGTAGAGCTTCCTCCTGTTCACTCCCGGGGTGTCCCGGTACCACTGGTCGAAGTTGGCCTTGCCCGTGGACGTGGGCGTCCTCGGGCTCCCGGCGTAGATCGGCTTGCCGTCGGTGCCCAGGTCCATGGAGATCATGTTGCGGTCATCGCCCCCGAAGGCCTCGAAGTCGGGGTGGCCTCCGGGCTCGTTCGCGCCCTTGAAGTCGCGGAGCACGCCCAGCAGGCTGGGCCCGCAGCCTCCGTCGCCGGAGTCCCTGGCGGCGTTCCCGTCGGGTTCGGGGAAGCGAGCGTCGGGGACAGGCGCCGTGTCGCCCGCGGCGTCGCTCCCGGCCTCGTCGCCGCTCCCCGCGTCGAACCTGGAGGTCGGCTCCGTGCTCCCGCAGGCGGCTCCCCACACAAGACCGCCCGTGACGAGCAGGAAGACGGCCGCGAGACGGGGGTGCATCATGCCGTCAAGTTTCCCTTCCTCGCGCCCGATGGCAAGGGAGAACGCCTTCTTGTTATGCTGGCGCGATGAGAGCTGCCCCCTGCTTTATCGCCGCCGTCGTCGTCGCGGTGTCGCTCGCCCCCGGGGAAGCTCGCGCGGAGCCGTCCAGGTTCCACCTGGACGCGGACCTCACCACCGATTTCCCGGTGGCGATCGGGGGGCGGGTGGGCCTGGAGCTGCCCTACAGGCTACGCCTCTCGACCTCGCTCGGTTACCTGCCGTCGCCCTACGTGGAGGCCATCAACGGCTTCCTGGTCGCGATCAAGGCCTTCGACGACGCGACCTCCGCGCTGGTGAAGTCCGCTCTGAAATCGTCGCTCGTCTGGCGCACCCATGTGGGGATACGGCCCTTTGCCCGGCACGGCTTCGTGATCGACGCCGGCTATGGCCTGGTCACCCTCGGAGGGAGCGCCACGGCCTCGGAGCTCCTGGCGGCCACCACCGGGCAGGCGCCCCCCGAGGGCGATCCCGGGAGCTCCAGGAATTTCTCCCTGGGTTCGACGCTCCACATGCTGGACGTGGAGTTTGGCTGGGAGTGGCTCATCCTCGAGCGCCTCCACCTGCGCGCGGCGCTGGGCGGGGCGTTCACCGTCGGTTCGAGCACCAGCATCGAGCCCGACTACCGCCCCAGGGCTCCTCAGGCCACCAAGATCTACACCACCGCCAGCGAGGCTTACCTGGACAACATCTACACGTCCTATGTCTTCACCCCGGTGATCTCGGTCGGAGTGGGCTATCGCTTCTTCTAGCGAGGCTGGTGGAGCGTCAGAACTCGACGGCGCGGGCTATCCCCGCCAGGGTGATGCTGCGCCAGCTCTCCAGCTGCCCCTTGACCAGGCTGGGGCCGCCGATGCTGGTGCGCTGGGTGCTGTAGATCGCCTCGGTCACCACGTGGGTCTCGTGCTCCACGTTGAGCGTGGGCAAGAAGAAGCCGAAGGTGACCACGTGCAGATCCGGCACCGCCTGGAGGATCACCGACACCACGCGGCCGAGCGCGGTCTCCTCGATGCGGATCTCGTCGCCGGAGAAGCTCTTGTCGAGCTTCCTGTCGCGGTAGTGCAGGCGAGGCCGGCCATCGATGCTGCTGGCCGAGTACTGGATGTGAACGTCCCTGCGGAACAGATCGTAGAGGTTGGGCTGGTATGTCGGGCGCGTCGTTTCGGGCATGGTCCCCTCCATGGCTTGGCTACGGTGATCACGCGAGGCGATGGCGTCGTCCAGGATACGCCCCGCCGCGCCGCCTAGCTACCCCGCTCTCCCTGGGGAGAGGGGTTTACCCTCTCGCGAATCCACGTGGACGGGTCGCCCCTCTCCCGCGCCACGCCTTTTACAACGGTAGCGTGGGAGAGGGGGCGCGGTCTGGTGGGGGCTCGCTACTTGAGAGGGGTGCAGGGGCCGAGGCAGGTCTTGCAGGTGGCGCCCGGTCCGCAGCTGAGATCCGGGGAGTTGCCGTCCCTGCGGCGGACGAGGCAGGTCGAGTTGGCCTCGCACCGGGCCGCGCACTGCTTGGAGTCGGCGCAGTCGATATCGCAGTTGGCGCCCGCCAGGCATTTGGGCGAGCACAGGTCCGTCGCGGGGCAGGTCAGGGTGCAGGTGGCGCCCTCCGGGCACGTGCACTCGGTCTTGGTGCACGCGATCTGGATACGGCCGCTGTCCGGTCCGGCGTCGGTGGCGGCGCTCCCGGTCTCGGCGCACCCGGCGACGGCGGGGGCCAGGAGGAGGGTCGTGAGGAGCGTGGTGGGCGCGAGGAGACGGGCGAGCGAGGCCATGACACGACTCTTTAGGCCGCTTCGCACCCCGACCGCAAGGCGAACGGTCTAGCCCGGTCCTCTGGTCGCCAGGGGGGGGGCTTCATGGGCTGTCCTCGCGGGCTCCCCGGGAGAGTCGTGCTCCCGCCAGAAGGCCGAGAGCTTGGGCCACAGGCGATCGCGGGCGGAGCTGGAGACGACCGCCCCCACGTGGCCCCCAGGCAGGTGAAGGCGCTTCTTCCTGGCGGAGGAGGCCCGGTCATGGAGCGGCCTCGCGCTCTCGGCCGTGACGATGTTGTCGTGCTCGAAGGTGATCGTGAAGAGCGGGCAGCGGATGTCCTCCAGCCGGGCAGGGACGCCGGAGAGCGAGAAGACGCCCCGGGAGAGCTCGTCCTTCCTGTAGAGGGCCTCGATGTAGCGCCTGTAGCACTCGCCCGGGAAGGACACGTTGTCGTTACCCCAGATCTCCAGCGCGAAGAAACCGTCCAGGAACTCGTCGTTCCAGGCCCTGTCGACCAGGTGCACGCCCTTGGAGAGGTTGAGGGTGGGGCGCAGCATCTGGAAGGCGCTCTGGAGGAGCTGCCAGGGCACGTTGCCAAAGGCGTCGACCACGGCGCCAGGGTCGAAGGTGGGGGTGCGGGTCCACGCCGAGAGCAGGCCGTCGTCGCCGAACTTCACGGGGGCGGCCAGGGTGAGGAGCGAGGCCACGTGCTCGGGCCTCGCCGCCGCGTGGATCGCGGCCAGGGTGCCGCCCAGGCAATACCCGAGGAGGTGCGCCGTTCCATGAGGGCCGTGGGAGGCCGTCCTGCGGATGGCCCGGCCAAGGTAGGTGTCGCAGATGTCGTCGAAGGACAGGTAACGATCCTCGTCCGCTGGAGTCCCCCAGTCGATGACGAACACGTCGTGGCCCCGCTCCACCAGCCACTCGGCCAGGCTCTTTCCAGGGAGGAGATCCAGGACGTAGTGGCGATTGATCAGCGAGGGCACCAGGAGCACCGGCGTCTCGAAGGCGACCGGGACGCTACGGCGGTAGCGGAGCAAGCGCCACTTGTTCTCGCTGTGCACCACGTCGGCCGGCGTGGTGCCCACCGGAGGCCTTGGGCGCAGCCCCAGGGTGGCCAGGTTCTTGAGGCGGGATCCCCAGCCGGGCAGCACGTCAGGCCTCCGTGCGCTTCCCGGGAGAGGCCTTCTCCCTGGGACGCTCGTAGAGGCCCTCGAAGACGCTGCGAAATGCCTCGTGGACCCTCTTGCGCCTCACCTTGAACGAGGCCGTGAGGAGCCCGGACTCCACGGTCAGCGGGGCGTCGATGATCGCGAAGGCCCTGAGCGTCTCGTGGTGGGCGAGCTCGGCGTTCACCTGGTCGATCTTCTGCTGGACCAGGCGCTCCCTCTCGGCCAACCGCGAGGCCTCGGGCAGGCCGGCGAGCTCGGCGTCGAGGATCGCGTCGTTCAGCCACACCCCGCACACGAGGTATTTCTTCGCCTCGCCATAGACCACCACATGGAGGATGCGCGCGTCGCCCTGGAACTTTAGTTCGATGTTGGCGGGGGGGACGTTCTTGCCGCCGGCGGTGACGAGGATATCCTTCTTGCGGTCCACGATCTGGAGGAAACCATCCTCCGTGAAGCGGCCCACGTCCCCGGTCTTGAACCAGCCGTCCTCGGTGAAGGCCTCCCTGGTCGCGGCCGGATCCTTGTGATAGCCGCCGAAGACGTTGGGGCCCTTGGCCAGGATCTCGGAGTCCTCGGCCAGCTTGAGGGTCACGCTGGGGAGAGGGCGCCCCACGGTGTCGAAGCGGAAGGCGTCGGGCCGGTTCAAGGTCAAGGTCGGCGACGTCTCGGTGAGCCCGTAGCCCTCGATGATGAGGATACCCGCGGCGTGGTAGAACTCCTTGACCTCGCGCTTGAGCCCCGCCCCCCCCGAGAGGCAGAAAGCGAGCTCTCCCCCGGTCGCCTCGAGGAGCTTCTTCTTCGGGTCACAGGCCGTGGGCTCTGCCATCGCCGGGGCCGCGAGCTTCTCCCAGTGGGAGGGGACGCTCATGAAGACCTGAGGCCTGACCAGGGGCAGGAGGGCCAGGCAGCTCGCAGGATCCGACAGGTAGGTGGTCATGCCCAGGGTGTTGCCCAGGCACATCTCTCCGAAGCCGAAGATATGGCTCATCGGCAGCCAGAGCACGTCCACGGCCCTCTCGGGGATGAGCGATCCATTGGACATGAGCCAGTCCCGGCCGTTGCTCCCCACGTTGCGGTGGGTGAGAGGGACGCCCTTGGGATCGCCCGAGGTCCCGCTGGTGTAGAGCATCATCCCTGGACGATCGAGGCTGACCCCTCGGAGCTTCTCCTCGAAGGCCGAGGGGGCGGCCTGGTGAGAGGCCCTCCCGACGGCCCGGATCCCGGGGAAGGTCATGAGGCGAGCGCGGACCTCGCCCTCCGGAGGGGCGGCCTTCCCGCCCTCGCGTAGCTTGTCGAGGATACGGGGGATGTCCAGATCGCCGCCCAGGAGGACGATCTTGTCCACCTGAGCGAGGAGCGGCCAGACCTCGAAGACCTTCTGGAGCAGCGCCGGGGTGTCGACGAAGAGCACCCTGGCGTCCGAGTGAGAGGCCACGTAGGCGAGCTGGGACGGGGTGCTCGCGGGGTACACGGGGACCATGACCCCGCCCGCGGCCTGGATCCCGAGGGCCGCCGAGGCCCACTCCACCCGGTTGGGCGCGAAGATGGCCGCTCGATCGCCTGGATTCAGGACCCCGGCCAGAAAGCACGCACAGTCCCGGATCTCCTCGGCGAAGGCGCCATAGGTCACCGGGGTACACCCCTGGATGTCCAGAGGAGCGCCCGGGCGGGGGACCCAGAAGCGGACCTGATCGCGGCGCTCTTCGAGGGAGTCGAAGATGGCCCGGGGGGCGATGCTCAGCTCGAGGTACGGAGTGACATCCATGGCGCTATTTCCCCTTTGAAGGGTGGCGGTCGAGTTTCTCTTCGAGATCGATGAGCCGGCTCTCCAGCCGGTGGATGGCGTGGAGCGTGCGCTCCTGATCGTGCTTGGTGGACAGGCCGAGGGCCCCCACGGCCGCCGTGGTCGCCCGGGCCGCGGCGGCCCTGGCGCGCAGGCCCGCCGTGAGCAGGGCCGCTGTGGGGGTGAGCACCAGGGGGCTCTTCAGCCATAGCTCGATGTGCCTGGCGGCGGCGTTCTCCCAGGAATCAAATCCCTTCTTCCAGCTCTCCCAGCTCATGGCTCTCCCCGTGTCATGGCAGACCGAAGCGGCGTATCTCGCTCGCCACGGTGAAGTCCTCGTTCTTCTCTCCGGGCTTGCTCGTCACCCTCATCACCTCCCCGAAGCACTCGAAGAGGAAGGAGGTCTGGAGCTGTGTCGTGGCCTGACCCGCGGCGGGCTCCAGCGTCACCCGGGTGCGGACCCGGAGCGCCTGGGTGAAGATCACGTCGGGGAGCTCGAGCTGGCCCACCGCGTCGACCTTCACCTCGTAGGTGTCACGCCCCGCGTAGGGCAGCCCCCGCAGGGTCGAGTTCCTGGCCTCTCCGATGGAGGTGTAGGCCAGCCCCTGGGCCAGCGGGAATTTATAGATAGGAACAGGCGAGAGATACACGAGGAGCGTCTTTCCCTCGGGGGGATCTGGCTCTCGCGAGGCCAGGCCAAGGAGCGATATGCCGCTGGCGTCGTTGGCATAGATGGACTCGGTGCGCCCCGCGGCGTCGAAGGCCGAGACGAAGGTCGCCCCCGGGAATCTGTCTGCGTACCATTTGCCCTGGATGGGGCTCGCCGAGATCTCGGCCGCCTGGTCGTCGGCGTTGTCGACCGAGTAGACCCAGCGCAGCTTGCCCTCGGCGTCGGTCCTGGGCGCCAGATCGATGGGCCGCTCCTTGCCGGCGGGCGACACCAGGAAGCGCACCGGGACGTCGAAGGTCGGAGCCAGCTCGCTGGCCTCGATCTTCCCGTCCAGGTTGGGCACGCAGGTGAGCTTGGCCGGTTCCCCGGCCGCGTAGCTCGCGCGCTCCTTGGTCTTGGTCAGGTTCTCGCTGCAGGCCGCGAGGAGGAGCAGGGCGAGTCCGCCGGCGAATGTCCGCGCAGACCTCACCCCCCGACCCCCTCTCCCGCGCGGTCTTTGTAAAAAACGTGGCGCGGTTGAGGGGGAGCGCAAGAGACACCCGGTTCGAAAGACTCCTTGTGATGAGCCCCTCTCCAGCGCCACGCCTTCCACAAAGGTCGCGCGGGAGAGGGGCACGCGGGTGCACTCGGTAAGCGCGAGGGGGTGAGGTCTGCGCGGGAGGCGAGGTGCATGGGAGAAGGGAAATAGGGATTTCATGCTTCAAAATACGTAGTTGAGCCGGACGCGAAGGAGCTGCGCAGGCCGGGCGAACAGCCCCAGGCTGGGGTTGTCCAGGCCGGCCAGCGGGAAGAGTACCCCGTAGTCCAGCGTGGCGAAGAAGCCGTCCTTGTGCTCGTAGACCAGCGAGGGATCGATCTCGACGCCCAGGGGCTTCTTGCCGCCGGGCGTCGACTCGGCGAAGCTGGCCATGGATGCGACGACGGCCAGCGTGGCGGTCACCCGGAAGCTGGTCTCGTCGACCAGGCGCACCCTGGCGTGAGGTTTGATGTAGGTCGCGTCGGTCACGGCGCCGAGGATCTCGCGAAAGAGAATGCGATCGATCCGGTAGTCGGGGTGAAATCGGAAGTTGTCGATACGGTTGTCCCTGCGGGGGTTGGCCTGGGGTCCGTCCAGATCGCCAGGCCTCGGCGCCGCCGCCCCTGGCTTCTGCACGACCCCGAAGCCGGGCGCAGGATCGCCGCTCGCGTAGCCCAGATCCAGGCCCACCGAGGAGGCCCCGTCCTCGGCGCCGTAGTCGGTCTCCAGGGCCGCGCCGATCTGGCGGCTCTTCACGGGATCGCGGAGGAGGACGCCGGGGATCAGGCTGGCCTGATCGACGTTGGCGAACAGGATGGCGAGCTCGGCCTCGACGCGCAGCCTGGGCGTCACCAGCTTGGCCCAGGCGTCGATCCCGGTGGCCGTGAAGCCCCTCGCGCTGACCGCGCTCCCGCTCACGTCGAGGGGCTGCGCCGTGGGGAGGTAAGAGCCGGGGATGTCGTTCTTCTGCCAGCGGTGGGTGATGTAGCTGCCGTAGTCGAAGGTCGTCTTGCCAGCTTTCCTGCGGCGGGCCACGGCGTCCTTGGTCCAGTAGCGGAGGAAGGCGAAGGTGGCCGTGCGCACGTCGGTCGTCGGCTCGAAGACCAGGAAGCGGTTCTGCCCGGGGCGGGTGCCCACGGGGCCCGTGGCCGAGAAATCGTAGGCCACCGCGAAGACGTGGTTGAGGAGCGGGGTCACCAGGGCCACGCGATCGGCCGCGTCCGCGCTGTCGCAGTCCAGGCAGTCGCCCCCGTTGGCGAGCATGCCCAGACCCCAGTGGGTCCCCATACGGCCCGCGGCGAGGACGCCGAAGGGGAGGAGCACCTCGCCGTAGGCCCGCCTCATCTTGACGGGATCGGAGGGAGAGCGCTGGCTGGCCGACGCCGATGGGACTCCGTCGGGGACGCTGCCGAGCGCCAGGTTGTCGAGCGCGTCGAGGCGGAGCTTGACGGCGAGCGTGGCGCCGGGCGCAAAGACCTTGACGTCCGTCCGCGCCCTCATGTCCCAGTGGGTCAGGGTCTGGGCCTCGGGATCGGCCCTCGACACCGGGTAGAGCGGCTGGCCGGAGGGGGTGGGGCCTCGATCGAGATCCAGGTTATTTAGCGCCTCGCCTCGCATACGTAGATATCCGTCGAGGTCGACCGTGACCTTGTCGCGCTGGACGATGTCCTCGCCCAGCTCGGCGAAGCCCGTGGCCCCCGCGGTCGGTGAGAGCGCGAGGGCGGCGCCGGCCAGGGCCGCGCCGAGGAGCTTGAAGCGAGGCCTCACGGGGCTTCCCTGGAGCCGTGGCCAGCCGAGGCCGCGGGCGAGGCCTCTCCCTCCTCGAGGAAGGCCACGAGATCCCGGGTGGAGGCCTCCCTGGCCTCGATCATGGGGAAATGACCGCAGCGCGGGTACATGACGAGGCGTGAGCCAGGCAGCTCCCTGGCCAGGCGCTCTCCGTACTTGGGGAGCGCCACGATGTCCTCCCGGCCCCAGAGAAGCAGGGCCTTCTTGGTGATGCTCCTGTAGCGGCCCTCGAGCGAAGCGAAGCGCTGACCACGCACCGCCGCGAGCGCGGCGGCGACCGTCCCGGGGCGCTCCAGCGCGGCGTCGACGGCCTGGATCAGCTCCTCGGTCACGTGGCTCCTGTCGAAGAACGCGAGCGCCATACGCTCGTCGGCCCGCTCCTTGTACCAGGTGGCGAACATCATCTCGCCCACGCCGCTCGCCCTCGCCCACTGGAAGAACACGGGGAGCTGCTCCTCGTAGATCCAGGCGTCGTAGAGGGCGATCCGGTCGACGCGCTCCGGCGCAGCGAGGGTGGCCGACAGGGCGACCGAGGAGCCCCAGGAGTGGGCCACCAGCGAGGCGCGGGCGATCCCCAGGTGGTCCATGAGCCTCAGCACGATGCGCGCCTGGGCCTCGGGCGAGTAATCCCCCTCGGGGCGATCGGTCCAGCCAAAGCCCTTGAGATCGAGCGACACCACCCGGTGGGCGCGCCTCACCGCCGGCGCCACCTGGACCCAGGTCTCGAGCGAGGAGGCGAAGCCGTGCACCATGACCACGGCGGGCTTGCGCTTCTCGTCGTCGGGGGCGCCCTCCGCGCTGTCCGAGTAGCGGACCCTCGCGCCCTCGAGCCGCGCGTAGGTCGCCGCCTTGGGCTCGCCCGGCATGGGCCCTCGGTGGAACGACAGGCAACCCGAGGCGAAGGGCAGGAAGAACATGGCGAGCGCGAGGGAGAGGAGAGGACTGAAGCGTGCAACCTGCACGCTCCTGAGGGAGGCTCGGACGGTCACGGGGAGATCCTCTGGACCTCTTTGGCGCGCGTGAACTCGACGTTGGGCTCGTCGTTGTTCGACGTGACCGTGGCGATCGTCCCGTAGCACTCCGTGACGAAGGCGAAGGTGCGGAGGGTGACCGGTAGCAAGAGTCCGACGGTCCGCGTGAGGGTGGTCTTCACGCGGAGCACGGCAAAGGTCCCCAGGGGGGTCTTGAGCTCTCCCTTCGCGTCCACCTGTGAGTCGTACTTCTCGGTGTAGTTCCCGAAGAGGGCGACGCCGCTCGCGGTGCCGCTCACGCTGGAGGTGACGCTCCATGCCTTGGCGGGCTCCAGCGGGAAGGCGAGCACGTCGACCGGGGGAGCGTAGGTGAGCAGGGTCTTGGAGAGGCCGTCGGCGGGGGAGGCGACGCCCCGGAGCTTGACGGCGCCGGCGCCCACCTCGAAGACGCCGAGGAGCTCCGAGCCCGCTCCCAGCCTGGCGGCGTAGGTCGCGCCAGGGAAGCTCGCCCTGTACCACTTGTCGTCGAGCTTCTGCGTCTCGAGGAGGGAGAGCCTGTCGCCGGGGAGCGCGGCCGAGAAATCCCAGGACCTCGTACCGTCGCCCCTGGGGGTACCGGCGGTGCTCACGTCGGCGTCCAGGGCGACGACGAAGGTCGCCCGTAGCCCCGCCGCCAGCGGAACCTCGTCCCTCGTGATACGCCCGTCCTTGTTGGGGGTGCAGCCAGGCCCGGCCTCGGGCGGGGTGGGGCCGTCCGGAGCCGGCCCGTCGGCCGGAGGAGGCGCCGCGTCGGCGGCGAGGGCGTCGGCCTGCGCGTCGCGCTGCGGCGCGGGGACGCAGCGCCCCTCGGCGTTGCAGGAGCCCGAGGCGCAGTCCGCGCCGACCCTGCATTCAGGACCTTCGGAGGCGCACGCGAGGGTGAGGGCCGCCTGGAGAACGGCGGCGACGAGAGCGAGGGAGTGCTTCACGGGACCTCGATGCGAGCAACGGAAAAATCACGGACATGCGGCGCATGCTCTGCCGCGCATGTTGCTTTGCAGCGATGTGATGGGCGCAGAACCTACGGCCAAAAGCAATCTCGGTCAATGCGAATGTTGCGCAGCAACAAAACGGGCCGAAGGTTATACTGCACTGCAAAAGGGCTCCATGCGGATCGTCAAGAAGTACTCCAATCGCCGGCTCTACGACACCGAGGAGAGCCGTTACATCACCCTCGAGGAGCTCGCCCACGCCATTCGTGACGGCGCCGACGTCTTCATCCAGGACGCGAAGACGGGCGGGGATCTCACCCAGGCCACGCTGGCCCAGGTCATCCTGGAGAGCCGCGGGGGAGGGCGCCTGCTGCCCGTGCCTCTCCTCGTCCAGATGATCCGTATGAGGGACGAGGCGCTCGCCGAGTTCCTCGGGCGCTACATGACCTGGGCGATGGAGATGTACCTCCTGGCCAAGCAGGGCACGAGCACCTTCTTCCCGCTGAACCCGCTGGCCCGGCTGCCGTTCTCGGCGGGCAATGCTCTGGCGAGGATGCTCATGGCCGGCTTGCCCTGGCCCAGCGTCCAGGCTCCTCCCGCCCCCGCATCGACACCGGCGCCCGAGCCCTCGCCTGCCCCCACGCCTCTACCTCCTGCAGGCACTGCGGACGACGTTGCCCAGCTGCGCAAGGAGCTCGACGAGCTCAAGCTCGCCCTAGGCGTGAAGCCCCGCTTGCCCTAGCTTCTCGTCGCAGGGGAAGTGAAGGGTTGCCCCGCGATCACCGTTCACAAGCCGCGCCGTTCCCAACGGTCGCCCATCAATCCTTCAATTCCCCTGCGACGGGGGACTAGCGCTCGCTCGTTCTCGTCCTTTCTCGTCCCTCTCAGGGCGTGACGATCAACCGCCCCCCGCATGGAATATCCACCTTGCGAGGGGTGCCTCGGCTGCCGACGCGGACGGTGTGAACCCCGCAGGGCACGACGAGCACGGCGGGGGTCTCTCCGAGGGCGATGGTGTCCACGAAGATACGATGGCCGCTCGGCGCCCCCTCCGCGAAGAGCTCCCCTGTCTTCTTTGGCTGCGTGGCTGGAGCCGTGTCGTGCGTCGCGCCTGCGTCGGCGTCGGCGGATGGACCGGAGATCGCAGCGTCCACGGGGCGCGGATGCACCGGCTGCGCGTCGGCCACCGGCGACTCGAGCGCGTTGGACGGAGAGGGTGCAGCGGTGACGGCGGCCCTGTCCCCGAAGCTCCAGCGAAACACCACGAACATCACGACGAACGAGAAGACGGCCATGAGCGCAACCGCCCACCGACTGCGGCGCTGTGTTGGCTCAAGCTCCGGCTCGGGCCAGCTTCGCGGCGGGTGCGGCGCAACCGTCGGCGAGTCTCCGGAGCTCAGGGAAGGCTCGGCAGGAGGCAACACCAGCTCCAGCACACGCGACTTGCTCTTCGGCTTTGCAGGAGGTGAGGACTTCGGCGGTAACGATGGGGGCTTCGGTTTGGGCGGCTCCCAGGCCGGCTCGAAATCCGACCGTCGTCGGCCTCGCTCCAGCCACTCCAGTGGCTCAGGGCGG
>SXGT01148224.1_pt1 | contig 16322 bp, 13 predicted proteins | sample 3176221 | NCBI WGS metagenome assembly SXGT01 (sample SAMN11356862, study PRJNA531348) | freshwater metagenome | isolation source: freshwater sample F1-120 | place: China: Fuxian Lake, Yuxi | collected 2017-12-25 | reverse complement strand
CGTCCAGAAGGTTTCCTTGAACGGCAAGTACGACGCTGGAGCAAACAATGGGAATCATCAAAGGCAGCAGGGTGCCCTGACAATCTCGCGATCGACGACATCAATCGACGACTCAACGCCGCGATCCCTCCGTCACCGAAGCCGACCATTGTCCACGGCGATTATCGCCTCGACAACACGATGCTCGATACAGTCGACGCTGGCAAAGTGGTTGCCGTCCTTGATTGGGAAATGTCCACTCTCGGAGACCCGCTCGCCGACCTTGGCCTGTTCTTGCTCTACTGGGGCCGTGCGGATGCGCAGGTCGTGGCTACCGGTGCAGCTATTTCAACCGAACTCGGTTTTCTCGACCGTGCAACAGTTGTTGATAGGTATGCGAGCGCGAGCGGTATCGACCTCACGTACCTCGACTGGTACGAAGTGTTCGCGTCATACAAACTCGCGATCATTGTCGCAGGAATCCATGCCCGTTATCTCATGGGCATGACGCGCGGCGATGGATTCGACCACATGGGTGCGCTTGTCGGTGGGCTAGCTGAAGGAGCGATTGCCTTCGCAAACGAGTCAGAGCTTCGAACTCTGCACGGATAACGAACGAGGCAGGGGTGACCAATCCGAGCGAAGACGTACAAGCGCTTCGAAACCCAATTGTGGTCGCAGCATTCGAAGGTTGGAACGACGCTGCCGACGCTGCGACCGACGCGCTGAGATTTCTGATACGCAGCCTGCACGCGAAGGAAGTATTCGAACTCGACGCACAGGAATACAGCGACTATCAGTCGGCGCGCCCGCACGTCGCGTTGTCGAATGGCGTCGTGACCGGAATTCAATGGCGCACCACGACAATATCGATTGCCAAGGTTGCTGGAGCAGACCATGACCTCATTTTGATCATTGGCATCGAGCCGAATCTGAAGTGGCTCCAATTCTGTGAAGAAATCCTCAGCTTCGCCGCCGTCCACAACGCGACGACAGTGATCACTCTCGGCGCACTCCTCGGCGACGCGCCACACACCCGGCCCCTCCCGGTCACCGGAACCGCGAGTGATCCCGACACCATCGCCAAACTGGGGCTGCAGCGGTCACGCTACGAAGGCCCTACGGGAATTGTTGGCGTGCTCTCCGACGCGGCTCGCCGCAGCGGATTCGAAGCAATTTCGCTGTGGGTCCCGGTGCCGCACTACACCGCAAACGCACCAAGCCCAAAGGCAACCCTCATATTGCTGCAACGACTCGCTTCGCTATTCCAACTGCCGATTGAACTCAGCAGTCTCGCAGCCGCGGCGCGAGGTTGGGAAGTGACCGTGAACTCCATGGTGGAAACCGATGGGGATCTCACCGCATACGTGCATCAACTAGAAGCCCGCTTCGACTCAGACGGTGAACTCGGTGACGATCCCATCGATATCGATATCGACCCGGACCCCCTTTTCGACACCGAATACTTCGATGAAATTGACGGATTCTTCAGCGATGAGGACGATGCCGAAGAAGAAGATGATGACGACGACGAGGACGACATCTTCGACGAAGACGATCTACCAAGTGGCGATTCTCTCGCCCAGGATTTCGAACGCTATTTGCGCGACCAACGCCCTGACGACAGTTCGCCTTGACAATGGCGGCAAGCTCTAGGCCAAAAGATCGCGAGCAATCAATTCCCACAGCGCAGTCGACATGACGAGCGAATCGATATCAACGCGTTCGTCGTTGCCGTGAAACATCGCCGCGTAATCTTCAAAGCTCAGCCGTTGTGAAAACAATCCAAAGCCATAAGCCACCGAACCCGCCCGTCGAAAGAAGCGCGCGTCGGTTGCGCCTACGGTAAGGAACGGAACCAACGAGCTTCCTTGGACCATGTCCCCAGTCACGCGTTCCAAACAACTCCACAACGGCGAATCAATCGGTGAGGCCGTACTCTCGTTGTCGTCGAACGAGGAAATCGTGACTCGCGCGTGAAGGTCGCCTAACGCGTCCGCCAACATGCGCTCAATGTCGCTCGCGTTCTGGCCCGGCAACGTTCGAATATCGACTTCGATCGTGACTTCGTCAGGAATGACATTGGTTTTGGTGCCCCCATGAATGATCGTCGGAGCGAACGTCGTGTGTGTACATGCATGGGCTTGGCGCGCCAAGCCCACTGGTAGCTGACCGCAAAAGTCCCATAGCTGCTCTTCATCGGTGAGCGGACCACTGATTTCGGGCGGAAATACACCTTCAATGAAACGCCGCCAAGTGTCGTGGATCTCAGTTTTCGGACGGTACTCAGCCAAGCGGCGCACGACTTCGGCGGCATGGATCAGCGCGTTGTCCGTGCGAAAAGGTTGGCTCGCGTGCCCCGGCGTTCCCGCAACGGAAATCCGGCACCAATAGGAACCCTTTTCACCAACGATGACAGGCAGTTTCGGCCCACTCGCGGTCGGAAGCTGAAATCCACCCGCCTCAGTAATCACATAGTCGGCCATCACTGCGTCTCGTTCATGTTCGATCAGATGACCGGCACCCCAACTGCCAAGCGCCTCCTCGTCGGCGACGGCCAAATAAATCAGCGTGCCGCGCGGTCGGAATCCGCTCGACGCAAGGTTCTTGAAACCGACTGCCATCGACGCCGTGAGGTTCAGCATGTCGACGGCCCCGCGACCCCAAATCTCACCGTCGATGAGTTCGCCCCCGAACGGATCGTGACTCCACCCATCTGGATTCACGGGTACGACATCGGTGTGTCCCATCAGCAACAGGGTTGGAGCACTTGGGTCCGAACCCTCGATGCGCGCAACCAAGCTCTCTCGCCCTGGAACTGCGGCATACCGCTCGATGTCAAGCCCCGAGTCGCCCAAATACTGTGCGAGTACGTCGACACTCTTGGATTCGTGGCCGGACTCTGGCGAACCGTCGTTCACGCACTCATTGCGAATGAGGTGAGCAAGGAGATCCGCGACTTCTGCGCCTTCGGTGATAACTGCCATCTCGAAACCCTAACGCTTCTCGCAGTTTCGCGTAGCTCGATCTGCAATGAAACACCTCAGTGTTTCGCTACAAGCGATCACCCATGCGAAACATGATCTTGCCGTCCTCTTCGTAGCGCTCCGCGCCGCCGGCATTCAGGAGATGCTGCAGATGTGCGAAGGTTTCCGACTCCGCCATCACGCCCCAATGGCGCTTCGGGAATACTTCGCGCGACAGCGACTGCACAGAGGCCGGTCCTAGCGCGATCCCCGCGGAGCGCAACTGCTCCATTCGCTCATGATGATGTTCTTTGATCGCAGCAACCCGCGCCGCAACATCTAGGAACGGATTGCCGTGCGCCGGTAGCCCCAGATTGACATCGGGAAGACGCGCTACCAAATCGAGGGTAGCCAAATAGCTCTTGAGCGAGTCGGCCTGATTCACACCCGAAACGTGCGGTGTGATGGTAGGAAGCACATGATCGCCGGACAACAAAGTGCCATCAACCGGGTCGAAGAGACACAGGTGGTCAACGGTATGTCCGGGCGTATGAATGCACCACCACTCCCGACCAGCGAGATGTAGACGATCAGCGTGATGCACACGATGGGTTGGTTCGGGCGAATCGAACAAGTAGCGCAACGCTTGGATCATGACGCGCCGTTTCATTGGCGGGCCGGGGTTCTCCGTACCCCACGGTGTCGTGCCTCCCCATTTCTGGCCTGTTGTTTCCACTTCGACGGTGTCATCATGGATCACACCGCTCAGATCGTCGATGGTTGGTATTTCGTCAGGGTGCACGTCGCTCGACTGTGCGACCATCGCTGCCTCAAGCTCCAAACGCCGAGCAGCTTCTTCGCTCAACGCCCCTCGGGCAGAAGTAGGTCCGGTTACAGACCAAGTCGAAAAGGCGTTGTGCGTGATGAGGCGCGCTCCGCTGATTTTCGCGATCCGACCAGCGCCGCCAAAATGATCAGGATGCGAATGTGTCACGACGACGGTATGAACGTCTTTGACCTTATAGCCAGCAGATTTCAAGCGACTCTTGAGTGCCGCCCATGACTTCGGGCCGGGTAGCCCAGGGTCGACAACCGCGATGCCTTTGTCATCGATGAGACCGTACATATTGACGTGCCCGAGACCCGGCAACCAGATTGGAAGCTGCATTCTCAAAATATTGGGAGCGACTTCAACAATCTCTTGCGACGCGGGCTCTTGCTCTGACTTCTTAGGGCGCGTCATCATGAGTGAGCGTAGGGCGCAAATTTCGCCCAAGGCCTATTGCTTTCGACAATCGCTGCGCACGCAAGCACACCGACGTCATCATGGCGGCGGCCCACGACCTGCAAGCCAATCGGGAGTCCATCGGCTGAGCAATCGACAGGGATGCTCACTGCGGGTTGTCCGCTGATGTTGAACGGAGCAGTGAACGGCACGCTGCCCATCCCGCCAACATCCTGACCGCCGATCACAGTTGGTGGCGGGCCACCCGCCGAGAAAGCCACTGTGGCAGTGGTCGGGGTCAACAGGTAGTCAATTTGATCGAAAAGTTCGCCCACCGCTAACAGCATTTCACCACGCCGCCGTAGCGATCGAAGCACATCGTTCGGAGTGGCCCGTTGCGTATAAGCCATGCCGGCCCGAACGACCGGAGTGAGCTCATCGAAGCGTCCCTCCGCTCGTTGGCCGTAGTACGCAGCCATGTCCAACCCCGACAAGATTCCCCAAGCCCGCGCGGGATTCGGAATCTGAACATCAACATCTACCAACTCGAACCCAACGTCAGCGCAGAGAGCCAGCGCCGCCAATTTCGTTACGCTTGCCACTTCAGGATCGCACACGGCGTGGCCAAGTGACGCGGACCAAGCAACTCGCTTTCCGCGCAGATTCTTCATCGGCTCGCCGGTGAGGAGCGCAGGTTCAAACGATGCGGGTTTCGCCAGCGACGTTGGGTCGTGGTTGGTTGGTCCGGCGATCGCGTCGACATACCGAGCCGCATCGCGGACACTGCGACACATTGGCCCCGGCACCGCCGTGAGTGAAGTGTCAAATCCCTCAGGCGCACTCCCCGACAATCCAAAGGTCATCTTGTAACCAAACAAACCGCTGTAACTACTGGGGATTCGGATCGATCCTCCACCGTCGCTTCCGCTACAGATAGGAAACAGGCCGGCAGCGACCGCCGCCGCGCTGCCACCCGACGAGCCGCCGGGCGTGCGGGCCACATCCCAAGGATTGTTGGTGGTGCCGTGCACGTTGGTCCGGGTCCAGTTGATCGACCCAAATTCCGGCGACGTCGTCTTGGCCACGATGACCGCACCAGCAGCGCGCAACCGCGACACTTCCGCGCAATCATGATCCGCGAGTTCGCCTGCGTACAACGATGACCCATGGGTGTACGACATCCCATCGACCGCCGCAAGTTCCTTGATGCCCATCGGCACTCCGGCGAAAACTCCTGGGTCCTCGCCGCGCGCAATCATGGCATCGATTCGCTCTGCCTGCATACGGGCACTCGCCGCATCGATATCACAGATCGAATTCAATCGACCGTCGAGGCGATTGATCCGATCAAGAAACACCTCAAGAACTTCGCTTGCCGCTAGATCGCCAGCACGCACCGCATCGGCAAGGTCATAGGCATCACGTTCCCATAGCTCACTCATACAACGACAGTAGTTTCGCGTCCACCCAGTGCGCCAAAACGCGAACTCCGAGTTGCTGAATCGGATCCAAGTACCGTGGGTATATGGAATCCGAGATGTCTCCGACTGCGCTGTGGCCAGTGACCGCTGAACTCATCGTCGCGCTCGACGAGAAGTTCGGCCCACCCGTGGACTGCTACGTCAACGGCACCCAAACTTGGCTGACGGCCGACGGGCCGCACGACTTCATGCTGGAGTGGCGCCTCCACCCGGTGGGTGGATACGAAACGCCTTCGGGAATGTCGCACTACGAAGTATTCGAAACAGTCATCGCGGCGATTTCAGTAGGCGCTGAGGTTACAAACCTGTCGCTAGGAGACGAACACCGATCGCTGGACAAACTGTGGAGCGGCTTGGAGTGCTTCGCCGCGTATGGCGACCCAATGACCAGCACCGAACTTGCCGAGAGCAGTGCAGCAGCGCTCGGTATTCGATCTGAGCAGCACGGCATAGTTCATCACCAGACAGTCAGTGACGAATGGCTCCGAAACTCCAGACAAACAAGTCTGTATCAACTGGTGGCTGAGGCACTGCGCGCTTCGAGCAGCACAAACGAATAACCGCGACCCAGCCTGTATTGGCTGGTCATTCGCCTCGCCAAATCGGGCTGCGTGGTGCGTCAAAGCTGCAAGGGCGCGACTCGCCGTTGATCGCCGCAAACGCAAGATCAACCCAACGGTGCGCTCCGGCAAGCGGCGACGGCAAATTCTCACGCGAATAGAAACCGACCGTCGAAGTTTCTAACGGATGACCAGAAAGCGTTCCGCCGACCATCCGACAATGAAAGAGCAACGAATACAACGGGTGTCGAGAAAAGCCGAGACGCAATCCGTCGAGTACTGCGATCAGCGCCACTGGTTCAACTTCGATGCCAGTTTCCTCAAGCGCCTCTTTCACGGCAACCTCAGACGGCGAATACCCGATGTCCGCCCAGCCTACGGGGTACAACCACCAGCCGGAATCGGCCCGTTGCGTCAACAAGATTTCGCCTTTGTCGTTTCCGACTATGGCAGCAACAGCCGTCTTCGGCGTCTGATAACCCCCAACGCCCATGCCAACTGTTGAGAGCCATTCCTCGTACATTTGATCAGAAATCGCCTCTTCGATCGCCGCGGCACGAATATCGCTAGCAACCTTCAAGACTTCTTCGAAGCGTTCCTGCTCATACAAGCTCTGCGTGAACCCCAATCCAGTTCGAGCAATTCCGGCGAGCGTCTCGGACCAACGCAAGAGGTCGGAGGCTTGTGGATGATGCGGCACGGAGTCGGTCATGCTGACGATACTACGAGCAACACACTGTCACTAGGTGTTGGTGGAATCCGAACCCAAACTCCTGACTTGCGCACGCAGACGTTCGAGTAACTCCACGTCTTCAATCTTGAGGCCGCCCGAAGTTACGTAAAACGTGTCCACCACTCGATCTCCGAGGGTTGCAACCTTGGCGACGCTCACATCAACATGAAACGCTCGAAACGTTTGCGCCAAACGATAGAGCAGTCCGATCTGATCCGAGGCGTGGACTTCAATCACCGTTGCATGGCTTGAGGCATCTGCATCAACAATCATTTCAATTCCATACCCAATACCTGGTCGTTCATAATGCCTGCGCCGCTCGCGAACGCCCGCATCAATGTCGAGTTCGCCCGCAATTGCGCGTTCGATGGTGGATCGCACTCGTTGTTCTCCGTCGGCATAGCGACCGAAGGTATCCATCGCGGTGAATACGTCGAGGGCCATGCCGTTCGCGCTCGTGAACAGCATCGCCGATTCAACCGCGAGACCACAACACGTCAGCGCGCCAGCAACGGTGGCCAACAAGCCGGTGCGATCGGGCGCAGCAATCGTCACAATCACTTTGTTGTCATCGACTTTGTCATACCGAATAGCGAGCACACCTTCGTCAATGAGTTCGCGGTGCAGCACCATCGTGTTCGCATCGAACGCGAACGCGTAAGAATCCGGCATCTCCTCAAGCATCCTGGCGGCTTCGTGCTCACCGATCAAGCCGGCCAACTCCGCTCTGCGAAGCGATGCGACATCGCCGCTCGAATCAAACTCCACTACCCCTGCGGACTTTACGAAAAGATCCCTCAGCAACGCCCCTTTGCTTTTGCTCCATGCTGCAGGGCCAGTGGCGATCGAATCACCGATCGTTAACAGATAAAGCAGGCGCAAGCGCTCGCCATCGCCAGCGAACACGCCACAAAATTTCTCGATCATGAGCGAATCTGAAAGGTCACGACGGGTCGCCGTATCAGCCATCACAAGATGGTCGCGGACCAACCATTGCAATATTTCGATGCCTTCGGTGTCGAGGCCGATACGGCGCGCGACCACCCCCGCGATCTCGGCTCCGATGACAGCATGGTCCTGAGGCAAGCCCTTCCCAATGTCGTGCAACAAAGCCCCGAGGAGCAGAAGATCCGGCCGTCGACAGGCACGCGCCGCGACTGCTTCCAAGGTAGGTTCAACCACATCAATAGTCGCGGCATCGAGCAGCCGCGCACATTCCGATACCGCTTCGAGCAGATGACGATCCACTGTGTGATGGTGGTACGCGTTGCGTTGCGGCAGCGAACGCACGTGTTCCCATTCCGGAAGGATGCGGGTCAACACACCGACGTAGTCAAGCGCTTCGAACACCGCCACCGATCGTTCACCGACTCGTAGCAGCGCGATGAACAATTCTCGTTCAGTATTCGACCACGTTGTTGGAATTTCTAACGATTGCATGTGCCGCAGGGTCCGACGCCCGATCGACATTTCCTGCGTCGCTGCCGTAACCGCGCACTCAAGAACCAACTCCAACGTCATTGGTTGAGTTTCAACTGAATCAATGCACAAACGGCCGTCGTAAACGACCAAGCTGTTCGACAATTTCAATGAAGCAGGCACGGACTTCGGTAGCAATGCATCCCATGCTTCGCGTGCGACCCAAGCAACCGTTCGACCGACACGCGCAATCTCGCGCATCAGCGCATCGGCATCCTGCGAACATTCAAGGTGCGCAACTGCGTCCTGATCTTGCAACGCCATCACGTCGCTGCGCGAATTCGTAACCCGATGCAGCGAGGCTCGGAGTTGCAGTAGATATTCGCTGCTGCTGCGCAAGGCATCAGCGTCTTCGGCGGTAATCGCCTCCGCAGCCATCAGGGCATCGAAATCTGAGCTCCCTCCCACTATGCGATTCGCCCATCCCAGCGCGTGAATGTCGCGAAGTGCACCACCGCCGTCTTTCACATTCGGCTCAAGCATTTCGGCAACGAGGCCCGGCTTATGGCGCCGAATATCGGAGCCTGAACGCAGGGCTTCCAAGGTGGGTTGGCGCATCGAGCGCGCGAATTCCAATGACCGAACGGCGAGCTCATCGGTCAGTCGCGAATCGCCGGCAACGTGGCGAATCTCCAGCAAGGCTGTGCGAGCATCCAGATCATCTGAGGCAAGCGCGAGTGAGTCTTTTATCGTCCGAGCACCATGTCCGGTAACACATCCTGCGTCCCACAACGGATACCAGAGTCGCTCAGCTAAGTACCGATAATCATCTCTCTTTTTGAAGCGAGCAGTAGGTGGCAAGACAAGCAGGATGTCAATATCCGATCCCGGCGCAAGCTCGCGTCGAGCGTACGACCCGAGGGCGACCACTGCGCACCGAGACTGCTCTTCATCAGCGAAGACCTGCGCCAGCACATCGTCGATGAGATCACTGAGTGCTGCGCCAAGCCGGCGGCCGATCAAAGCATGGTCTGACACAGCCGCGTCACGACCTGACCGCAGACGAACGGTCAGGTCGTGACGAACTCCATCAATTGAGCCCATTGAGCGCTAAAGCGCGTCAGGGCCTGCTTCGCCGGTACGAATGCGCCACACGCCTTCTACCGGCACGACCCACACTTTGCCGTCACCGATCTTGCCGGTTCGCGCCGCGTCGATGATTTTCTCAGCGATCGATGTGGCTTCGCCGTCTTCGCAGAGCACTTCGAGTTTGACCTTCGGCACGAAGTCGATCGTATATTCAGCGCCTCGGTACACCTCCGTGTGTCCACGTTGACGTCCGTATCCCTGCACCTCAGTGATTGTGAGACCCTGTACACCGAGGTCTTGCACTGCGGCCTTCACATCGTCAAGCTTGAAAGGCTTGATGATCGCAACAACGAGTTTCATAGCTATCTCCCTTGACGAAACATTACGGACTTATTGCGACTGCAGCGCATAACCAACCTCGGCGTGCTGACTGAGATCCAAACCGGATTCCTCGTCTTCTTCGCTCACGCGGAGCCCGCCTGGAATCACGATATCCAGAACCTTGGCGATGATAAAGGTCATAACTCCCGAGAACACGAGTGTGGCAACAACTGCAATGGCCTGCTTGCCCAGCAGAGTCGCTCCACCACCGAAAAACGTTCCGTCAGCGCCAACACTATTGATGGCCTTATCAGAGAACAATCCGAGAAGCATCGACCCAACGATTCCACCGACTAGATGCACACCGATCACATCAAGTGAGTCGTCGAAGCCAAACTTGTTCTTCAAACTGATCCCGAAGAAGCAAACCACTCCAGCGATAAGTCCGATGTAAACCGGTGCCATTCCGCCTACGAAACCGGCGCACGGAGTAATCGCCACGAGACCGGCAACCGCTCCGGATGCAGCGCCCAGCGTCGTTGCGTGGCCCCCCTTGATGCGTTCAACCGCAAGCCAGCTGAGCATCGCGGCAGCCGCCGCCAGGTTGGTGTTGACGAACGCCTGTGCTGCCAATCCATTGGCGACCAAGGCAGAGCCCGCATTGAAACCGAACCAACCGAACCACAAAATGCCAGTACCGATCATGGTGAGCGGGAGATTGTGCGGCGGCATCGGGCGCTGCGGCCAGCCTTTGCGCTTGCCCAACATCACGGTCAGCACCAGGGCCGCAATTCCAGCGTTGATGTGCACAACCGTGCCGCCCGCAAAGTCGAGAGCGCCCTTTTCGAACAGCCATCCAGAAGGCGAGAACACCCAGTGAGCGACCGGCGAATACACGAGTATCGACCACAAACCGAGGAACCACACCCAGGCAGAAAATCTCATGCGGTCAGCAACTGCACCCGTGATGAGTGCAGGCGTGATAACCGCAAACATCATCTGGTATGCCATGAAGATCAGTGGCGGGATCGTGAACAAGCTGAACCACTCAACACCACTAGGGTCGGCGGGATACATCTTCGCGACGTCCTTCATACCAAAGAAATCGAAGTTGCCGATCCATTTGCCAGTTCCGCCGAAGGCAAGCGAATATCCGACGGTGACCCACAAAATGCTAATGAGACCCATCGAAAAGAAGTTTTGCATGAGCATGGCCAACACATGTTTGGCCCGCACCATGCCCCCGTAAAACAATGCGAGCCCCGGGGTCATAAATAACACCAGCGCGGCCGACATGATCACCCATGCGGTATCGCCGGAACTCAGGTTGTTGACATCGAACAACATTTGTCAGAACTCCTTCAGTTGGATTACAGAAAGGTTCGCGACTCAGTGTTTCGCAACGGGTTCTGAATTGTTTCGGGAGTATGAACGAAACCAAACGCAGACTACAAACTGGGCGGTTTAGGCGCTTTGCCGATCTGCGGGACTGACGGTATCGACCGCCGCGAAGAGCTCAGCAACGCTTCGCGCCGGAATCGGCCGCGAATATAGGTATCCCTGACCCCGATCGCATCCCAATTCCCGTAACTCCTTGAGCTGCGTGGCGGTTTCAATCCCTTCGGCTAATACCGAGAGGCCAAGCGCGGCCGACATGGACACGACCGCGGAGACAATCGCCCGATCTCCGGCATCATGGCCCAGGCCGGAGACGAACGATCGGTCAATTTTCACTGTGTCGACACGAAATCGCTTGAGATACGCCAACGAGGAATAGCCCGTGCCAAAGTCGTCGATCGCCAACCCAACACCAAGATTTTTGAGACCATCTATTTTTCGAACCGCGCCATCGGCATCGCCAATAACCGCACTCTCGGTGATTTCCAAACAGATTTGGCGTGGATCAACGCAGGTCCGATTCAGCACCGCCGCAATACGCTCCACGACATCAAAGGCCGCCAAAGAACGGGCCGAGAGATTCACAGACACCACAAAATCGTCGAAACCCGAGTCGCGGACAAAACCTGCCGCAGTTTCGAGTACGAATTCATCGATACGCACTATGAGGTCCGACTGTTCAGCAAGCGCGATGAAAGCATCCGGTGCGAGGAGCCCGCGCTCGGGATGATGCCACCGCACTAGCGCTTCAGCTCCGCAACCGACTCCGTCGTCCAACGTGACGATCGGCTGGTAATAGACCACAATCTCATCGCGCTCAAGGGCACGATGGAGCGCGTTAAAGGTCTCATGTTGCGCGACGACGTTTTGGCGCATCGCCTCATCGAACACAACCCATCGGCCTTTACCGAGGTCTTTGGCTCTGTACATGGCAGCATCGGCATCGCGAACTAAGTCGTAGGCGTTGTCGGCATTGCTGCCACCCAGTGATATTCCGATGCTTGCGCGTAAGAAGGACTCTGAACCGTGAAGCTGGAAGGGTTGCTCGAGAACCTCGAACAACCGTTCCGCGATCTCGGTCGCCATCGAGCGAGCAAACGATCGCGGCAAATCTTCGCACAGCACAATGAACTCATCGCCACCAAAGCGGGCGACTGTGTCGCCCGGTCGCACAACCTGTTGAAGTCGACGCGCAAGCACCTTGAGCACCTCGTCGCCAGCTTCATGCCCAAGCGAATCGTTGATGAATTTGAATCCATCGAGATCGAGGAATAGCACGGCGACCTTCGACCGTGCCCTTGTCGCCCTCGCCAAGGCGGTTTGCAGTCGATCGATGAGCAATGTGCGATTAGGGATCCCAGTCAGTGGATCGGTTACCGACTCGTACGCGAGCTGATCTTCAAATCGTTTGCGTTCGATCGCTATTTCTGCGAGGCGAGCAAACGAACCAAACATCCGTACGTGATCGTCGTTCGGGAGTGCGCATTCGGTCGAGTAGATCGCAAGCGTCCCGATCACAGCCCCAGTTGCGCTATTTGCCATTGGTGTCGACCAACAACTACGAATGTTGTACCGGTCGGCCACCCCGCGAAATTCTGTCCACGCCGGATCGTCGCGCACGTCCCTTGTGTACACGGCAGTTCCGAGTGCGGCTGCCGTGCCACACGTACCCACGTTGATTTCTATCGGCACCGGCCCAACTACCTCGGCGAAATCTCTGGGAAGGCTCGGCGCGATCTCAGTGACCAGCATTCCATCATCGTTTACGGTCATCACCGAACAACGCCACGCCGAGGATTCCGATTCTAAGGCCATAGCGATGGCGGCGAGAGTCTCTTCAAGCGGACGCCCCTTCGCAACCATCTCAAGAATTTCGGCATGTACAGCAATTGAACGCTGGGCCATCCGATGTTCGTGCATGTCATGACCAACGGATTGGAACTCAACCACGTATCCGGCATCGTCGAGATACGCTCGATCAGTCCAGTGGTACCACCTAATCTCGCCATCGTGGCGAGGCTCCCAGTCCTCTTGCGTTTCCACTTCATGGTCTCGACCGAACTGGGACAACCTAAAAAGTTCGCGAGCGCGATCCTCTTCGGGGAAAATATCGATCAACCGCGTGCCTACGAGATGCTCAGCGCTATAGCCATAGAACTTCGCGAAAGCATCGTTCACGAATGTCAACGTCGTATCCGGGAAATATCGACACACAAGCTCGATTTGATCCTCCACGATGCCCCTGTAGCGCTCTTCGCTTTTGGATCGTGCAGCCTCGCTAGTTTGCAACGCCTCGAAAGCCTTGTTGCGTTCGGTCACATCGGCAATTATCGCGACGGCGGCCACGACCTCACCATCGCTATTCCACAATGGTGAGGCACTGACTTCGATCTCAACCGCATGGCCATCGCGGTGGGAGCGTGCGCCAGCAGTGCCGAACACAGTTTCGCCACGAAACACTCTTTTGAGGTTCGAATCAAACGATTCATTCGCCTCGTCCGTTGTGAGGTGGAGGGGGCGGTTTCCCACCGACTCCGCGCTGGTGTAACCAAAGATCTCCTCGCAGGCGGCGTTCCAGAACAGGACCTTGCCATGGCGGTCCGTGCCGTAGATCGGGCATGGAGCGTCACGCACGACCGAAAGCAACAACGACTCGGTGCGGTCACGAGCGGCATTCGCGACTTGGAGCTCAGCTCGAAGCTTGGCTAGCTCCCGTCGAGCCTGTTCGGAATCGCTCGGTGACCCTCTCGAAGGCATCGCCTGCGATGTGACGGGCGCGCCGAAACCTGCTCCGTTACCGCCCGGCGACGAAAAAGAGGTCTCCACTTCTAGGGTCATCGGCTCCCCTTGCGTGCGACCTGAGCACCATCGTGTCATACCTGACTACCTCGGGGGTGGACTAGCGCGCAACTTTCACCCCACGTAACAATGCAGAATGCGAATTTTGGCCAACTCGGTGTTTGAGCGGATCGTCTACCACTGCGTGCTCGTCAACGCCGATCGCCCCAGCCACCCCACGCTCACCGTTGACGCAGTCCTTCGAGACGGAGATACCGATGGACCTCTCCTCGTCGCGGTCGCGGATTTCAAGCGCATGATCGGCGTGCCGGCGACAACAGCCGCATTGCCACAATTTCGAAATGCTGGTCGCACGGAAATACACGACGGAGTCGAATACATCACCTTCGCCATGTGGGAACAGGTGGCCGAATCCGGGTAAAGCCTCAGCCTTGAACGATGTCACCCGTCATGTCATCGACGATACAACCCTCATCGCGAAGATACGCCAGTGCCGCGGTGCGCGCCTCCAACGTACCGCCAAGCTCCATGATAATCCAGCCGCTGTTGCCCTCGACATTCGCACGTCGAATATTGGGCACTACATCGAACTGCTTCACTAGTTCGTAGACGATCGGCCGAGTCACGAGTGCTTCAGGAAATGAAATGAAATAGCGAGTGTCGGACATACGTACCTTGTTCTAGTCGACCGTTGTCAGGCCGGTATTGGCAAACACAGTCTCGGGGTCATTGAGCAGAGAAATAATGAAAGGCCCGAACTCCGCGTAACGGGCAGATACCTCGTCGAAACGCATCTCGTGGACGATGTCTTTGATCACTACGGGATCATCGCAGAACAGGGTTACACCCCACTCCCAATCGTCCATGCCGGTCGCACCCGTAATGAGCTGGAGCACGCGACCGGCGTAGCCTCGCCCCGTGCGGGCATGGCTGCCCATAAGACGCTTGCGCTCAACGAATGGCAATGAATACCAATTGTCGTCGCCAACGCGCCGCTTCAACATTGGGTAAAAACACATGACGTTTTTCTGAGGCAATTTCGGATGGATCCGTTGTTGTTGGTAATGCACCATCCGGTCGCTCCACACCGCCAGTTTCCCACTGATTTCGTCCTCGTCGGTCAGCTGTTCTTCGCTCACGAGCCTCTCACGTTCATCCTCAAGCGTCGAGGTGTAGGGCGACAACTCGGTAAGCGATAGAAACGACCACGTGAGGGTAAACGGACCAGCCATGAACTCCGATTGAAAACGCTGGAGCCGAGCAAGGTCGGGGCCGAGGGCCATCACTGCGATATCGGCTTTATGACCCAGCGCCGACCCGATCATCACCTGATGACCATCGGCCCGCAACGAGGCGACCGCGTCGAGCGACCGCTTCGCCGCATGAGGCTCGCGCGCGACACGTTCTCGATCGATATGCACGAACAGGTGCAGCACACCCCAGCCAACAGACGGTTGTACAGACATGCATCAAGCCTACCGACCGGCCTGCGGTGCTATCCCAGCAGACATCTGGCTAGCCGATCTTGATCCAAACCCGTCTTCCAACTCGACCATATTGGGTGTCGATCGCTACACGAGGGGTTTCACAATCTCAACGCTTTTCACCGATCGGCGCCAAAAAAGTGGGGCGGCCCGAAGGCCGCCCCGTAATACTTCTTCATGCTGCGCCGCAGAGCGACAAGTTGGGAGACTAGAAGTCGCCCATGCCGCCCATGTCGGGCATACCGCCACCGCCGCCAGCAGCGGCGACCGGCTCTGGCTTGTCAGCCACAACCGCTTCGGTGGTGAGGAACAGCGCAGCGATTGAGGCCGCGTTCTGCAACGCGGAACGCGTCACCTTCGCCGCGTCGATCACGCCGACCTTGACCAGGTCTTCGTATTCACCCGTAGCAGCGTTGAGGCCGTTGTTGCCTTTCAGGTTCTTCACCTTTTCGACAATCACGCCACCTTCAAGGCCAGCGTTGATGGCAATCTGCTTGAGTGGCTCTTCCAGCGCCCGAGCTACCAGCTTGGCGCCAGTGGCTTCGTCGCCTTCAAGCGTTGCAGCCAGGTCGATTACCTTGGCCTGGGCACGAAGCAAGGCAACGCCGCCGCCGGCGACGACACCTTCTTCAACCGCAGCTTTGGTGGTCTGTACTGCATCTTCGATGCGGTGCTTCTTTTCTTTGAGCTCAACCTCAGTCGCAGCTCCAACCTTGATTACCGCAACTCCACCAGCAAGCTTGGCACCCATTGGAATATGCCAGCTTCCATTTTGATGATGGGGCTGATTACTTTGGTCTACACTTACCTTGGCGGAATGCAGGCCGTGCTTTGGACCGATTGCATCCAATTCCTGATTTACACCCTT
>SXGT01427963.1_pt1 | contig 16326 bp, 17 predicted proteins | sample 3176221 | NCBI WGS metagenome assembly SXGT01 (sample SAMN11356862, study PRJNA531348) | freshwater metagenome | isolation source: freshwater sample F1-120 | place: China: Fuxian Lake, Yuxi | collected 2017-12-25 | reverse complement strand
GACGCTCGATCGTGGCCTGGCGGATCGCCTTCCGCATCAGCTCCGGCGGGATCGGGGCCTCGCTCATCGCGAGTTCGGCGATCTCGTCGGAGAAGTCGAAGAGCGTCGACACCAGCTGCTCGCGGTAGAGGGCCGCTTCGTCGGCGAGCTCCTCGGGAATCGCCGACGCCGTCACCCGCGTGAGGGCCTCGCCGCCGGCGAGGGCCTCTTCCTTGGGCGGGAAGGTGAGGAGCTTCATCTCCACGAGATCGACGATCCCGCGAAAGGGGTCCTTCACGTGCGGCGGCCCCATGCCCTGCGGGAGATGGAGCACCAGCGGCTTCGCGCCGAGCCGCTTCTCGATCTGGCCGATCGTGCCGAAGAAGTCGGCCCCTTCGCGGTCGAGCTTGTTGACGAGCGCGAGCCGGGGCACGCCGTAGCGGTCGGCCTGCCGCCAGACGGTCTCGCTCTGGGCCTCCACGCCCTCGCGTGCCGAAAACACCACGACCGCGCCGTCGAGCACCCGGAGGCGGCGCTCCACCTCGGCGGTGACGTCCACGTGCCCGGGCGTGTCGATCAGGTTCACCGTCACGTCCCGCCAGCGGACCGAGACGGCCGCCGAGTAGATCGTGATCCCCCGTTCCTGCTCCTCGGGGTCGAAGTCGGTGATCGTGGTGCCGCGATCGACCTCGCCGAGCCGATGGCTCGTCTTCGTGTAGAAGAGCAGCCGCTCGGTGAGCGTGGTCTTGCCGGCGTCGATGTGGGCGACGATGCCGATGTTACGGATGTTTTCGAGCGTGCGTGCCATCACATCTTCTCGACGGTGCCGATGCCGAGCAGTGCGAGTCCACGGCGGAGAACGCGGCCGGTGAGGTCGCACAGGGCCAGCCGGCTGTCGCGGTCCGGCCCCTCGGCCTTGAGCACGGAGAGCGAGTCGTAGAACGTCGAATAGCAGCCGGCGAGGTCGTAGAGCCAGGCCGTGAGCACGTTGGGACGCGAGTCGGCTTCCACGTCTTCAAGGGCCTCGCCGAAGCGGAGCAACTCCAGGGCCAGGGCCCGCTCCTTCGGGTCTGACAAGAGCACGCCGTGGGAGGCCCGGCGGAGCGACTCGCGATCGACGCCCCCCTTCGTGAAGATTCCCTCCACGCGAGCCACGGCATACTGCATGTAGGCCGCCGTGTTGCCCTTGAGTTCGAGCATCTTGTCGAAGCTGAACACGTAATCGGTCGTGCGATTCTGGCAGAGATCGGCGTATTTGATGGCGCCGATGCCGACCGTCTCGGCCACGTGTCGGCGATCGTCGTCGTTCATCCCGGCGCGCCCCTCCTCGCCGCTGCCCACGATCGCCGCCGCCCGCTCCACGCCTTCGTCGAGCAGCGCCTCGAGGCCCACGGTGTCGCCCGCCCGCGTCTTGAACGGCCTGCCGTCCTCGCCGAGCACGGTACCAAACGCGACATGCACCAGATCCACACCGGCGATGCCATCCAGGCCCCACCGGCGGGCCGCCTCGAAGACCTGCTCGAAGTGGCCGCCTTGGCGATGATCGACGACGTACAGGATCCGGTCGGGCTTCCAGTGCGCGAGCCGCCACTGGATCGTGGCCAGGTCGGTCGTGGCGTAGAGGAAGGCGCCGTCGGCCTTGCGGATCAGGAGGGGCGGATCATCCTCGCCACCCAGAAACACGCCGATCGCCCCCCTGCTCTCCCGGGCAAGACCGCAGGCCGTGAGATCGTTCACCACGCCGGCGAGCATGGGCTGAAAAAAGCTCTCCCCCAGCGTGTGGTCGAAGGTCACGTGCAGCCGCGCGTAGATGCGGTCGATCTCCGAGCGGCAGACCGGCATGAACCGCTCCCAGAGCGCCCGGTTCTCGGGATCGCCCTCGTGGAGCTTGGCCGTTTCGGCGAGCACGTCGCGAGCGGCGTCGGGATGCTTGGCAACGAGGGCGGCGGCGGCCGGATCGGCGAGCAACTCGTCGGGCTTCGCGTCGGCCACCTTCCGCACGAGCCGGTAGAGCCGGCCCAGCTCGGCGGTGGGATCGGCGGCGAAGGCCGCGTCGTCACGGCAGTGCTTCCAGCCCCAGAGAATCATCCCGAACTGCGTGCCCCAGTCGCCGAGATGGTTGTCGGTGATCACGTGATGGCCGCGAAAACGCAGGATTCGTTGGATCGCGTCGCCGATCACGGTCGAGCGGATGTGCCCCACGTGCATCGGCTTGGCGACATTGGGCGAGCTGAAGTCGACGACCACCGTCCGCGGCTCGGAGACCGTCGCGACACCGAGCCGCTCGTCGGCCACCGCCCGCGCGACCGCCGACGCCAGCGCCCCGTTCTTCACGCGGACGTTGATGAACCCCGGCCCGACGGGATCGCCGGGAGGCTCGAAGAGCTCGCCGAACCCCGGGGCGATCTGGAGTTGGCGGATGATCTCGACCGCGACGTCCCGCGGCTTCTTCCCGGCCCGCTTGGCCAGGGCCATCGCCATCGTGCCGGAGTAATCGCCGAACTTCGCCTCGGCCGTTTCCCGAACCTGTTCGAGCAGCCCGGGCATCTCGGCGGCGGAAATCGTCACCCCGCCGTCGGCCGCCAGGGCCTCGAGCGCCGTGCGAAACGCCGCTCGCAGCGCCGACCGGAAGTTCACCCGGGCCGGTTGGCCATCGTCAGCCGTCATCGTGTCGCAGTCCCGGTGGAGGGTACGGGCACGGGCGTGGCGTCGCTCCAGAGGTGCTCGATATCCCAGTATTTCCGGGCCTCGGCGTCGAAGAGGTGCACCATCACGTTGCCGTAGTCGAGGACGATCCAGCGGCCCTCCTCGTAGCCCTCGCCGCCGCGCTTCCGGTCCTTGTGCTCTTTTTTGAGCACTGCCTCGATTTCGTCGGCCATGGCGTGCATCTGCCGCCGGCTCGAACCGGTCGCGATCACGAAGTAGTCGAAGACGGGTGTGATCTTCCGCAGGTCGAGCACCCGCACGTCGAGCCCCCGCGTCTCCTCGGCCACCCGTGCGGCAACGAGCGCGAGTTCGTGGGCGCGGTCGGCGGAAGCGGACGCTGATTCCTTGCGGGGAGTAGTCATGCGTGGGATTGTACCGTTCGGATGGCGAGGGCGATGCCGTGGAGGACGAGGTCGGGGCTCTCGACCGCGTCAGGGAAGGCGTCGCGGACGATTCCGCGGGAGCCGCCCGTCAAAAACACCTCGGGCTGGCCGCCGAGAGCCGTCACGGCCTCGGCCACGAGCCGTGTCACGGCTCCCCGCATGCCGAAGCCGATGCCGGCGGCAATCGCCGCCTGCGTGGAGCGACCGGGCATCACCGGCGGGGTGCCGCGGTCGAGTTCAGCCACCGCAGGCAGCCGGCTCGTGCCCTCGGCGAGGGCACGCGAGAGGAGTTCGGGGCCGGGCAGGATGGCCCCGCCGAGGAACCGGGCCTCGGCAGAAACGAGATCGACGGTCGTGGCGGTGCCGCAGTCGATGACGACGGCCGCTCGGCCGGGGCTCTGGGCGGCGGCGGCCGCCGCCGCCGCGAGACGATCGATCCCCACGCGGCTGGGTTCATCGACGTCGACCACGAGCGGCAGATGCTCGCGGACAACCCGCCGCTGCCGGATCGGACGATGCCGCGTGACCGACACCTCCGCGATCGCCGCCTCGAGCCGGGCGGCCGCGGCGTCGTGCACGCTGGCCACCAGGATCAGGGTCGGTCCCGGCGCGACCTTTTCCAGCCAGTTCAGCAGGTTCGACGGCCGAAACTCCCGGCTGAGGAGATCCTGGCGGCCCGTCACCGCCGGCCACGAGGTCGCCGGGCCGGGCTCATCGACCACCACGGCCATTTTGATCCGCGTGTTCCCCACGTCGGCCACGACGATCGTATCGCCGTGCGTCGTCATGCCGGCAGCCTCCGCCGATCGAGCTCGACGACGACCGCCCGCAGCAGCATGTCGAGCCCCTGCCCCGTCACGGCACTGACACCGATCACGTCGCGGCCGATCTCGCGGGCAAAAGCCCCGCGGATCGAGTCGGCATCCGGCAGTTCGCACTTGCTCATCACCACGATCTCCGGCCGCGCGCCGAGCGAGGCGTCGTATCGCACCAGTTCATCGCGGATTGCCCGGTAGTTCGTGAGCGGATCGCTCCCGTCCAAGGGGGAAGGCTCGACGACATGCACGAGGATTCCGGCCCGTTCGACGTGCCGGAGAAACTCGTGCCCCAGACCGATGCCGGCATGGGCTCCCTCGATGAGGCCCGGGAGGTCGGCGAGCACGAAACTCCGGTCCCGCGAAATCGCCACGATCCCCAGGATCGGGGCCTTGGTCGTGAAGGCGTAATCGGCGATCTCGGGCCTGGCCCGCGACAGCCGCGAGAGGAGCGTGCTCTTGCCGGCGTTCGGCTTGCCGACGAGCCCCACGTCGGCGATGACCTTGAGCTCGAGGAGCAGCCGGCGAACCTCCCCCTTCTCCCCCGGCGTCGAGTCGCGGGGTGCGCGGTTGGTCGATGACTTGAAATGGGTGTTGCCCCAGCCGCCGGCCCCGCCCTTTGCCGCGACAATCCAGTCGCCCGGAGCCGCGAGATCCTTGAGCGCCAGCCCGCTCGACTCGTCGATCACGATCGTGCCCGGCGGCACGAGCAGCGTCATGTCGGCCGCGTTGCGGCCATGGCAGTTGGCGGAGCCGCCGGCGTCGCCGTGCTGCGCCCGCCACTGCTTGCGATGGGCCAGGGCCGCGAGCGAATCGACGCCCGGCTCGGCACGGAGAATCACGCTCCCGCCATCGCCGCCGTCACCGCCATCGGGACCGCCCAGCGGCACGTATTTCTCGCGCCGAAAACTGCACATGCCGTGGCCGCCATTTCCGGCCGCCACCTCGATCTGCACGCGATCCACGAACACGCCGGCACCTTCAGAAAGTCACCGGACGAACGCCACCGCACACAGAGGTCAGGCCGATGCTGCGGCCACGATGTTCACGCGTCGGCCTTCGCGATCGAACATCACCACGCCGTCGGAGAGGGCGAAGAGCGTGTAGTCGGTCCCCATCCCGACATTCGAGCCCGGATGAAACTTCGTGCCGACCTGACGGACCAGGATGTTGCCGGCGCGAACCTGCTGGCCGCCGAACTTCTTCACGCCCCGCCGCTGGGCGTTCGAATCCCGACCGTTGCGGCTGGAACCCTGACCTTTTTTATGTGCCATTGCCTACGTCTCCCGGCCGGATGATCGGCCCAACACCGAACCTTCAAGAGCCTACCTTCGCCGCGACCCGGATGCCCAACCCCACCGTAGGGGTGTCGTCATCCTCGGCCACAACCAGGGCTGCAACCAGGGCCGCCGGGATTTTCACAGATCCCCGGCCTCGTTTTCGTATCGGAAAACCCAGGCGTGGTCAATGCCCTCGTGCACGGCAACGGCTGCCGCGTAGAGCTCAGGGCCGCGGGCCCCGAAGAGCCCGCCGAGAATCACATCGATGACCGCCTTGGTGCGGGCGTCGCCAGCGAGCGCCAGGAGCTTTGCCCGCCGGGCGGCGCTTTCTTCCGTCTTCACGCTCAGGCTCTCCGCGACCCGCTGCACATTGGCGGCATCGAGACCCTCGAAGGCCGGCCGCAGGGCCTCGATCGCCGCCAGGGCGTCGGTGCCGCCGACGGCCGGCAAATCGGCATCGATCGTCTGCAGGGTGGCCAACGCGCGGGCCTTGGCCACGGCATCACCGAGCCACTCGATCCGCCGCGAGGCCCCCCCGAATACGTCGGTCGCGACGGCCCGCCGCGCGTCGACGTCGGGCTTCTCCTCGAGCATCCGCACGATCGTGGCGAGCGACAGGAGCGGCTTTTGGCCCACCGCCTCGGGCGTGAGGCCCACGGTCATAAGGGCCGCCCGCCGCTTCTGATCCTGGGCGGCGTCCACCGGTCCGGCCGCAGCGGCGGCAAGCTCCTCGATCGCCGCCACGCCCAGATCGCCGAACAACTGCCTCAGCGCGGCAATCGGATCAGTGGGGCTCTTCACACCCGCCGCAGCCCGCAGCACCACTTCGAGCGGCCGGAGGCTCGCCGCGCCCCCGCCGACATCGGGCTCCAGGAGGTCTGACCATCCGAGCCCGAGGTCAGCGAGCCCGGCGATGGGCTGTGATTTCGCGTGGCCCGGCCAGCCGATCGCGGCAATCAGCCGGCCGCCGAGCGTCATCCGCTCGAACATTCCCGCAAATCCGACGCTCATTTCGCGATCGCCTCCGTCGCGGGCGTCGCCGGGCCGCCAGAAATCGAGCCGCAGGCTTTCCAGCGTCTCCTCGATTTTGCTTCCAGGGGGATCGTTCGACTTGATCACCGAACCCGGCTTCTGCCGCCAACGGATCGCATTGGTCAGGCCGCTGACGTAGATCGAAAAAAAGTCGATGCGGGGATCGATGTCTTCCCAGATGGCCACGCCCCACCGCTCCTCGCCCGCGGCCATGTCGGAGGCCGACATTTCGGCGCTGTCGAGCAGCCTTCGCTTCGAATCCTCGCGGGCGCGGATCGCGTCCATCGCGGAGGGCACGAGCCGGTCGAGATACCCGCGATAAAACGAGCTGCCCTCCCCCTCCTCAACCGACTCGAGGCTCTCGAGCACGAAATGAGGGAGAAACCGGACGGGTTTTTCGAAGTGTTCCGTTTCCCTCGTCGCTGGATCGGCAGCCCCCTCGTCGCCATTTCCCATCACCAAGCGGCGACCGCCGACGTTCTTGACGCGGTAGATCAGATACCAGATCCGCTTGCGCTGCATGCGGAGATCGGTTGCCGGGACGTCGATGTCGAGCATCCGGGGTGGCTTGAATGCGAACTCGAGGCACCAGATGTCGCGGGGATATTCGCGGCTCCTTGACCGCTCCACGAACGTCGTGTTCGGCGCCGCCATTTTGGGCTTCCACTGGAGGTCGGCCTGGCCCTTGGTGACCTCCAAAAGATCGGCGCGGAGCAGCGGGTCGTCGGCGGCCTGGTCGGGCGGGATGACCGTGAGCACCCCCGGCGCCAGGCGGCGGAATCCCGCCGGATCGGCCGCCGAAACACCAACCTCAGGCCCCAGCAGCCCGAGGCCGAGCAGGGCTACGAAGGCGGTGTGGACCGCGAAAATACGCGGTTTTCGGCCACTTTGGATGATCTCGAGAGGGTTCGCCATACAGTCCCGTCATCCCCGCCAGGCCGCGATGCTCAGAACCGCGATCATAGTCATCCATCGGCTTTTTGGGGGCGAAAGCCCATCCGGGCCTCCATCTCCCGGAGTTTCCTTGATTACCTAGAAACCCCAGATCACACTATCAGAAGAGTCGGGCCAGGATCCGGAAAACTGGCCTCCACCGGCCGAGCCTTCCGACAGACACTCCAGGCAATGCCCCGGGCCACGGCAGTTCGAGTCAGCCATGATCCTCAAGAACCCATGCCAGCCGCCGCTGCCCGTGAAATCGGCCCAGCGGCCGTTCAACCGTGCGGAAGCGTCCCCGTTCGTCTCGGCGGAAGACTTCGACCGTACCGGAATCCTGGCCGGAATGGATCCCTGCGAGTCGCGGTATTGGTGGATGCCGGAACTCTACGGCCCCGAGCCGGTCGATCAAGGTGACGCCGCCGCGCTCGGACTTCAGGCCACCCGCCGTCCGACTTCCCGCACGATCGCCGCGGCCTGATCGACCTCCGCCGCCAGTGCGGCGTAGTCTTCCGCCCCGTTGGACTCGGGGGCGTAATCGAAGATCGACTGCCCAAAACTCGGTGCTTCGGCGAGGCGGATGTTGCGGCGAATCCTCGTTCCGAAGAGCTTGCCGGAGCCCCAGGCCGGATGAGCATCGCCCCCTGCGGCGAAGAAACCCTCGACGTCTCGCCCGACCTCGGTGGCCAAGCGGGTCGCCGCCTCGTGCATGCAGAGGACAACCCCGAGCAGCCTGAGCCTCGGATTCACCCGTTCCGACACCAGTTCGATGGTTTCCAGGAGTTTGCTCAGGCCGTGAAGGGCGAGGAAATGCGGCTGCAGCGGCAGGAGCACCTCCCCCACCGCCGACATCGCGTTGAGCGACAGGAGTCCGAGCGACGGCGGGCAATCGATGATCACGTAGTCGAACGTCGGGCTGGATGGGGCGGCGTCGGCTTGAAATCGCCGATCGGCCGCCATGCGGCTGCGCAGGATCGACTCGCGGCCCGGCTTTCCGGCGAGCGCCAGCTCCACAGCCGAGAGGTCGATGTGCGCCGGCACGACCGAGAGGGTGTCGGTCACGGGAATACAGGCGGCTGCGAGCGGCTGATCGGCCGTGAGCACATCGAAGGCGGTCGGCCCATCGGCGCCCGGTGTCACGCCCACGTGCAGGGTTGCATGCGCCTGGGGATCGAGATCGATCAGGCAGACGTGCCGACCGGCTCGCGACAGGGCTACGGCGAGATTCACCGAAGTGGTGGTTTTGCCGACCCCACCCTTCTGGTTGGCCACGGCAATCGACCGCATGGGTATTTTCCTCGTGACCGCGAACTGCCCGCAGCGTGCGGGGTGGGAGGATAGGGGGTGGCGGCCACCCCCTCAAAGACCGATTTCTGCCCCGATTTCAGCCCCGTTCGCTCCGGCTTCACGCCGGTTCAGGGCAGATCGCGTGTCGTGGCCTCGATCCATGTCCGCAGCCCCTTGCCGAGACGTCCCAGGGATACCCGGCCGGGGCGGCCCACCACGGTCAGCCAGCCGTCGCCGTCGAGATCGATGGCCACCACCGTGGGCGGCCGCTGGCGGTCCTCTGGTCTTGAAAAGGCCAGCGCGTGATCCCAGTCGCCGGAGGGCCGACGATTGCCGTCCGGTGCCGGCCAGGCGAAGTTCGCGTCCTCCACCAGACCGCGTCGCAGGTGCACCAGCCCCGGCGCCTGCGACACATCCCGCCGATCGGCGGCGACGAGGCGGCCGGTCGCCGGGTCAACCGCCAGCCGCCAGAGTTCAACCCGCGTCGCCCCCTGGATGCTGCGGGCAGCCTCGGGCCCGTAGAAGCCCAGGCACCGTCGCGTCTGATTCCACTGAAACCAGACGGCAAACAACGCCAGCGCCACGGCGAGGGCCAGCAGCCCGACCACGAGGGCGGTTCCGGCCCCCCCCTTGTTGGCGACTGCGGACGGGCGTGGGGCGGCGGTCATCGCGGTGCTTGCTCCGGCGTCGCGGCGGCGAAACCGACTGTATACTCGCAGGAGACGATGTCTGCCGAGAGAGCCCCCCCGGAGTCCAGGCATTCTTTCGCGACCGGAGACGCCCCATGGCCAACGCCTTCGACCCCTATCGAGAAGCACTCGTCGTGGAGAACCACACGAACTGGCCTGACGCCTACGAAGACTGGTCGCCGGCCGACAAGGCACGCATCGAGGCCCTGCTGCACGCCAGCCCCCGCGAGGCGGCCGATCTCGATTACCTGCGGCAACACACCGGTTTCGCCCGGGTCATCACCGTGACGGCCGAGGACATCGACCGCGTGAGCGTCGCCTGACAGTGGCCACGATCCGCGTTCACTTGCCCGGTATCGCCGCGGCTTCCGCTCCCCTGGACCGCTCCTACGACATCGTCTGCGGAGGAGGGAATCTGCTGTCGATCGGCGGGCTGGTGCGCGATGCCGGCGGCCGGCGGGCCGTCGTCGTGTGCGATGCTGCGGTGGCTGCGACCCACGCGGCCCGCGTCCTCGGGGCGCTCGCCACCGCCGGGGTTGATGCCGCTGCGATCGAGGTGCCGTCCGGCGAATCGTCGAAATCGATCGACGCCGCCGGCCGCCTCTGGAGGGAGTTTGCGGAGCTGGGCGTCGATCGTGGCACCCACGTTGTTGCCGTGGGCGGGGGCGTTGTCGGAGACCTGGCCGGATTCGTGGCCGCCACGTTTGCCCGCGGCCTCCCCGTCTGGCAGGTGCCGACGACGGTCGTGGCCCAGGTTGACAGCGCTATCGGCGGAAAAACAGGGATCAATCTCGAGTCGGGCAAAAATCTGGTGGGGGTGTTTTGGCAGCCCCGCGGCGTGGTGGCCGATACCGAAACGCTCGCGACGCTTCCGACAAGGGAGTTCGTGAGCGGTCTGGCCGAAGTGGTGAAATACGGCATGATCCTCGACGCCGGATTCTTCGGGTGGCTCGAGGAGCATGCCGGGGCGGTTTTGGCCCGGGAGTCGGCCCCCCTGCTCCATGCGGTCGAACGGTCGGCCGCCATCAAAGCCGACGTCGTCGGCCGGGACGAGAGGGAGATCTCCGGCCTGCGAGCCGTGCTCAACTACGGTCATACGTTTGGGCATGCCTACGAAACGGCTGCCGGCTACGGCACGCTTTTGCACGGTGAAGCGGTCGCCATCGGCATGGCACGGGCAGCCCGCCTGGCGGAACGGTTGGGAATGCTGACAAACGACGTGGTGGCCCGCCAGGATGCGTTGCTGACCCGGCTTCAACTTCCCGTGGCACGCCCCGCCGGGCCCGACGAAGCCGCGGCTTTGATCGCGATCATGGGACGGGACAAGAAGACGCTGGGCGGGAAGCTGCGGTTCGTGCTCCCCAGCCGGGTCGGGCACGTCGAACTCGTGGAGGGCGTGCCGGGCGAGGCCGTCCACGCCGTGCTTCGGCAGGGGTAGCGTCAGCTCCACGCCGGCGACGAAACGCCGTTCTGTCCTACGGAAGCCCCTGCTCGGAAGCCCCTGCTCGAAAGCCACTGTTTCTGGCCGCGATTGGCCGAAATAAGTGCCGCGGTAGCCCCCCCGGCTCCCCTCCCCGGCCCGGGAGCAGACTGCGTTAAAACGGCTGCCTCGGCAGGATGCGGGGGTCGTCGACCGGGGAAGCCCTCGGCGGCTCAGGCCCGCCGCACCGAAGCCCCATCCGCAGGTGGAGCGATTCGCTCCACCCCTGGTCGCCAGGGACCAGGCACTGGAGCGATTCGCTCCAGTGCGACCGGCGGTGGTGGTGCGATTCGCCCCACTTTTGTTTCTGGCAGGAAATACAAAAAAGCCGTTTTTTTGGCCAAATACCCACTAATTCGTCTTTTTTTTGTTCCTTCCGCGGAGTTGGCACGGCACGTGCATCTGTTTTCCGGAGTGGGAGAGCGACGCCTCACCCGTCCCTCGTGTCCCCGCTGCCCCGCATGACCCCGCTGCAAGGAGTTCGCTCATGAATCATGCCCTTTCGGTTGATTCGTCGGTCTATGCCGTCAAGGCGCGTTGGGCTCTGACGCAGGCTGACGTCCTGTTCTGCGCCCTGCCGATCGCCGTGTTTCTCTCGATTGTGTCGCTCGTCTGAAAGAGTCGTCTTCTCGTCATCACCCGGAAAGGGCGGTCCTCATGATGCTCATGATCCACCAGTCTTCACGTTCGAGCGTTCAGTCGACCCGATGGGCGTCGTCGCTGCTGGCCAGTTGCCTGCTTGCGATCTCTGCTTTCGCTCTGGTGATCGCCGGCTAGTCCCTCTCCGCACTGCTTCCTCTCATTCATTCTCCGCAGCAAACGTTCCCGATTCACTCTTCTCCTCATCAGGTGTGCTCCATGCGATCTCTCCTCTCCCTGCAAACGCGATCGTTTGGCACGGCGTGCGTCATCGTCGTGCTGTCAGCCGCCTCCGCGAGCGTCGTTTCCGCCGCCGGACTCGACCGCATTGAAAGTGTCCCGAGCCTTGTGGCGCTCCTGACGGTGTCGAACGACCTCGAGCGAACCCTTCCGCAGGGTCCCGCCGCGAAGCTGGCAGGTTCTCATGCGGCTTCGGAAGGTGAGCTCTTCGCCAACTCCAAGGCCGTCATGCCGTTCCTCGTGGCCGACCTCGAACCGAAAACGAACTCGTTCTATCGCCCCATCGTGGGCCGCTCGGTCGGTGTTCGGACATCGACGCCAGGATCAAGGACCGCCGCATCCCGTTGACTCACACCCTGCCCTTCCATCCAACCCGCACCCAAGCTCTACACAAGTCAGGAAATCTCACCATGAACTCCACCGGCCACCTCACGTCCGCGTCCCCGCTTCGCTCCGTCGGCATCAACGAGATCGTGATCGCCGATGGGAAATGCGATCGCTATGCCGACTTCGTGCAGGCGGCCCAGGCGGGTGAAGTCGGGGTTCACTTCTGCGTCGATGGTCGGTCGGCCGTGAGGCTGTCCCGCCGGTTCCGGGCCGATGCCTGGCTGGTGGCGTCCGAACTCCCCGACATGTCGGGCTTCGATCTGCTCGAAATGCTCTCGCCGCACGTCCTCCAAGGGGGCGTCGATCCGCTGCTTTCCGGTTCGCGGATCTCGCTCGACAACATCGGCCACGGGATGCGTTCCGGGATCTTCATCGTTTCCGATGACTACCGTCTCGAAGAGGAGCAGCGGGCGCTGACGTCGGGGGTTGCCGGGTATCTCGTCCGGCCGATCACACTCGACGTGATCCGAGCCACGAGAATGCCCGCCGACATGTCGCCGATCACGTCCGTTGGCTGAGGCGGCTCTCGGCCCATTTGACGGGCAGCGGACCGACGCTCGCATCCGGTCGAGGATGAGTGCCATGCGATCGTTTTCTGCTTCCACTCTGACTGCCGCCTTGTTGATCGGACTGTCGCAGGCTCCCAAGGCCTTTTCGCAAAACGATTGGCAGTATCCGGATCCCTATTTCGGGGTCGTCGAAATAGAGAAGTCGCATCCCTCGCCGTCCGCCGTGCGGAAGTATCGGGAGGGAGTCTCGCCGACGCCGCAGCAGCAGGAACGAGTTGTCGTCCGCGGTCGCACGCGATTGCTGCGACCCAGACCGCGGCCTGCTGCGGTCAGCCGTTGACGAGGCTGCTTCGGCCGATTGCAGGGTAGGACCCGAAAACGCCTGTCGCGAACGGCTTGATCATGCGAACTGGGGGGCGGGACTCGAGAAGGCGGTTGCTCGCCGTCGGTTTCCGGCCCTGCCCCGGAACTTTTCTCCGACTCCTGTTCGTCGCCGCCGCCTACGGCGGCTGTCTGCCCCTGGCCCATGCCATCGTGAGCAGCAACACCGGTTCGTCCCCGCCGTTCACCGGGACGGTCATCAACTATCAGGTCGGGGCCGCTACCTTCTACGATCTCGGGTTCTTCGGTGGCCGGGCGACCGTTGCCAACATCGAAGCGGGAGCGATCTGGAACGGCCACGAATCGCTCGCCGGCCGGGTGAGCCAGTTCATCGCAGATCCGGCCATCGTCGCCACTGGGACGACGCAACTCGGTCAATACGACTGGCATGCCACGATGGTGGGCCAGACGGTCGGCGGTGCCGGCAATTATTCCTTCCATCAGGCGGGCATCGCCCCCGCGGCTCAACTGTGGTCGGGATCGATCGCCACCGAGTGGATTCCCGCAGGGGCGAGCGATTACACCGGCTCCTTCGACATCACCGACCAGAGCTTCCTCTACCCGTACGTCACAGCCATGCGCAGCGGCGTGGTGTCGGGCACCACGACGCTGCAGGCCGATATCGTCAACAGCAGTTGGGGCTACACCGATTCGGCCGGGCAATACGAGATGACGATCGCGATCGACGCGTTGGCGTTCGAGAACAACGTCGTCTCGGTCGTCGCCGCCGGAAACGCCGGCCCTGGATCCAACTCGGTCGGCGGCCCTGCGACAGGCTACAACGGCATCTCGGCCGCGGCGCTCACCGGCGACCTGACGACACCGGTCTACTCCCAGGTGGCGGCCTTTTCGAGCCGTGGACCGAGCGACTTCTACGACCCGGCCTCGGGCATCACGGTGCCGAATGTCCGCCCCACGGTCGATATCGCTGCCCCGGGCGACAACCTCACGCTCGCCTTCTACGGCGGCCTGACGGGGGGACATGTCGCGGGGGCGGCCGTCAGCGGCACCAACCGCTACATCCCCAACATGGACGGCACGAGCTTCGCCGCCCCCGTCGTGGCCGGCGGCGCCGCCTTGATGGTGGACGCAGGCAGACTGTTCGTGGCTGGGGGTGTCGCCAGCGGTGAGATGCTCGACGCCCGTGTCATCAAGGCGGCCATGCTGGCGGCCGCCCAGCAGCCCACGGGCTGGAACAACGGTCAATCGACCGCAGGGGGAGTCGTCACGACGACGCAGGCTCTGGACTATGCGAGCGGGGCCGGCATTCTCGACCTCGACGCGACCTACCGCGTCTACGTGGGAGATCCCTCGGCGATCACCATCGGGGGCACCACCTATGTCACCGCGGGCATCAACACGACGCTCGGCCTGTCGGGGTCGGCGGGCGGCAACGGGCTCGAGCGCCGGGGTTGGGATCTCGGCGGCGTGCTGAGCAGTTCGACCGCCAGCTCGGGCAATGTCAACGTCTACTCGTTCGCGACGCCCCTCGCCTCCGGCGACACCCTGACCGCCGCGCTGACCTGGTTCGCCGACCGTACGCTCGGCAGCACCTTGGCGTCGGCCGCGGATGTCTCCCTCAGCAACCTCGCCCTCGAGGTCTGGCGGGATGAAACCGGCGGGAGTTCACTGGTGGCCCTGTCGAACGCGACCTACGGCAGCACCGAGTTTCTGCGATTCGCCGTGCCTCAGACGGGCAACTACAGCATGCGGGTGGTGGGGCTCGACCAGATCTACAACCTCGACTCGACTCCCGACACCGGCACGGCCTACGGACTGGCATGGCAGACGGTCGCCGTGCCGGAACCGGCGTCAACGGCCGTCGTGGGCTGCATCCTGGTGGGGTCGGCCGTCCGGTGGCGGACGAGAAAACGGTTCCACGACAACGCGTCGTGACGCCACATCGGTTCACCAGCGGCCTTCCACGGCCAGGCCACCCATGTCGGCCGTGGGCATGGGAACGACACGGACCTCCATGCCGGCGAAGTGCATTTCGGTCATGCTCACCGCCCGCGAACTCGCCCACGCCAGATACCAGCCGAGGAACACCTGCGACGGGTAGTGGGCGTTGTCGGTCATCCGGGAGAAGCCGACGAACGTCGAGCAGACGTAGAGCGTTCCCTTGAGGAGCGGGCTCTCCACCATGTCGGCCGCGGCGAGGAAAGGAATCGCGCCCACGAAAGCGTGACCACTCACGCCGTTGTTGTCATTGAAGAAGTGCCATTGGCTGCCGACGCCTTCTGAAGGCCGTGAAGCCCCCGTCGCGAGCTGGAGCACGTAGAGCGGCGGCCCGCCCACGACGAACATCCGCAGTGAACGCGAACCCCATTCGCCGACGACGTCGCCCGCGGGATTCCCCTCGAAGACGAGCCCTGTCGCCGCCGCCGCGCCGAAGACGGCCAGGGCATACCGCCCCTCACCGATGTCCTTGCAGCCTGAAAAGAAGGTCCCCACACCGGTCGGCTCCACGCCCCGCTCCCACGCGGCCTGCATCGTGTCGTCGAAGCCGGTGTTGGCCATCAGCGCGCCGGCGCCGAAGGCGGCCGTCACGCAGGCGAGACTGTCGCAGGAGTAGAAGTTGCGGTAGTCCTCGAGCACCTTGTAGCCCGCCCGGGCCGTGCGGGGAAACCGGCTTCGCGACCAGGGGAGTTCGGGTGGGGGCGGCTCGAACAGTTCCTCACGGTCGAGCGGCGGCAGCGCGTAGATGGGCTCGGCTGCGGGCGACATCTGCGCGGCCAGCTGGACGGTGACGCTCTCGGCATCAGGCTCCGTCTGCCACTGCCCGACCAGTTCGATGCCCTGACCTCCGGCCGCCGAGCCTGAGAGTGTCTGTGTCTCCACGACGGCGGCGATCCAGGCTCCCGTGGCCGCGGGCACCACGCGGACCACCACCCGCTGCCGACGAGGCGGCCATGACTCGAGCAGGGAGCCGGGCGGCTCGACCCACGCCGACTCGATCCTTCCCTCGCGGGGCGGCATGGCGAGAAAGTCGGGCTCGACGGCCCGCATCACCGGCCAATCGGCCGAGACCGTGGCGAGTGTTCGCCGCCAGAGCTGCATGCCATCGGACGCCGGCAGGAACATTCCGGTGGCATCTTCGCCGCGCAGCGTCGCCGGCGCCACCAACGCCAGCGCAAAGGCCGCGCACAGGCGGCCCAGGATGCGGGTTCGGCTCACCGACACGGAGGTGCGATCGCGGGATGGATTCATGGGCGGCGGGACTCTCCCAGCCGCGTCATTCGGGGGCAAGCCTGGTTTCCCCTGTCAAAACGGGGGGGCCGGGGAGCCCGGGTGGCCGCTGCTCATCGATCCGTGGGGTGGGTCGTGGCGGCCGAACCGTGCGGGCCGGTCGAGACGGAGTCGATCCGTCCATCCTCCATGGAGGCGATCCGGTCGGCGAACGAGTAAGCCCGTGCGTCGTGGGTCACCACGACCACCGCCCGGCCGGGCTGCACGGCGATCCGTTGGATGAGTTCCATCGTGATCCGTCCGTTCTCGGCGTCGATCGCGCTGGTCGGCTCGTCGCAGACCAGCAGTCGCGGCGAGTGCACGAGCGCCCGGGCGATCGCGACCCGCTGCTGCT
>SXGT01407476.1_pt1 | contig 16327 bp, 24 predicted proteins | sample 3176221 | NCBI WGS metagenome assembly SXGT01 (sample SAMN11356862, study PRJNA531348) | freshwater metagenome | isolation source: freshwater sample F1-120 | place: China: Fuxian Lake, Yuxi | collected 2017-12-25 | reverse complement strand
GTCGAGCTGGCGGTAGGTGATGCCTGCCGCCTTGCAGGCGGTCGGACCGCGAAAGCCCGTGTCCTGGGGCATGGGGGCGAGGTCGTCGTCGAAGAGCAGACCCTGATCGCCGGCCTTGGCCTCGGCGCGGGAGTCCGCGGACTCTCCGTGTGGCTCGATCATGCGCACTGCCTTCCAGACGATGGTGGGTCAAGACTACCGCTGAGGAACTACACGCGTGTGGGTTCGGCAGCAGTCTCAAGGTAAGGCTGAGACTTAGGTCGGTCAACCACCGCACGGGCGCGTCGCGACACCAATCGCGACCGTGGGCCGCGGGGGGCCGCTCAGGGCTCGAGCCCGGTCTCGAAGTCCTCCGGGTCGATGGCGTCGAGGAACTCCCGGAACTGCGCCACCTGCTCGTCCTCCTCGCGCGGCGAGGCGAGACCCGCGACCTCGAGAACGTCCTCGGCGCACACGATCCGCCGCGCAGCCCGCAACGCCAGGGCGATGGCGTCGGAGGGCCGCGCGTCGACGGACGCGCCGGAGGCGAACACGAGGGCGGCGTAGAAGATGCCGTCGTCGACGTCGACGATCCGGACCTCCTCGAGCTCGTCGCCCAACGCCTCGATGACGTCACCCAGCAGCTCGTGCGTCAGCGGCCGTTCGGAATCGGCGCCCTGTTGCGCCAGGGCGATCGCCGAGGCCTCCACCGCACCCACCCAGATGGGCAGCACCCGCGTGCCCTCGCACTCGCGCAGCAGGATGACCGGCTGGTTGCTGGGCATCTCCACGCGGACGCCGAGGACCTCGACCTCGCGCATCGTCAGCCTCGCAGGCGCTCGCGGACGAGCACCGTCTGCAGACGCACGGCCAGCGCCGCGATCTGGGCCACCGTCTGGGTCCGCTGCTCGTCGCGGGCGACCGGACCTGCGGCCTGCTCGAACAGGGAGGCCTGCCGGTCCGCCGCCGTGGCGACGTGGCGCAAGTGGCGCGGTTCGAGACCGAAGTCGCCGAGCTCCTTGACCACGGAGGCGATGACCAGGTCGTCGCCGTCGTAGTACCGCTGGCTGGGCCGGCGGCGGATCAGACCGTGCTCCTCGATCGCCGCGAGGAGGTCGTCGGCGATGCCGGCGGACTCGCAGACCTCCTGGCGACTCAGCCGCAGCTGACTGCGCCCCTCACGGAAGGTCGCCGGTGTCGGCAGGCCGTCGTCGTCGACGGCGACGTCCGGGACCCGGGTCAGCGAACCGAGCTCGGCCTGCGGGACGAGCCCTCGATCCATGTCGTCGAGGAGCTGGCGGATGGCGCTCAACGGCCAGAACTTCTTCTGCTGGCGCAGGATGAACCGCAGCCGCTCCACGTCGTCGAAGGAGAACTTGCGGTAGCCCGAGGGCGTGCGTTCCGGCTCCAGCAGTCCCTCGTCCTCGAGGTAGCGGATCTTGCTGATCGTCAACGCCGGGAACTCCTGCCGGAGCTCCTCGAGCACCTTGCCGATGCCGAGCCGTGCCGCGCTCGGCGCCGGCTCGTTCACGCGCGGGCCGCGCCCGGGCGCGCGAAGTAGATGAGCCGGTACTTGCCGAACTGCACCTCGTCGCCCCCGCTGAGCGCGACGACCGCCTCGATGCGGTCGCGGTTGACGTACGTGCCGGTGAGGCTGCCGAGGTCGGAGACCACGAAGCCGGCGTCGGTGCGGGTGAGCGTGGCGTGGCGACGCGAGACGCTGATGTCGTCGAGGAAGATGTCGCTGTCCGGGTGCCGGCCGACGCTCACGTGGTCGGTGTCGAGCAGGAAGCGCGCTCCCGCCCCGGGACCACGCTGGACGAACAGCATCGCGCTGCCCAGCGGGAGGTTCTCGACCGCGTCGACGTCGGCGGCCGACATCTCCTCGGTGTCGGCGTCGATGATCGGGATGTGCGTCGTCTCGTCCGACGAGGGCCTCGGATGGTTCTCGTCACCGGTGGTCATCGACCGCTCCCCTCCTGCAGTGGTTCTCCGCGGCCGTGCGGCCGATGGCTCCAACCTAGCACCCGGGACGACCGCTCCGGGGTCAGGAGGAGACGAGTGCGGTGTACTGCTCAGGGGACAGCAGGCCCGCGGTCGGGTCGTCCTCGCTGGGGCGGATCTTGAGCAGCCAGCCCTCGCCGTAGGGGTCGGAGTTGATCACCTCGGCAGCGCCGTCGAGGGACTCGTTGCGGGCGACGACCTCGCCCCCGATCGGGGAGAAGATGTCGCTGACCGACTTGGTCGACTCCAGCTCGCCGACGACGGATCCGGCCTCGAGGACCTCCCCCACGTCGGGCAGGTCGACGTAGACGATGTCACCGAGCTGGTCCTGGGCGAAGTCCGTGATGCCGACGACCACGATGCCGTCGTCGAGGCGCACCCACTCGTGCTCCTCGCTGTAGTGGAGGTCCTCAGGGATCACGCGTGCTCCTGTTCGTGAGGTCAGGGCGCCGCAGCGTCCTGACGGGGATCGGGACGAGCGTACTCGGGAGAGCGGACGTCGGCGAGAGCGGTGATGGAGACGGACTCGACGGCCGTCACCGAGGCGGCCGCGCCACGCGAGGCGATCCGCTCGAGCACTCCCCCGCGGAATCCCAGCGCGTCGGCCATGGTCTGCGAGTCGCCGATCGCCTCGACGACGTACGGCGCGACGACCTCGCGTCCACCGACGCGGACACCACCGTCGTCGTCGAGGAAGTAGGTCTGCGCGACGACGCGTGCCGTGCCGTTGATGACGATCGCCTCGGCGCCGGCGGACCTCAGCTCCTCGACCACGTCCAGCAGGAGTCCTGCGTCGACCTCGCGCTCCGGGTCGTTGATGCGCAGGCGCACACCGGGACCGCGCGCTCCCACCGAGCCCGTGACGATCGCGAGCTGCTCGGCGCTCAGCTCGGCCTGTCGGCGCGCCTCCGCCGGGTCGTCGCGCGACGCGAGGAGCTCGTCGCGGGTCCGGGTGAGCTCGTCGACCTGCTGGGCCAGCCGGTCGTTCGCGACGTCGACGGAGCGCAACAGCTCGACGAGCTCCACGCCGCGCAGGCTGGCGAAGTCGTCGTCGTCACGACCCGGTCCGATCTGCACCGTTGCGGCGAACCCGAGAAGACCGATCAGGACGGCGACGGCGAGGCGTCCGCGCAGCGACTCGCGCCGACGCCGACGCTCGGGCTCAGGCATGGAAGATCTGCCGGCGGATCGCGGCGGCGTTGGCGAAGATGCGGATCCCCAGCACGACGACGACCCCCGTGGAGAGCTGTGCACCGACGCCGAGCTGGTCGCCGAGGAAGACGATGAGGGCCGCGATCAGGACGTTGGAGACGAAGGAGATGACGAACACGCGGTCGTCGAAGCGACGTTCGCCGAGGGCACGGGCCCCGCCGACGACGGCGTCGAGCGCGGCGACGATGGCGATCGGCAGGTACGGCTGGAGCCACAGGGGAACGTCGGGCTGCAGGTACAGGCCCAGAGCGACACCGGCGAGAAGACCGGCCACCGGGATCATCGTGCCTCCTCGAGTGCCTCGGCGAACTCGAGGGACGCTACCCGCTCGTCGGCTCCCAGCGCGACGTCGTCGGAGGTCCGCACGTCGATCGTTAACCCGTCGTCCTCGATCCGTCGCTCGAGGTAGCGCCCGGCGGCACCGGCCCGGAACCGCTGCTCCAGGACGCTCGCGTCGCCGATGACGGCGACCGTGATCGGCGAGGCGAGCGGGACGTAGTTGACCTGGACCACGCCGTCAGCACTCGTGACGGCACTGAGGGAGGTGATGCGCAGGCCGTCGACGGCGACGGCCTCGGCCCCGGCGTACCAGAGGCCGTTGAGCACCACGCGGAGGTCGCGGGCGCCGACCCGCGGGGCGTCGCCCGTGGGGAGGTCGGCGTCGGCGAGCTCCACGAGCAGTCCCGGACCACGCACCGGCACGGAACCACCGAGCGTCGGGGTGTCGACCGTCCGCCGACCGTCGAGGCCGTCGGCGTCGCCCAGCGACCGGACCTCGCGGTCGAGTCGGGCGAGCACCCCCTGCAGTGCGGCGACCTCGGCCCGTCCGGTCGCGATGTCGGTGATCATGGCGCTGCGCTCCTGGAGGCGCTCGGGGCGTTCGGCCGAGCCCTGCAGCGCCGTGATGGTCACGAGCGTGGCGAACAGCACCATCACGGCACCGACGGCGAGGGTGTTGGTGGTGCGGCCGTCGCGGGGCTCCCCGGCGCGCACGAGGTAGTAGTCGTCGTCGAGCGCCGAGTCGGCGATCTCGTCGAGCAACCCCTGGGCCTGGCGGCGTGAGGTCATGACGTGCGGATCCGCTCGGTGGTCGAGATGAGCTTGCGCACCTGGAACGCGTAGAGGACCCCGGCCCACCAGTAGAGGCCGACGCCCCAGATCGCGAAGGCCCAGCCGAAGACCTGGGCGAGGTCGGCCACGGTGCCGCTCCCGTCGCCGAGCAGCAGCAGGGGGAAGGCGTAGAGCAGGCCCGCCGTGGCGGCCTTGCCCAGGAAGTGCACGGGCAGCGAGCTGTAGCCACGCGTGCGCAGGAACGGCACCAGGCTGAACAGGAAGACGTCGCGCAGCGGCAGGACCACGGCCAGCCACCACGGGATGATCTCCCTCAGCGCCAGGCCGATCACGACCGCGAGGATGAACAGCCGATCGGCCACGGGGTCGAGGATCGCCCCGATCCGCGACGTCTGGCCCAGCTGCCGAGCGAGCTTGCCGTCGAGGTAGTCGGTGATGCCGGAGACCACCAGCACCCCGAGCGCGAGGACGTCGAGCTCGGGCCCGAGCACGAGCCAGAGGAAGAGCGGCACGAGCAGGATGCGCACGACGCTGAGGAGGTTCGGGATCGTCACGATCCGGTCGTCGGCCACGTCGGTCCTTCCTCCTGCGTGTCGTGCCACGTCACACCCGACGTGCCGCCCAAGCCTAGGACATCGGCCCGGCCGACCACCGCTCGGCGCGCTGACGTCGCGGGGTGACGCACGCGCTCTTGCGCCGAGGGCGCAGCCTGACAGACTGGCGTCAGACGAAGGTTTCTTTCACCGCGGGCCCGACGGGCCCCAGCACGAGGAGGACGCGTGGCCGACTACACCCTGCCCGACCTGCCCTACGACTACGGAGCACTGGACCCCCACCTCTCCGGCAAGCTCATGGAGCTGCACCACAGCAAGCACCACCAGAACTACGTCAACGGTCTGAACACGGCGCTGGAGAAGCTGGCCGCCGCGCGCGACGCCGACGACTTCGGCACGATCAACATGCTCGAGAAGAACCTCGCGTTCAACCTGGGTGGTCACATCAACCACTCGATCTTCTGGAAGAACCTGTCCCCCGAGGGTGGCGACAAGCCGACCGGTGAGCTCGCGGCCGCGATCGACGAGCACTTCGGCTCGTTCGACGCCTACCGGGCGCAGTTCGAGCAGGTGGCCCTGGGCATCCAGGGCTCCGGCTGGGCCATCACGGCCTGGGACACGCTCGGCCAGAAGCTCGTCATCGTGCAGCTCTACGACCAGCAGAGCAACATCCCGGCGACGCTCGTCCCGATCTCCCAGCTCGACATGTGGGAGCACGCGTACTACCTGGACTACCTGAACGTCAAGGGCGACTACGTCAGGGCGTTCTGGAACATCGTGAACTGGGCCGACGCCCAGGAGCGCTTCACCGCGGCCACGAGCGGCGGCCAGATCATCTTCTGATCGCCCCCCGCACCGCTGACGGCGTCCTGTTCCTCGGAGCAGGACGCCGTCAGCGTGTGCGGCCGCCTTCGTGCTCGGTCATCGCCTGCAGGCGAGCGTTGTAGGCGGCGAGGGCGGCGTCGTCGTCGCGGTCGGCCTGTCGGTCGAGCCGGGCCGCCTCCCGCTGGTCACTGCGGAACCACTGGACGAGCAGCGCGATCATCACGATCACCAGCGGCACCTCGCCGAGCGCCCAGGAGATGCTGCCGCCGACGTACTGGTCGCGCAGCAGGTCGGTGGCGAAGGGCCGGTCCAGCGCCTCCCAGTAGCTCGCGGCGAGGACCTGGCCGGAGGACATGATCGCGATCGAGAAGAACGCGTGGAACGGAAGCGTGATGAGCAGCAGCGCGAACCGCATGATGGCCGGGAGGCGGCGCGGAGCCGGGTCGATGCCGATGATGCTGTAGTAGAACAGGCAGCCCACCAGCAGGAAGTGCACCTCCATGGCGGCGTGCCCCCAGTGGGCGGCCATCAACGTCCCGAACAGCGGCGTGAAGTAGAGGGCGTAGAGGCTGCCGACGAACAGCACCGGCGGGACGACGGGGTGGGTGAGCACGCGCAGGAAGCGCGAGTGCAGGAACGACGCCAGCAAGGTCCGGGGCGAGACGTCCCCGCTCTGGCGGGGCCCGGGGAGGGTGCGCAGGGCGAGGGTGACCGGTGCGCCCAGGACCAGGAAGATCGGCGCCACCATCGAGAGCAGCATGTGCGAGACCATGTGGGCGCTGAACATGACGTGGGAGTAGACCCCGAGGCCCCCGATGGTGACCCACGCGATGATCGCCATGCCTGACATCCACGCGATCGTGCGTCCCAGTGGCCACGCGATCCCTCGCGACCGCAGCGACAGCAGTCCGCGGACGTACAGCGCGACGCCGAGCCCGACGACCGCGAGGCCCACGCCGTTGGGCGAGAAGCCCCAGGCGATGGACCCGACCGACGGGGCGGGCGGCATCGGTCCGCCCAGGAGCTGCTGCGACGCGGTGGTGAGGATCTCCCCGACGGGTGTGGGCGTGCGGGCCAGGGCGACGGACAGGCCGACGGTGACGGCCATGACCGCCAGCTCGAGGACGGCCACGGGCAGGAAGCGTGCGCCGGCGGCGAGGATGCGTCGGCGCTGCACGACGCCGAAGGCGCCGAGGCAGACGAGTGCGGCGATCTTGGCTCCGACGAGCCACCCGTAGGTGGAGCTCCACAGCGCCGAGGGCTCCCCCAGCCGGACTGCAGCGTTGGCGACGCCGGAGACCCCGACCACGACGAAGGCCCACAGGGCGAGGCTGGAGAAGCGTCGCAGGGCCGGCTCGAAGCGCTTGGACCCCCGCCAGGCGACCCAGGCGAGCGCGGCCAGACCACCCACCCAGGCGGTGACGCCGACCAGGTGGAGGAACAGGCTCACGGCGGCGAGGTCGTGCGACCCCGACTGTGCCGAGTGGCCCGTGAAGGCGATCGGGACGAAGGAGGCCAGCACCAGGCCGAGGAGCACGGAGAGCGCACGCAGGGAGAGGGTCCACCGCAGGGCGATCGCGGTGGCAGCACCCACGGCGGCCTGGAAGACCAAGACCTGCCCGGTCGACGTCCCGAGCAGCTCGGTGACCAGCGGCAGGGTGAAGGTGCTGAGCGGGCGCGCGAAGGTGTCCGCGACCGTGAACCAGAAGACCACGAGGCTGCCGACGGCCCAGATCCAGGCGAACCGGGACGCGGCGCGGGCGGCGTCGACGGAGAGTCCCTGGACGTCGTCGGCCGACGACGGCAGCAGGACGACCGCCGCCAGGAGCAGACCGACGACCAGCACGATCGCCGACTGCACGACGAGGGTGCTGAGCGGCAGTCCCCAGCCGACCACCGGGCCGGCATCGGCGATGCCCTGGGGAGCCGCCTGCGGCGCTCCTCCGCCGATGGACAGCGCGACGACGAGCGCAGCGGTGCCGAGCAGGAAGGCGGCGAGGCCCGATCGCAGGGGAACGCTCACGAACCGCTCCTTCGCAGCAGGGGGGCCACGACGAGGCCGATCGCCACGACGGCGACGAGCCCGCCCCAGAGCAGGTGCTCGCGGTGCCGGTGCACGAAGCTCGCCTCGGTGAGCGGCACCGTCGCCGGGTCGGCGGCGGCCTCCTCGCCCTCGGTGACGGTCACGGCGTACTGGCCGCTGACCGGGTGGCCGTCGACGGAGACGACGCGGTAGGCCACGACGTAGTCGCCGCTCACGGTCGAGGCGGCCAGGTCGGCCCGCACGAACCTGTCGTCGGCCCGGATCGAGGAGACGACGACAGGCTCGCCGTCGGGAGCCGTCACCGCGACCTCCACCGACGACCCGATCGGCTCGTTGAACTCGAGCTCCAGCGAGCGCGGCAGGGCGGGCACGGCGGCGTCCGGCTCGGGGTCGCTGTCCACGAGGGCGGCGTGACCGGACGCGGGCGCACCGATCGGCCCGACCAGGAGAAGGCCGAGGAGCAGGAACGGGACCGCGACCCGCCGAGCAGTGCGCACGGCCTCCATGGTCCCCGATCGACTCAACCGTGCGCGGCCCGCCCCCGCGCTGGAGGGCGGCCGTTACCGTGGACCCATGGCCGACACCGCAGTCACGTCCTCCATCATCACCCTCGACGAGCAGTGGGGGGCGCACAACTACCACCCGTTGCCCGTCGTCATCGCCGAGGCCGAGGGGTCGTGGGTCACGGACGTCGAGGGCAACCGCTACCTGGACTTCCTCTCCGGGTACTCGGCCCTGAACTTCGGACACCGCCACCCGGACCTCGTCGCGGCGGCGCACGCCCAGCTCGACCGGCTGACTCTCACGTCGCGGGCCTTCCACAACGACCAGTTCGGGGCGTTCTGCCGCGAGCTCGCCGCTCTGACCGGCACCGAGATGGTCCTGACGATGAACACTGGAGCCGAGGCCGTCGAGTCCGCGATCAAGGTGGCACGCAAGTGGGCCTACCAGGTCAAGGGTGTCGCCTTCGACTCCGCCGAGATCATCGTCGCCACCAACAACTTCCACGGTCGCACCACCACGATCGTCTCCTTCAGCGACGACCCGGTCGCGCACGACAACTACGGTCCCTTCACGCCAGGGTTCGTCACCGTTCCGTACGGCGACGCCGCAGCCGTCCGGGACGCGATCGGCCCGAACACCGCCGCCGTCCTCATGGAGCCCATCCAGGGCGAGGCCGGCGTGATCGTGCCGCCCGACGGCTTCTGGCGTGACGTCCGACAGGCGTGCGACGACCACGACGTCCTGCTGATCAGCGACGAGGTGCAGTCCGGCCTCGCGCGCACCGGCGAGGTGTTCGCGCTCGACCACGAGGACGTCCGCGCCGACCTCTACACCCTCGGCAAGGCGCTCGGCGGTGGCATCATCCCCGTCTCTGCCGTCGTGGGACGGGCCGATGTCCTGGGCGTCCTGACGCCTGGCAGCCACGGGTCCACGTTCGGCGGGTACCCCGTCGCGTGCGCGGTGGGGCGGGCCGTCGTGGAGCTGCTCTCCACGGGCGACTTCCAGAAGCGCTCCGCCGAGCTCGGCGACCACTTGCACGCCCGGCTCGGCGACCTCGTCGGGCACGGCGTCGCCGCGGTCCGAGGCCGCGGGCTGTGGGCAGGCGTCGACATCGATCCTGCCGCCAAGACCGGCCGCGAGGTCTCCATGGCGTTGCGCGACCAGGGCGTCCTGTGCAAGGAGACCCATCACCGCACCCTGCGCATGGCGCCCCCGCTGGTCATCACGCGCGAGGAGATCGACCACGCCGTCGACGCCCTGGCCGCAGCCCTGGAGGCCTGACGGTGCTGGAGATCCTGGGGATCGTCCTGCTCGGACTCGTCCTCGGCGTCGTCTCGGTGGTCCTGATCGGCATCCTGCGGATCCGCAGGATGCGCTCGAGCCATCGTGCGCGCCTGGCCCGCCTCGACCCCGTCCACTCCAGCGCCGCTGCGCTCTTCGGCCTGGCCTCCGACGGCGCTCGCCAGGCCCGGGGAGTCGGCACCCTCGCCGCGTCGACCTCGCAGCTGGTCTTCGTCCAGCTCGTGCCGGACCGCGAGGTCGTCGTCGAGCGCGAGCACATCACGTCGGTGCAGCGCTCGCGCCAGTTCATGGGCTCGACGGCCAGTCGCGACCTCGTCGTCGTCACGTGGGAGACGAACGGCGTGGGCGACGCCGTCGCGCTCACGACCGACGACCTCGAGGTGTGGCTCGACCTGCTGAGTCGCGACCTCGGGACGCCGTCGGTCTAGGCGAAGAAAGTCGCGCCGGACGGGGGTGCGGGCGAGGGCTCGGTGTCGCCGTCGGTGAAGGGAGCCGGCGCGCCGAACCGGGAGCGCAGCCCGTCCGGTGGCACGACCCGGTAGCCGAACGGCTGCCGCGCCGCGTGCGCGCTCACCGTCCGCCAGGGCACTGCCGACCCGGCGACGACCAGCAGGTTGCCAGGTCGCCGACCCTTGAGCGTGGCCGGCTCCGCCGCCACCGCCGCCTCGACGAAGGTGTCGCCGATGCCGGCGAGCAGTCGCGCCGTCCAGGCGAACGGCGCGCGGTCACCGACGTTCATCAGCAGCAGTCCGTCCGTTCGAAGGACGCGGTGCACCTCGCGGAGGAACTCGAGGGAGACGAGCTCGGCAGGCACCTGGGCGCCGACGAACGCGTCGACCACGACCACGTCGGCGTAGCCGTCGGCCATGGCGGCGATGCCGGTGCGGCCGTCGACCGGGCGGACCTTGATGCCGCTGCGCGGCGGCAGCGGGAGGTGCGAACGGACGGCCGCCGTGAGGGCCGCGTCGGGCTCGAGCACCACCTGGGCGGTGCCCGGCAGCGTCGCGCTCACGTACCGGGCGAGCGTCATGCCCGCTCCCCCGACGTGCACGACGCGTCGACGGCCCGCCTCCGGCAGGTCCGGCAGCACGTCGATGACGTCGCCGATGCGCCGGACGTAGGGGAACTCCAGGTGCGTCGGGTCCTGCAGGTCGACGTGGGACTGGTCGGCGCCGCCGACCTGCACGAGGAAGCTCCCGGGCCGGCCCGGGTCGGGCACGACCGGCCCGTCGTCCGGCGCTGCGCTCACCTCACGCGCAGGCCGAGGCGCTCGGCCGGGGTGAGGATCTCGACGAGGTCGCCGCGGTGCAGCTGACGTCCGCGGCGCTGCTCGACCTCCCCGTTGACGAGCACGTCGCCGCCTGCGACGAGAGCTGCGGCGTCGCTCCCGGACTCGGCGACGTTCGCGAACTTCAGCAGCTGGCCGAGCCGGATCATGTCACCGGAGATCTCGACGTCCTCGACGGCACCCATGGCTCCACTGTGCCACCGGTAGCCTCGAGGGCGTGGACCCGACCCCGACCGCCTCAGGAACGGACGCCTCCGCCTCCGTGCGGGCCGACGTCTGGGTGTGGTCCGTCCGCCTGTTCTCCTCCCGTTCGGCCGCGACGACGGCCTGCAAGGGTGGTCGCGTCCACGTGAACGGGGTGCGGGCCAAGCCCTCGGCCCCGGTGCGTGTCGGCGACGTCGTCGAGGCCACGACCCCGGGCGGTCCGCGCAAGGTCACGGTGACCCGCGTCATCCGCAAGCGTGTGGGCGCTCCGGTCGCGGCCGAGTGCTACACCGACCAGTCGCCGCCTCCGCCTCCACGGGCGGTGCGTCTGGCGATGCCGCGACGCGAACCGGGGACGGGCCGCCCGACCAAGCGGGAGCGTCGCCGGCTCGAGCAGTTCCGCGGTCGCTGACCCGGAGCCGTCTCAGCCCAGGAGCGGAAGCAGCGCCCGGGAGCTCAGGGGAGCCAGGGTCACGTCACCGGGCGCCGCCGGGTCGACCCAGCGGGCCTCCTCGATCTCGGCGGCCGCCCGGTACGCGTCACGGTCGTGCAGCAGGGCTCGCCACACCGTGGCCCGCACCCGTCGGCCGGGTTCGTTCGCCGCGTCCGCCTCGAAGACCCCGAGCGGCTCGAACCGCTCCGCCGCGAGCTCCAGCCCGAGCTCCTCGCGCAGCTCGCGCCTCAGTCCGTCCAAGGCGTCCTCACCCGGCTCGAGCTTGCCGCCCGGCTGCATGAACGCGGTCGTGCCACGCTTGCGGACCATCAGCGCGTGGCCCCGGCGATCGACCAGCAGGGCCGCGACGACCTGGATGGGCCGGCTGCTCATCGTCCCCGTGCTCATCGACCTGGACGCGGTGCGCCCCACTTGTCGGTCCAGTCCGGTGGGTCGGCGAGACGCTCCAGGAGGACGTCGAGGTCGCTCTCGACGCTCACGATGCCGTCCTGGCTCGAGCGCACGAACCCGTCGGCGGTCATCCGCTGCAGCAGGTCGACGAACGGGCGCCAGAAGCCACCGACGTCGAGCAGGCCGCACGGCTTGTCGTGCAGGCCCAGCTGGGCCCACGTCCACTGCTCGGTGATCTCCTCCAGAGTCCCGGCACCGCCCGGCAGGGCGATGAACGCGTCAGCGCGCTCGGACATCCGCTGCTTGCGCTCGTGCATGGAGTCCACGACGACGAGGTCGTCGACGCCGCGGTGGGCCAGCTCGCGGTCCACGAGCGAGCGAGGGATCACGCCCGTCACGCGGCCGCCCGCCGCGAGGGCCGCGTCGGCGAGCGCCCCCATCATGCCGGCGCCGCCGCCTCCGTAGACGACGCCGATGCCGCGTCCCGCGAGCGTCGCGCCGGTGCGGTGCGCGGTCTGCAGGTACACCGGGTCGGTGCCGGGCGTCGACCCGCAGAAGACGGCGACCGATCGCAGCGCGCTCACGCCTGCAGCTCCTGGACCACGGCATCGACCACGCGACGGCCTCCGGCGACCGACCAGGTGTGACCGTCCCGCTCCACCCGGGTGGCCGCTCCGCCGGCCCCCAGCACCAGCGCGCATCCGGGCCACCAGTCCCACGGTGGCGTGGAGTGCTGCACCCAGCCGCCGAGGCGCCCGTTCGCCACCCCGCGCAGGTCCATCGAGCCGCTGCCGAGCATGCGGACGGTTGCCGGTCGGCGCATGATCCGCAGCAGCGCCGGCGCGATGGCGGGGTCGTCGATCGCCCCCGGGTGCAGGTAGGTGGCGAGGCTGACCTGGTCGATCGGCTCGTCGTGCACCGGTCCGACAGGTGCGCCGTCGATCGTGGTGGGCAGACCGGGACCGCCGACCGCGACCGTCCCGTCGGCGTGGTGCGCGACGGCACCGAGCACGACGTCGTCCCCGTCCATCAGCGCCACGGCCGAGCACCAGTAGTCCGACCCACTGGCGAAGTTGTAGGTTCCGTCCACGGGGTCGATCACCCACCGGCGTCCCGACGCCCCCTCGTGCTCGGCGCCCTCCTCCCCGAGCAGGCCGTCGTCCGGCCGCTCGGCACGCAGACGCTCGACCACGAGGGCCTCCGCCGCGTGGTCGGCAGCGGTGACGACGTCGGAGACGGAGGTCTTGCGATCGATGGCGAGGTCGGAGCCCGACCGCATGCGAGCGGCCAGGGCGGCGGCGTCGCGGACGAGCTGGGTGACGAGCTGGGCGTCGTCGGTCAGGCTCACGGGTCGAATCTAGCGAGCCGACGTCGGTCCCGACGGTCAGGGGGCCTGTACTACGGTGCGTCGTATGCGTCGTCTCGTCTGTGCGCTCGTGCTCGCGCTGGCCGTCCTGCTCCCCGCCGGCCCGGCCCTCGCCGCGGACTCCCCCACGCCGGCTACACCGTCGGCGACGACGTCGCCGACCGAGCCGTCCCCCGGACCCCAGGGTCCGACCGACGGGATCCGGCAGATCCCGGTCGAGGACGAGGGCGCCGACTTCTACAGCGTGGCGACGATCCTGCTCTTCTTCGCCATCGCGAGCGCCGTGCTGGTGGCCATCATCCGGATCGGCATGCGCGCCAGCGACGCAGAGGACTGAGCGCCGTGCACGATCTCCTCGTCGTCGTCCCGGCGATCTTCGCCCTCAACATGGCCTTCGGTCCCAACAACCTGCTGTCGGTGACGTACGGCGCGCGCTACGGCGTCCGCTTCGCGGTCACGGCAGCCACCGCCCGCGTCCTGGCCTTCGTGCCGATGATCGCGGCGAGCGCCCTCGGCCTGGGCCTGCTGCTGAGCGTCTCGGCCACCGCGTTCACCGTGCTCAAGGTCGTCGGCGCGGCCTACCTCGTCTACCTCGGCATCCGCCTGATCCGGGGAGCGTCGAGCGCCTCGCTCCAGGGCGGGCCGGAGGAGGCGTCGCTGCGGGCGGCCTTCCGCAACGAGGGGCTGGTCGCCCTCACCAACCCCAAGGCGATCCTCATCTTCGCCGCCGCCTTCCCCCAGCTGATCGACGTCGACCAGTACTGGTCGAGCTACCTGTCCGTGGCCTCGGTCTTCCTGGTGCTGGAGTTCGTGGCCATCTGGCTCTACGCCCTGCTCGGACGACTCGCACGGACCTTCATGGCGCGTCGGCTCCCATGGTTCCAGCGGATCTCCGGCACCGGGATGATCGGCTTCGGCGCCCTGCTGCTGCTGGCCAAGCAGCCGGCCCGCCTGGTCTGAGCTCAGTCGCGGGACGGCTGCACGTCGAGCACCCACGTGACCCCGAACCGGTCGGTCAGCATGCCGAAGCCGGGACTCCAGGCCGAGGCGGCGAGGGGTTCGACGACGTCGGCACCCTCGGCGAGGCGGTCCCAGATGCGCCGGACCTCCTCGAGGGTGCCTCCTCTCGCGGACTGGAAGAAGGTCCGGTCGGTGATCGTGGCACCGTTCTCGCGGCGCGTGGTCCCGGCGATGGCCGTGGGGTCATCGTCGTCCTGGCCCGGGACGTCGTAGGCCATCACGCGGAACCCGTCCTCGTTCTCCACCTGGCCGAAGACGACCTTGTCGGCGCCCGGCGCGTCCGCTGGCATGCCGACCTCGGCATAGGTGGTGACGACGACTGCTCCGTCGAACACGGAGGCGTAGAAGTCCAACGCCTGGCGCGCGGTGCCACGGAAGTTGAGGTGGGTGGTCGTGGTGATGCTCATTTTCGTGTCCGTTCCTTCTCGGTGAGGTGCGGCACTGCGCCGCGGACCCAGCATCTCGACCAAAGAGGACGAATAGTGTCCTCCACTGGTGCGAGGATCGGACCATGTCCGCACCGTCGTCCCGCATGCTCGTCCTGCTGTCGCTCCTGCAGTCCCGACGCGACTGGCCCGGACAGGAGCTCGCCGACCGTCTCGGCGTGACGACACGGACGGTTCGCCGCGACGTCGATCGCCTGCGCGAGCTCGGGTACTCCGTGGAGTCCGCGAAGGGACCGGACGGCGGCTACCGGCTCGCGGCCGGGTCGGACCTACCTCCGCTGCTGTTCGACGACGAGCAGGCAGTCGCCATCGCTGTGGCACTGGGCAGCGCGGCCTCGACCGGTGTCGACCTCGACGACGCCGCTGCACGGGCCCTCGCCACCGTGCAGCAGGTGATGCCGTCCAGGCTGCGGCACCGGATCGACGGCATCCGGTTCGAGGACACCCACGCGCGTCGACGGGTGGACCCGTCGGTCCTGGAGACGGTGAGCACGGCCGTCCGCGACCGGCGTGGTCTCCGCTTCGCCTACGGCTCGGACGTCGACCGACGGACGCGGCAGGCCGAGCCGCACGCGATCGTCGCGCGCGGCGGCCGCTGGTACCTCGTGGCGTGGGACCGCGACAAGGCCGACTGGCGTCTCTTCCGTCTGGACCGGCTGACACCCAAGGTCCCCGGGGGTGGACCGTTCGCCCCGCGCCCGGTCCCCGGGGGCGACGCGCAGGCCTTCGTGGCCGCCCGGTCCAAGGGGTCGCAGGACTCGGACCGGTGGCCCTGCGTCGGCGAGCTGATCGTGGAGCTGACAGCCGAGGAGGTGGCACCCTGGCTCGGCGACGGCGAGGTCGAACCGGTCACGGCCGGCACGTCGCGCGTGCGCGTCGGCTCGTGGTCGTGGGTCGGGCTGGTCGCCTGGGCGCTGCGCTTCGACGCACCCTTCACCGTCGTCGGACCCGAGGAGCTCAGCGCCGCCGCACGCCGGATGAGTGCCCGCCTCGACGAGGCGGTCCCGCGCGGTCCGGCGGCGTGAGACTCAGGAGAAGGCGGTCCGCACCAGCGCGGCGACCTTCTCCAGGGTGCGCTCGTCGATCTCGTCCAGGAACCACGCCGACGGCCGGAGGGTGGACTCCCGCTCGCGCTCGACGGTCGCCTTCTCCGAGAGCCCGAACGACATGACCTCCCCGTCCAGGCGGAAGAACACCAGGACCGGGGTGCTGCGCCCCGTGGCGTAGCCCGGCATCCCGTACCACAGGCGCGGCTTGAGCCGCGGTCCTGCACTCATGATCGTCTCGTGCAGTCGGGCACCGATCTGCTGGTACGGCGCCGGCCAACCGGCGACGAGGTCCGTCACGGCCTGGGCGTCCTGGGCTGTCTTGTCCGTCGTGGGCATGGGCCCGCCTCTCTCTCGCGCCGCATTCGCGGCATGGTGACACAACCGCCCCGTTCGGGGTCGGTTGCGCAATCTCCACCGCGGACGTGTCCTGGCCGGCGCCAGTCCTCTCCGCGAATGTGTCAGACGGTCTCCCCGTCATCGACTGCGCGAGGGCACGTGAGTGCCACCTCGACGGTAGCAGCAGCGGTACCGACGACGAAGCCTCCGAACCCGTGAGGGTTCGGAGGCTTCCGATGTCTTGAGACATCCCAACGTCGGGCTGACAGGATTTGAACC
>SXGT01911882.1_pt1 | contig 16328 bp, 11 predicted proteins | sample 3176221 | NCBI WGS metagenome assembly SXGT01 (sample SAMN11356862, study PRJNA531348) | freshwater metagenome | isolation source: freshwater sample F1-120 | place: China: Fuxian Lake, Yuxi | collected 2017-12-25 | reverse complement strand
TGACTCGCAAGGGGCCCCATTTTTAGTCTTATTGGTGGCTAGTTGGACTAATGTGTTTATAGATTGAGTCTTATTGGTGGCTAGTTGGAGAGGCTGCGAGGTATCGAGTGGCTTGGATAACTATTGCAGCCGGCAAAGCGGCAGAACACCGCCACGCGGCCGGCCTGGCCGCCCTCGCCCTGGATCGTCAGGTAGGTTTCCTTGACCGCGTAGCCCATGCAGCAACCTGCGCCTGCCGCGGCGCGGCGCGAGGCTAGCGGTTTTCTTGACGGTCTGCCACGGCCGGTTACGCTCGAAAGCCTCCCAGTGCGGGAACCAAGCGAGGCGGCGATGTACTCGATTCGACAGGCAGCAGACCTGCTCAACGTGCAACCCAAAGTGATTCGGCGGCTCCTGGGCGAGGGTCGGCTGCCGGGCGCGGTGCGCGTCGACGCCAAGCACGGCGGCCAGACCTGGCGGATCTCGCCAGAGGCCCTGGACACGCTGCGGCAATTCAGCCGTGGCGAGGACGAAGAACCAGCTGAGGTTCAAGCCCCGACGGCGGTCGTGCTGCCGCAGTTTCGGGTGTCGCAGCCGCAGCCCGCAGAGCCCGTGGCCGTGCAAGCGGCGATGACCGAAGCCGAAATTGTCGCGCGCCACATGGCGCCGGTGGCTGCGGTGCTCAACGGTGGCCAAGGGCAACTGCCCAAAGAGCATCTGGTGCCGATGTCGGTAGTGGTGGAGCTGTTGCGCAGCGAGGCAGACCAACGCCGGCAGGCCCAGCGCATGGCCGAGGATCAGGCCAACACTGTCGCGCTGCTGCGGCAGTCGATTGAGCTCGACCGCGACGAGATCTTGCGGCTGCGGGCCGAGGTCATCGAGGTTCGGCAGGAGCTACAGCAAGCGCAGCGTGGACTATTGCGGCTGCAGAGCAAACCCATGCCGATGGTCGACCACGAGCGGGTGACCATGCCGCTCGACGCCGAGACGCTGTCGCGGATTGCGGCGATGAACTAGGTCGGTGAAGCGGCGCCTGCGTTCCAGACGGAAAGCTCACGGACACCAGGCCGGTTTGGGGTTCTTGACGCCGCCGACTTTTTTGACCAGGGCTTTGTTTTCGTAGCACTTTGTGATGCACCGGTCGCCGTTGGCCTGCCACATCAGGTTCTTGCCTGCCGGGCACGACGCGCCAGACTGGTAGCAGGTGTCGAAGACCTTTTTGGTTCCGCCCGAAATGAGGTTCGGCCAGTTGAGGCGGCCGACGTACCACATGTCCAGCGGTTCCAGTTTGACCCCAGAGAACTGCAACGCCAGGCCACCCTGGGAGTAGAGGCTCAGCGATGCCAAGGTAGCGCCGGCGCCTTGATCGGCCCAGTAGTGCACGCCGACCGCATAGGCCATCGGGTCGGCGACAGTGCCCTCTGGCTGCCCCAAGTTCAGGTCTTCGGGGCCAAAGCCGTCGGTATCGTCCAGGGTCAGGTTCGGGTCGTCGACTTTGGTCAGCGGATCGCCCCAGCTGGGCGCGAGATTGAGCCAGAAGGCGTCCAATGGGTCGGCAAACCACGGGTCGGGCTTGCCGTCGCAGTCCAAATCCGCGGACGAGGCCTTTGGGTGCGCGAAGTGCAGGTCGAGGTCGGCGTCCGGGCCCCAGATCAACTCAAAGTGCACTGCGTTGTTCGGGATCACCAGCACTTTTTCGCAGGTTGGCACGCACGATTTGACGGCGTTGGTGTCCCAGACTTCGAGGCAGAACTCGTACTCGCCCACGAAATTGGCGGCAAAACTTGCGATGGGGAAGGCGGCGCTAGGCTGGAACGTCTGATTGGACCCGGCCGGTTGCTTGACCGTCCACTTGTACTTCTGGATGGCCAGGCCGATCGGCGAAAACGAGTTGTCACCCTTGAGGTGAAGGACCGTTTGTGGCACGACTTGATTTCCCTCAACGATTTTGACGACCGCGACCGGGCAGACCGAGGCGGCGCTGTCCGGGTTGGCGTCGGCGTCGCCAGTTGGCGAATCTAGGGCCGCGGAGTCGCCCGAATCGGCCACCTCAGAATCGCTGTCCGGTCCACCGGCGGAGGCGGCGTCTGCCGGCGGCGCGTCGGTCAGACCAGAATCTGGCTGGGGTGCGTCCGCGGTCTGGCCGATTTCTGGTGACGTGTCGGCGGTCGTCGCTTCGGCGGATACGGCGTCGGCGGCTGGCGCATTGGATCCTGTGCACGACCAGGCGCAAACGGCCAAAGTGGCAAACCAAGGGCACCGTCGCGGAGCCATGACGGCCTCCGTGCGCCAACTGGCGCGCAGTCACGTCATGATGGGCGCAGCGAATCTTCGTGGCAAGGCGAAACAGTCGTGCATTCACGGGATTCAGACCAATCCACGGCCAGCGGGCGTGGCTGCCGAAGCAGGTTTCTGGCTTGGCACCGCCAACGGCCATCCAGGCGCCCGCCACCGCCCCGATGACAACCCAATGACGATCCCAGCCCATCAAACCCCGCACAGCCCTTGAAGCTTCGCTGGGCGACGCCCACACTGGCCCTTGGATCGCCGCCAATCCGGCGGGCGGACGCGCGGACCGTGGCACAGCGACTTGCACCCCGACCTTGGCGCAGCATCGGCGCGGCCCTCGTGGCTCTGTCGATGGCGCTGTCGGCGTCTGGTGCGCAGTGGTTGTGCGGGTGCGGTCTGTGTCCGACCAGCAAGGCGCTCTTGCAGGCTGCACCGGAGCACCCATGCTGCGCCAAGACTGAAAGGGCGGCCGGTTGGCATGAGGACGACGGCTGCGCCTGTTCGGAGCACGGTCACGCGCTTGGCGCCGCCGAAGTCCATCAGCAGCCCACTCCGCACGCCGTTGCGACGTGGACCCCGCTGCAGACCACGGCACCCGCAGTCGTCGTTGCATCGGCTGACCGCACTATCCGCGGCCCGTTGCCGCGCGCACCCCCCACCGGCGCGACTCCGGTCTGGCTGCAGACGCTGAACCTGCTGATCTAGGCTGGCTCAATCGGGCCGCACCCACCGCGCGCGAGGCTTGCTGCGCGGTAGCGCTGCGACCCGCTCTCGTTCACTGACAACTCGTTGGCTTGTTGCGCCGTGTTGCGCGCGAACGGCCACGCTGTCGGACCGCAGTCGTCCGCCTTGGAGTCGCCATGAAATTGCTTCTGCTCGTGGTCTTGGCCGTCGCCCTGACTTGCCCGGCGCATGCCGCGGAAACGGGTTCGCTGACCGCCACCGTCAGCGCCCCCATCGCCAAGCACAAGGCGGGCGCCGTCGTGTTCGTCAAATCAGGCCCCACCGGCGCAGTCGCCGCAAAGACCGTGCAACTGGACCAGAAGGGCATGGTGTTCCTGCCCCGGATTCTGCCGATTGCCAAAGGCTGGACGGTCGAGTTCCTCAATTCCGACCCGGTCGCGCACAACGTCTACACCATCGACGGCGAGAAGTACGACCTCGGCACGTGGCCGCAGGGCCAAAAGCGCAAGTACACCTTCAGCAAGTCGGGCGTGTACCGCCAATTGTGCAAAGTCCACGACGACATGATTGCCTACATCGTCGTGCTCGACACGCCCTGGTTCGCGACCAGCGACAAGGAGGGCAGGGTGTCGCTGGCAGGGTTGCCGCCTGGCGCCTACACCTTTGGGGTGTGGCACGAGAAGCTCGGCGCTGCCGACTTCCAGGCGTCCATCGCCGCGGGTGCGCCCACTATCGCCACCATCGCGCTCAAGCCCAAGTAGGGGGACGCGATGGAACCCACTCGCCGCGATGTGCTTTTCAAGCTCGGCAACCTCGGGTTGCTTGCGCTCGGCGCCCAGAGCGCGTGGGCAAGTTTCAGGTTTGCCCAGGCCCCTGTGCGCTACGGACCGCCGACCCGTAAGAACCTGGGCGCCGCGGAGCGCTTTTCCGGCGTCGGCCGCAGCTACGTCGAAGAAGCCGGGCTGTTCGTGGTGCGCGACAACGTCGGGCTCGCTGCCATGTCGGCAGTGTGTACCCACCTCGGCTGCAACGTGCGCACCGAAGTGGGCGGCGGCTACATCTGCCCCTGTCACGGCAGCCGCTACGACGGCCAAGGCCGTGTGGTGTCTGGTCCCGCACCGCTGCCGCTGGTGTGGGTCAAACTGGTGCGCGACCGCAAAGGCAACCTTATCGCCGACCTCGCGCAACCCGTCGCCGCCAACGTGCGGTTGCCGACAGGTCAGTCATGAACGCCTGGCTGCGCACGGTGTGGGAGTCGATCTGGCGCATCGGCTGGCCCAAGGACGACCGCTCGGCGGTCAAGGCGTTGCTGCAGTCGCTGGTGCTGCACGTGCACCCGCCCAAGATCCGCCCGGAGTCGCTGAAATTCCGTGCGACCTGGGGGCTGGGCATCCTGTCGTTTGGCCTGTTGGCGCTGCTGACGCTGACCGGCATCTACTTGATGTTCTACTACATTCCCCACCCTGATGCGGCGTGGCGGTCGATGAAGGACCTGGCCTTCGTGGTGCCGTTTGGCGTGGTCACCCGCAATGCCCACCGCTGGGCGGCGCACGCGATGGTCGCGCTGGTCACCGTCCACATGCTGCGCGTGTTTCTGGCCGGTGGGTACAAGCCGCCGCGGCAAGCCAACTGGGTGGCCGGCGTGTGGCTGTGGTTCGGCACGTTGGCGTTGTCCTTCACCGGCTACTTGTTGCCTTGGGATCAGCTGGCCTTTTGGGCCGTGACCGTGGGCTCGAACATGGCTGGCGCGATTCCGGGCATCGGCGAGCAGTTTCGGGTGCTGATCCTGGGCGACCGATCGGTCGGCGAGGCGGCGCTGCTGCGCTTCTACGTGCTGCACTGCGTTGCGCTGCCAGCCGTGCTGTTTGCGCTGGTTGGCTTTCACCTCTTCCGCGTGCGCAAAGATGGCGGCCTGGTTGTCAGCGAGACCGTTGAGAGTGCCAACAAGGGCGTTGATGGACCGCGCCTGATCCCCGCGTGGCCACATTTGCTGTACCGCGAACTGGTGTTGTCGCTGGTGATGACCGCCGTATTGCTCGCACTGGCGCTGTGGATTGACGCGCCGCTGGAGCCTGAGGCCGATCCGGCGCGAACGCCCAACCCTGCCAAAGCCCCCTGGTATTTCCTGGGCGTGCAGGAACTGGCGCACTACTCGGCGTTTTGGGGCGGCGTATTCGTGCCGGCAGCCACCGTGGCGGCACTGTGCTTGCTGCCGTACGTTGACACCCACATGCAAGGCGTTGGCCGGTATTTGCCGCGCGAGCGGCGCCTGGCCAGCGCGTCGTTTGGCGCGCTGCTGGTGTTCATGGCGGTGTTTACGGTCATCGGCACGCTATTTCGCGGACCGGGTTGGGCGCTGATGTGGTGGCCCAAATGACACCTGAACGGGATAGCTGGCTGCATGTGGTGTTCGGGCTGTCCGCGCTGGCTTGCGCGGCGTTGGTGGCGGTGGCGGTGGCGCGCGATGCCAGCCGCCCGGCCCAGGTCGAGCAGCGCCTGGTCCCGGCGCTTGGCGTGGTGGACCGCTGTGAACTGTGTCACGCCGAGCCCAAACACGGCCCTGTGGCGGCGGCACACGCGGCCGAGCGGTTTGGTTGCACCCCCTGTCACGGCGGCCAGGGCTATGCCACCACCCAAGACGCCGCCCACAAGCCAGCGATGGACTGGGAGCGGCCGCTGTTGTCGCCACCAGAGCAGCAAGCTGCCTGTGGATCGTGTCACTTGGGCCAACGGACCCCGGTGCCGCTGGTGGCGCGCGGCCGCAAGCTGCTGGCCGACAAGGGCTGCGCGGGCTGCCATAGCATCCCTGGTGTGCCGCGGCCCGACTTTGCCCCGGCGCTGGATGGCCTGCGCGATAAGGTGTCGCCCGCCTTGGCTCGGATGTGGCTGCGCGCGCCCGACCAGGTCGACGACCACCACCGCATGCCACGCTTTGCCTTGACCGCACCCGAGGTCGAGGCGTTGCTGGCCTACCTGTGGACGCTGGCTGGTGCGCCGCTGCAACCGCGGCCTGCTGGAATGGAGGGCGACGCCGACCGCGGCCGTCGGGCCGTCGCCGAGCGCCGCTGCGCAACCTGTCATCGCTTCGAAGGCCGCGGTGGCCTCGTCGGACCCGACCTCGGTCTGGCGGGCCTCAAGCTCGACCCGCTGTGGCTGTGGAACCTGCTGCAAGGCGTCCACCGCATGTACCCGGACGCGCGCATGCCCGACTTTCGGCTGCCACCCCAGGAGGCGGCCGACATTGTCGCCTATGCCGCGGAGAACTGGCTGCCCGACAGCGGCCAGGCGCCCTGGCAAATGTTGGCGGGCCCGGTGCAAGCGGACAAAGCTGTGGCCGGCAAGGCGCTGTTTGTCGAGCTCGGCTGTGCGGGTTGCCACCGCGTTGCGGGCAAGCTGGGCCCGCCGGCCGCGATGACTCTGGACCGGCTGGGCGACCGCCTCGTCGCGGACCTGCCATGGCTCGCCACAGGAACGGCGCTGCCGGATGTACCGCACTGGATCGCCGCCAAGGTGATGGCGCCACACGCGTTTGATGTGCCGGGTGCGCCGCCAGCGCGCATGCCGATCGCGCCTACCGTGACAGCCGACGAGGCCTTGGCCATGGGCGTTGCGTTGGCGTCGCTGCGCCGCAAGCCGCCGTCACCCGAGTACCAACGGCAGCACGATCCGCCTGTCGTCCCGCTTCCCGCCGGCCAAACGGGGCGCCTGATTGCCCAATACCGGTGCCTGGTTTGCCACGGCGTCGGCGGTCAGGGCGAATTCATTGCGCGGATCGACCTGGACGGCGCCGGCTCGCGGTTGCGGCGCGACTGGCTGGCGGGCTTTCTGGCGTCGCCGGTTACCGTGCGGATGGACCAGGCCGAGCGCATGCCGATCCTCGGCCTGTCGCAGCTTGACGCGGAGCTGCTCGCAAACTGGCTGTCGAGTGCCTTGGGCGACGACCGCATCGGCACCGCTGCATTGCCGGTCGCCGAGACCGCGACACTTGGCGAAGGCAAGCGCGCCTTTGACGACCACAAATGTGGCGCGTGCCACGTCGCGGACGGTGGCGGCACCATGAGAGGCCCCACGCTCGACGGTTGCGGCCAGCGTTTGCAGCCGGGCTACGTTTTCGCGCTTTTGCGCAATCCGGCGGTCGTACCTCACGGTCGCCATCCCCCAGCGCCGGTACCCGACCGCGACGTGCGCGCGTTGGCGACCTGGCTTTTGCAATTGCCCGCAGCGCCAGCAGCGCCCAATGGGCCATGACCCCGTCGACCAAGGAGACTCCCATGCGAATTCAAATTGTTTTGGCCGCAGCCGTTGCGCTTTGCGCGCTGCCGTCCTGCGAGGATGACCACAGCGGTCACGACATGGCGATGGGCGACACCGATGCGGGTACGGTCATGGACGGCCACAGCATGGACGCCACCAAGACCGAAACTACAGCAGCGGCTGGCGACGCCACCTCGACAACCAGTGATGGCATGGTCATGGATGGTGCCCACATGGGTGGCGATATGGGCGGCGCGAAGATGGACATGTAGCGCCGCGCTGTCGTCCTTTCCGACGCGCAGCCTTGGGCGGCGACAAGGCGGCTACGGCCCGCACACCCCGGACTTGCAGGTCTGATTGGCGCCGCACGCAACCCCGTCTGGCACCTTGACGGCGCTGCAGCTGCCGGCAGCGGAACAGGTGTCGGCCGTGCACGGGTTTTTGTCGTCACATTTGCCGCCGTCAGCGAGGCAGTTGCCGCTTGCTGCGCAGGTGGCGTTGCCGAAGGGGTCGGTGCGCACCAGCCAGCCGTCGTCGCCGCCAGCGCCCTTGGAAGCGGTGTAGCCCGCCAAAACCAGGGCAGAGCCAGACACAGCCATCGCGTGCAACTCGTCGCCTTTGTTACCGCCAAGTAATTTGGTGGCCACGACCCCGCCCTGCGAGTTGACAAATGTCAACTGACCGTCGATGCCATTGGCGCCGGGCGAGGCACTGCCGGCCACCAACCAACCTTCGCCCCACGGAACCACGGCGCTGCCCGCATCGTATCCGGCCATACCGCTGACGGACTTCCACACTTCTGTGCCGGCAGCATTGACGCGAACGATGGCCAGGTCAGCACTCGCCGCCCCACCACCCGGCTTTTCGGTCTTGCCGACCAACAGAAGGCCGCCACCCGCAACCGGCACGGCGCGGTAGAACACCGATACCCCTGTCAGCGCGAATTCCTTATCCCACAACACGCCACCGTCTGCCTTGACGCGCACTGCCCAGCCGACGGTGTTGCCACTCACGGATTTCGCGCCGACCGCGATGGTGCCGCCGCCCGGTACGAGCGCGATACCGTTGAGCCAATCGGACGCCGAACCGCCGACGATGGCCTTGGCACTCGCCGTCGTCAGCGTGTCGAGGCTGAGCGCTTGCACCCAACCGTCGCCGCCGTTTTGCTCCAAGCGACCCGCTGCCCACACCGTGTTGTCGCTCACGGCGACCGCGCTGAAGTAGTTGCTGCCCGGTGAAACGAATGTCGCCGCTTTGACCTTGTCGCCCTTGGCGTCGACGCGGTAGAGCAGGGCCGCCGCGGCGTTGCCGGGGTTCGCCGCGATGTGGTTGCCCGATGCAAGGGCGCCGCCGTTTGGCAGCACCGCAACGTCGTAGAACACAACGTTATCACTCGCCGAGCCGGACCACTCGGTGGCGTTGACGACTTTGGACCACACCGGCTTGCCGTCCAAGCCAACCGCGGTCAACCAGGCATGCGGGTTGCCCGCAGCGGTGTCCAGGGTGCGACCCGCAGCGACGACCGTGCCGTCCGGATGCGCAGCGACCGCCGAAAACTGGTCGACTTTGGCTGACCCGTAGGCCTTGTCCCACAGCCCATCATCGCCCGCCTCACACGCGCCACCAAAGCACAAGTCGTTGACCGAGCACGGCTTGCCGTCGTCGCACAGGCTGCCGTCTTCCTTGACGATGACCGCGCAGCCCTTCTTGGGGTCGCAGCCGGGCGTGGCGCACGGGCCGCCGTCTTTGCACGAGCCAAACGGGATCGAGGCGCAAGCGCCGGATGCAGCACACGTTGCGGTACCCCACGAGTCTACGCGCACCGTAAAGGTATCGAAGTCCTTGCCCTGGCCGCGCCAACCGGTCCACACCGACGAACCATCCGGACCGAGAGCAACGCCGCTCAATTCGGCCCACTTGGCCGACGGCAGCGTCTTTTGCCAAACGACGTCGCCGTTGACATCGACGCGGGTCAGCCACGGCAGTGCGACGCCATCGGGGTATTTGCCCTGCTGCACTTACGATCCGGCGACCAGGCACCCACCGTCAGGAAGGCTGTCGATGCCGTCAAAGCGCGATGGCGCGGTGCCGCCGTAGGTGCGCTGCCACAAGGGCTCGCCAGCCTGCGAAAACTTGGCGACGTACCCAAATGTGCCATGAGAGCCGGCGGTGGCCAGCTTGCCGTCTGCGCCCAGCACCACGGAGTAGTGCCAGCCGTCGTTTTCAGCGCCGCCGAGCAGCACGCTGGCTTTTTGGTTGCCCGCGGCGTCGACGATCAGCAGCCAGGCATCTTGCAACCCCTTGCCGCCGCTACTTGAACTGCCGGCCGCGGCGAGGCCGCCGCCAGGCAGCGCCACTGCGCCGTTCAGGTAGTCGTTGCCTGACCCGCCGTATGACTTGTCGACATCGACCGTACCGTCGGCTTTGAAGTGGCGAAGCGTTCCGTCCGCAGCGGCGGACGTGTAGCCTGTCGTCCACCAGCCGCCGCTGGCCTCTGCCGCCGCAGACTCGGTGACGTTGGTCTGGGTCAGCAACTGCGAAGCCAAGACCTTTCCGGACTGGTCGACCAAGAGGTAGTAGGGGTGAGGTCCGCCTTGGTAGCCGTCTGCGACGAACAGCAGCCTGCTGTCGGCCAGTTCCACGACCTTCTTGAATCCGATGCCGGCAACGCCGCCATTGCTGCCGTGCTTGAACGACCACGCCACATCACCGGCGTCGGTATAGGCGATGGTCTGCGACTCTGCTCCTGGCGCAATGCCTTGCATCGCAACGACGTTGAGTCCGGATGTCGTGCGAACCAGGTTGCGCGGATAGAGCTCACTGGCGCCGCTGTCGACCGCCTTTTCCCACAGTTTGTCTTTGCCGCTGGCTTTGCAGGTTCCGCTAGCGCACGTATCGCCGGCGGTACATAGCTTACTGTCGCAAGCACCCGTATGCGAGGCGCTAGCGCAAGACCCGGTTGCGGGGTTACAGTCGTCGGCCGTGCAGCCGTTGCCATCGTCGCAGGCATTGGTCGACTTGCCCGCGCACTTGCCCGCCGCCGCGCACGTGGCAAAGCCCATCGCGTTGACGCGCAAGACCATGCCTTGCTGGTCCGTGCCACCCGCCACCAGCAAGCCGGCGACCACGAGGCCGGCGCCTGCGGGGTGGCTCGCGGGCTGCGCTAGCAAGTTGCTCCAGGCGTAGAGGCTGCCATTGTTCGTCTGTGTACGCTCCCACTGCAGGTTGCCGAGTAAGTCCAGGCGCGCTAGCCAAGCCCCGGTGCTCATGCCGTCGCCGTCCGCGTTGTTGCGGAAGCCGGACACCGCGAATCCACCTTCCCAGGCAGCGACGCCGGACAGGCGGTCGTGCTTGGGGGAGGTCGCCAAGGTCTTTTGCCAGAGCACCGCGCCGATTGCATCGGTGCGAACCACCCAGCCATCGCTGTCGGCGGCCTGGTCGCCTGCGGTGCCCACCAGCAAGTACCCGGCAGGCAAGCCGGCGCCCGCAAGCACTGCTGTCGCCCCGTGCAGGGTGCGAATGGCGCCCTTGCCGTAGCGCCGATCGCGCAGCAGGTTGCCGGCGGCGTCATACCAGACTGCCCAACCCTGCCGGTCACTACCCGACCCGGCGACGGTGCCGACCGCCAGCACCTGATCCACGGCAGCGGCGGTCGCGAATGTAAAGTAGTCCTCTTTGGCAGAACCACTGATTTTCGCCCAAAGCTGGTTGCCCTGCTTGTCGAAGCCAACCACCCAGCCGTCTTGGCTGGCGCCGCTGGTGGGCCCCGTGCCGCCGACGGCTATCGCACCGGTTGACACGGCGGCGGCCGAAAAGAACTGGTCGTTGCCGGCCCCCTTGTGGACCACGCTCGCCAACTCTTTGCCGTCCTGATCGAGGCGCGTGACGAGGCCACTGAACGCGGTTCCGCTTGTGTAGGCAATGCCAACGGCGGTGAACGTGCCGTCGGGTTGGACGATCACCGACAAGAAATCGCGAAATCCGCTCGGTGCCGGACTGCCCGTTTGCCAAGCCAGCTTGCCGTCGGCGGTGAACTTGGCGACCCAACCCTCTTTGGCGGCGTTGCGTGTGCCGACCGCGACCCAACCGTTGTCTGGCGTGGCCGCGAGACCGTAAAACTTGTCTGTGCCCGCTCCGCCGCCCGTGTAATACGACCACGCTGGGGTACCGATGCACTTGCCATTGGTGCACGCATCGTTGGTGCACGCGTCGCTGTCGTCGCACGCCTTAGTGTTCGGCACGTTGCTGCAGCCATTGGCCGGGTCACAGACGTCGTCGGTGCAGGCATTCTGGTCGTCACACTCGCTGGACAGCAGGCACTTTGGCGGTGCGCCGGGGACGCACGCGCCTTTCTGGCAGACTTTACCGCTGCCGCAGACGGTGTACTCAGCGGCGGCCTTTTGCACACAGCCCTTGAGCGGGTCGCAGGTATCGAGCGTGCACGGATCGGCGTCGACGCAACTGCCGACGGCAGCAGCGCATTGCCCGGAAGCGGCGCAGCTTGGCGCGCCCCACGCGTCGACACGGGCGGTCCAAGCGTTCATTTTGGTTGAATTGCCGCGAGTTCCGGCCACAATCAAGCCGCCATCCGGCAGCTTGGCTAGCGTATAGGCCGCGTCGAAGTCGTTGGTGCCCAAGAACGCCTCGGAGACCTTGTTGCCACTGGCATCGAGGCGGAACACCCACGGTTTCGTGTTCGAACTTGGATCGTAAGCCAAGCCGGGGTACTGATAACCCGCCACGGCAAAGCCGCCGGCGACCGCGACGATGTCGTAGCCAGTCTCGCTCGTCGCAGTGCCAGAGACGTGCTCCCACAAGATGGCGCCATTGGGTGCGGCGCGCACGACCAAGCCGTCGAGGCTGCCTTTGCCCTTGGAGTTGGTCGCTCCGGCGCATACTGCCGTGCCGTCGGCGAGGCCGACCACTTCGGTGCAGTAGTCGCGGCCGGCGCCGCCGGTGACGGCCTCGCCGACTTGAGCGCCGGCGCCGTCGAACCAAACAAACCAGGCATCGGTTTCGCCAGCAGCTTTGGACGCCGTCTCGCCAACTGCCACAGCGCCGCCACCTGGCAGGCACCAGATGCCGCCGAAGTTCTCCTTGCCCGCACCGTCAAAGGACTTGTCGACCAAGGGCTTGCCGTCTGCCGCGAAACGCTGTATGCGGCCTGCACCTTCGTTAGTCGTGTAGCCGGCTACCCACCAACCGCCGTCCGGGATTGCGCAGAGCGCCTCGGGGATCATGCCGCTTGGCCCAGCGATATCGGTCAGGTTCTTGCCGTCGACGTTATAGACCAGTGTGTAGGCCGACGGCGCGCCGGCGCCGGCCAGCACTGCGACCCGCCCATCAGATAGCTGCGCAATATCTTTTGGATAGACCGCAACGTTATTGGTGGCTTTGGGCTTGGCCACGTTCCACAATTCGCTGCCGTCCAACCCATACGCAATAATACGGCTGTCCGCACCATTGATGCCCTGATACGCACCGATCATGCGATCACCGCTGGCTGGCACGATCACCCGCCGTGCAAACAACTCGCCGGCTCCTGGGTCGTAGATCTTCTCCCACAGCTTGGCCTTGCTACCTGAGGTGCACTGGCCGCCAAAGCAAGCGTCGCCGACCGTGCAACCCTTGGCGTCGCAACTGCCCGTATGATTGGTGTTCTTGCAAGCGCCGTCAGCGATTGCGCAATCGTCCGCCGTGCACGGCTTGCCGTCGTCGCACTTGCTGGCGGCGACCGAACTGCATTTGCCCGCCTCGGCGCAACTGGTGTAGCCCCAAAGGTCGGCGCGCGCTACCACTGCTTGCGTCGTGCCACCCGCGACGTTGACCTGACCGCCAAACAGCAGCCCCAGCGGTGCGCCAGCCGCATCGGTGACCGCCTCGGCATTGCTGAACGTGTGCAGCGAGCCGGCCGTCGAAGTCGACCGCTGCCACTGCACATTGCCGAGCGCATCGAGGCGTACGACAACAGCGGAACCGCCGGTGCTCGGACCAAATCCAGTGCTGCATGTCGCGAGGCAACCGCCATCGAGCATGGCTACTACGCCGTAGCAAATGTCGTGGCCGGAGGTCGTCGCAACCGTGGTGCTCCAGAGCACCGTGCCGATGTCATCGACGCGACCCACCCAACCGTCGGTCAGGTCGAGCGACGCACCGCGCGCGCCTGCCACGAAGTAACCCGCAGGCAGCGAACCTACCGCCGCCGCGGCGGCCACACCATCCAAGCGTCCGGCTTCTGGTGCGCCCAGCATCGCCTGACGCTCAACCTGCCCAGCACCATTGAGCCAGGCCATCCAGTGATCGGTGGGCCCATTGGGGATCGGCTTGCCCACGGTGCCGACCGCAATTAGCCCGCCGTCCGGCCGGGTGCGCACTGCGGTGGCGTAATCACTTCCGGCAGAGCCGAAGGTCCGTTGCCAGGCGACGTTGCCGGCGCCGTCCAATTTCACCAACCAGGCGTCCAGGCCTCCGCCCGAGCCCTCTGCCGTGGAGCCCGCGCCGTAATACCCTGTGCCGACAATGGCAAGGTCATAGAACTGCGAGAACGTCGGGCCGTCAAAGGTCTTTTGGGCCAGCACTGCGCCTTGAGCGTCGAAGCGCGCAAACCAGGCATCCCAGTTGGCTTCGCCGCCTGTGTAGCCCACCGCGGTGGCGCCGCCACTGGATTCCGCGACGACCCTGCGCAGGACCTGATCGCCTGCGAGGTCGATGGGTTTGTCGACGATGACCTTGCCGCTTGGATCCGTCCGCGCGATCCACGCCATCGCGAGGTTTTCGCGAAAGCCGACGGCCCAAGCGCCACCATCCTGCCTGGCGGCGACCCCATAGAACTCTTCGTGTTGCGCGCCGCCGGCTGTCGTCAAGAATGCCGAGGACGCGCCAGCCGCGCACGTACCTGATTTGCACACATCGCCAACGGTGCACGCTGAACCGTCGTCGCAGGGCGAAGCGTTGTTGACGTTCTGGCAGCCCTTTGCCGGGTCGCAGCTGTCGGCGGTGCACGAGTTGCCGTCGTTGCAGTTTTTCGGCGTACCCACGCACTTGCCGGCCTGGCACTTGAAGTCGACCAGGCAAAGTTCATCTTTGGCGCACGGATCGAGGCACTGCGGCACATCCGGGCCGGTGTCAGGGACGACGTCAACCGCGATGTCCGCCGCAGCGTCGATGGCTGCGTCTGCCGCGACGTCCACGTTCGCGTCCCCCGTCACGTCGCCGGCGTCTGCGGTCGCAGAGGCCTCTGCGCTGTCCTGCGCCGCATCGACCGCGGTGTCGGCGAGAGTTTCAGTAGTGGCGTCGCTGGCGTCGGCGGCGTCGACTGTGACCACGGTCACGTCATCGCCCGCGTCCGCGGCATCCGTCAGGGCATCTGTCAGCGCATCCGCCGCAGCGTCAACGGCCACGTCGATGACGTCTGCAGCATCTGGAGAGGAAACTTCGGCTCCTGCGTCAGCCGCGACTTCCGCAGCGGCGTCCCCGTCTTCTGGCGCGACCTCGGCCGCAACTTCGGGCGACACTTCGGGTGCGACGTCCGGCGCCGTGTCAGGTGCGGTGTCGGATATGGCGTCTGTGGCTGCATCGGAGGCCACGTCCGTTGTGGCATCGGCGTCCTCGCCGGCGGCTTCGATTTGCGCATCCGCGCCAGCGTCACCACTGTCGACGGCGGCCGTTGAGTCGCCGCCTGCCGCGCTCACGAATTGCGACTGTGCCGGCAGTTCGAGCCCTTTGCAGCCACCGGCCGCGACCAAAAATGCCGACGCGACAGCCCACAGATCCTTGACTTTGCACATCGCATCCCCCAAATGTCACCGAAGCTGCTGCGCGCGCTAGAACCGCCACGCCAGCCGAACGCCGCCCAAGTCAGGGGCAGGTGCCGCAGCCAGCTTGGCCTTGGGCGCAGTCACCGCCAGCCACGCGCCGACGCCGGCCGCCAACACGCCAGCGCCGCCGATCACCGCCCCAATCGTCTTGTTGCGCCCGATGGTGGCGTTGCGCGCTTCGACGTCGGCGTAGTCCAGCTTCCAAACGGCCTTACCGTCGACGGTGGTCTTGGCCGCGTCGAGGTCTTTTTGCAGTGCATCCTGGTCCGCTGCGGCACCCATGTACAGCACGGCGCCACCACCGACCAGCAGGGCGCCGCCACCCAAGGCAATCCAAGCCGTCATGGGCACGCCGCTTTCGGCTTTGTGCACGCCGGGCGCTGGGCCGGTCTGGCCGACACCAGGGGTTGTATGCGACGTCGCTGCCGGGTGCGCCGCCGCAGGCGAGCCGCCGGTCTTGGGCGCGGCGGCATCCGGCCCAGTCGAGCGCAGCTCCGCTCCCCAGCGTTCGACGTCGCTGCGATCGGCGGCGTCCTTGGGCGCGGTGTCCAGGTACTTCTTGTAGGCCGCTGCCGCGTCGGCCTTTTTGCCTGCAAGGTGCAAGGCCCGACCGGCGCGCGCCAGCCAGCCCAGGCGGTTCGGATCGAGGTCAAAGGCGTCGCGCCACAGGGCCGCAGCCGCCTCGTAGTTGCCTGCCGCCTCGACTTTGGCGGCCTCTTCAGCCTTGCGTTCGCCTTTGCGGCGCTGGACCTCGACCAGATAGCCGCGAGTCTTGTCCAGCCGCGCCTGGTCCAGCCCCGGCAGCGCCAACAACTGCCGGTACAGGTCCTCGGCGCGGTCCAACTGCCCGCCCAGGTGGCTGGCGCGAGCCGCGTTGTACAGAAATAGCGGTTGAGTCGAGTCCTGCCGCCACAAATCGAGGTAGATGTCGGCGGCGCGCGCGAAGTCGCCCGCGTCAAAGGCCTTGTTCGCCGCGTTGTTCAGCGTGGCGATCATCTGCTCTTTGGCAGACTTGGGTGCCGCGGTCGCAGCGGCTGGGGTGCACATCGCCACCACCAGCAGCAAAGCGCAGCAACGACTACAAGATTTCGCGAACATCCGAGCCTCCTTGCTTAGGTGCCGTCGACTTGGGCTTGGAGGCCTTCTTGGCGGGTGCCGCGGCAGGTGCGGACGGGGCGGGTGCTTCCGTGGGTGCTGCCGCGGCGGCGGGGGCCGGGGGGGGCGGGGGGGGCGCCGCCTGCGGTGCAGGCGCAACTGGGGCAGCAACCGGCGCGGGTTGCAGGGCTGCGGGTGCCGTCGCGGGCG
>SXGT01745358.1_pt1 | contig 16328 bp, 12 predicted proteins | sample 3176221 | NCBI WGS metagenome assembly SXGT01 (sample SAMN11356862, study PRJNA531348) | freshwater metagenome | isolation source: freshwater sample F1-120 | place: China: Fuxian Lake, Yuxi | collected 2017-12-25 | reverse complement strand
TGCCCGACCATCCCGTCAACCGTGTCCACGAGCTCACCCCGCTCGCCTGGCGCCTCGCACGTGAGGGTGCGATCCCGGCGTAGATGACCTCTTCACGCGCGCAAGGGGCGCCGGGGAGATGGTGTTTGGCGAGTGGATACGAAGCGGCAGGTGGGCCGGCGGGCCCCCGGCGCGCGAAGCGCGTTGGGGTGCTGGCACACCACCCGCCACGTCACCGCACCCCGGCAACGTCACCGCGGTGGAGCACAGCGCCGCACCCGGCCCCCCGCCAGGCTCGCTGCATCCGGCTCGCGGAGACGAGGGAGCAGTGGTTGGCGCGGCGCCGTCGGGACCCGGCCCGGCGAGACGTCGGGCCTAAGGCGCCGCCCAACGGATGACCTGGTCGGCGAGCATGGCCCCGAAGACCAGGAACAGGTAGCTGATCGAGACCCGGAACACCTGGTAGTCGGTGCGCGGATTGTCTGCGTAGATCGAGCGTAGCACCCACAGACTGAACCACGCGCCCGCGAGGGCGGCCACCGCTCCGTACCACCAACTCAACAGACCGAGCGCCGAGGGCAGGACGCTGAAGGCCGTGAGCAGAAGTGCGTAGGCCAACGACTGGCGCCGGGTGCTCGCGTCGCCCGCCACGTTGGGCATCATCGGGAAACCCGCGCTCGCGTACTCGTCCTTGCGGAAGATGGCGATGGCCCAGAAGTGCGGGGGCGTCCACAAGAAGACGATGCCGAAGAGGATCAGGCTCGGCCAGCCCACCGTGCCGGTGAGCGCCGCCTCGGCGATCATCGGGGCCGTGGCCCCGGCCGCACCGCCGATGACGATGTTCTGGGGCGTGCGGGGCTTGAGCCAGATGGTGTAGACGAAGACGTAGAAGAGGATGGTCCCGAGCCCGACCGCCGCCGCGAAGACGCCGCCGACCCACCACAAGAACGCCGTGGAGACCACGGTGAGCAGCACACCCAGTCCGAGCGCGTGCGTGGGTTGCAGCGCCGCCGCAGGGAGCGGCCGGCTCCGGGTGCGCGCCATCCGCGCGTCGAGGTCGCGCTCCCACCACGCGTTGAGCGTGGAGGAGGCCGCGCCGGCCAACGCCGTCCCAAAGAGCACCGCGAGCGCCCGGCTCAGGGTGGCCCCGCCCGCCATCGCAAACACGGGGAGGCCGGTGAACAAGACCAGGAGCAGCACGCGCGGACGCGTCATCTCCCACCACGCGCGGAGCTGCACCCCCACGGGCAACGCGACCGCGCCCGTCACGAGGAGAGCGCCGGGCGGTGGAACGTGCCAGCGACCAACCACGCCGTCGTGGCCACGATCGCGTGCCCCGCCGCAGCATGCGCGATGGCGAGCTCGACCGGCATCCGCGTGAGCACGTTGAGCACACCGAGCGTGACCTGGACGAGCACCAAGAGCAGCAACAGGCGCGTAGGCCGCACGCTCCCCGCGTCGGCGCGCGCGAGCCAGGCGAGCGTCCCCGCCGCGGCCACGACCGTGTAGGCCCCCAGGCGATGGAGCACCTGGAGCCCCACCGCCCCCGCCCAGGACGGCACCCACACGCCGGCGTTGCACGTGGGCCACTCGACACACGCGAGCCCCGCGTAGTTGGACGAGACCAACCCGCCGAGCCCCATCTGCACGGTGACCAGGAGCACGAAGGCGGCCGTGACCCCACGGAGCGGGCCGTGTGCGGCACCCGCGGGGACCACGCCCCGCAGGCGGCGGGACAGCACGATCATCAACGCCATGAAGGCGTTGCCGAAGAGCAGGTGCAGCGTGACGCTCCAGAACGCCAACGACGCGAGCACCGTGAGGCCGCCCAGCACGATCTGCGCGAGCAGCACGACCACCATGAGCCCGACGAGCACCCCGAAACGACGCCGGAGCTCGGCGCGCACGACCACCGCTCCCCCGAGGCCGAGGAAGCCGAGCGAGATGAGCCCCGCCAACAGGCGATGCCCCCACTCGAGGAAGATGCGGAAGTCGAGCTGCGGCACGAGCTCGCCGAAACACAGCGGCCAGTCGGGGCAGGCCAACCCCGCCCCGTGCACACGCACGGTGCTCCCGAAGATCAGCAGGAGCCAGGTGATCGACGCGAGGACGCCGAACCCCACTCCCAGCCGCTTCTGGACCTCCGCCACTCCTGCTCCGAAGGGGCGGCGGCGTCGCCGCCCCGGCGCGGCGGGGCAAGCGCTGACCCGCGCAGGGCCCCGCCGACTGCGATACTCCGTCGCCCGCCCCACGGAGTCCGATGCTGCTCGCCCTCGCCCTCGCCGCCATCGCCGACGACGACGCTCCGAAGTGGGACGTCGCGGCCACCCACGGGCCGGGCCGCGACGTGAAGTTCACCACCCGCGAAGGCACGTGGATGGGCGTGGACGTGTCGCCGGACGGGGGGTTCGTCCTCTTCGACCTGTTGGGCGACCTGTACGAGGTGCCGCTCGGCGGCGGCGCCGCCCGGCGCATCACCTCGGGCAACGCCTGGGACACCGACGGCCACTATGCCCGCGACGGGCAGCGCATCGCGTTCACCTCCGACCGCGGTGGCAACGAGAACCTGTGGACGATGAACCTCGACGGCACCCACCTGCGCGCGCTGACCGAGGACACCGGCCACCGGTGGACCGACCCGGTGTGGGCCCCCGAAGCGGGCTGGTTCGTGGGCCGCAAGCGCATGGTCGACACCCGGAGCATCGGCGTCCAGGAGCTGTGGATGCTGCACGAAGAGGGCGGCGCCGGCGTGCAGATCACGACCCTCGACACCGATCCGCACGCGGGGGAGGCGGCGTTCTCGCCCGACGGAAAGACCCTGTGGTACAGCACGCGCAGCGGCCGCTTCGAGTACGACCAGAACGTGCACCACGGGCTGTGGCAGATCGTCCGCTACGACCGGGAGCTCGGCGAACGCACCGTCGTGACCACCCTCGGCGAAGGTGCGGTGCGGCCGACCCCCTCCCCCGACGGCCGCCAGCTCGCGCTGGTGTCCCGCGACCGCGCGCGTACCGTGCTGATGATCATGGACGTCGAGACCGGGCGCGTCCGCCGCGCCGCCGACTTCCTCGACAAGGACGCGATGGAAGGCTTCGAGCTCCGCAGCGCCTACCCCCGCATCGACTGGACGCCCGACGGCCGCGAGCTGGTCTTCTGGGCGCAGGGGAAGTTGTGGCGACTGGACGCGTCCACGCTCTCGCGCGCCGAGATCCCGTTCCAGGTCGACGTGGAGCTGCGGGTCGCCGACGCCGTGCGCCCCGAACGGCGCGTTTCGGACGGGCCGGTCGAAGCACGCGTGATCCGTTGGCCCGCCCGCGCCCCCGACGGGAGCGTGGTCGCCGCGGCCCTCGGGCGCCTGTGGTCGATCCCCACCCGCGGGGAGGCCCGGCCGCTCACCGCCGCCGACCAGACCGCGTACTTCCCGTCGTTGCACGAGGACGGCAAGACGCTGACGTACACCACCTGGGACGACGTCGCCGGCGGCCACGTCTGGAGCGGCCCGATCGGGCGCGCGACCCGGATCACCCGCACCGGCCGCGATTACCAGTCCCCGGTCCTGAGCCCCGACGGGCGCACCGTGGCGGTGCTCCGCGGCGCGGGGAGCACGACCACCGGCGGCGACCTGGGCGGGCAGTCCGCGTACGACCTGGTGCTCGTCCCCGCCGCGGGCGGTGACGGCGTGCGGCTCCGCACCCTGCCCTTCCGCGGAAGCAACAGCCGGGCGCCGCGCCTGCAGTGGAGCGCGGACGGCGCGAGGATCTACTGGATCGAGGATGAATACCCCGAGCCCCGCAAGCACGAGAAGACCGTGCTGCGCTCGTGCGACCGCCTCGGCCACGACGTGCGCACCCACCTGCGGGTCGACGGCGCCCAGGAGATCCGCCTGTCTCCCGACGGGCGCTTCGTCGCGTACAAACACCAACACCAGGCGTGGGTCGCACCCATGCCGGCGCTGGGCACCACCACGGTCGACGCCGCCAACCTCCCCGCGCGGAAGCTCACCGACGTGGCCGGCGACTGGCTCGACTTCCGCGGCGGAAAGCTCACCTGGAGCCACGCCGACCGCTTCTTCGAGCTCGACCTCGCCGACGTCCTCGACAAGGACGCCGAGCGGGTGCCCGACGCCCACGAATCCCAGCTCCGGATCACCGCACCGCGCGCGACCGGGAAGGGCACGGTGGCGTTCACCAACGCCCGCATCCTCACGATGGACGAAGCGGGCGAGATCGAGCGCGGCACGATCGTGGTCCGCGACCGCCGCATCGTCGCGGTCGGCGCCGACGTGTTGCCGCCCGACGGCGCGCGCGTGATCGACGTGCACGGCGCGACCATCCTGCCCGGCCTGATCGACGTGCACGCCCACCTGCACTACGCCTCGGGCGACGTGTTCCCCGAGCAGGAGTGGCGCCACCTCGCCAACCTCGCCTACGGCGTCACCACCGTCTTCGACCCGAGCGCGTCGACCGACCTGGTCTTCGGCCAGGCCGAGCTCATCGAGTCCGGTCGGATGGCGGGCCCGCGTACCTTGTCGACGGGCTTCATCCTCTACGGCGCCGACGACACCCAGGGCGCCACGATCGAGTCGTACGAAGACGCCGAAGCCCACGTCCGCCGCTTGATGCGGTACGGCGCCTGGGGCGTGAAGTCCTACCAACAACCGCGCCGAGAGCAGCGGCAGTGGGTCGTCGAAGCGTGCCGAAAGCTCGGCGTGCTCGACGTCCCCGAGGGCGGCGGCGACCTGCTCGCCAACCTGACGATGGTGCTCGACGGCCACAGCTCCATCGAACACGCGCTCCCCGTCGCGCCGATCTACGACGACGTGCTGAGCCTGTGGTCCAAGGCGCAGACCACCTACGTGCCGACGCTGCTGGTCGCCTACGGTGGGGTCACCGGCGAGGTCTCCTGGTTCCAGCGCGAGCGCATCTGGGAAGACGCCCGTCTGTCGCGATTCACGCCGCCCGACGTGCTGATGAGCCGCGGGTACCGCCTGGGGATCCACATCACCGACGACCAGGAGTTCCACCACCGCAAGGTGGCCGCCGACGCGGCCCGCCTGTCGGGTCGTGGGGTGCCGGTCGCGCTGGGCGCCCACGGCCAGCTCCAAGGCCTCGGCCCGCACTGGGAGCTCGAGGACCTCGGGGGCCCCGGCGCGATGACCGCCTACCAGGCGCTGCGGGCGGCCACGCTCGGCGGCGCCCGCCACCTGGGCCTCGAGCAGGACCTCGGGAGCCTGCGCGAAGGCAAGATCGCGGACCTGTTCATCGTCGACGGCGACCCGGTCACCCGCCTCGCCGACGCCCGGAACGTCCGCTGGGTGATGAAGGACGGCATCCTCTACGACGCCGAGACAATGGACCGCCTGAGCCCCGACCCGGCGCCGCGGCCGGCGATGATCTGGGAAGCGGCGCGGCAGGCGATGGACAACGCCCAGCCCGTGCCGCGCCCCTAGGGCGCCGCGCCGCGACCGGCCGCTGACGGGGGCCGAGGCCGGCGCGCGGCGCGACGTCGGGGCGACGAAGCCCGGGGGTCAGCGGCCCGCGTCGGGGCGGCGCTCGCCCGCGCCGCGTTGCGCGCACGCTTCGGCCCGACCTCGGGATCGGTCGCGGCGCAACGCCCAAAAACGCCGACGACGCCGCAGCACCGCCCCCAGGCCGGGAGCGAAGCCGCCGCGTCGAGGCACGCCCGAAGGCGCGGGCCTACTCGCGGTTGACGTAGGGGAGCAGCGCGAGGTGCCGCGCGCGCTTGATGGCCAGGCCGATCTCGCGCTGCTGCAGCGAGCTCAGGCCGGTCATGCGGCGGGGCAGGACCTTGCCGCGCTCGGTGAGGAAGCGCTTGAGGCGCGCGGCATCCTTGTAGTCCGCGAGATCCTCGTTGGGCTTCTTCGGGGCGGGGGCGTCAGACATTCTCAGGTCTCCGATGATGCGAGGCTCGCCGGCTAACCGGGAGGGTCGCGGTCGGCAAGGGTTCAGACGGTCTCGAGCTCGTCGCGCTGGTGGGTGCGGATCGTGCAGTCGCCTCGGGGGTGGGCCGAGCACAACAGCGTGAAGCCATTGTCGAGGTCGCCTTCGCTGAGGATGTACTGATCCTCGAGGTGCACCGCGCCCGCCTCGACCTTGCCGGCGCAGGTGCCGCAAGCGGCCGAGCGGCACGAGTACGGGAGCGCGAGGCCGCGGGCCTCGGCGGCCTCGAGGATGGGTTGATCGTCGCGGCAGGGCACCGTGACGTCGATGCCGTGGGCAGGGTGGTGGAGACGGACCTGGTAGGTGGGCATGGCCTCCCCGGCTATCAGATCGTGCCGGTGATGCCCATCTCGGCCAACAGCGTGTCGGCCCCCGCCACTGCGTCGAGGTACCAGAGCAGGTAGCGCACGTCGACGCCGACGGTGCGGGCGAGCGCCGGGTCGAACCGCCAGTCGCTGACGATGCCCTCGTAGGTGCCGTCGAACGCCAGGCCGACCATGCGGCCCTTCGCGTCGAGGATCGGCGAGCCGCTGTTGCCGCCGGTGATGTCCAGGTCGGAGAGGAAGTCGACCGGGACGGTGCCGAGCGCGGGGTCGGCGTAGGGACCCCAGGCGCCCCGGGCGATGGCCGCGGTGAGCGCCTCGGGCGCCGCGAACGGCCAGTCGCCCGCCTTCTCGACGATACCCGCGACGGTGGTCTGGGGGAGGGACACCGTGCCGTCGCGGGGACGGTACCCCTGCACCGTGCCGAAGGTCACGCGGAGGGTGCCGTTGGCGTCGGAGTAGGCCCGATCCGGCTCGGCGCCCGCGAGCCCCTCGGCGAACGCGGGCCGCGTGCGGAGCTCCAGGCCGCGTTGGGCCTTCCCGCGGGCTTCGCGGGCTTCGTCGTAGGGGCGCAGCGCCACCGCGAGGGTGATCCACGGGTCGGTGCTCGCGCGCAGGGCGGAGGACGGCTTCCCGAACCAGTCCACCCGCGTGGCGGCGTCGGCCAACGCCGGCGAGGTGTACAAGCGCGCCGCAGCGGCCTCGACACGAGCGGCGTCGTCGCCGGCGGCCGGGGCCACGGCCCGGAGCCACGCCATCAGCTCCGCCGGCCGCTCGGCCTCGGGGAGCGCCACCACCGCGCCGAGGAAGTGGACGAAGACCTCGCGGTCCGACGCGAGGTGGAGGTGGGCCTGCAGCTCCTCGAGGCCGGCGCGTGCCCGCGCCCGGTCGCGCTCCTGGTAGCCGAGGTCGCGACGGGAGTCGGGCTTCTCGCTCTCGAGCGACCACCGGTAGAGCTGACGAGCGGCCGAGAGGAGGTCGGCGCGGCCCAGCCAGTCCATCAGCGACTCCTGTCGGTGCCGAGCGTCGGCGTGCCCGAACGACGCGCGCAGCTCGGCGACGGCCGGGCCCAGCCGCGCCGCCCGCGCCGGGTCGGCGGCGATCCACGCATCGACCCGTGCGTCGCGGGCGCGGGCGGCGGCCACGACCCCCGAACGCCGGAAGCCTTCGAGCGTGCCCACCGCGTTGAACAGGGCGTTGGCGATGCCGGACCGGGGCACGCCCACGAGCGCGGCCACCGCCGGGTCGGCCTGGGTCCAGCGCGTGAGGACGTCGAACGTGAACGCGGCATGGCCGCGCCACGCGGGCAGGCTGAGCTCGGCCTCGCGCGCGACCTCGACCGCGGTGCGCCACCGGTCGGTGTGGCCCGGGTAGCCCGCCGCCATCACGAACTCGCCCGGGGAGGGCCCGCGCGTGCTCACCGAGAGGCGATGCGCGGGCGCGTACGGGACGTTCTCCGGCGCGGGATCGGCCGGCTCGCCGTCGGGGCCCACGTACACCCGCAAGAACGCGAAGTCGCCGGCGTGGCGGGGCCAGTGCCAGTTGTCCACCTCGTCGCCGTAGTTGCCGACCATGTCGGGCGGGGCCATCACCACGCGCACGTCGCGCAGCTCGAGCTGGCGGACCAGGGTGTAGCGGCGACCTTCGAAGTAGCGCACCACCCGACACCGCCGGCCCGGCGCCCGCTCGCACCCGGCGACGAGCTTGCGGATCGCGGCGTCGTGCGCTTCGTTGCGGGCCACGTCGTCCTTGGCGCCCGCGATGGCCTTGTGGACCACCGCGGTCACGTCCTCGAACCCCTCGGTGATGCTGACGCGGCTCACCCGGCCGGCCGGGCGCTCGTCGGCCCGCGTCGGGGCGTAGAACCCGCTCTGGACGAGGTCTTCGCCGTCGTGTTGCGCGCGCTGGAGCATCCCCACCGCGCAGTGGTGGTTGGTGACCAACAGGCCGAGGTCGCTCACGAACGACGCGGTGCAGCCCCCGAGGCTCACCACCGCCCCGAGCGGCGCGTGGTTGAGATCGCCCAGGGCGGCGGGGTCGTCGAGGTAGCCGCTGCGCTTGAGCTCGGCGCCCAGCCCGCGGAGCTGCGACGGCTCCCACATGCCCTCGACCGCGAGCGCCAGCGACACCGACATCAGGAAGGTCATCGGGCCGGGGTAACCCTCCCGAGTTAGCCCCGCGCCCCATGTCCGGCATCCTCGTCAGCCAGGACCTCCGCGAGCTGGTCACCGCCGGCGCGGTCCGGTCGCTCTACCCGTTGCGCCCCGACCAGGTGCAGCCGTCGTCGCTGGACTTGCGGCTCGGCGCGCGCTTGTGGCAGCTCCAGTGCAGCTTCTTGCCCGGCGCCGGCGGCATCGGCGCCAAGCTCGGTCGCCTCGCGATCGACGAGGTGCGCCTGCACCCCGAGCAGGCGACGGTCTTGCGTCACGACGGCGTGTACCTCGCCGAGGTCGAAGAGGTGCTCGAGCTGCCGCCCGATGTGTGGGGGCGCGCCAACCCCAAGTCATCGTCGGGGCGGCTCGACGTCTTCGTGCGCCTCTTGACCGAGGAGGGCCACTCGTTCGACACCGTCCCCGCCGGCTACACGGGGCGGTTGTACCTGGAGATCACACCCCAGAGCTTCCACGTCGGCGTGCGGCGCGGCGACACGCTCGGGCAGCTCCGCCTCGCCCGCGGGCGGCCCCGCCTGGGGGTGGATGCGTTGGCCGAGCAGCAAGCGCGCGCCCCGGCGGTGTACTGGTCGGACGGGCGGCCCGCCGTGGTGGCCGACCCCGAGACCCCGGGCATCGAGATGTCGGTCGACCTGCACGAGGGCGACGCCGGCATCGTCGGGTACGCCGCACAACGGTACCGCCCCCCCATCGATCTGCGCCACCGCGGCCTGGATCGCACCCGGTACTGGACGCCGGTGCACGCCGACCGCACGGGCGAAGGTTTCGTGCTCGAACCTGAGCAGTTCTACATCTTCGCCACGCGCGAACGCCTGGCCATTCCGCCGGAGCTGTGCGCCGAGTTGGTCCCGTTCGACGCGACCAAGGGCGAGCTGCGCACCCACTACGCGGGCTTCATCGACGCCGGCTTCGGGGTGGACCCGAGCGGGCGTGGCGCCAAGCTGGTGCTCGAGATCCGCACGCACGACGTGCCGTTCTTGTTGGAGCACGGCCAGCCCCTGTTCCGCATCGAGCTCTTGCGCAACCGCACCGTCCCCGACGTCCTGTACGGCCGAGGCAGCACCAACAACTACCAGATGCAGGGGCTGAAGCTCGCAAAGCAGTTTGCGTAGCCGCAGCACCGGACCGGCCGCCCGCCCCGCTCCGACCTCGAGACCGGTCGCGGGCCGGGCCCCCAACCTCTCGTTCAGTCGCGCGGCACCGGGAGCCGGATGCCGAAACGCGCCCCCTCACCTGCGGCGCTGACCAGGCGGATCTCCGCCTTCATCGCAGAACACAGGTGCTTGACCAACGCGAGCCCGAGGCCGGTGCCGCCCACCGCGCGGGATCGGCCCGCGTCGACCCGGTAGAACCGCTCGAAGATGCGCGGGTGATGGATGGGATCGATGCCGGGGCCGTTGTCCTCGACCCAGACCTCGACGCCCTCGTCGTCGACGCCGACGCGGACGCGCACCTCGCCGCCGCCGGGCGTGTACTTGACCGCGTTGTCGACGAGGTTGGACAGCGCATGCTCGAGCGCGTCGGCGTTGAGCAGGGCTTCGGCTTCGACCGGCGGACCGGCGATCAGCCGCACGCCGCGCCGCTCGGCGGCTGGGCCGAACCGCTCGAGCACCGCGTCGACCACCGGCTGCACCGGCTGCGACTCCAGCGGCAGGTCCTGCCCGCGGGCTTCGATGTTGGAGAGGCTCAGCACGTCCTCGACCAGGGCCCGGAGGCGATCGGCGTTGCGGCGGATCGCGTCGAGCATCGGCCGGAGCTCTTCGTTGAGCGCCTCGCGCTCGTCCTCCATCGCCTCGGCGTAGCCGACGATCGCGGTGATCGGCGTGCGCAGCTCGTGGCTGACGTGGGCCACGAAGTCGCGCCGCAGCCGGTCGGTGCGCCCGACCGAGGTGAGGTCGAGCACGACGCCGAGCACGCCGGTGCCGTCGGCCGCCGGCACCGCGCGGAAGAGAAGCTCGCGACCGTTGTGCGAGAGCGGCCGCTCACGCACCTCGCGGGTGCGCGCCGCCTCGTCGATGACCGCCTGGAAGGTGGGCACGGGGATGGTCTCGATGGGGCGCCGCCCCACGGGGTCGCCCGTGCACTCCAACAAGCGGCACAACGCCGGGCTGGCCCGCCGCACGATGCCGTCGGCGTCGATGGCCAACAGGCCGTTCGGCGTTTCGCGGACCATCAGGCGGTCGAGGTCACGCTCGCGCTCCACCTGGTTGGCGCGTTCGCGCACGGTCTCCAACAGGCGGTTGACCGCGGCGGCGACATGGCCCGCTTCGTCGTCTTCGCCCGCGGGCAGGCGCGCCGAGGCGTCGCCCGCCGCCCCACGCCGCACGACCTCCAGCACCTCGAGGAGCCGCTGGCGGCGGTCGCGGTGCAGCGCGAGCGTGCGCCACAACAGGAGCAGGAGGGCGACCGTGACGAGGCCGGAGAGCGCCGTGGACGCGGACGCGCCCACCCAGGCGAGCACCCCGAGCTGCGCGGCGGCGAGGCCGATGCCCAGCAGCAGGTGGAGCCGGATGGAGGTGAGGCGCACCCTAGACCTCGGCGCGGCCGAAGCTGGCGCCGAGCTGGCGCACCCACGCGCAGCTCTGCCACGGGAGGTCGCGCAGGCGCCAGCCCCAGTTGCCCTCGGCCACGCCGGGGGTGTTCATCCGGGCTTCGCTCCCGGCCTTGATGAGGTCCTGCATCGGCGCCACCGCCGTCGCCGCGGTGCTGGCCCACGCTTCGCGCACCAGGGCCCACGCCGGGTCGGTGGCGTCGCGACCGGTGTAGACGCGGAACCGGTCCTGCACCGTGGCGTCGGCGGAGCGGTACCAGCCGAGCGCGGTGTCGTTGTCGTGGGTGCCGGTGTACGCAATCCAGCGGGTGCCCGCGTAGTTGTGCGGCAGAAACGGGTGGTCGGCGTCGCGCCCGAACGCGAACTGCAGGATCTTCATGCCGGGCAGGCCCAGGTCGTCGCGCAACGATTCGACTTCGGGCGTGATGTCGCCGAGGTCCTCGGCCCAGAGCGGCAAGCCGCCGAGCTCCTCGCGCAACGCCGCGAAGAGCGCCCGCCCGGGGCCGGGCGTCCACCGCCCGTTGCGCGCGTCGGGCTCGTTGGCGGGGATGGCCCACGCCGCTTCGAACCCGCGGAAGTGGTCGAGGCGCACCGCGTCGACCAACGCCAGCTCGCGCGCGAGGCGGCGCCGCCACCACGAAAATCCCGAGGCTTCGTGCGCCTCCCACCGGTACATCGGCGAACCCCACCGCTGACCGGTGGGAGAGAAGTAGTCGGGCGGCACCCCGCTGACCGGATCGGGCTGGTGGCCCGCGTCGAGGTGCCACAACTCGGGGTGCGCCCAGACATCGGCCGCGTCGTGCGAGACGAAGATCGGCACGTCGCCGACGATGCGGATGCCGCGCACCCGCGCCGCTTCGCGCAACGCCGACCACTGGCGCGCGAAGAGGTACTGCACCGCCACCTCGACCGCGGCGCGCGACGCGAGGTCGGCCTCGGGGACCGAGGACCACCGCCACCACTGGGCGTGCCCGAAGTGTTCGGCGCGGGCGCTGTACCGGGCCCAATCGTGCAACCAGCCGGCCTCGCCCTCGGCCCACCGCCGCACCTCGGCGCTGTCGGCCAGGCGCGCGGCGGCCGCGCGGACCAGCGGCAACTTCCAGCGTTCGACCACGTCGGTGTCGACCCGTTCCTGCCCCCAGGGGAGCGCGGCGGGCTCGACCAGGCCGTCGGCGACGAGGCCCTCGACGCTGATGAGGCGCGGATCACCCGCAAAGGCGGACGGACTGCCGTAGGGGGAGCTGCCCGGCCCGACGGGGTGGAGCGGGAGCACCTGCCACGTGTCGAGCCCCGCGTGCGACATCCACTCCAAGAAGGCGTGCGCGTACGGACCCAGCTCTCCAATCGGGCCTGGGCCCGGGAGACTGGTGGGGTGCAACAGGACCCCGGCGTGACGAAGACGACCGGGCGTGGCCACGTGCGGCTAGCGGCGGAGGCGACGGCCGCCGAGACGCTTCTGCAGCATGCCCTTGGCGCGCATGCGCTGCTTGGTGTGCTTGGCCTTGAGCTTGGCCTTGCAGCGGGCGGCCTTGTTGCGCTTGCGGGGGGCCTGGGTACGGGCCATGGGAGCTCTCCGAATTGAGGCGCGGCGTCTAACCGGAGCCGCGCCCGCCGTCCAGGTACCGGCCCGCAGCGAGCGTTCGACCCAGTCGTTCGCTCACCTTCTTGAGCTGCCGCAGCTTGTAGAACTCGTGCCGGGAGTCGCCGCTCTCGTTGACCAGATCCGTGTGGTGGTCGACGACCTGGAACTCGGTCAACACCGACACGACCTCGCCGAGGAAGGCCGGATGTTCGTGCGGGGGCACCCCGGGAACGTCGAAGATGCGGACGGGCAGGCCGACCACGAAGTTGATGGTGCGGTAGCCGCCGCCGGAGTCGGGGTTGGCCCGCTGCTGCTCGGTGGCCGCCTCGAGGAGGCCGAGCGCAGCCCGCTCGCCGTCGTCCTTCCCGTCGATCTCGAGCTCGTCGGCGCCGAGCAGCGTGTTGACACTCTCGCCGGGGATCACCGTGGGGAACGGCACGAGGTTGCGGAACAACCACGCGATGCAGGGCACGATGTCCTCGCGGTGGGCGGTGACCACCCGGAACCGGAGCTTGTCGTAGACCGTGGACGCGGTGGAGGCCCGCTTGGCCATGAGCTTGGTGATGACGCTCGGCCGGGTCTTGCGGTTGCCGTAGAACGCCTCGACCGGCATGCCCTCTTCGCGCATCCGGCGCGCCGCCTCGGTGACCTTGAGGTTGGCGACCTCGAGCAGGTCCTGCTCGCGGACCGCGACCTGGTTGCGGAGCTCCTGCATCTCGAGGTGGTTGATGACGTGCACGAGCTTGAGGATGGCGCAGTACTGGATGCGGTGCCGACTGAAGCGCTCGCGCATCGACGCGCGGAGGAACGCGTCGCGCACGTCGCGGGGGCGCCGCACCTCGGCGGCGAAGTGCAGGCCGAGGTGCTCCTCGAGGTACTCGACCGCCTGGTTGTAGACGTAGCGCAACCGCTCACGCGCCCAGCCGTGCACTTCGATGTCGCAGCCCCACGTGCGCAGGAACTGCGTGACGTCCTCGAGGGTGCGGAAGGACAGGCGGTTCCAGTCCACGACCGACCCGCCCGCGAGCGCGAGCCGGATCGCGTCCTCGTCGAGCATGGTGAGCGGCGGGCGCACCAGGGGCAAGGGGACTTCTTCGTCGAGCTCGATGGGGTCGCAGCGCACGGTCACGTTCTATCCCGGCGCGGCCGGGCGGGGGCGCCGCATGTCCGCGATGAGGTTAGCCGCGGCGCGATGCAACGCTTCCTCTTGTGGCTGCTCCAGGGCGGCCAGGACCCCGAGCGTGTCCCCGTCCCGACGGTCGTGGCCAACGCGTTCCGTGTCTTCTTCGAGAACCTGCACATCGTGCTGGTCATCTCGGCGCTCACCGGCGGCATCGGCTTCGTCGTCACCGACGCCCTCGGCATCGGCCTGGTCGACGGCATGACCATCGCCGACCAGAAGATGCAGCTCATCGCGTCCACCTTCCTCCAGACGGGCCTCTTGTGCCTGTGGGCGGGGCTCGTGGGGGCGTGGGCCGCGCCCGCGCAGATCTACCTGTGGGTGCAGCGGGAGAAGAAGCTGCCGGCCACGCTCGCGGGGGCCATCAACTTCGGCCTCAACCGCTGGTCCCGGGTGGCCGGGCCGCACTTCCGCGCCTACCTCGCCATCGCGCTCGGCAACGTCATCATCGTGCCGGGCATCATCTTCGGCCTGCAGTTCGCGTTCGTCGACGCCATCGCTTCGCTCGACGCGGTCGAGAAGGCGCCGCTGGCACGCAGCGCCCGCCTCACCTCCAGCCGTCGCCGTGCGGTGATGGGCACGATGCTCGTGTTCCTGCTCGGGTGGTGGTTGTGGTTCCAGCTCGGGCTGGTCTTCTTCCTGCCGTCGTTGCCGATCTGGGGCAAGTTCCTGCTCGGAACGGTCGACCACGCCGTGCTCGTCCTGGTCGACCTGTGCATGGTCCAGCTCTACCTCGACATGTTCCGCAAGAGCGCCGCGCCCGCCCCCACGGCGCCTGAAAACGCCGAATTGAGCAGTTCTTCGAAGGCGGGTTGGAGCAGTTCCTCGAAGGTCTGAGCGCGGGGCGTCCACTCGGGGGCCTCGCCGGGAGCGCCCCCGCGTGGGCACTCGCGCGGCTCTGCGCGTCGGGGCCGGGCACGGTCGTCGTGAGCGACGGGCGCGCCCTCGATCGGATGGTGCGGGCGCTCCGCTTCTACGCGCCCGCGGGGCGGCAGGTGCTCCCCTTCCCCGCCGACGACGGCCACCCATGGGACGGCGACGTCCGTGACCCCGAGCGCGTGCAGGCGCGGCAGCTCGCCCGCGCCGCCACCGACGCCCTGATCGTCGCCCCGGTCGCGGCCCTCGCGGCGCGGGCGCCCCGCCTGGTCGTGCGGACCCTGCGCGTGGGCGAGGTCGTGTCGCCCCAGGCCCTGCTCCGGTGGCTGGTGGCGGCCGGCTACCTCGTGGCGCCCCACGTGGAGACCCCCGGCACCGCCGCGTTGCGCGGCGGCAGCCTGGAGGTGTGGGGCCTCGGCAACGAGCGCCCGACGCGCGTCGGGTGGTTCGACGACGAGATCGACGCGGTGCGCGGCCCGGCCCGGCTCCTCGCCGCCCGCGAGGCCCTGCTCGACGCCGAGAGCTCCGAGCGTGCCGCCGCCTACGTGCACGCGGTGGCGAACGAGCGCGGGGTGCACTCGCCGGACCGGCGTTCGCTCGTACAGGACCTGCGCGCCGGCGTCTGGGTGGCCTCCGCCGAGGACTACCTCCCCGCCCTGGCGCCCTGCGAGGCGGTCGCGCTCCCCTCCCCCACGTGGGTGGTCGAGCCCGACCTCGTCGCCGGGGCGCTCCGCGCCGCGCACCAGGAGGTGCTGCGCCGCTTCGACGAGCTGGCACCGGAGGAGCGCCCGCTCGTTCGCGTCGAGGACCGGTACGACCCGCCGCGCGCGGTGCTCGAGCGCCTGCGCGAGGCCGTCCCGATCACGATGACCGGGGGGCCGTGGCCCACGCGCCCGGTCGGCACCGGCCTGCGCGTCGGCCACACCGGCGACCTCGAGCCGGCGGTGCGCGAGCTGCGGACCTTCGCGGGGCGCGGCGCCGCGGTGGTGCTCGTGGCCGACGACGCCGCGCGCGCCGAGCGCATCCGGTCGTTGTTCGCGGCGCATGGGCTCGAGTTGGGGAGCACGCCGTCGCTGCGCCGGGTCGCCCTCGTCGTCGGCGACCTCCCCGAGGGGTTCGTCGCGCCCGACGTGGTGTACGTCACCGCCGACGAGGTGTTCGGCGAGAAGCTGCGCGACCGGCCGCCGAGCGCGGCGAGCCGCTTCCGCAAGGCCGCCGCGGGCTCCCTCGGCACCCTCGCGCGCGGCGACCTCGTGGTGCACGCGCGCCACGGCATCGGCGTGTACCGCGGCCTGTCGAGGATGCCGCTCGGGGAAGGCGCCGGCGACTTCGTCATCCTCGAGTACCGTGACGGCGAGAAGCTGTACGTGCCGGTGTGGAAGCTCGACCTGTTGGCCCCGTACCGGGCAGAAGGCGAAGCGCCGCCGCGCCTGGACAAGCTCGGAGGCAGCACCTGGGAGCTGCGCCGCGCCAAGGTCAAGGACGCCGTGCTCAAGCTCGCCGCCGAGATCTTGCGCATGCACGCGCGGCGACGGTTGGCGCGCGCGCACGCCTACGAGGGGGCCAGCGAGCTGTTCACCCGGTTCGAGGAGGCGTTCCCCTACGTCGAGACCGACGACCAACACGAGGCCATCCGCGCGGTGCTCGGCGATCTCGCCGAAGGGCGGCCGATGGACCGCCTGATCGTCGGCGACGTCGGCTTCGGC
>SXGT01353744.1_pt1 | contig 16328 bp, 10 predicted proteins | sample 3176221 | NCBI WGS metagenome assembly SXGT01 (sample SAMN11356862, study PRJNA531348) | freshwater metagenome | isolation source: freshwater sample F1-120 | place: China: Fuxian Lake, Yuxi | collected 2017-12-25 | reverse complement strand
GGTGGATAGGGGGTGGGCTCGTTGGGTGGGCATGATGATTCGGGGGTGGGCCGCAGCAGCCATTGCCGGGATCGGTGGCCGCCTGGGGCGGGTGGCGAGGTCGCCGGGGCGGGACTCGATCCACACGGAGCCGTAAAACAAGCGTCCCCGAACCGCCGTGTCCGTAATACGAGCGTTCCCCCGAGAGGCACTGCCTCCCTTGCGCAGCGAGGAGGGGGACAGGGGGTGGAGTGCGGGGGTCTACGGCTGGCCTTGAGCTTTCGAGCCAGCGGCGGCGGCCAGGCGCCGGTTCTCCAGCATGCGGGCGAAGGAGCGGCCCCGCAGCTCATCCAGGCTGATGCCCGTGGCCAGGGCGTCCCCCTCGGTCAGAGCGCCGCAGTTGATGCCCCGCAGGAAGAAGTTCAGCAGGCCCTGGCCCGTGGCGGCGTCGTCGAAGATGTCCCCAACGAGCGTGGCCTGGGCGGCCTTGGACAGGAAGTTGCTCAGGCGCTCCGTGGCCGCCTCCAGGCCCTCCAGGAAGAAGGTGAAGACGGCCGCATAGCGGGTGGGCAGCTGGGCCGGGTGAAGATCCCAGCCTTGGTAGAAGCCGTTGACGAGCGAGTGGCGCGTGTGGGCGTGGTGGAGCGCCCAGGCGGCGTGGACCGCCGCGCGGTTCTGGGCCATCTGGTGCTGCGTCACCGGGCCGCCATCGGGCCCTTCGCGGTGCAGCGCGACGGGCATGACGTTCGTCGCCCCGTCCGAGAGCCAGATCCCGGTGCCGGCCAGCGCCACCTTCATCAGGCCCCGGGCCAGATCGCAGACCGGGTGGGCCATGTGCTGGTGGGCCGCCGTGATGTCGCACCCGGCCGTGTAGTCGTAGGTGCCAAAGTGCGCCCCGAGGCAACGCCCTTGCGCCGCCTCGATCAGCAGGGGCAGGTTGAGGCGACCCTGGGCGTTGATGAGCGACTGGGTCGTCTCGATCATCAGCTCCATCTTGAGCGCCCCGTCCTCAAGCCCCAGGCCCGCCTCAAGGGCCTTGAACATCTCCACGAGCGCGTGGACCTCCTCCGGGGTCGACACCTTCGGCAGCGTCACGACGAAGTTCTCGGGCAGGCGCCCTCCGGTGGCCTCCACCAGCGCCGTGACAAAGAGGTCGAGCGTCCGGGCGCTCCTGCGCTGAAGCTCCCTGGACCAGGGCTTGATCCGGATGCCGATGAAGGGCGGCAGGGTCCCCTCCGACAGGCCGAGGGCGAGCTGCTGGGCCGCCTCGACGGCCGTGGCGTCCTCCTGATCGTCCGGGCGGCTGCCGTAGCCGTCCTCGAAGTCGATCCGGAAGTCCTCGACCGGCTCCCTGTCGAGCTTGGCCAGCACCCGACCGTGGACCACCCAGGCCAGCCACGCCGCAGGCCAGGCCCGGCCGAGCCCCTCGGGGTCGCGCTCGATCGCCTGACCCAGCGCCGCGATCTCGGCCGGGTGCTCCGGCAGCCCCACGGCGCCCGGCAGCCCCACGGCCCGGGCGAAGGTGGCAAAGTCCGGCCCGTAGGTCTCCAACGATCTCAAGGCCAGCACGCCAAGCCGCGGGGCCGTGTCATACCTGAACAAATGCGCCCCACCATAGACCGTGTGCACGGGCTGGCGGCGAGGCGAGTCGCCCGGATAGCGCTCCGCGAAGCGGTCCAGAGCCTGGTGAAGGGGAGGCAGCATCGCCGCCAGGGTGGCCTCGGCCACGGTAGTTTTCATAGGATCACCTCATTTCAGGGCGAAGGAGGCTGCGGGGGCTGGATGTCGACCGGGGCGCCCTGGCTTATCCAGCGCAGCAGCAGATCGCGCTCCTCGGGGGTCAGGCCGGTGATATTGCCCGGCGGCATGAACTGGGTCAACAGCGCCTTGTGGATCCTCGGGGCCTGGGCGACGATCTGCTCAGGGCCGTCGTAGGTCAGCCCGGCCGGGGGCGCGGTGAAGCCGGCGAAGGTCGGCGCCGACGAGTGACAGGGTCGGCAGCGCTGCTCGATGACGGGCTGGATCTGCCCGTAGGTCACCGGCGGGCCGGAGGTCACCCGATCGAGCGCCGGAGAGATCACGAAGCCCAGCACCGCCGTGGCCGCCGCCGCCACGCCCAGCAGCCAGCCATTGCGGCGGCCCTTGTTGGCCAGGTTGAAGGCGTGCCGCACCGACACCCCGATGAGCGCCAGGCCCACCAGGATCGCCCAGTTCCAGCCGTGGCCGTAGGTGATGGGGTAGTGGTTGCTGATCATGATGAAGAGCACCGGCAGCGTCAGGTAGTTGTTGTGCAGCGAGCGCTGCGAGGCCGCCCTGCCCTTGCTCGTGTCCGGCGCCTCGCCGCGCACCATCGCCTTGACCATGATCTGCTGGTTGGGGATGATCACGAAGAAGACGTTGGCCGCCATCATCGTCCCCAGGATCGCCCCGACGTGGATGTAGGCCCCGCGGCTGCTGAAGACCTGGGTGAGCCCGAAGGACACCCCCGCCATCAACACCACCCCCAGCGCCCCCAGCGCCCTGGGCCGCGCCCCAAGGGGCGAGCGGCACAGCAGATCGTAGACCACCCAGCCCGCGACGATGGACCCCACCCCGATCAGGATCGCCACCCCCGCCCCGATGTCGGCCACCGAGGGATCGAGCAGGTACGACTCCGCCCCCAGGTAATACACCAGGCACAAGAGCACAAAGCCGCTGATCCAGGTCGAGTAGGCCTCCCACTTGAACCAGTGCAGCGTCTCGGGCAACGACGACGGAGCCCCCTTGTAGCGCACCACCCGGTAGAACTCGCCGCCGTGGATCGACCACACCTCCCCGCCCACCCCGTGCGTGTCCTGGGTCGGAGGCCGGAAGGCGTGGTTGAGCCAGTTGAAGTAGAACGAAGTGCCGATCCAGGCCACGCCGACGATCACGTGGATCCAGCGCACCAGCATCGCCAACCAGTCTGTCGCAAAGGCTTCCATGGGGTCTTCTCGATCCGTGGGGGACAATACAAAGACAAGTTCACTCGGACCTCCCCTCCATACACCACCTCCACCCGAGGGTCCAGTTCGCGCACCAGCGGCCAACTCCCCGCAATGACTGCCAAATCATCCACTCGCCTTGCCTTCGAGCGCCCCGTCTGCTTATCTGATCCACACCCCGCCCGAGGAGGTGCGCGCATGTTCCACCAGGACCCCCCCAAGGCACGCCCCGACACCCTCATCGCGCTGCTCGCCGCCGCGATCCTCCTGATGGCCTGGACCCAGGAGGCCCGCGCGCAACCCCAGATCCCCGCCGCCGAGCCCGCCCCTTCCGGCCTCTACGAAGGCTACTCGCCCATCACCATGGCCCCCTTCGGGCCGCTGCTCCCCGCCCAGACCCGCCTGCTGCCGCGCTGGCTTGAGGTCAAGACCCAGGGGCGCCTCTCGACCCTCACCTTCAAGCCCGAGGGCGCGATCGTCTGGCGCCTCGAATACGGACCCCACGGCCTGACCCGGAAGATCACCGAGGTCGACGGCCAGCTCTGGACCGAGAGCGCCTTCACCTGGAGCGCCGACGGACGCCTGAGCGCCAAGCGCGTCTCTGGCCCCGGCGCCCCGACCCCCCTCGACTACCACTACAAGACCGACAGCCAGGGCCGCGTCCTTGAGCGCTCGCGCAAGACCTGGATCGACAAAGACAACTTCGGGATCGACCGCAGCGGCCTGACGCTGCGCTTCGCCCACACCGTCGGCGGCGTCTCCCTCGACTGGCTCGCGCCCGGGCACCTCGTCCGCCGCGACGTCTTCGACCCCCAGGGCCGCCTGCTGCGCACCGAGTTCGACCAGGGCGGCACGCTCCAGCTCCTCTACGACCGCGACGCGCGCGGCGCCCTGACACGAGTGCGCCGCGTCATCCCCGCCGAGGGCGGCGCCCCCTTGACCGAGACGGCCACCTTCCAGCGGCCCCGCAAGCCCCCCATGCGCGAGCCCGTGGCCGCCCTCTCCTACTCCATCGCCGAGCGCCACGAGGTCCTCCTGCTGCTCGGCGCCCCGGCCACCTCCTCGCGCGACGGCGCGGGCGCCCTGCGCATCACCCGGGACGACTACGCCGCAGGGCAGTGCTGGCTCAACGATCCCTCGGGGATGAACTACGACGCCGCCGACCTCTTCTCGGGCGCCTCGACCGCCTGCATCTGCGGCTTCTGCGTCGACGCCGCCTTGATCATCGAGGCCGCCGACGTCCGCGGCGTCGACCTCCACTGGACCGAGGGCCCCTGGGTTCGCCTCGACGGCGCCGTCGACGTCACCGCCGACCACGCGGTCATGACCCCCGAGGGCCCGCGCCCGGCCGGCGATCTCCGCCCCGGCGACCTCGTCCTCGACGCCAGCGGCAACCCGCGCCGGCTCCGCGCCGCCGCCCTCCTCCCCGCAGACGGTCAGCCGCGCCTGGGCCGCAATGTCCGCACCCGCGCCGGCGTCTTCGCTGCGGGCGACATCCTCTTCCAAAGCGAGGCCGCGCGCCCCTGCCCCCCCGACGGCCCCCTCCCATGACGCCGCACAGCGCCTCGACCCTGCTCGCCCTGGCCCCGCTTGCCTTCATCGCCGCCTCCTGCCAGCCCGCGCCCCCATCGACCGCGCTGAACGCCGCCTTCGTCGACCCCTCCGCCCCAGCCGGCGGCGACGGGAGCCGGGGCCGCCCCTTCAGGCTGCTCGCCGAGGCGCTCACGCTCACCGATCCCGACTTGAGCGAGATCGCGCTCTCCGAGGGCGACCACGAGCTGCCCGCGCAGATCACCTTCACCCGCCCAAGGATCCTCAAGGGTCGAGGGGCGGACAGGACCCGCGTGTTCACGCCCGGCGGCGCGATGCGCTGGACGGTGTCGGCGCCCTTGACCCTCGAAGCCCTCACCCTCCAGGGCGGGCTCAGCGTCCAGGGCCAGGCCCCGATCACGCTCCACAAGGTCGCGCACGACGACCCCGAAAAACCCTTGGAGTTCAAGGACATCCCGAAGGTGACTGCGCAGGGCCTCAGGCTCCGGCGCGGCGGCGGGCTGATCCTCGCGCGGGTCGGCGCCGCGACGCTGCGTCAGGTGAGCGTCGAGGGCGCAAGTGCAGGTATCCAGGCCGGCGAGGTCGGGCAGCTGGAGGCGACGCAGATCGCGGTGCGGCGCGCGGGCGGCACGGCGATCTCGCTGGTGGACAGCCGCGCCACGATCACGGGGTTGACCATCGAGGGGGCCGCCCGGCGCGAGGGCAGCCTGGGGGACGGCGTGCAGGTCACGAGGGGCGCGTTGACGCTCAAGGACGCCCTCATCAGCGACGTCGCCCACCGCGCGCTCTCCATCAAGCTGGGGGCGAGGGTCGATCTGGAGGGGGTCAGGGTGAGCCGGGCGAAGCTGGCGGCGCTCTACGTCGACATGGCCTCGGAGGTCGAGGCCAGGGGCCTGCGGGCCTCGGAGTCCAGAACATGCGTGCTGGTGACGAGCCGGGCGAGGCTCAGGCTGGAGGGGGGATCGATAGGCCCTTGCGAGGCTCATGGGATGTTGATCAGCGACGGCGCCCGCGTCGAGGTCACCGGATCGACGGTCGAGGGCTGCGCCAAGGGCCTCATCAGCGCCATCGGGGAGGGCGTGGGCTTGTCGGTGTCGACCTCGACGCTCAGGGGTGCGCAGGACATGTGCGTCAACGTCGCGTCCACGGACGCGCCGGTGCGGCTGCGCGCCAACACCATCGAGGGCTGCCAGGGCGCCGGCGTGGGCCTGCTGCGCCTGAGCGACGCGATCCTCGACGACAACACGATACTGGGCGTCGAGGCCAACCCTGGCCTGGGAGGCGACATGGCCCACGGCTTGGCCGTCGTCGACAGCCGGGTGGAGCTGCTCGGCAACCGGGTCTCGGACACGCGCGGCGTGGGGATCTCGCTCTTGCGGGCCTCGGGGGTCCTGGCGCGCAACACCGTCGCGGACACGGGCGACGTGGGCATCTCCATCGGCGACCCCGCCGAGGACGGCGCCACGCTCGTCGAGGGCAACCGCGTCCAGCGGGCCACCCTCGCCGGGGTCGCGCTCATCAACCACGAGGCCACCGTGACCGGCAACACCATCTCGGGCACCCGAGGTCGGCTGCTCCAGGGCGGCCACGGCGTCCTGCTGACCCAGGGGGGCCGCGGCCTCATCATCCGCAACAGCTTGCTGGACAACAGCGGCTACGGCATACGGGGCCCTTGCGCCGGCGACCCCAAGAACAAAGAAAACACCTTTAAAAACAACAACCTGGGAGACATCGACGGCGAGCCGTGTCCTTGATCTACGAGCTGACCTCCTTGCCGCCGGTCAGGTTGGTGTAGAGCGCCCAGATGGAGAAGATCGGCCCGAAGGGGAAGCCCCACCAGCCCAGCGCGAGGGTCAGCAGGGTGTAGGGCAGGCCCTTGACGAAGGCGCTCTCGCCGGGCTGGATGGCGATCACGTCCGAGTCGCGCTTGAAGGTGATGACGACCAGCGATATGCAGTAGGAGAAGGTCACGTAGCGCGTCCTGTCGTCCATGGGCCACCCTCCGCGCGCCCGGTCGGCGTGTATCGCCTCCGGGATCATCGCCCTTGCGGGCTCAAGGGGAGAGGGCGCATCCTTGACTGGGATGCGCATCCCTCCTGGTGCATGAGACGAGCAATGACAGCGATCGACCCTGAGGACAAGGGGTCAGGAGGCTCGATGAGAGACGAGGCCTTTGCGGCGACCACCCAGCTGCCGATGTTGGCGAACCTGCCCTTTGACCTGACCCTGCCCGAGGGCGACCTGGACAAGACGATCCGCCCCGACCTCCCGCTGGAGGCCAGCGGCGGCCAGGAGCTCTCGACGCTGCCGATGCTGGCGCTGGGCGAAGAGCGCGAGGACGGCCAGGGCGAGCAGGACCTCCAGGTCATCGGCGAGCTGGGCCAGGGGGGGATGGGGGTGGTCAAGCTGGCGCGGCAGCGCTCGCTGAGGCGAGAGGTGGCCGTCAAGCTGCTCAAGAGCACGGCCAGCGCGCAGGCCGCCGCCGCGCTCTTGCGCGAGGCCTCGCTGGCAGGAGGGCTGGAGCACCCCAACATCGTCCCGATCCACGCCCTCGGCCTGACCCATCAGGGCGCGCCGGCGCTGGTGATGAAGCGCATCGAGGGGGTCGATTGGCGCGCGCTGATCTGCGAGCCGGAGCACCCGCGCCGGGCGCTGGTCCAGGGCGATCCGCTCGCGTGGCACCTCGACGTGCTGCTGAGGGTCGCGCAGGCCGTCGAGTTCGCGCACGCGCGGGGCATCATCCACCGGGACATCAAGCCCGAGAACGTCATGATCGGCGAGTTCGGCGAGGTCTACCTGCTGGACTGGGGCATCGCGCTGGAGCTGGGCTCGGCCCGCCCCGCCGGCAGGGGCGGCCTCGTCGGCACGCCGGCCTACCTCGCGCCCGAGATGGCCGAGGGCGACCTCTCCAAGCTCAGCGCGCGCACCGACGTCTACCTCCTGGGCGCCGTCCTGCACGAGATCCTCACCGGGGATCCGCCCCACACCGGCGGCAATGCCTACGCGGTGATCTTGAGCGCGTGGCAGTCGGCGCCCTTCGAGTTTGACGCGGACACCCCGGAGCCGCTGGCCCAGATCCGCAACAAGGCCATGAGCGCCAACCCTGAGGACCGACACCCCAGCGCCGCCGCCTTCGCCGAGGACATCCGGCGCTACCTCCACCACCGCGAGTCGCTGCGCCTGGCCGACGAGGCCGCCGAGCGCCTCGCCGACCTCGAAGCCGCGCTGGCGGTTTGCCCGCGCGACAAGCACCAGTCCCTCAAGGTTCACGGCCTCTTCGGCGCCTGCCGCTTCGGCTTCCAGTACGCCCTGGCGGCCTGCCCCGGCAACGACAAGGCCCGCGCCGACATGAACCGCGCCATCGCGATGATGGCCCGCGCCGAGATCGAGGACGGCCACGACCACTCCGCCGAGCTCCTCCTGCACGAGCTGCCCGACCCGCCCCCCGACCTCCTCGATCAACTCCAGGCCCTCAAGGCCCGTCTCGACGCCGAGCGCGCCGAGCTTGAGGCCCTGCGCGCCCATGCCCATTACCTCAACTGCCCCGCCGCCGCCCGACAGCGCCTCGCCATGGCCGTCACCGCCGCCCTCTTCCTCGTCGCCGCGCCCCTGCTCATGGGCGTCCTGCAGCGGCTCGGCGTCGAGGACCTGGGCTACGACGCGATCGTCGCCGCCGGCTTCGTCGGCCTCACCGCCCTGACCGTCGTCACCGCCCTGTGCCGCCGCTGCCTCAAGGACGCCTGGAACAACCGCGCCATCATCTTCTCGGGCCTGGCCCTCTTCACCTTCTGCCTCGTCCTGCGCGCCCTCGGCGCCGCCCTCCACATACCGCTGCACCACGAGCTCCTCGTGGAGATGCTCGTCATCGGCTACACCGTCGTCCAGGTGGGCCTCTACACCGACCGGCGGCTGCTCCTGGCCGCCCTGATCTACCTCAGCGGCCTCATCCCCGCCGCCCTCTTCCCAGACCTCGCCCTCTTCATCGTCACCGGCTGCAACGCCCTGGCCCTGGGCCTGATCTCGCTCGTCTGGCGCGCCACCCCCCAGCCCGCCCGCTGACCTCGCGCCGCGCTCAAGGGCAGCAGCGCGGCGGCGCCTCGGCCAGCGCCGCCTTGCCGGCCTCCCCGATGGGGTTGTCGCCCAGATCGACGCTCATCCAGCCGCCGCGGAACATCACCCGCGCCGCCAGCGCCCTGGCCCCCTCGGGGCCGATCTTGTTGCCGCTCAGGAGCACCCTGTCGACCCGCGCCAGCCAGGGCGAGCGGGCCAGCGCCAGCGCCCCCCGATCCGTGATCCCGACCCTGGACAGGCCCAGGTTGCGCACCTGCGCCAGCAGGGGGCTGGCCGCCAGCCGCTCGATCCCCTCGTCGCCCAGATCGTTGTCGTCGAGGTGGAGCCGCTCCGGCGCCGCGCCGCACGACAGCAGCGGCTCCAGCGACGCCGCCTTGAGCCCGCACCCCGACAGCCACAGCCGCTCGACGCGCCGCGCGTCACCCAGCCGCTCCACCCCCGCCCGGTCCAGGCGGCTGCCCGACAGGTTGAGCTCCTCCATGACGCTGACCAGCAGGCCGTCGAGCAGCGCGCCTGTCTCCTCGACCGACAAGCCCGCCCCGCCCAGCCGCAGCGACTTGAGCTGCGAGCCCAGCTCCGCGCCGAGCCGACCCCAGTCCACCCCGGCGAGATCCCCTTCGAGCGCCAGCGCGCTGAGGTTGGACAGCAGCGGCCCGTCGAGCCGCCCCAGACGACCATGGAGCGTCAGGCGCCGCAGCCGGGTCAGGTGGGGGGAGGCGAGCAGCGCGCAAGCGCCCTCCCCCGTCAGCCCATTCTCGGGGCCATCGCCGTAGGGCTTGTCGATCTCCAAGGTCTCAAGATCGCTCAGAGATCTCGATCCCGCCAGCGCCCCCATCGCCGAGTCATCGAGGCCGCAGCGCCCCAGCGACAGCGCCTTGATCCCGTCGCCCAGGCGGGCCAGCACCTCGGCGCCCTGGAGGCCGAGCGGGTTGCGGGCAAGGAGCAGCTCTGCGGGCCTGAGGGCGCCGGCCAGCAGGGCCTCAAGCGTCGCGCCGTCGATCCCGCACTCGTCCACCCGCAGAGAACTCAGTCGCCCGAGCCCCTGGCTCAAGGCCCGCGCCGTCGGCGCGTCGATCGAGGCCGAGCGGATCGCAAGGCGCTCCAGCGCGCCGAGGCCCTCGCAGCCGGCCATCGCCGCCGCGCCGCGCTGCCCGATCTGCGTCTTGCCCAGCTCGAGCGCCTTGAGCCGGCCAAGGGGCGCGCGGCATAAGGCCTCGACGGCCTCGTCGCCGGGCTCGAGGGCGGCAAAGGAGAGCCCTTCGAGGCGCGCCATCCACGGGCCGTCGCTCAACGCCCTGACCCCTTCGGCGGTGGCCGCTCCAATCGTCAGGTGCCTCAGCGCGGGCATCGGCGCGGCGGCCATCGCGGCCAGATCATCTGCGCTGAGCGTCTGGCCGCCAAGGTTGACGCGCGAGAGGTGCTCCCAGGTCTGCGGCGCCTGGCCGCGCGCGATCGCGCCGGGGATGTGATCGGGCGATCGCATCATGATGCCGCCGAAGCGGCCGATGAAGACCCGGTCGTAGCGCAGGCTCCGGACCACCCTGTGGCGCACGTCGCGCCTGCCGCGCATCAGCGCCTCATCCCAGAACATCCCGCACATCGTCGCCCGAAGCTCATCGGGCCAGTGGCGATCGAGCGCCCCCTCGATCTCGTCGAGGCGCGCGGGGGTCAGCGCGCGGGTCGGGATGGCGCTGAGGCCCTCGCAGATCAAGCGCCAGGACTCCGGGCTGGGCTCGCCGCGGCAAAGATCGAGGATGTTGAGGATCTCGGCGTCGTTCACGGCGGCGCGCCTCCCGCGCTCAGGGGTAGTGGGGATCGAACTCGGGCGGCGTCAGGCCGTAGCGCGCTACGATGGGATCGGTGTCGCGCTGGTAGATGTCCCACAGAAACCTCACCTCCCCGGCCTCATCGACGCGCACGGTGACGTAATCCGTGAAGACGCTCGGGCCGGCCTTGAGCTCGGTCTGGAACTGCTGGCCGCTGCCGGCGTTGATCCGCACGCGGCGCTCAGTCCAGGTGTTGTCCTCGCGGTGGAGCAGGTAGAAGGCCAGGTTGAGCGGCTCGTGGACCCTCATGCAGCCGTGGGAGAAGGCCCGGATCTCCTCGCGGAAGAGGTCCTTGCGGGCAGTGTCGTGCATGTAGATGTCCTCGTCGTTGGGGAAGACGAACTTGACCTGCCCCAGCGCGTTGTCAGGCCCCGGCTTCTGGCGGATCATCTCGCCGCCATTGCCCATCGGGAGCACCTCGTAGCCGTTCTCCTTCCAGTAGTCGGGCTTGCCTTCGGCCTTGCGCTTGAGCTCGGCGCGGATGCGCGGCGGCACGGTCCAGTAGGGGTTGAAGATGACCTTCTCGATCCGATCGGTCAGGATCGGCGTCGCGTCGGGGAAGCGCCACAGGCCCGTCTTCTTCTCCCGGTACTTCTTGCGGCTGCCGACCACGATCGGGAAGCGCATCTTGAGCTTGGGCTGCGCGCTGGCCGGTTGTTCGCCGGGGCCGACGTCCCAGACCTCGGCGAAGAACTCAGGCACGTTGACGTAGACGTAGTACCTCGCGTCGCCGATCCGATCCTCGCGGAGCCGCTGGAGGTTGAGCTTGATCTGCGCCGCGCGCCAGATCGCCGGCACCTTCATCGCCTCGACCATCTCGTAGTCGATCCAGGCGAAGTCCTGCATCAGGTTGTTGCGCCGGTATCGCTGGATCGACTCGCTCAGCGCGTCGTCCCACACCTCATCGATCGGCCCATCGTAGAGGCGCTCGCCGGCCAGCCGCGCCTTGATCAGCGAGACCAGCTCGTCCGGGTACTTCTTGAAGCCCGGCTTGTAGCGCATGATGTCGCCGCGCTTCGGCCTGGGGATCTGGGGCAGCTTCGCCGGCCACCCGCCGGCCGCCGCGATGGCCTCGTACCTGGCCAGCGCCTCCATCAGCCGCCGATATTGGGGGTTCGACGGCCGCAGGCCCTCCAGCAGCGCGGCGACGGCCTCCTCGGCGCCCGGCGCGCGGGCCGCCTTCCTGAGCTGCTCGAAGAAGCGCTCCTGGCGCCCCTGCACGACGGCCTCGAAGTCGGCGGCGCGCTCCTCCTCCGTGAGCTGGGCGCCGCTGAAGTGCTTGAGATCATGGGCGTATCGCAGCACCCCGTCGGCCAGGAGCAGCTCCAGGGCGGTGGCCTCTCCCGCCGAATCGGCCTGCGACCGGCGCAGCCCCTCGATCCAGCCCTCCGCGGCCGTACCTGGCGCCGCCGCGATCAAGGCCGCCGCCGCCGCCTTGTCCTGCTCGGCCTCGTCGGCCGAGGCGCCCAGGGCCTGCGCCAGCGCCGCGCGCTGGGCCTCGGTCAGCGCGGGCGTCGAGGGAGGCGCCGCCTTGCCCTCCAGGGCCTTGATCAGCGCCGCGATCTCGACCGCGTGGTAGTCTTCTGGCTTGAGGCCCTCGGCGCCGACGCCGCTGAGGGCCTCGGCGACCTTGCGCCCACCGGCCGTCAGCCGCCCGCCCTGGACAAAGGCCGATCGAGGGTCGGCCTTACCGTAGACGGCCTCCAGGCGCGCCGCGCCCCACAGCGCCTCCCGGCGCTCGGCCAATGCCCTCGCCATCGGCCCCTCGCCTTCAGCCGCGGGGGCCTGGAGCAGCTCCGGGGCGCGCTCCATGAAGGCGTCCACCTTGGCGTCGATGTCCTTGGCGCGCTCGATCGCCTCGACCCCGGTCTCCGCCTTGTCGGGCGCGCCGCCGGCCTCCGAGATCGAGGTCAGCGTCTCCCCGCAGCCAGCCAGCCACAGGCCCCCCACCAGCGCCAACACCGCGCCACCATTAGGGATGTCGATCATCCTTGTCCTCCTTCGCGCCTGCGCTCCGGGGCCTGGCCCCTCGGCGCAGACACCATAGGATCTTCCCTGGGAGACTTCAATCGACGCCTTCACTGAAGGCGGCTGCACCCGCGCCCGACGACGAAGACCTTGCCGGGCGGGCACTCGACCTCCTGGGAGACGGCCATGCAGCGCTCGCCGTCGCGCAGAGTGCCGCGGGGGCAGACCGAGAGCGCGGAGGGGCTTGTTGGCATCGGCGCGTCGAGCCACACCCACCGGCCCAGCTCGTCGGGGAGCCACGACCAGGGGCGCTGATGGCCCGCGTTGCTGCGGACGACCTCGGATCCTGCGCGCTCGACCACCGCGCTGAGGCTCAAGCCGGGCGTCCGGAGCGCGGCTGCGAGCGCCTGAGTGAGCTTGCCCTGATCCTCGTGGCCTGGGGCGGCGCCTCGACCCGGCGAGGTGGCCGCCACCACGCCGACGCCCTGGACATGGGCGAGCGGGCCGAGGGTGGGGTCGACGCCGTGGGCCGACAGCCCTCGGGGCGCGTCGAGGATGAGGGTGGCCGCCTTGGGGCGTCGGCGGGCCAGATCGCCCATGAGGCGGGCCAGCGACACCCCGCCGGCGCCGTCGACCAGCCTCGCGTCTGTCGGGAAGATCAGATCCTGGCCCTTGCTGCGACCCCCATGGCCGGCGAAGTAGACCACGACCACATTGCCCTCGACCTTGAGCGCCTTGAAGCGGCGAGACAGCTCCGCGCCGTCCGCGTCCAGGGCCAGCTCGACGCCAAAGCCCAGCCCTTCCAGCGCCGCCGCCATGGCGGCGGCGTCTCGCCGGGGGCCTGCGAGGCCGTGCGGGGCCTCGTAGGCCCCATTGCCGATCACGAGCGCGACGCGGCGGCTCGCCAGCCCCTCGGACGGGGGGCCCTCTTCTTCGTTGGGAGGGGGCGCCTGGCCTTGACCAGACTCACCAGACTCACCAGACTCATCGACCCCGTCGCTGTCGTCGTGGGCCGCCTCGAACTTGAAATCAGAATTCAGTGAATTTTTAAAATCACCACTACCTCCAAGGCCGCGCATCCTCTCCAGGTCGCCCTTGATGAGGCTGCCGGGCCGACAGCCGCCGCTGGGATCGAGGTGCGCGCCGTCCGGGCAAGCCATGGCCAGCATCGGGACGCAGCTCAGATCCCCGGCCAGCGAGGTGCCGTCGGGGCAGGAGGGCACGCCGAGCGAGGACTCGGCCATGAAGAGGTCCTCGCGCAGCTCCGAGGCCGCCCAGGGCGCCTGCTTGCCGCCGGATTCTTGCTGGACCTCGGCGCCGGCCATCGCGATGGCGTCCTGCACCGGCCAGCCTGGCCGCGCGAGGTTCTCCACCAGCGCCTCGGTAAAGCGGCTGCGCGCGCCCTCGGGCCGCGCCACGGCGCTGTTGGGCGTGTTCGAGAAGGCCACCAGCGTGTTGGGCGGCGGCTGAAGGGGCGCGAGCCCCTCATTGACCGCCAGCCCTTGTGGCCCCGACAGGAAGGGCACCTCGTAGCTGGCCTCGACCATGACGACGCTCATCGAGGTGCGGGCCGCCTCAAGCTCGGTCAGGACCGACTTCATCGGCACCCCCTCGATCCGGGCGTCCGACAGCTTCGTCATCTCCACGTCCACCGGCAGCAGGTAGTTGTCCCCGTCGATCTGCACCCCGAAGCCGCTGTAATAGAACCACCCCGCGCCGCCCTGCGCCAGCGCCTCGCCGAACTCAAGGATGGCCCGCCTCATCGCCTTGTGGGTCAGATCGTGATGCTCCAGCACCGTATAGCCCTCCGCGCGAAGCTGCGCCGCGATCGCCTCCGCGTCGGCCCGCGCCGTCGTCAAGGGCGTGCTGTAGGCGCCATTGCCGATGATCAGCGCCACCCGATGCCCCCGCGGGCGGATCGACGGCAGCTCGACGTGGCCGTCGCCCGGCCGCGCCACGGGCTCCGGCCGCGCCACCAGACCCGCGCCGCCCTTGCCGAGCACCTTGAAGATCATCTGGCCCTCGCCGCGCTGCCCCATGTGGGGGTGCTGCCTCCTTGAGAACTCCTGCGCGGCGACCTGCGCGACCCCCTCCTGGACATAGGCCCCGAGCTCCAGCCCCGTGACGAAGGTGTCCCCGTTGAAGTCCGCTCGACCCCGCAGACCCTCGATGAAGTGCCACGTAAAGAGCCCGTGCCCCTTGTAATTGTCGATCACCTGCTCGTCGCGGCCGCCGGCCACCAGCGTCAGCGACACCGGCAGCGCCGCCAGCCGGCTCAGGTGCTCCGGGGGCGCCTCCCCCCGCGTCTCGGCCTGCGGCAGCGCCAGCCCCGCATAGCACGCGTCGGCCACGAACATGACGTGCTGGCTCGGGTAGGTCCGCAGCCACCCCTGCACCTCGCCCATCGAGATGCCCGTGGCCGAGGGCCGCGCGAAGTCGCCCTCGACCGGCATCAGGTAGCCCATCGTGTGCTCGCCGGCGCCCACCGTCGTGCCGTGGCCCGCGAAGTACACGATCACCCGATCGTTCTGCCCCAGCCGCCCCCGCAGCTCGTCGCCGAGCAGCCCCGCGATGGCCCCGCGCGTCGCGTCGCCGTCCCGCAGGAGCGTCACCTCGATCCCGCGCTGCTCAAACTCCGACGCCACCGCCTCCGCGTCCCGGACCGCGCCCTTGAGCGGCTTGAGCACGCTGTAGGCGTCGACCCCGATCACCACCGCGTGCGACCGGGCGTAGAGCTCCCCTTCGATCACCGGGCCGCCCACCGCGTTGACCTGCCGCATCGGCGTCGCCGTCCGCGTCTCGACGGCAGGCTGGCAGCCTTGCGCCAGGCACGCCAGCGCCAGCGCCAACACCCCAATGCCCCCGCCCCATCGCACAGCCGTCACCCCCTCGATCCTCAAGACACCTCAAGTTGCACCCTTCAACCACCACATACCAGAAAACATGCCTCCACGCCCCTCGCTCGTCGAACGCCCCACGCACCGCCCCACGCTCGTCGCACCGCCCCACGCACGACGATCACCCCACGCTCGACGATCACCCCACGCTCGACGATCACCCCACGCTCCTCGCACCGCCCCCGTTGGGGACGGGCTCGTCGGGTGGGGCTAGAAATGCGGTGTGGGCTGCGCCCTGTCGGTCGCAGGCCCGCGCGCGACCCAGGTCGACACCTGGGGCAGTAAAAACCCCAATCTGCAGGCCCACTTCGACGCGGTGATCCGAGCCCGCGATCCGCTGTCGGCCGCCCGCCGGCCTGCGCCCATCGGGCGCAGCCCACCCCGCGCATCCAAGCCCCACCCGACGAGCCCGCCCAACGGGCGGTGCGAGGAGCGTGGGGCGTTGGGGGGCGGCTCGGTCGTGACTTCACCGAGCGAACCTGCCCTCGCCGAGCTTCGCCGGGCGAGGCCTCGCCCGGCGAAGCTCGACGCCCACGCAAGCTCCCGCGCCGGCTCCTGCGCTCGTGCTTGAAGGCTTGGATCAGGCGAGGCACAATCCTGACTTTGCAATGGGAGCCCGTCCGACGAAGGGCGCGATGGGGGGTCGACGCATGGGTCGAGATGTGATCTTCAACGCCGACGGCGCCGCCGGTCGGAGGGGTCAGGACGGGCGGCGAGGCAGCGACGGCGGTTGGAACGGAGGCAACGGCGACCGCGGCGACCACGCCGGGTTGGCCGAGCGAGGTCAGGACGGCGGCGACGATCAGGTCGTCCTGGTCTCGGGGGCCTCGGACGAGCGCCTGAGGTTGGATGAGATCGAGATCACCGGCTTCGCTCAGCCGCGCGGTGGTCGGGCCGCGATCCGGGAGGTCATGCGGGCCGACGCGCTCGGCGACATCATCGCCACGGCGCGCGGCGGCCTCTCCGGGCTGGTGAGCCCATACCGCTGGACCAGGAACACCCCCATGTACGTCAGCACCCGCCACATGCCGGTCGCCCGTGAGAGCGAGCAGCCGTAGATCCCGAGCATCCCG
>SXGT01638353.1_pt1 | contig 16329 bp, 20 predicted proteins | sample 3176221 | NCBI WGS metagenome assembly SXGT01 (sample SAMN11356862, study PRJNA531348) | freshwater metagenome | isolation source: freshwater sample F1-120 | place: China: Fuxian Lake, Yuxi | collected 2017-12-25 | reverse complement strand
TTCATCTCTCCCCCCTATTTGGTTCATCTCTCCCCCTTTGTTTGGTTCATCTCTCCCCCCTATTTGGTTCATCTCTCCCCCTTTGTTTGGTTCATCTCTCCCCCTACTAATATATATCAAGTAGCTTAATCAAATAGATCAACAATTAGCCGGATGAGAGCCTGTGGATAACTTTCCGGCCCTAGCCCAGAACCACACGCAAAACGGACAGTAGGAACCCAACCAAACAGAAAGCACAGAGCCAAAACCAACCACCTGTGCTAACCGGAAACGCCGCTTAGGGCAGTAGGGAAAAGAAAATTAAAGGGGAGAGGAAGGCCGTGGACGAGTTGGAGCGCTTCAAGACCGAAATCAACCTGGCCGACTTCGCCGCCGCCGAGGGCTATGACCTCGACCGGCGCGAGTCCAGCCGCTCAAGCTTGGTCATGCGCCACGCCAACGGCGACAAGATCATCATCGCCACCGACCAAGCGGACAATCACGGGATTTATTTCAGCGTCAGGGACGACGCCGACAATGGCAGCATCATCGACTTCGTGCAGCGCCGCCAGGGCTTGAACCTGGGGCAAATCCGCAAAATCCTTCGTCCTTGGCTTTCCGCGTCTTTTTCTTTCCCTACCGCCCCGCATTCCCGGCCCCGCCTGCCCAGGCCCGCGCCCATTCCCCGCGACCGTGCCGTCCTCCTGGCCCAATGGCACCGGATGACGCGCTACGCAGGCGGATACCTCGAAAGCCGGGGTATCGCCCCCGCCACGATTGCCGCCTGTGCCGACCGGATACGAACCGACGAGCGCGGCAATGTGGTTTTCCGGCACGACGACCTCAGCGGCCTAGCGGGTTGGGAACTCAAGAACCGAGGCTTCACCGGCTTTGCTGCCGGAGGCCACAAGGCGTTGTTTGCCGTCAGGGCCGGAATACCGCCCAAGGCATTGCCGCCGCGCCTCGTCATCGCCGAAAGCGCCATCGACGTTTTGAGCTACTACCAGACCGACCCGGCCCCGGCGCTCCTGCTGTCGCTGGCGGGCAGCCTGTCCCCGGAGCAAGGGGAACTGCTGGGCCACGTCCTCGCCAAATACCCCGCCGCCGCGATCATCGCGGCCACCGACGCCGACGAGGAGGGGGAGAAATTCGCGGCGCTGATCCAGGCGCACCGGCCCGATGCCCGCCGCGCCCGTTCGCCCAAGGGCAAGGATTGGAACGACGCCATCAGGCCGGATTTTCCGCTTCGAGGCGGGCCGACTTCCTGAAAACCGGCAAGAAAGAAGCTGTTTTCAGGAACGGGCTGTAGAAGCCACTAGGAAGCCCACAGTGGCGGTTAGACAGTTTCCGGCCACCACCCTAGCCGCCAGGACTGGAAAGCTAGCAGAGCGCGGGAAAATCAAGCAAAACGGCGATGTTTTGTACCACATGCCGGTCGAGTTCCTAGCCACTGGGGCGGGAGGGGAAGGGAATCCATCCCATGACCCGCGACGAACAACGCCAGCGCGACCGGGCGGAGGCATAGACCTTCCACATACAGACCGAAACAGGAATACCCGAACCCGCCCGCACGGCCAGAGCGCCGGTACAAAGCGAGCTTGCAGGCTTATAGAGTTATCGCTGAACAATGCGATAATCCAATATTATCGTTCTCTTTCACATTCATAAAATTGGCGTACTTTCTCCGCCGCCGCTTCTTGGCTCATCAGTTGCCTTCCTTGCTTATCGAACTGAAAGCTATGCAGCAACTTAGCCCATGCTGCCTGCCGCGCATTTTCTTGTGTTCTGCCCGCCGCTTGTTTCTGATTTTCCTCCTCTCTCAGATGGATATAGTTCATCGAAACATCACCGGAATTGCCGTTAAAATCTGACATGATTAAAATCCCGTCAATATGAACCAAGCGGAGATTTTCCCTTAAAAAAAGTTATATATGTTTGGGTTGATAGGCTTAAATTGATATTGGATAGAGAACTGGCTTTGATCGAAGTTTGGTGCCTGTGTCAGCCTATATAGGCCAGAATAATCTACGATATTCAACATCACGCTTGTAATGACATTGCGTGCGTTCAACAAAGATATATCGTCAGCCATAGCATCACCTTTGCGGAAGGGGCTGCTTTGATAGCAGCCGTTGAGAAAGATAATTCTGGAATGTGCCATTCCATACCGGGAAATACCTTAGCGCTCTCTGTCCCGTTCCTTTTCCTGTGCCTCGCGCAGTAAGGCGCGGTTGCGCTCGATCCGCTCGGCCATTTCCTCATCACGCGCCGGTTGCCTATCGGGAGCGTTCTTTAACGCTTCCTGATGCAGCACGGCATAGCGTTCCAAACTTGGGTCTCTATTTGGCCTCAGGGAGCGCGGGGGCGTATTGTTTTGGGAATGAGCCGTTCCGGCTTCCCGCTCTTGGTCGGCGCGTTCCTGTTCCTGCGCGGTTTGCTTGTCGCGTTCGGCTTGTTGGGCTTCAAGGAATAGCTTACGTTCTTGGTTCATCATCTGGTTGAAGCGAAACTCAACTTCCCGTTTGGCATCCTGCTTCAACTGTTCGTAAAGCTCTTTTGAAATGTAACCGGACGGATTCCTATTATCAGGGCGCAAATGCAGCCCCGTGCGTTCGTCAACTTTTCTGCGCAGACTTGTTTGCTCATCTATCGCCCGTTGTTTTTCGTCGTACTCCTTCCGCCGCTGTTCTTCAATCTCCCGCCATTTTTCAAGGTCGGCCAACAGGTATTTTTCCTTCTGTTCCTGCTGTTGCCGCAGTAATTCCGCTTGTCTTTCCTGTTCAGAGTTTGGTAGGAATTCAGTCATAAAATCGGCCTCTGGGTATTTTGGGGGGATATATGACGTTCAAATATCTACGCAGCACACCGGAACGCCGTGCCGCTATTTTTAAGATCAAATTGATGTTTGACGAGGCGCACCGGCTGAGAGAGGAAGGCAATCTAGCCGCTCTTGCTGAGCAAATTGCGGATATTCAAATCCACATGGCGGAAATCAACCGAGGGCGTGAAAAAGCCCTTTTCACCCACGATGAAGAATGCGAAAGCGCCGCTTTCGTCCGCGCCAATGGGGCGAAAGCAGGCTTTCAATTCCTAGATATACACCTTGAGTCGTCGGCGGAAAGCCTCAGACTCCTCGAAGAGATGCTCCGCATCAGTTTTGAAGTCGAAATGGCCGACAGTTCTGGGGTGGAATCTGGCGAAATAGAATTCTACTAGGGAATTGGCTCACCGTTCCAGTATTGCCCTTGCGTGTGGCCCAAGGCCCAAGCCTTCCGCCATTCCTCAGCCCTGTTGCGCTCGTGGGCGATAAGGTCATGGGGTAACCCAGGATAGTTGTGGCCGTCTTTATGCGGCAATGGGAAATAAGGCATATCCCACTGATGCAATATTTCAATATCCTGAAAATAGGCCAAGCGCGATGTAAGTATCGGGTATTTCATCCCACGGAAAAACACGATAGCCAGGTCTTTATTCAATCCCATTAATTCATCCGGTAACAGAAACGACCTTCCCTGCTGCGCATAGCTTCTGCCGCTTGTGCTTGAGGTGCTGCCCCCTGAATGCTTCAAACTGGCATCAACATTATGAGATGATGATACAGAGTTCGATACTGATTCAACCGCTATCGTGGTATTGCCGATCCGCTTGGAAAAATGTTCCGCCGTGAACAAATCGTTTGGCGTGAATATCTGGACAATATCCGCGTTGGCCTCGAATGTCTGCCAAGCATCGCCATAGGTTTGCTTCATCTGGTTGCAATCCTGGAAAATATTCCAGACCCGCACCCCATAGCCGCGCATGATGGACGGGGCTTGTTCGATAGCTTCCATGCGGCCCAACTGGTTGACCTCATCCAGCACAGCCAACACCTGCCGATCCCCTGCCGTGGCGATTTTCGCTTTCATGGCGCTAAAGAAGCTTTGGACAATCAGGCGCACCAAGGGCCGGTAGGTCTTGATAAGTTCCGGCGCAATCATCACGTAGACCGTGACCGGCTGTTGTTTCAGGTCGGCAAAATTTATGTCTGACCGCCGCACGAAGTGCTGCACTTGGGGATTGTCTAGCCAGCCGGTTTGCCGGTTGACCGTACTCAACACGCCGTCCGTTTCTTTGCTCAAAACGTTGATGAAGGAAGCAGCGACATTGCGTACACGGGGGATAGGACTTTCCGCCGCACCTTCCGCCCAGGCGCAAAAAACCGCCTTGTCTTGCGCGAGGATTTCACGAACGCGCACGAGATTGTTGTTGCCCGCCTTGCGTTCTACCGCATCGCTGCACACAAAGGCCATCACGCAGGCCACCAGGTCACGGGCGCGACCGTCGAAATGCCCGCCGTCCGAGCCGACATGCTGAACAATCAGCGCGTCGGCCAGTCCGTCTATCGCCGTGACAAAATTCGGCGCGTCAGGATCGAGCGACTCCAGCGGATTGAAGCAATGGGTAATAGGCCGGGCCGGGTCATAGCCCAACTCTTCGCCCCAAATGTTGAAAGGGTTGAGGGTGACGATCCTATGGCCCATCCTGTTGACGCGGACATGGCGCGTGACCCACCAATTTTCCCCTTTCAGATCGAGGACGAAGGCCGAGTCATCGCACAGCATCAATGACGGCATGATCGCCGCCGCGTTTTTACCGGAGCCAGCGGGGGCAATGGTCAGCAAGGAGTTTTCGCGCCGATAGGTCAGCGGCCAGTTTGTCAGGACAAACTCAGGGGCTTCGACAAGATCGGGCGGGGCAAGGTCGCCGTAAACGTCGATGAAGCGTTGCAGATACACGGCGGAGCGGTCGGGCATGTTGGAAGGGAACAGCCCGTGATTGTGGATTTCCCCGAAGTGCGCCCATCCGGCATCGCCAAACGGCCCCGCATTGCGTTGTTTGCGCTTGATTTCCGGCGGCGGCGGTGGAGGTGGCGGGTTGAAGAAATTTTTGAGCTTCCCCATGACGAAGAAGAAGCAACCGATAATGACGATCAATATGATGACGGTCAAATTGCCGAAAATCCAATGGAAAAACCCAATCTTTTGAAGCAGGCTGATAGCGCCAATGGCAAAGATTAGCTTCATAGAGAAGACGACAATATCGGCCCCTCTGTTTAGTGTCCTTCCAACGGCCAGCCAGGCCGGAAGACCTCGAACCCGGATTCTATCTTTGAGGGACTGGTTGTCCTTTTTTTGCGTGTTCATACATGCTGAGCCTCAGCTTTCGTTTGTGTTCTCAATGTCGGTTGGTGGGGTTGGAACAAACGGAGCCGAGGCGGGCGGGGGCTGATTTTCGGCGTGGGATTCCTTGGCGACGGTCAGCCAGTCCTGAAACAAGGCGCGGTCGGCTTCCTTGATGAGGACAGCATCAAGGGCTGTACGGAGTGCCGCCGCGAAAACAGGATCAAGGTCGGCATGGGCGAGGGCGGCGGCACCGGCCAGGATTTTGCGGCGGGTGTCCCGTTTTCGCTGATCCTGATTTTCCTTGGCCGCAAGCGCCTGTTCCTGAGCTTTCAGGGCGGCGATTTTCCGCCGTAATTCTTCCCGTTTTTGTTCAGCCGTTTTGCGTGTAGCCATAAATTCCTAGGGAAATCAGGATTTGGATGGATTGCCATCAAGGCGAATCATCGCCGTTGACGCGGAGAAAACTATCAGAACTGTCCGTGCGTGTTGAGGCTATCACGAAAAAATCACATTTGCCTACCCTAGAGACACACACAAAACCGCCGGATTTTCCTTCTGTGGACGGGAACCGCAAAGGCCATTCCATCAAGCCAACAATTTTTAGTGCATCAGCCAGCCATCGACGCAAGGAGCAGGGGCGGAACCAGAGCATTTATCTTCAAGAGTCAAATTTGCCACAGTATTTTCTTTTCCCTACCGTCCTTATTCCCCAATCGTCAAACATCAGGTTAGAATCATCAGCGAGAGTCGCCGCAATCCCGACGACCAAAGGGAGAGAAGGGCGCACTTAGGCAAACTGCGTTTGCGTGCGCTCTGCGAGGCGGAATCCTGGCCTACCGGCTAGCGCCCGCGCCGTTGGCGCAGATCGACGAGCAATGAGGACACCGCTGCTTGTGCCATCCGGCAAAAGCAGCGGCGAAGAAAGGCAGAAAGCACCCAAGGAATCCCCAAGCCCATGCCCGCCATCGGCTACCACTTTTCAGCCAAGGTCATCAGCCGCGCCAAGGGGCAAAGCGCGGTTGCGTCCGTTTCTTACCGGACGGCGGAAAAGCTCAAAGACGAGCGGCTAGACAAAGTTTTCGACTACACCCGTAAGCAGGGCGTGGAATTCGTCTATCACGCCGCGCCAAAGGATGCGCCGGAGTGGGTCCACGACATCGGGCAGGCGTGGAACCAGGTGGAGCGGATCGAGAACCGGAAGAATTCTACCTTGGCGCGGGAATTTGAAGCTGCCTTCCCGCATGAACTGACCGATCAACAACGGGCCTGGATGCTCAAGGACTTCGTGCGCGAAGAACTCACTCGAAAAGGCTTCCTGGCAACCTCCGCCATTCACACGCCGAGTCACGACGGCGACGAGCGGAATTATCACGTTCACATCATGTTGGCCGAGCGGCAGCTTGACGCGGACGGTTTCGCCAAAGCCAAAGACCGGCGGTTTTCCGACTTCGCCACCCGTGACGAAACTCTCGACGGACTCAAGGAGAAATGGGCCGACCTGTGCGCCCGCCAGCTTGAACGGGCTGGCTTGCCGGTCGAAGCCGAACGCTGGCGGCATGGTCATAAGACCCTGGCCGAACAGCGCAGCCTTGCCCTGGCCCGTGGCGACGATGCTTACGCCGTTGAATGCGACCGCCAACCCACCCAGCATCTAGGGCCAGTCGCTACCGAGATCGAGCGCGACGGCAGGGAGAGCCACCGAGGCAACGAAAACCGCGCCATCGAGGCCGACAATGCCGAGCGGCAGCGAATCAAGCAAGAAGCCGCCCGCCTCGAACAGCAGCACGCCGCGCTTGAGCGCCAAGAACAACGGTTGGAGGCACACCCGACCGTGCGGGCGATCAACCAGGCATGGGAGCGCAGCGACAGCGCCGCGAGCTTTGCCGCCGCCTTGCGGGAAGAGGGCGTTGTTATCGCCCGCGTCAGCGAACAGGATGCCGCCCGACGACGCAAAGCGCGGGATGCGGCGCAGGAAGCCCAGGCGGAACGGTTGCCGCCCGAACTCACGGCAGGCGACCTTTACGCCATCGAGCAAGGCGGCATGGCTTGTCGCCTCGATGCCACGACCCTCAAGGCCGACGAGCAAGACATCGCCGCCCGCCTTGCAGCCTTCGCCCCTGACACAACGCCGAGCCTTGCCGAGGCGTGGCGGAAAGAGCGCCGCGAACAGGAATTCAACGCTAGGCATGAAAAGCCGCAGCAAGAATACCCGGTTGCGCACGAGCAAGAATCGAAACCGCTGGCGCTGCGTCGCTTGGAGTCCTATGGGGAGCGCAAGGCGATACGGCAAGCTAACCCGACTCGCGATTATTCCGCTTTGCGTGAAACCCATGTGCGTGTTGGGGAAGCGTTGAATCAGGATCACGCCATGCCGGAAAAACCGGCTGTTCGGAAAGTGCCGAACAAGACCACCGCCGACCAAACACCCATGCAGCATGACGCGGAAATGCTTGAGCGGATCGAGCGCAACCGTGCCTTGCTTCGCGAGGAACAGGAGCGTGATCGAAGGCGAGAGCGCGAACGCTAACCCGACCGCGCCACGGCCACCGTGCGGGAGGCAAGAAGAAAAAGGCCAGGGAGCGCGGTAGCAGCCCGCCACGGCGAGCCGCGCCCCCAACCTACCACCGGCAGCACCGTCGCGCCGATACCACGGCGCAGACCCAGACGCGCAGTTTCCACCGGCATCATGCGCGGCGCGACTGGACACGGCCCGTAGCCCGTCCCCATCACGGGACGGCCCCCAGGATCGACAGCCACCCTACCCCGCAGAAGCCCCGCCGTCCCCATCACAGCATTCCCAAGCCACCGCAGCGCCACAGCCACCAGCGAGCACCCAACAGAGCGTGGAAGCCATCGCCGGACGTGGCCGCATGGCTGGCCGCGCCAGTCCCCACCAAATTCCACGCCGTGGGCCAACGCTTGGTGAAGGGTATGGCCTCTTCGCCTGCCGATAACTGCGCCGCCGCGTGGGAAGCGGCGCATAAGGCCGCGAACCCAGTGCCGAGGAAAGCCAAGGCGATCATGCCCGACAGCGGGCCGATCTTCGACGGTGCCCCTGTGCGCGATGAAACCGGGTATCAAATCGGGATTTTCCGTTGCCGTTCCGGCAAATTCGTGGCGGTGTTGTTCGATCCTTGACCCGCGCCGGAGAATCCGCCACGGTTGCAGGACATACCCACACAAGAAGGGGGAATCTATGGCTATTATCGAATTGAAAACCGAGATTGCCGATACCTATCTTGCTATGGTGAATACCATGCGTGGCGCTATTCCCCTTGAGGAATATTTGCGGTTGGCCTTGACCCTTGGATTGGGCCATTTGCAAGAGGAAGTCCTCCACCAGCAGCGGCAGAAAATCTATGAACGGCTGGCTATCGTCAGCGAGGGCTACCAGGCCGCCCTCAACGTGCAGCGGCTTGAACCCGTGCCGCGTGTGGTCAATGGGCCGCGCCTGGCGCATCCCGACGCATGACTCAGAGCTGTTAGCGCGGCCACGGGAATCCGGTAGAAGCGCCAGTGATTGCGGTTTGTGTCGCAGGCTTGCCTCGATATGGAACATGTGCCCCGTCATGGCCGTTTCAGGCTGTTATAGAGCGTGGCGCGGCAGACATTGAGCAGCTTGGCGACTGTAGCCGGGCTTTCCCCTTTGGCGAGTAATTCGCGGGCGTGTTTGCGTTGATCCTCAGAGAGTGACGGCTTGCGCCCCAGCTTTTGGCCGCGTTTCTTCGCGGCCTTCAATCCGGCCTGTGTGCGTTCCACGATCAAGGCCCGCTCAAATTCCGCCAGAGCGCCGAGGATATGGCTCATCAAGCGCCCCGCCGCGCTTTCGGTGTCTATCGCTTCGGTTAGGGAGTGGAAGGCTACCCCCTTCTCCTGCAAGTCACCCAGTACCGCCACCAGATGCGACAGCGACCGGCCCAGCCGGTCGAGCTTCCACACCACCAGGGTATCCCCGGCCCGCAGGGAGTCGAGGCAGCGGGTCAGTTCTGGCCGCTTGCTGGCCGCGCCACTGGCCGTGTCAGTGAAGATATGTTCACAGCCCGCCTTTTGGAGGGCGGCAATCTGCAAGTCCGCCTTCTGATCGTCGGTCGATACCCGTGCATAGCCGTATTTCATGCGGCAAATATTAGACAAAATTATTAGACACACAAGCCCTTGATTTTAGAGGCTTTGCTTTTTGTCTAAAAAACCTTCGTTTGTTGGACAAAGTGTGTTCATTCTTGGATGATTGACAAGGTTTAATAGGAATTGTAGTCTTTAATAAGTTTTACAGTGGTTTGATAGGAGTTGAGTGATTTCATAGTCATGAGCCGAGCGACTACCAAATCCAACCATCTCTCTATCGCCGAGGCTGCTGAACTCCTGGGAGTGTCGGTTTCAACATTGCGCAACTGGGATAGACAAGGAAAGCTGATACCTCGTCGCCATCCCATAAATGGCTACCGCATGTATGACCGTGCCGAGATTGAGCGGCTGAAAGAACAGATCGAAGGAACCATATGAAGCGTGCTGTCCTCCCCGTTGACGATGAAATTCTCGCGTTATCCCCTGCACCTCCCGCTAAACGGCGCGGTCGCCCGCGCAAGGACGCAGTTCCACAGGTAGTTGAGACGGCTAAGGCTGATGATGGCGATGATGACGAGGCACTTCCGGCAACCATTGATCCTCGCAACCAACTCAACGAATTGACTGCGAAAGAGTGGATTCCTGAAACGGTTTCTGTTTGGAACCAGCGTGGTCTTGGCGCAGGTCACCCTGACGCGCAGATTGAGCGCCAACATCCTGCACCCTTTTCATTCACGGATGTTGGTCGTCTTATTCGTTTCTTCACAAAGAAGGGCAATACGGTACTTGATCCCTTTGTTGGGGTCGGTTCGACTTTGAAAGCCTGTGCCATTGATGGTCGTCATGGCATTGGCATCGAACTCAATCCACTGTTTGCGGAACTTTCCCGCGAGAGGCTTGCGAAAGAGGTTCGTGACATATTTTCAAGCGTAGAAGGACAGTGCATCCTCGAAGGCGATGCTCGCGATCTTCTGCCAACGCTCGCGAACGAGAGCGTCGATTTTGTTGTCACTAGCCCACCTTATTGGTCAATCCTCAAGAAAGAGGATCACAAAGTTCGTCAGGAACGCATAGATAAGGGACTTGCTAAAGACTACGGAACAGATAAACGCGATCTTGCCAATATCGAACGCTATGACGATTTTCTGCGCGAATTGTCGGCAATTTTCGGAGAGTGTGCCCGCGCTCTTAAACGCGGACGTTACATGGCAATCATCGTGAGCGATTTCCGCGATAAATCAAAATATATTATGTTTCATGCTGACCTGGCTCGTTCTCTTGAAGCCTATGGGTTGGAGATGCGTGGCCTTAAGGTTTTATATCAACGACATAAGAAGATTTTTCCTTACGGGTATCCATATTCGTATGTACCGAACATTCATAACCAATATATACTGATTTTGCAGAAGCCGAAATAATGTCAGAACATCGAATTATACTTGGTGATTGCATTAAAGGTATGTCTGCGCTCAATGCTGGCTCGTTCAACTTGATTGTTGCAGACCCACCCTACAATCTAAATAAGGATTTTGGCCCTTGGAAAGAATCTGAGCGCAAGGCAGAGTGGCGGGATTGGACGCGCATGTGGTTGGAGGAAGCAGGACGATTGCTTTCCGATGAAGGAAATATTTTCGTCTACGGTATTCATCATCATATGTGTTGGGTTCAGTGCATGATGCTCGACATGGGATTGATTTATCGCCGCCAGATAATATGGCATTATGAAAACGGCTTTGCCGGTTATGGGAAGCGTTCCTTAAATGCCACTTATGAGCCATTATTGTGGTTCTCAAAAACAGACCGCTATATTTACACTCCAATTCGCGAGCCTTATAAAAGCCAAGAGCGCTTGAAACACAAAATTATCAAGAACGGCAAAGTTTGGGAACCGAACCCAGAGGGCCGAATGGCCGGGGATATTTGGAGTTTTCCAACTCTTGCAGGTCGCCGCTTCCGCGATGAAAAGGTCGATCACCCGACCCAAAAACCACTTTCGATCTCGCGTCGGATCGTCAAACACTTTTCAAATCCAGGCGATACCGTGCTTGTGCCCTTTGCTGGTAGCGGCAGCGAATGCGTTGCTGCTGTGATGGAAGGACGTGGATATCTTGGCTTTGAGCTAAACCCCAAATACGTTGAATTAGCTCGCGCGCGCGTGACCAATGCTAGGGACATTGCATCCCCTCAACAGGAGGAATTACTGGTTACTTCGCTGGCCTAAATGCCCCAAAATATGGTTCAGCTAATTTTGCACCTTCAATACCAAGATAATCGGCAAGGTCGATTGCGCCGTCTCCAATAGTAAAAGCGTCGCCAGCAAAGCCTTCAATTCGGGCGCAATTCCAAAGCAGTGCCACGAGCGCCCCGACCGTAATCGTCCTACAGCGCAGCCCAAGTACCTTCTCAATGTCGCGGATCACTTGGTAGTATTCTGAGCGCACGTTAGGAAATGACAAAATGATACTCACCGGGTCGATTTCATCGACCGCATAACCATAGCGCGAATGCAGCACGGCTACGTCTTCGAGAAGTGCACGGGGGGAATCGAGCACACCATTACCTGTTTCAATCTCCGCTACAAACGGCCTTTTGCTTCGAGAAAATCCCACAGCGTCCACGCGCACATTGGTATCACCGCGTCGTCTTGTGCGTGCGTTCAATCCAACTTCGTTGAGCAGATTCCTTACGAGTAGCGTTGTCTTGGAGTCTTGAAGTGAGGTTATTGCTGCCGGTAGATTTGCGGCAGCAGGCGCATTTAGTGATGCGATTTGTCCACTGAGTTCTGGTTGCGAATGGTCGCCCTTGTTTGCTCCTGTAACAATGAGTCCGTCAGGATCACCAATCTCAACACATGCCGTCATACCATTGGATAGGCTAATTGCTCCATAGGGACATCTACTGACGCAAAGCCCGCAGCCGATGCAGTCGGTTGCCACGATAGAAGCGGTAGAATGCTGTGCATTCCAACGGATCGCCCACGTTGGACAAACATTGGGGCTTGGATCGCCTGGAAATGCTTCTAGTGTGCCGAACAACGCCAACTCGCTTGCATCTTTCTCCATACATGGAGCGTTGCCGCATCCAAGGCAACTCCCTGTTCCGCTACGACCATCGGCCAAAACTACCGAGGTTGGCTTGTCGTGCCAGAAGTGCACCTCTATCACCTCCGCGCCATAGCCTCTCGCAAAAGTTCCCGCCGTTCGTCGGCCTTTGTGAACGACGAAATCAGACATCTAGGAACCCCCTGAGTTGGCTTAATTGCTTGCCATCTATCGTTACACCTTCCCTTATTGCGCGAAGTGCCAGGTGCGCTAGGGTTCTTAGGTCAATTACACCGAGACTCAGGCTAAAAGCTTTGAATACATCGTCTATTAGATTAGACATATCGCCTCGCTCGTTGGGAAGTCGGTTCCCAACCACCAGACTCGCCAATTCTGGGCGAGTCGCCAACCCGCCACGCGCAAGCAAAATAACCTTGTTTTCGAGTGCCTGCCTGACTGCTTTCGTCGAAAGCATGATCTCTTCCGTTGGTGACTTAATTTCAATAGGCAGCGCATACTCGCCAAACCATACACATGCGTCCCACCTTTGGTAATTCACGCCTGCGCGTGAATACTCGCTTTTGAATCCGAGAATCTGAAATAAGTGCGTAACCAGCGGGTAAAATGTGGCTTGCGTATCGGCAGCATGGTTTTCCGCGAAAGCTGCCGCCGCCGCGCCGACAGAGCCAAACGTTTTAAGCAGCCCTTTCAACTCGTTCCGCAAGGCTTCCGGGCCTCCTACCCCGGCTGCTGCTGTTGCCACCAAGTTCGGGTGCGCGAATAGATGGGAGCGGTCGCCGCGTCCATCAGGTGCCGCAGCTAGTCCAGAACGTTCTGCACCATGTTCCTGTGTCGTTGCTTCTCGCGATGGGAATATGGTCGCAATATTGTTAAGAGATAACGACTGGAATGGTGAAAAGAGCAGGTTATGCCCGTCTGTTCCTAAACGTTGAAATACTGGTGCCGCCACGGTTTCCGCGTCAGCGATCCGTTGGGCGAGTGGTGCAATATCGAAGCCTGACCGCTCCAACATTCTGAAATGAGAGACGACTGCGACCGCAGCGCGTTCTTCGGGTGTTAGCTTTTCCACGTCATCGACACGCAGATCAACTGCAACCGCAACCCGTTTCGCCAGCACAATACCCTTATTCGTCAGGTGCCAAGTCTGGTAAATACGCCCACTTTTGAAAGAGGTTCTACCGCGTTCTACCCATCCTAAATCTCTCAACAGGGCAATAGGCCAACGCGTATAATTTTGGAGAGTGTTAACCTGGGTGTTTCTGGCCTTCGCAACGGTGTTGACCGCTGTCTCCGTCTCTTCTGGACTGGCACGAGCGGCTTTTATCTGTGCGACGACTCTGTGCAGGTTTTTATATCCACGATCACTTGGCGCGTTGAGCGGCCCGAAAATCATTTCATCACGCGAGAGATGTCCATCGCAGGCTTGCATCACGCGCAGAATGAATGCGAAGGGCCGAAGATCGAAATCACCTCTTATTGTGAGGATGGGTGTCGGATAAACGATGCCTAAAGTACATTCTTCAAGTAATGGCCAGAAGTCGCGCCCCGCAGCGACCACCTGCTCGCCGAGCAAAGTGAACCTGTAGTTCAAGGCGCTTATCGGTGTCGGGTGCAACCATCCTAATGTGCGGAATAGTTCCGCATACATCTTGATCTGGTTGTAAAGCGGGTCGCGGGTACGATCTGTGCGGGTAGAACGCGCTACCGCTTCTTCGCCCATGTAGCCAGACGAAGTTGCCAAGTTAGCGCTGACGACTGCTTCGACAATGTTGTCCAGATTAACCGTCCGACCGTTCAGACGCTTGAATGCAGCACTGTAGACACTGACGAAATTTTCAATGGTCGAGCCGGGGTTGGGGAAGCGCAGCACGTTATTTCCTTGTCTCTTCAGCCGAATAAGAGGAAAAAAATTCGGCTAAGGAGAGTCCAAGGCCGTCCACGATCTTCTCAATAACGCTTAAAGTGGGGTTGCGCTCACCTCTTTCGATACCGCCAATGTAACTGCGATCTAGCCCGGCACGATCTGCCAAGTCTTCTTGAGTAAGCCCGGCGACCGTTCGCGCTTCACGAACAGCGTTGCCAAATCTGTTGGTATTTTTATCTTTACTCACCATCCTTTAATGTTTGCCCAAAAGAAGATTATGAGTACACGGACTATCAGTACCTTTTTGGCTGAAGCTCCTCGTTTATCTTGGGGAAGCGGCTGGATACGGCAGTCTTTTCCTACCGCACTGCTTGATTTTGCTCTGGCGCTTGGCTTTTGCCCCTTCGCGTGACCCCAAAGGGCGGGGCGTGGCGGAATCTAGCCGAAGCTGGACGGCCATCAACCCCCTGCCCGCTCCATTCGCTGCGCTCCCGTGTTGGGGGTATGACAGCCGCCCTTGTCGCTTCGGCCCTGCTTCCTTCGCCCCCGCTGTGGGGGTCACACAAACGAAGGAGCAAGACCATGACCAGCACCAAGACCCTCAACCAAGCCGACTTGCGGCAGTTCACCGGCTCCGAGCATTGGTATCGCCATCCTCTCGCCCGTAAAGTGGTTTACACCGACGGGGCGCAATATGTGGCCGAACATGGTGGGGCTTACTGGTTGCTTGATGCCATTGCTTTTTCCCAGGCTATCCCTGCCGTAGCCACCGAGGCTTTTTAGTTCTGGACGTTGACGGTTCGCGGCGACCATACCGCTACCCTGGCTTGTGAGGACGGTAACGGCAAGCGGGTACATGCCCAGGAAATCCCCTTTACCGACTTTCCGCTTACGGAAATCAAGTTCTACTTCACCAACAACACCATCCTGTTGCCGAGCGAGTATTAGGCCATCGGCCAGCCCGCCGGAGGCGTAGCCCTTCGGCGGGTTCTGCTTTCACCTGGCGGGGCTTTCTATTCCTTAATTTCTATATTCCTATAGCAATTTATTCATTGTTTGCTGGCCTGTTCCTGTGGCCCTACCGGATCAAGGCGCTTTCTTTTCCCTACGGCCCTGTTTGTTTCGCTGGATAAGCTGGCTTGCCGTGCCGGTTGTCTCGGTTGTTGCTTCCCTACCGTTCCGGTCTAACCTCACCTCTTAGTTAGCGCCTGGCATGTTCCGCTCTGCTGTTCACCGCCTGCTTTGGGCTAGCCGCTTGACGGTTCTGGTCAGGCTCCTTTTCCTATTTTCACCGCGCCCACTGGCCTTTCAAAACGGCAGACCCTAAGCCCGCCGCCGTCCACTGCAACGGCGGGGCGTGGCTTTTTTCCCCTGCCCTAGGGGCATTCCTCGCGGTCGCTGCGCTGCAAAAAAGCCCCTCCCCTGCCGTCCTTCGCTGCGCTTCGGCCCCAAGAGGTGCGGTGGCCGTCTGATGGCGGGCTTGATGGTGCTGCCGGAAAGGCCGCGATGGGCGCGGCCTTCTACAGCGAAAAGGAGCAACACCATGACCAAGAACACATCAACCGCTTCCAGCCCGACCCACATTGTTTGGTTTGTGCCGGAGCGTGAACACGCCCCATGGATGCGCGTCGGTGCCTTGTGGCCGACCAAGAACGGCAAAGGTTTCACCATGACCCTCGACCTGATGCCGGTCGCTTCCGGCAATCTGGTCATCTTGCCCAACGAATCCAAAGCCGAGGGGGGAGGCGCGTAAGCGCCTTTTCCCTCTTGACCAGTTTTCTATAACCCCGCTTAGATACTCAAAAAAGAAAGGACAGCGCCATGAACATGGATGTTTATACGCGCATTACCGATAAGATCATTACCGAGCTTGAAAAAGGCGAACGCCCTTGGATGAAACCTTGGAATGCCGAACACGCCGCAGGCAATATCACCCGTCCTCTACGCCATAATGGCCTGCCCTATTCCGGTATTAACGTCCTGATGCTCTGGGGCGAGGCCATTGAGAAAGGGTATAACGCCCCAATTTGGATGACCTTCAAGCAAGCCCATGAATTGGGCGGGCATGTCAGAAAAGGCGAAAAGGGTTCACAGGTTGTCTATGCCAATACCATCGTCAAAACCGAGACGAACGAGGAAACCGGCGAAGACGAGGAACACAAGATTCCCTTTATGAAGGGATATACGGTATTCAACG
>SXGT01503136.1_pt1 | contig 16329 bp, 17 predicted proteins | sample 3176221 | NCBI WGS metagenome assembly SXGT01 (sample SAMN11356862, study PRJNA531348) | freshwater metagenome | isolation source: freshwater sample F1-120 | place: China: Fuxian Lake, Yuxi | collected 2017-12-25 | reverse complement strand
GAGCCAGCGCCCCAGTGCCGCCGGAACCCGCGCCGCTCGCGGCCGCAGCCGGCGCACGCGCGAGATCGGGCCCGCGCGGCGTTCCGCGCGCATCACGATCGCCGTCGACACCGCGACGAACAGTGCCGGCAGGAACGCGATCATCTCGACCCCACCCCGCCCGAGGTCGGCCACGCGGCGCCCGGGCGTCGGAGCCGGCGACTCGGTTCGATCGAAACGAGTGCGCCGCCACGCCGTTCGATCACGAGGCGGGTCCCGAGCGGCAGGTCGTCGCCGGCGGTCACCACCTCGGCGAGGCACTCGACCCGGCGCCGGCCATCGGCATCGCGAGACACGCAGAGCACACCGTCGATCGCCGCCCCGATCTGGCGACGCACCGCTTCGACCGGCAACGACAATCCCGCGTACAGCGCGAGTGTCTCGACCCGCACGAGTGCTTCATCCGGACCGTTGGCGTGCACCGTGCAGAGTGACCCGTCGTGCCCGGTGTTGAGCGCCTGCAACATGTCGAGCGCCTCGCCACCCCGAACCTCGCCGACCACGATCCGGTCGGGGCGCATCCGGAGTGCGGCGCGGACGAGGTCGCGGAGGCTCACCGCGCCGACGCCCTCGCTGTTGGCCGGACGCGCCTCGAGGCGCACGACGTGAGGTTGGGCGAGCGCGAGTTCGGCAGTCTCCTCGATCGTCACGATGCGTTCGCGCTCGTCGATCGCCGCGCTGACCGCGTTCAACAGGGTCGTCTTGCCCGCGCTCGTCGCGCCCGCGATCAACAGGTTCCACCCGCCCCGCACCGCCGCGGCGACGAGCGCGGCCGATTCGCCGCGCAGCCCGAAGTCGGCAGCGGCGATCCGACGCGGGCTGAATCGTCGGATCGTGACGCACGGCCCGTCGGGCGCGAGCGGTGGCAACACCGCATGGAGGCGCGAGCCATCGGGGAGACGGGCGTCGACGATCGGCGACGCCCGGTCGAGGCGCAAACCGAGCGGAGCGATGACGCGCTCCGCGATCTGCACGATCTGGCCCGCATCGAGATCGAGATCGATCGGCTCGACGCGCCCGCACCGCTCCACAAACGCGCGCCCAGGACCGTTGAGCATGATCTCGCCGATGTCGGGATCGGCGAGCAATGGCTCGATCGGACCGAAGCCGTCGACGTCGCGCACGAGTTCTTCGACCAGCGCGTCGCTCTGGGTCGCCGGCAGCAACGGCGCGACCTCCGCCACCAGCTCGGCGAGGCGGTGTCGCAACCCGCCACGATCCCCGGTCGCGACGAGATCGGGCGCCGCGAGGAGGCGCGCATGCACCGTCGCCTTGAGGTGAGTCGTGCTCACCGCGCCGCACCCGCGTCGACGCCGGCGAACAGGCGGTCGACGAGTCGGTGCATCGGGCGGGCGAGCGGATCGGGGACGCGGGCGGCGAGGAGACCGGCGTCGACGGTCCGCGCGACGATCGGTCGGGCGGTCAGCTTCGCCAGCACGGGGACCTCGAGGATCGATGCGATCTCGCGCGCGCCGAGCGCCCGACCGACCTCGTCGATCACGACCACACCCGTCGACGCGGCCGTGAGTGGGTGGACCATCGCGCGCCGGAGCGCGAGGTAGCAGGGCCGGACGCAGCACACGAGAGCGTCGAGGCCGTCGGCGACTTCGCGGGCAACGGGATCCGACGCGGTGCCGAGGTCGACGACCACCGGGTGTCCCCGCCGACGCAGGGCGGCGACGAGCGCCGGCACGGCGCTGGTGACGTCGGCCGCGGCCGCCGCGAGCGACGAACCGCCGCACGGCAACAGGGCGAGCGTGGGCGTCGCGGTGATCTCGATCCGGTCGAGCGACGCGATCCCCGCGTCGTCGCCGAGGGCGAGCCAGTCGCGGACACCGGCCGCGGCGGGATCGGCACCGAGGCCCAACACCGCGCCGGCGTCGCCCGCGAGGTCGACGAAGGATGCCGGACCGCGACGCGCCGCGAGGATCGCAGCGGTCGCGGCGAGCACCGACACGCCGGACCCACCCTTGGGTGTCCAGAACCCGACCAGCACGCCCGACTCCCGGTCCGGGCCCCGCGTTCGAGGCCGCCGAAGCTGCAGTGGTGATGCGCACCACGTACGGTGCGCGTCGAACCCTTGCGGGAGTGGCCGAGCAGGTCGGCGAGATACGAACGGCGGGTCGGAACCTAGGAGGTGCCGGCCGCCTCGTCAAGGGCGCGCGTCAGGCGCCCGCGCCTGCGTCGCGAACCTTCTTGGCCACGAGCGCGCCGAGCGCGACGAGCACCAACAGCAACAAGAGCTTCTTCACGGCCCCTCCAATCCCTGTCCGGGTCGCCCCGGAACATCGACCCCGAGCCATGAGCCCGGGGAGCTGGCACAGTGAGCTGGCACAGGAGCTGACACGGGCGCTGCCCGCGGACTCCGTCCGCTTCGGACTGTACCGTTTCGAGCCGCAACCGCGACGACCACCCAGACCCGACCATGCAGACCCGGCCACCCAGACCAGGCCAGCACGAGGAGCCACGATGACCGCCCCGCTCGCAGTGCAGCTCTACTCGCTGCGCGATGCCACCGCCACCGACCTTCCCGGCGTGCTCGGCGCGCTCGCGGCCCAGGGGTATGTCGGCGTGGAGTCGGCAGGCCTCGCCGAGCGCACCCCCGCCGAATTCGCCGCGCTGCTCGCCGAGCACGGCCTCACGCTCGCCTCGGCCCACGTCGGCCACGACGACGACCCCGGCGTCTACACCGCCGCGCTCGAAGCCCACGCCGCCGCGGGTGCGACGACCGCGGTGATCCCGGCGCTGTGGCCGAAACATTTCGCCGACCTCGATGCCGTGTCCCGTGCGGCCGACCTCATCAACGCCGCGCGCGATCGCGCCGAAGGGCTCGGACTCCGCCTCGGCTACCACAATCACTTCTGGGAGCTGGCGCTCCTCGCCGACCGACCCGCGCTGCTGCACCTGTTCGACCGCGTGCACCCCGATGTCGTCGCCGAGATCGACATCTACTGGGCGGTCGTCGGCGGAGTCGACGCGGCGGCGTTGGTGACCGAACTCGGCGACCGAGTGCGACTGCTCCATGTGAAGGACGGTCCGGCCGACGGCCACGAGAGCGACATGGTGGCGGTCGGCGACGGCGTGATCCCGGTCGCGGAGATCCTCGCGGCCGGCACCGCGGCCGAATGGCACATCGTCGAGCTCGACCGGTGCGCGACCGACATGCTCACCGCGGTCGGTCGCAGCCTCGATCACCTCGTCGGCGCAGGGCTCTCCCGCGGTCGCGACGGGAGCATCGCATGACGGCGATCGCCATCGTCGGCTGCGGGGTCATCGCCCCCGCGTACGCGCAGACCTTTGCCGAGCTCGGCTTCGTCGACCTCGTGGCGTGCGCCGACGCGATACCCGAACGCGCCGCGGCGTTGGCCGCCGCGCACGACATCCCTCGTGCGACGACGCTCGACGACGTGCTCGCCGACCCGACCATCGACTGCATCGTCAACCTCACCCCACCGCTCGCGCACACCGCGGTGAGCGATGCCGCGTTGCGTGCCGGGAAGTCGGTCTTCAGCGAGAAGCCGCTCGGCGTCGACCTCGACGAAGGCCGCGCGCTCGTTGCCCTCGCTGCGGACCTCGGTCTGCGCCTCGGCTGCGCGCCCGACACGTTCTTCGGTGCCGGCCTCCAGACGTGTCGTGCCGTGATCGCCGACGGGTTCATCGGCGAACCGATCGCCGCGAACGCGTTCTTCCTCGGATCGGGTCCCGAATCGTGGCACCCCCACCCCGACATCTTCTACCGGCGCGGCGCGGGCCCGATGTTCGACATGGGCCCGTACTACCTCACGACGCTCGTTCAACTGCTCGGCCCGGCGCGCGCTGTGAGCGCGGCGGCACGCATCACCCACGCCGAGCGCACGATCGGTTCCGAACCGCGGCGCGGCGAACGCATCCCGGTCGAGGTGCCCACGCACGTGAGCAGCGCGATCGAGTTCGCCTCGGGCGCGATCGCGACGGTCGTGACGAGCTTCGACGTCCAGGCCTCGCGCTACCGCAACATCGAGATCTACGGCACCGAGGCGACACTGTCGGTCCCGGACCCGAACTACTTCGAGGGACCCGTACGCGTTCGGGCGCTCGGCGACACCGAATGGCGCGAGATCCCACCCCGACCGAGCGCGTTGCCCGCACGCCGCGGCATCGGTGCCGCCGACATGCTGTGGGCGATCGGCAGCGGTCGCGCGCATCGCGCGTCGGGTGATCTCGCGCTCCACGTGCTCGAGATGATGACGGCGTCGTTCGCGTCGGCCGAGCGCGGCGAACGGATCGCTCTCACCACCGACTGTATGCCCGCTGAGCTCATCCCGACCGGGCTTCCGTTGCACACCTTCGACGACTGAGAGCCGACGATGACCGACGAGGTTCTGCGCTACGGGCTCGTGGGCGGTGGCTTCATCAGCGCGTTCCATCTGCGCGCGCTCGAAGCAGTGCGCGGCGTCGAGGTCGTCGGGCTCACGTCGCGGACACCGCCGGAGGCGCTGGCGGCTTCGGCGCGTGCCACGGGGTTGGGCGAGGCCCGGGTGTTCTCGTCGATCACCGAGATGGCGCCGCACGTCGACGTGATCATGCTGAACGCGCCCAACTTCGCGCGGGTCGATGCGATGGAGGAGATCGCTGCCGCCGTGCGCGCTGGTGCCCAGCTGCGCGGGATCATCTGCGAGAAACCGCTCGCCCGCAACCTTCCCGAAGCGCGCCGCGTGCTCGACCTCGCCCGCGAGATCGGCGCGCCGACCGCCTACTTCGAGAACCAGATCCACATGAAGATGCTCCAGCAGGCACGCGCGCAGCTGCGCGGTGCCATCGACGCGATGGGACCGCTCACACTCGCCCGCTCGGGCGAGGAGCACGCGGGACCGCACAACGCCTGGTTCTGGGACCCGACCCAACAAGGCGGTGGCGTCCTCTCCGACATGGGCTGTCACTGCCTCGCAGTCGGCTGGTACCTCCTCACGCCACACGATCGAGGCCTGCGGTTCCTCGAACCGATTTCGGTGTCCGCCGATACGTCGCTGCTCAAGTGGGGTCAGCCCCGTTGGCGCCAGGAACTGATCGATCGCTTCGGGGTCGACTATGCACGCACCCCCGCCGAAGACTTCGCGACGGGTCTCGTCACGTACCGCAACCCCGAGTCGGGTCAGCGGGTGAAGGCACAGTTCACCGTGTCGTGGATGTACGACAAGCAGGGGTTGCGGTTGCTCGTCGACGGGATCGGCCCGGGATACGCGCTCGAGGCCAACAGCCTGCGTTCGCCCCTCGAGGTCTTCATCGGCGATGCCGCCGCGACGTCGGTGGCCGACGCCGAGTTCGCGCTCGAAAAGGCGACCGCGTCGCAGGGCCTGCTCGCGATCCAGCCGAACGAACCCGATCTCTACGGCTACCCCGACGAGAACGTCGACGCCGCGAACGCGTTTCGTGCCGGCCGCAGTGCGCTCCTCGACTTCGACTACGGGTACGAGATCGTCCGGCTCACGATGGCCGCGTACCTCTCGGCGGAGGAGGGCCGGGTCGTCGACCTCACCGACGCCGCGACGCTCGCGCGTCTCGACGACTACATCCCGCTCATCCAACAAGGTCGCGGCGGCGAGGTACTCCTCTAGGAGGGGCGGGTCCTCATCGTGACATGCTCGAGGTGCCCGACGTGCCCGACGTGCCCGACGTGCCCGACGTTCGCGGGGCGTCGACCGCGGCGCCGTAGAGCGCGAGCAGGTTGTGCACCAACCCGGGATGGTCGAAGTGCGGGTTCCACTCGGCGTCGGCGAGTGAGTCGCTGATGCAGAACGCGCTCGCGATCGCGACACGCCGATGGGCGGCGACGACGAACAGCGCCGCCGCCTCCATCTCGACGCACAGCACGCCGTCGGCGCGGTAGTGCTCGGCCTCGGCCGCGGTCTCTCGATACGGCGTGTCGATCGTCCACGTCGCGCCCCGCCGCGTGGGGAGTCCCGCGGCGTCGATGGTCGCGGCGAACGACTCCGTGAGTGCCGGATCGGGAGCGGCGAGCACGTCGTCGCGCGCGTAGTGGTGCGACACGCCCTCGTCGCGCACGGCACTCGTACAGACCACCACCGCGCCGGGCGCGAGATCGGGCTGCAGTCCTCCCGCCGTCCCCATCGAGATGAACTCCCGCACACCGAGCGCAATGAGATCTTCGAGGATCACCGCCGCGACCGGGGCACCGATGCCGAACCCGCCGATCACCCCGACACGACCATCGGTACGGTCGAGGGTCACGACGCGCGCGTAGTACGCGTCGCCGCCAATCGCCGACGTCGCCTCGAATTCGCGGACGCCTCGCCAGAGGCCGTTCTGGTACAGGATGATCATCCGTTCGGGGACACGCTCCGGGAGCAACCCGCGCTCGCGCCGCCAGTCGCGCATGGCGGTCGGGCTCAAGAAGTCGACATGGTCGTGCTTGTTCGCGAACCTCGGAATCGCCATCGCGGCCTCCCTAGTTGACGTGCCGTGCGGCGTGCTCGAGCGCGATCAACTCGTCGACGACCTCGCGACCGAGTTCGACCGGATCGCCGCCGCCGGCCGGAGCCACCGAGACGATGCAGGTCGCGTCGATCACGGCCTCGCAGCCGCGGATGCGAACGGCGATCCGGAACGCGCTCGCCCAGACTTCGTTGACCCCCGCGCTGACGATGACTGTCGCCGGGTGATCGGGCCAGTCGTGAAGCTGCGGAATCCCAAGTTCGCGCCGGAGAACACCGCCTGATCGGTCCAGCACCTGTGTCAGTGTCGGGCACCGCGTCAGGTAGGCGTCGCACGCGGCCTCGATCCAACGCTCGACCGCAGCCGCGCCTGGCCGGCCATCGTCGTCGAGATCGGTGGCCTCGACAGGCATCTCGTCGGCCACGACCCACCGCGTGTGGAATCCGCCCATGCCGGTCACGCTACGTGCGACAACCAATAGCGTCTCTCCGATTAGACCTTCCGATGTTCGGCCCCGCCCGAAGCGTCGTCGGCGTCGGCGCGACGACGCACCCGAACTCGTCGCGGGACCGCCTGAGGCTCGATTCGACCCACAGACCCAGAACGTCCGGGCGTGGTGGGCGGCACTGCCACCTGTATTCCGCTCCCGATACCAGCTGATCGCCATCCCGCTCTTGATTGCCGTGCTGCTCGTGAGCGTCGTCGGCAGCGTCACCTGGATGTGGATCAAGATGCTGAGCGAGTGATCGGCCCGCCCGTCTGGCGAGTTGCCCCGAGTGCGGTCATCCGATCCAGCCGAGCCAACGACCGGCCACGACTGCGCTGCCGATCACGACGAGATCGATGAGAGTCGAGCGCGAGAGGCGGCGCCGGTTGTCGAGGAACTACCCGGCGTGCGGATCCGTGCGGCGAACGCGGACGAACTCGCGCGTCAGGCCGCCGCAGTAGGCGACCACCACGAGAACAGCGACGAAGAACGCGAGCACGGGCACGATCAGGAGCCAGAGGCCGTCGTTGTCGCCGCGCGGCGCCGTCCAGGGGGCGAGCAACAGGGCCGGGAGGCCGACCAACAACCCACCGATCCGACTCGAACGGGGGCCGGCGGCGAAGCCGATCGCGAACGCCAGCGCGACCATCGACGGCCAGAACGACACGCTCCTGATGTTCCCGGTCGCTTCGTCGGAGTAGCGCGGGAGGCTCGCGAAGCATGCGATCCACGCGGCGGTACCGGCGGCGACCGCGGCCGCGAGGATTGCCGCGTTGCGCTTGGTCGGCCCCACGCGCATGCTGTCAGGGGATGAGCACGACGCGGCCGGTGGCCTGACGGCTCTCGATGTAGGCGTGCGCTGCCGCGGCCTCGGCGAGCGGGAAGGTGCGATCGACCACGACCGTGAGCCGGCCGGCGGCGACATCGTCAATGAGACCGGCAATCATGGCGAGCGCACGTTCGGTCGCGATCTCCGCGCCGAGGAACACACCGGTGATCGACTGGTTCATGCCGCCGAGCACGCTGAGATCGAACGGCTGCGGGTCGCGTCCGGCGCTGCCGACCGTGATCGCTCGGCCGCGGTAGCGCAGACACGCGACGCTCCCCTGCAACACCTTGCCGCCGACCGAGTCGACGACGAGGTCGACCCCGCGCCCGCCGGTGTGCGCCCGGACCGCGTCGACCCACCCGTCGTTGGAGTAGTCGATGCCATGATCCATTCCGAGGTCGTACAACCGTGCGAGGCGCGACTCGCTCGACGCCGTCGCGAGGACCGTCGCACCCGCCCGCTTGGCGAGCTGGATCGCCGCGATCCCGACTCCGCCCGCACCGGCCTGCACGAGCACGGTCTCCCCGGCGGTGAGATGCCCGAACTCGAAGAGGCAGTCGTGCGCGGTGCCGAACGCGATCGGCACGCAGGCCGCGTGCACGAGGTCGGCGCCGTCGGGGATCGGCCACGCGACCACCGCGGGCGTCGCCACGAGTTCGGCGTGCGACCCTGACACCATCGTGGTGACGACCCGTTGGCCGACCTTGCGGTCGGTGACGCCCTCGCCCACCTCCACGATCGTGCCCGCGGCCTGGTAACCGACGATGTGGGGCACCGAGGTCAACAACCCGCCGGCACGGTTCAGGGTGTCGCCACCCTCGATGCTCACCGCCTCGACGCGGACCACCACACCGCCGGGATACACGGTCGGGTCGGGGACGTCTTCGTAGCGGAACACGTCGGGTCCGCCGGTCTCGTAGTACACCGCTGCCTTCATGCGGCCGAGCCTACGGCTTCGCCGCGCAGGCCCCTCCGCCGCCCCGCCGGGCCGAACGTTGAGTGGTTTTCCCGAATATTCGGGTGATCCACTCAACGTTCGGGGCGGGACGGGCGGGGCGGGGGCGCCGTGCGCGAGCGGAGGCGGCAGGAATCGAACCCACCCGACAGGGATCGCCCGTCGCACTCGTTTTGAAGACGAGGGGGGCCACCAGACCCCGTGCACCTCCGTCGGGCAGTCTCGCCGCCGCGGCGCGCCACCACCAGTCGGGCCGCGCGGCCGCAGCCCGGCTCAGACGATGACGAGCGCGTCGAGTGTCTCGGGCGGCGGTTCGTCGGTGGCGACCGCGTCGGCAAGCGCGAGCAGGAACACCGCGCCCGCGATCCCGAACATCGCACCACCGACGTTGTAGAGCGCGTAACCGAGCGAACCCACGACGAGCGAGATCCCCGGACCCACGTAGAGGGTCGCGCGTTGCAGCCGTTGTTGGACGATCGCGACCGCGACCTGCAACGCGATCAGCGCGACGATCACGGCGGTCGTCGTGCGGCCCGACTCGAGGCCGGCGCTCAGCAGCGTCGCGGGGATCGCGCCGACGATCACGCCGAGGTACGGCACCACCGAGAACAAGGCGATGAACAACCCCAGGGCGACCGGGGCGGGGAGCGAAGCCTGCCGCGCGACGAGGTAGGCGACCACACCCGACGCCGCGGCGAGTGCCACCGCTCCCGACAGGTACCGCCGCGCGGTGTGCAGCGTCGTGTCGATCACCTCGCGGGTGCGGGCGCGTCGGCCCTCGTCCGCGATCTGACGCAACCCGCCGTCGACCAGACGCGGGAACCATGCGAGCAGGAAGAGCACGAGCACCGTGCCGGCGAGATAGGCGCCGAAGCTCGCCGCGGTCGCACGCGCCCGACCCGACAGGCGCGCACCGAGGTCGTCGACCGCCTGTTCGGCGCGGTCGACGAGCTCGAGATCGCGCGCGAGCTCGCCGAATCGATCGGAGTCCTCGAGCTCTTGCGCCGCGGCCGGGAGCTCGACCTCGAGTCGGTCGAGCTGGCTCGCGAGGTCGCGGAACACCGCCGAGGCGACGAACCCGACGATTCCCCCGAGGACGAGGAACACGACCGTGACGGCGATGCCCCGGCGCATCCGACGCTGCAACCACTCGACCGGTCCCGTCACCAACACAGCGACGACGAAGGCGGCGAAGAACCACCCGAGCGTTCGCCGCGCGTCGTGCAGGACCGCGAACGTCGCGAAGCCCACGAGGATCGCGACGAACAGCAACGTGACCGACAGCGGGGTCACGTGCACCCGGATCGCCGAACGCGGCGGGCGAGCTGCGACGGAGGTACGCGAAGACTCAGGCACTGCGCCGTACAGTACCGACGTGCCCGAACCGCCCCGCGCCATCCCGGCCGGTGCTGTCGTGACCCCCGCACCGAGCGCCGAGATCGCGAGTGCCGCGCGCCGCCGACGCTGGAACGTCGAGATCGACCTCGCCTCGATCGCCGCGGTGATCGTCGCGATCGTGGCGCTCCGTCTCGTGTTGCAGGTCGGCGACGCGGCGCGTGCGGCACTCATCCGGATCGGGATCAGCGCCGTGCTCGCCCTGGCGCTCGATCCGATCGTCGGGTTGATCCAACGCCGCCTCGCGGTCCGGCGGCTCGTCGCGGTGCTCGCGATCGGCGCGGCACTCGCCATCGTCGTGACGTTCGTGATGACCGTGCTCGGCCCCGCGGCGATCGGTGAGGCCGAGCAGTTCTCCGACCAACTACCGGCCACGGTCGAGCAGATGTACGACTTCCCGTTCGTCGGGTCGCGCCTCGAGGAGGCCGACGCTGCGACCTCGGTGCGCGACTGGGTCGCCGACCTCCCCGCGCGGATCGACGACGAGACCATCGGCAACGTCACCCGATCGGTGCTCGGCGGCGCGATGGCGAGCTTCGAGGTCGTGATCGTGACGCTCGCGCTGCTCGTCGACGGCGAGGCGATGGTTGCGCGGCTCCGGCGACTGTTCTCTCCGAGCCGCCGCGAACCCGTCGATCGCATCGGACGCATCTTCTACAAGGTGTTCGGTCGCTACTTCGCCGGCTCGCTCCTCGTCGCGATCATCGCGGGACTCTTCGTGCTCACGACCGGGCTCGCGCTCGGTGTCCCGCTGATCCCGCTCGCCGCGCTGTGGATGGTGCTCGTCGACCTCATCCCGCAGGTCGGCGGATTCCTCGGTGGCGCGGTGTTCGTCACGCTCGCGGTCACGAAGGACCTCGAGACCGGCGTCATCTGCCTCGTGCTGTACGTGATCTACAACACGGTCGAGAACCACGTGCTGCAACCCGCGATCGTCGGTCAGTCGGTCGACCTGTCGCCGCCGACGACGATGCTCGCCGCGCTCATCGGCGGCGCGGCCGCGGGCATCCCCGGCGCGCTCGTCGCCACACCGATCGCGGGCACCGTGAAGGCCCTCTCTCTCGAGACCCGGTACGGACCGCAGCCCCAGACGAGCGCCCACAACCCGTTCACCCGCTGGCGGGCCCGCCGGTCGGCGCGCGCCGACGCCTCACCGCCCGCGTGACGGATCCTCGCCGCCGACCTCGGCAGCGGTTGCGGTCGCGGTCGTCGCCGCAGCGGGCTTCGCCCAACGACGGCCGAAGAGCCAGATCACGGGCGCGGTCCACAGCAAGGGAGTGATGAGCGCGAGCGGGCGAGCGAACCACCACCACATCGTCGCGACCTCCGCGTAACGGCGCTCGCCCTTGATCCAGTAGCCGATCGCGAGCGAGATCGCGAGCCCGGTGGTGTGGAACAGGAACAGCGGCATCGAGAACCGGTTGACGACCTCGGAGACCCGTGCCCAACGCGGACGTCCGAGACGTTCCAGCGTCGCGTCGCGCAACAACAACGCGACACCCGCCTGGAACAGCACGAGCGCGGCGATGCACACCGTCGGTGGCGCCATGTTGGAGAACCGCTCACCCGGGACCCCGACCATCGAGCCCGGATACGCGTTCGAGTAGACGAGGCCGGCGAGCGCGAACAGTCCGCCCCACGTGAGCATCCACCCGACGCGGCGCGACGAGCGCACGAAGTCGCCGTAGAAGAACCCGAGTTGGTGACAGAACCCCCAGACGAAGATCATGTTGAGCCAGGCGACCTGTTCCATGTGGTGTGCGAAGCGCAGGACGTCGACGAGCATCGCGAGCCCGACGAGCCAGATGAGCACCAGCGCGCCGTAGCGAACGTGCAGCCAGTGCCAGATCGGGAACAACGCGATGAGCAACAGGTACACGGCGATGAACCACAGTGGGGAGATCACGAGAAGTACGGATCGCTTGATCCACGCGCCGCCAAAGACGTTCGCGACGACGATGCCGAGCACGATCCACACGCCGGCGAGCGCCAACGCCGGCACCGCGAGTTCGGTGAGGCGCTTCCCGACGAACCCCCACATCGACGCGCCGCGCGCCTGCTTGCGCAGGTAGCTCTGCTCGTGCGCGTACCCACCGACGAAGAAGAAGAGCGGCATCACCTGGAGGAGCCAGGTGATGAGCCAGAGGCCGTCGGTAAACCCGATCGGGTTCGTCGCGTGCGGGCCATCGGACTTCCAGAGGATGATCGTGAACGACCAGTGCCAGATCACGACGATGATGAGGCTGAAGGCACGCACGAAGTCGATGAAGTCGTCGCGCCGGCCGGTTCCACGCGCGCCGACCGGAGTCGTCGATGCCGGAGGCGAACCCTCGGCCGGTACGGTCACCACTCGATGGAGGCTAGAGGCGGGCGGGCGCTCGGGGTGGCGATCGCGCTGCTCGTCGTGTCGAACGTCGCCGCCAATCGACTGCTCCCGACATGGGCCTACGTGCCGTGGAACGCGACCGTTGCCTTCGCCTTGGTCGCCGTCGCGTTGCGGTCGGGGCTCACGCGCTCAGATCTTGGCCTCGACGCCGGCGGCGTGCGACGCGGATGGCGGATCGGCCGCTGGTTCCTCGCGCTGACCGCGCTCGGATACTGCGTCGGGCTCCTGCTGCCCGGCACGAGGGGTTGGCTCGAAGACGATCGGGTTCGCACACTCGGGTGGATCGAGGTCGTGTACCACGCGCTCGTCGCCGTGCCGCTCGGCACCGTGCTGCTCGAGGAGACCGCGTTTCGCGGCGTGCTCCCTGCACTCGCGGAGCGCCTCACCTCGCGCCGCCGGGCGACCTTGTTCGCTTCGGTGCTCTTCGGTGTGTGGCACGTGCTCCCCGCGTGGGCGATCAGCGACACCAACCCGGTGCTCCGCGCCTCCTTGCATGGTCGGCTCGGTCAGGCGATCGCAGTCGTGATCGCGGTCGCGTCGACGACGTTGGTCGGGCTGTTCTTCTCGTGGCTGCGCTATCGCAGCGCGAGCCTGCTCACCACGATGTTCCTGCACCTCGCGTCGAACTCGCTCGGTTACCTCGCCGCGTTCGTCGCGTGGTCAGTCCACTGACGCGTCCGACACGCCCGACGCACCCGGCTGGTTCGGCTCGTCGAGGCGGAGGAGTTCGAGCAGTGGGTCGCACTCGTCTTGCGCACGGAGCACGTCGAGCAACTCGCGGGCCGGGGCGCGGAGCGCATCGAGGTCGGTGCGGAGGTCGTCGACGAGTGCACTGCTCTCGTCGAGGAGGCCGGGACCACCAAGGGCGTCGATGATGCCGACCTCCCCGATCGCCGCGACTCGGAGCGCGATCTCTTCGAGGTGGGCCGACGCGTGGCCGAGGAGTTCGTCGACGGCGGTCGCGAGCGCACGACCTCGGGGCGTGTCGGGGACCGGTGCGGCACGGAGGTCGGCGACCAGCGTCTCGGTCGCGGCGCGCGCACGATCGAACGCAGCGCGGGCCACGTCGACACTGCCGGTCGGATCGAAGATGTCGATCCCGTCGCGAACGTCGGCGACCGACTCGCGGATCTCGCTGCGCCAGGTCGTGACCCCGCCGCACACCTCGGCCGCCCAGGCACGCTCGGTGGCGGCACGATCGAGCGCGGCGGCTTCGTCGGGACCGTCGCCGTCGAGGATCGCGTAGCCGATGCCGGCGCCCGCGGCTGCCACCACGAGCGCGACGACGAGGTTCGGCACGAGATACGGGCTGCGAGGTGACTTCATGCGCGCGCTCCGGCGGCCTTCCCGATCAGTTGAAGCCGCGGCTGTCCTGCTTCAGGGCCGTGTCGATGCAGAGTGCCGCCGCGACGACGAGCGAGCGGAGCGGGTCGGCGACGGGTTGCAGGATCTCGAGTGCATAGTTGTCGGCCGTGGTGAAGAGCGTCTTGGCGAGCCCCTCCCAGGTCTTGGTGATGCGTGCGACCTCGTTGCCCGACGCGTCCTCGATGCGGAAGTTCCACGCCCGCCAGTTCTCGGCCTTGATCGTGCCGACCTTGTTGCCACCCGCTTCGAGCGCGAAGCCGATCTTGCCGAACACGTTGCTCTGCACGACCGTGCCGACCGGACTGCCGTCGGCCCGGGCGATCTCGAACTTGCTCTTCACGAACTTGCGCGGGCGCACGAGGCGGAGCACCGCGCCGCCGGACTGGTCGCGAATCTCGTAGGTGTGCGTCATGAACTGGTCGAGGCTCGTGACGAGCCGCGCCGCCTTCTTGAGGGTCGACTGCCCGACCTGGGCGACGCTGCCGATCTGATTGCCGCTGCCGTCGAAGACCGAGTACTCGTTGGTGAGTTCGATGAACTTCACCTTCTGGCTCACCACGAGCACGGGCTCGGTGAACAGGTCGCCCGTGGGTGCAGGCGGCGGCGGTGGGGTCGGCGTGTCGGTCATGCGGCCAGGGTACGGCCGCCGGGGCGGTGGGGGCGCGCGCCTACTCGGCGGGCGCGTACGCGATCGTGACCGTGGCGAACGCCCCCTCCGCGGTGCGCGGCTCACCGTCGGGGCCGTACAGCACCACGGCACCGGTGGTCGTGCGGATCGCCAGCGTCGCACCGACGATCGAGAGGTCGCCGGTGTCGGCCGGAACGTCTCGGACCACCGACGTCTCGGCGCCGGTCGACGGATCGAAGGTGCGCACGGTCATGGCCGGCGTGCCCTCGAAGGGGCAGTCGCACACCACGGCGGCGAGGGTCTCGCCCTGGAACACCGGCGCGGTGGCGAAGCCGCTGTCGCCGTCGTCGACGACGGTCGCGGTGTCCCACTTCGGCGGTCCGTAGTCGCAGACCACCTCGCCGGCGACGCAGTCGGCCGGGACCTCGAACACCGCGACGTTGCAGCCCTCCCAACACAGTTCCGCAGCCACCATCGAACCGTTGTGGTTCAGCGCGAGCCGTTCGGCATGCATCGGCAGCGGGTCACCACTACTGCTCGTGCCGTCGTGCGGGACCACCAACTCGGCACCGCTGGCGAGGCCACGCAGCACGATCCGGCCGGTCCCGCCACCTTCGGCGCACTCCTCGGGCGCCGCGTTGTCGCGGCCCGAGTAGGCGAGCACCTCGCCATCGCCGCTCACCGCGAAGTCGGCCACGTTCTCGACGACGACGGGGTCCAACGTGGCTCCCGGTCGGGTCGCGGCGACGGTCAACGTGCCGCAGGGAGCGCCCTCGTCGTCCTTCTCGAGGTACCAGAGCGCGTCGCCGCGCACCGCGATCGTGTCGATGTACCCGCCGCTGTCGAGCACGTCCCGCCCGATCGTGCCGTCGTCGTTCAGCACGACGATCCTGCCGTCGCTGGTCGCGGCGACGATCGCGCCCGCCGCGATTCCTGCACCCGGGGTGGGATGCGGTGCCGTCGTCTCGGTCGGGTCGGTGGCGGGCACGATCTCGACGTCGGTCGAGTCGGAGGGGTTCATCGTCGCCACCACCGCGACGACGAGCGCGATGGCGGTCGCCGCGCCCCCACCGAGCGCGGCCAGCTTGGTGCGGCGGCGGGCACGGGCGCGGTGCAGGGTCGCTGGGGCAGCCTCGACCGCGGCGGGCATGTCGGCAGCGCGGGTTCGCAACATCGCGCTCAGTTCCGGGGCGAGATCGTGCTCGCTCATCGTTCGGCTCCTTCGTGGCCATCGGCCGCGAGGCCGGCGCGCAGCGCCAGCAACGCCCGCGACAAGGACGACTTCACGCTGCCCGGCGGGCAGCGCAGCGCGTCGGCCGTCTCCTTCTCCGACAGGTCGAGGTAGTAGCGACACACGACGACCTCGCGTTGGCGCGTCGGGAGTTGCTGGAGCAGCGCCCAGAGCTGGTCGCGGGTCTCGGTGTCGGGCCGGTCGGCGACGGCGGCGCGAGCGACCTCGGCTCGGGTGCGCTCGAGGTGCCGATCGGCGACGCCCTTGCGGCGCGCCGCACCGCGCACGTGGTTCACGACCGCCCGGTGGAAATAGGCCCCGAATGCCTCGGGGTCACGAAGCTCCCGCACCCGACTCGCGACCTTGATGAAGGCGTCGTGGACGACGTCTTCGGCGAGCGCGCGGTTGCCGGTGAGCAGATAGGCGAGCCGCAGCGCGCCCGGTGTGTGCTCCCGGTAGAGCGCGTCGAGCCGGTCGACCCCTTCGACCCTCGTCACGACGCCCACGGTACCGATCCTGCGCACAAGACGCGCAGCTCATCCGAGCGGTTCCACCCGGCGCGCGAAGCCACCCCAGGCTTTC
>SXGT01082615.1_pt1 | contig 16329 bp, 11 predicted proteins | sample 3176221 | NCBI WGS metagenome assembly SXGT01 (sample SAMN11356862, study PRJNA531348) | freshwater metagenome | isolation source: freshwater sample F1-120 | place: China: Fuxian Lake, Yuxi | collected 2017-12-25 | reverse complement strand
GTGGCCATTGCCTTTTCGCGTTTAACGCAAAATTTAGTCACTAAAAGACCCTAGAACTCAACCAAACCCTCCGCAACTTATTTTTTACGTGCGAAGGAAAAACGCGCTGATTCTTTAGCAAAACAACTGTTTTTGGGGGAGTTTTGGAGTGGCGACCCTACCGGGAATCGAACCCGGGCTACCTCCGTGAAAGGGAGGTGTCCTAACCGCTAGACCATAGGGTCGGCCAAGAACGCGGCAATATAGGCTGGAGCCATCGATTGTCACGCTGAAAAACAGACAGGCCGCAGTCGTGGCGTGTTGGGAAATGGATGGCGGAGACGCGGAGCTTTGATTAATCATCGGCCATGATTCCGCCGCGCCATCGGGTTCGCTTCCTCGCGTGCTTTGCCCTTCTGTTCACGATGCGGCTCGTGGCTGCTCCCCCCGCTGCGCCCGAATGGATTTGGGGCGCCGGCGCGGGTACGACGAATCAAGTCGTTCATCTGCGCAAGATTTTTGACGCGTCGCGCGAGGTGAAATCGGCCGAGTTGCGCGCCGTCGCTGACGACGCGATGGCGATCAGGCTGAACGGCGAAGCGGTCGGGCAGGTGAGTGGCTTTCAGCGCATCACGCGCTTCGATGTCACGCGACTCCTTCAGAAGGGAGCGAACCGGCTGGACATCGTCGCGACCAACCGCACCGGGCCTGCCGGCGTGTTGCTCAAGCTGGAGATGCTCTTTGCGGACGGCTCGCGCCAGCGAGTGACCACCGATCGTTCGTGGCAAAGCGCACTGAAAGTGCCGACGAGTGGGGCGCCGCCTGCGCTCGAAAACACCGACTGGGGCGGGGTGGTTTCGCTGGGGCCGCTGGGAGTTGCGCCGTGGGGCGATCCGACCGGCGAGGTGGATGATTACAATCAGTGGAAGCAGGCGCTCGATGCCGGTGCGGCCACGCCGACGGGATCATTGCAAGCGTTGCCGGGCTTCAAGGTCGAGTTGCTTCATTCGGCCACACGCGACGAAGGGTCTTGGGTAAGTCTCGCCTTTGATCCGAAAGGACGCTTGCTCATTGGTCGGGAGGGGCTGGGTATTCTGCGGCTCACTTTGCCGCCGACCGCCGGCGTGGCATCCAAAATCGAGACCATCAATAACACGCTCAACGAATGCCGTGGCTTGCTTTGGGCGCATGGCAGCCTTTACGCGAACGCGAATAACTCGAAGGGTTTTTACCGTTTGCGCGACACGGACGGGGACGATCAGTTTGATGAGGTGAAGTTGCTGCGCGCTACCGGCGGCAATGTGGGCCACGGCCGCAACGCGTTGGCGCTCGGGCCGGATGGCTCCATGTATTCGATCCACGGCAACGACGTGTTGTTGCCCGGCGATTTTTCGACCGGCCAATCCCCCTTTCGCAACTACGGCGAAGATCAGCTTCTGCCGTGTGTCTGGAACCGCGGGCTGATGAACGCGGGGACGAAAGCCCCGGCCGGCCATGTCATTCGTACCGACGCCGATGGGCGGAGTTGGGAAATGGTCGCGGGCGGCTTTCGTAATCCGTACGGCATCGCCTTCAATCTCGATGGCGAAATGTTCACCTACGATGCCGATATGGAATGGGACCTCGGCGCACCGTGGTACCGGCCGACGCGGGTGAACCACATCGTCTCCGGCGGCGACTACGGCTGGCGACAGGGTACGAGCAAATGGGCGGCGTACTTCGCCGACAGTTTGCCTTCGAACGGCGACATCGGCCTCGGTTCGCCCACGGGCGTGAAGTTCGGTACGCGGTCGAATTTCCCAGCGAAGTATCGCCGCGCGTTGTTCATCCTCGATTGGGCTTACGGCAAAATCTACGCCGCGCATCTCAAGCCCAGTGGCGCGAGTTACACGAGCACGCACGAAACCTTCCTTCAAGGCCGTCCGTTGAACGTGACCGATCTCGAGTTCGGGGCGGATGGCGCGATGTATTTCGTCACCGGCGGTCGTCGCACGCAGTCCGGTCTTTATCGCGTGACATGGAATGGGGGAGCGGTGCCGGAAACTAGATTGTCGGCGAGCGCGTTGGCCGAAATCAAGGAAGCCGCCGCTGCGCGGGCCGTGCGGCACAAACTCGAGGCGTTCCATGGCCGCGAGGATGCGAACGCGCTGGGCGCCGCGTGGGAGCATCTCGACAGTGTGGACCATTGGATTCGCAACGCCGCGCGTGTAGCTGTTGAATGTCAGCCCGTCACGCAATGGCAGGAACGTGCCCTACGAGAAACACGCCCCACCGCGGCGCTCACCGCGTTGCTGGCCTTGTCGCGCGTGGGTGATACGAATGCCCAGCCCGCGCTGCTCCGGCGGTTGGAGGATTTCCCGATGGGCACGCTCTCCACGGAACAGCAACTCATCGCGCTGCGCGCCCTCGAGTTGAGTTTCATCCGCATGGGCCGGCCGGATGTGGCCATGATGGAGAAGATCGTGCGCCGGCTCGACGCTGTTTTTCCTGCCTCGTCCACGCCGGTGAATCAGGAGTTGTGCAAACTGCTCGCCTATTTCGAAGCGCCGCGTGTCGTCGAAAAGTCGCTGGCCTTGCTTGCGCGGGCCGCCACGCAAGAGGAGCGGCTGCATTATCTTTTCATGCTCCGCCACGTGCGTGTTGGTTGGACGTTGGATCGCCGCCGTGACTACTTCGCCGCGCTCGGTCGCGCCGAATATTTTAGCGGCGAGCATTATCTGCCGATTTTCTTGCGCAACATTCGCGCCGATGCGCTGGCCACGCTCACGCCCGACGAACGTGCAGTGATCGAACCGCAGCTCTCGGCCCAGCAGCGGCCGAAGCCGGCGGTGGCCCGCGTGGCTGCGCCGCGGCCCTTCGTGCGCGAGTGGCGGATGGCGGATTTCAAGGAGGCTCTCGCGGCCGTCGGGAAAGGGCGAGATTTCGTGCGTGGCAGGGCGATGTTCAGTGCGGCCGGTTGTGTGCAATGCCATCGTTTCAGCGGCGAGGGGCAAGCGGTCGGGCCGGACTTGGCCGGTGTCGGCGCGCGATTTGATCGGCATGCACTCACCGAATCCATCGTCGAGCCATCACGGGTCATCGATGACAAGTACCGCAGCGTGGTGGTGACGACACGGCGCGGCGACGTGGAGGTGGGCCGGTCGGCGGGTGAGGAGGGGCAGATGTTGCTCATCGCCCCGAACGTTTTCGCGCCGGATGAGGTGGTGCGCATTCCGCGTGCGGACATCGTCAAACAAAGCTTCTCGCAGGTGTCACCGATGCCGGCGGGGTTGCTCGACACGCTCACGCGCGAGGAGGTTCTCGATCTGCTGGCGTATCTGATCGCGGAAGGCGATCCGAAGAACGCCGCGTTCGCGCGCTGACGTGGAACGAAAAAAGCGGCGTCCGGAGTGGACGCCGCTTCGCGAAAGGGAATGTTACTTCATCGCGTTGAGCGTGAGTGTGAGGCGGGATTTCTTGCGGTCAGCAGTGCCGCGATGGAGCACGCCGGTCTTCACCGCTTTGTCGATGGCGGAGATGACCTCCTTCAGAGCGGCGGCCGCTTCGGCCTTTTTCCCCTCAGTGGCGGCGCGGAATTTCTTCTCGAGCGTCTTGAGGCGGGTCTTGACGTAGGAGTTGGCGGCTTGTTTGCGGGCGCTGGAGCGCACGCGCTTCTCGGCTGACTTCGTGTTCGGCATAAAATGTCTCTAAATCAGAGGGCGAGAAAGCTACCCGAACGGTGGGCAATGTCAACGGCTTGTTGTGCCGGCCAAGTCTCCCGTTGCGGGGTGCTGTGCGAGCGGGTAGAACGGCCGCGTGACCGATACGCCGGCCGCGACGCCGAAGACTCCGCCCCGTCAACGACTGGCCGCCTTCCTTTGCCCGCCGCTCGGGCTTCTGTTGCTCTGGCGCGGGTCGCAGTCCGCCGCGCGCAAATGGGCCGGCACGCTTTTCATTTTGCTCTACTGCCTGCCCTATGTGGCGGCCATTCTCGCCGCGCTTGCCGCGCTCCATGTGATCGAGCTCGAGTGGAAAGGAGGCGGCAGCCCGCGCATCGTCCACCGTCGTACGCAACCGGATTTCGACCGGCTCGAAGCCAGCCGTGCGCAGCAAAGGCAGGCGGCTGCCCCTCTCGTTGCGACGACGAACGATTCGGCTTACTGGACCGATTTCCGCGGACCGAACCGCGATGGCCATTACACGCAGCAGCCCATCTTCACAAGCTGGCCGAAGGAGGGCCCTCCCCGTTTCTGGCGGCAGCCGATCGGCGGCGGCTATGCGGCTTTTGTCATCGCGCGCGGGCGCGCATTCACGATTGAACAACGACGCGAGAAGGAGTTCGTCACCGCGTACGATTTCGCCACCGGCCGCGAGTTGTGGGCGCACGGCTGGTCGGCGCAGTTCAACGATCCGTGGGACATGGGCGGGGTCGGCCCGCGCGCCACGCCGACGTGGCACGACGGCCGCGTGTACGCGCTCGGGGCCGAGGGGGAGTTTGTTTGCATCGAAGAGATCACGGGCCGCGTGCTTTGGCAGAAAAATGTCCTCGCCGAAAATCGTTCGGCCAATCTCGATTTCGGCATGTCCGCCGCGCCGCTCGTCGTTGACGACAAAGTCATCGTGACGCTCGGCAATCCCGATGGTGCGCAAGGGGCGACGGTGGTCGCGTACGACAAGACTACCGGCGCGCTCATTTGGAAAACAGCCGCCGACAAGCTCGCCTACAGCTCGCCGATGCTCGTCACGTTGGCCGGGCGCCGGCAAATTTTGGTCGCTGGCGCGCGCCGTGCCTTCGCCCTCGCCCCCGAGGATGGCAAGGTTCTCTGGGAATTTCCGTGGGCCGTGGCCTACGACAACAACATCGCGCAGCCGCTGCTGCTCGGTGGTGACAAGGTTTTCCTCTCCGCCGGCTACGGCACCGGCTGCGTTGTGTTTGAAGTCACACGCAAGGAGAGCGCATTTGAGGTCGTCGAGTTGTGGCGCAACAAGCAGATGAAAAACAAATTCACCAGCTCGGTCTTCTGGCAGGGGCACATCTACGGATTGGACGAGGATATCCTTGTCTGCCTCGATGCGGCGACGGGCCGACGCCGTTGGAAGGACGGCCGCTACGGCTACGGCCAGTTACTGCTCGCCAGCGGGCATTTGATCGTGCTCTGCGGGGATGGTGATCTCGCGTTGGTGAAGGCGACTCCCGAACAGCATGTGGAACTGGCGCGTGTGCCCGGCGTGAAAGGCAAGACGTGGAACCCTCCTGCTCTCGCAGACGGTCGGCTGCTCATTCGCAATGGCGCCGAGGCGGCGTGTTTCGACTTGTCTGTGCGGGCTAAATCCACGATCGCACCTTAAGCTTTTGATGAAACCATCCCATCTCGCCGCGCTCGTGGTGCTCAATATTTTCTGGGCGGCGTCCTACTCGTCGTTCGCTGCGCTGAAGCAACTCGGCCTTGGCGTCGGCCCGATTGTCACGCTCCGCTACACGCTGGCCGCGCTGGTCATGGCGATACTCTGGCCGTTCTTGCCGGGCAAAAGCCCGCGCGGCCGCGACCTCGCCGTCGCGCTTGGGATGGGTGTACTCGTCTTCGTCGGTGCGCCGCGGCTGCAGGTGCTCGGTGTTCATCTCGGCAACGCCGCCGACTCCTCGGTGTTGATGGCGCTCGAGCCGCTTGTTACCTCTGTCGCGGCCGCGATCTTCTTACACGAGTTCGTGCCCGCGCGCCGCTGGCTCGGGTTCACCCTCGGGCTCTTCGGTGTGCTGTTGCTCAATCGTGTCTGGCGCGACGAATTTCAGATGACCGGCCTCGCGGCGAACGCCGTCTTTATCTCCGCTTTCCTCTGTGAAGCGGCCTATTCCATGCTCGGCAAATCACTCATCGAACGCGCCGGTTTGCTCAAAGTGCTCACGGTCGCGCTCCTCGGTGGCGCCGCCGTGAATGTGGCGTGGGATGGTCCTGCGACTCTCGCCGCCGCGCGCGTTTTGCCGGCGGCCGCGTGGTGGCACATCAGTTATCTCGTGGCCATCTGCACGCTGGTCGGCTACGCGGTCTGGTACGTCGTGATCCGTCAAACCGATGTGAACCTCGCCATCATGACCATCTTCATCCAGCCGCTCGCCGGCGTGCCCATCGCCGTGCTGCTGCTCGGCGAACCGTTTCACTGGGGCCAAGTTTGGGGTGGGGCAATCATCGTGGCGGGTTTGGCGATGGGTCTTTGGCGACCGAAGCCGGTGCCTCTTGAAGTACAGGGTGCGCGGGAAAAATGAACCGCTCCCCATTCATTGCACGCGCTTCCCAGCCATTGAGGTGAAAGGTCAGTGTCACCGCGTCCACGTCACTTACGTAAAGTACAGGAAGGCCGCGCGCGGCCAGCCGTCGGCGCAATGACGGCGGCGCACGTTCCTTTGCAGGAACCTTACTGTCTGCGATGACGATGATCTGCGGTTGAATCGCGTTGAGCAGTTCTTCCGTCAACGGTTCATCCTGCGTGGGGATCCCGGTCACGACGATGTCCGCGCGCAGATCCGTTTCGCGCGCGAGCAGGGCGGCTTGGCCCGCCGCACCGAGATCGGACAGCAACAGGACGCGAGCACTGTGAAACTCACCATGCAGCACGATCACGTTGTCGTCGCCGCGCGGGAAACGATCCGTTGCTGCTGGATGTAATACACGCCACGCGCCCAGCCGTTCACCGCGATGGACGAACGAGACGCACCCCGGCGTTTTCTTAAGCCGCGCTATCAGTTCGCGATAGCCGCGCGACGAGGAGGTTGCGGGACTGGCTCGCACGTCGGCGAGCGAGAACTCCTTTTCCAACTCATTCACCCCACCGTAATGGCGAATGTCGCCATGCGTGAGCACGAGCGATGGCAGTCGGTTCACGCCTTTGGTTCGCAGGAACGGCCCAGTCACGAAGCCCGCCGAGTTGGCGTCGCCGGCATCAACCAGAAGGTCATTCGCCCGGTTCGGTACATCGAAATGGATGCAGTTTCCGAGTATCGTCAGTTCGATTTGGTTGCGTGTGTTCTGCCATTGCCAAAGCCAGATGGCAGCGAGAACCGCTAGTGCCGCGCTCAGCCAGCGGCGTGCGTGGGGCTGTGCGAACATCCCGAGCGCCGTGCCGAAGAGGAGTGTGTAATAGGCCGTGAGTTCAATGGCGGTTGGTGCGCGCGCATAGAAATAAGCCCCGGGCAGGCGGGTGCACCATTCACTCACGCGATCCATCCAAAGCATCCAGAGCCAGCCGGCGTGGTTGAAAAGACCGCCGAGCCATGGCCACCAATCGCCACAAAGCAAGCTGCCGAGATTGCACATCAGTTCGAGGCTGCTGAGCGGGACGATAATCAGATTGGCGAGCAGGCTGACGGGCGTGATGAGATGGAAATAATGCGCGATGAGCGGCAGTGACCCGAGCCATGCGGCGAATGAAACGGACGCGCTGAGACTGAGCCAGCGCAGCGGAGCCTCGAGCCAACGCCGCCATCGCGGCCGCGCGGAGTCCGGCAGGAGCGGGTCGCCCTGCAGCAACCGTTGTCGCCACGGTTCCAGTGCCGGCATCAACAACGCGAGGCTGAGCACGACGAAGAACGAGAGTTGAAAGCTGGTTTGGAAGAGCTGTCGTGGGTCCCATGCGAGGATGACCAGTGCAGCGCCGGCGAGCGAGTTGAGCAGGTCGCACGGCCGTTTCAATGCCCAGCCGCCGATGATGACGCTCATCATCACCGTCGAGCGGATGGCCGAGGATTGCCAGCCGGTCGCGCCGGTGTAGAACCAGATCAATGGCAGCACCACCAGGCCGCAGGCGGCGCGTGGCACCCGCAGCACGCGCAGAAGCGCCGCGAGGATGCCGGCGATGAGCGCAATGTGCAGGCCGCTGATGGCGAAGACGTGCATCGTCCCGGAGCGCATGAATGGCGTGGCGACTTCGTCGGTGAGCACGGTTTTCCAGCCCAGCGCCATCGCCCAGACGAGCCGCAGCGGCTCGTCCTCTTCCGGCAATCCGCGTGCGAGCGTGTGTTGCGCCCACACACGGAAACGTTCAGTCAGTGGCGGTCGAATGGAATGGGCATCGAGCAATTGCCAGTCGCGCGTGTCGTCTGTGATCAATTGATGATGGATGCCTTGCCAGCGCAGATAAGCGCGATAATCGAACAAGCCTTCGGCGCGGGCCCCGGGTGGGGGGCGCAACACGCCGTCCACTTCCACTTCGCGGCCGGCGAAGAACCGCGTGTCGAGGACGCCCGGCAGGGTGATGGCGATGCGGCCGTGCGCGGGCTGCCAGTGGTTGTGCAAACGCAGTTCGCGTATTTCAAGAATGGCGTGCGTGCGTTCGGCCGGGCCGCTTTTGCGTTCTTGGATCCGCTGGGTCGGGGTGTCGGTCAATGTGCCGCGCACGGCGACGATGGCGGTGCGTTCGCCGAACACGGTGCGCAGGTCGTGTGGGGAAAGGAGGGAGAGGCGTGCGGCTATGTTGCACCAGCCGGCGAGCAAAATCGAGGTCACGAGACAGACGCGTCGGAGTTGCGGGCTTGCCATTGCCAGCAAGAGAAGCAGTGAGGTGAACACGAATAGCCGCGTCCACGCCAGCGGACACATCGCGCCGAGCAGTGTGCCGGTGGTGTAGAGGAACGCTGGAAGCAGGAGCGGCCTTTTCATGGGATGGGAGAAGTTGCCACAGAACGTCCCGTTCGCAAGGCTGGCAAAGGGCGCATCGTTGGCGTAGCGTGCGCGCGTGCTGAAACTCGGCGTCAACATCGACCACGTGGCCACGGTGCGCGAGGCGCGCTATCGCGGTTGCGCGCAGGGCGAGCCGGATCCGGTCGCGGCGGCGTTGCTCTGCGAGGCCGCGGGTTGTCACGGGATCACTGCGCATCTGCGCGAGGATCGGCGGCACATCCAAGACCGTGACGTGTTCCGGCTTCGCGAATCCATCCGCACACGGCTGAATCTGGAGATGGCGAATGCGCCGGAGATCGTCGCCATCGCGTTGAAGCTGAAGCCGGACATCATCTGTCTCGTGCCGGAGCGTCGGCAGGAGATCACGACGGAAGGTGGGCTGGACGTGGTGAGGCAGCGCAAGGCGCTGGCCGTGACGCGCCGGAGGATGAATGACGCGGGCATCGAGGTGAGCCTGTTCATCACGCCGGACGTCGAGCAAGTCGAAGCGTCGGCGGAGATCGGGGCGCAATTCATCGAGTTGCACACAGGCCAGTACGCCGAGCACTTCCATCGCAAGCGGGAGCGGAACGCGGAATTACGGCGTCTGGTGGACGCCGCCACGTTGGCGCATCGGGTCGGGCTGCGCGTCAACGCGGGCCACGGATTGAAGGTCGAGAATCTTCCCGTCCTTCATCTCGTGCCGCATTTGGTGGAGCTGAACATCGGCCACAGCATCGTGAGCCGCGCTCTCGAGGTCGGCTTGCCGAAGGCGGTGAAAGAGATGCTGGCGTTGATGAAGGGCTACTGCGGCTGAGGTGCTTTCCATGATTCTCGGGACTGGCATTGATATCATCGAGGTCGCGCGCATCGGGCAGTCGTTCGAGAAGTTCGGCGAACGTTTCCTCAAACGCATCCTGCGTCCCGATGAGATCGCCTACTGTCTCACGCACAAGTTTCCCGCGCCGCATCTGGCCGCGCGTTTCGCGGCGAAGGAGGCGGTCTCGAAAGCTTTTGGCACCGGCATCGGCGCGCAGCTCGGTTGGCAGGACATCGAAGTGGGCCGTCGCGACTCGGGCGAGCCGTTCGTGATGCTTCACGGTGACGGACAGGCTTTGCTGGCCGCGCGCGGCGCGAAGGGGGTTCACCTCAGTCTCAGCCACACGGAGAACTACGCGGCGGCGATGGCCATCCTCGAAGGCTGAACGCGTTCAGTGCTTCTCGAGATATTGGATGGCGAGCTGGAGCACGGTGCGGATGACCGCCTGCCGTTCGGCGTCGAGCACCTTCCCGCCGCCGTGTTCGGTGATGTAGAAACTGTCGATCGCCGCGCCTTTCTCGGTGCAGATCTTCGCCAGCGTGATGTCCAGCCCCAGTTCGGCCAGCGTGTGCGAGATGGTGTAGAGCAGCCCGACGTGATCCTCCGTCTCGATGTCCACGACCGTGGCGGAGGAAGAGGAATCGTTGTCGAAGGTGACGAGGGTCGGGATGCGCTCGCCTTCGATGGATTGATACGGCGAACTGACGGCGGACATTCGCGCGACGGCGGGCGCGAAGTCCACCTCCGTGGTCATGGCGCGGAGCAGTTGTGCCTCGAACTTCTCGCGCTCGGTGCGGTCGGGCAGGCGACCGGTGCGCGCGTCGGTGACGAGGAAGCGGTCGAGGATGACCCAGTCCGCGCGCGTGAAGATCTGCGCGCCGAGGATGTTCAGGCCGGCGGCGGTGAGCGCGCCGGTGATGCGGCTGAAGAGGCCGGGGCGATCCCACGTGCAGACGGTCACCGAGGCGTAGCCACGGTCGGGTTCGTTGTGCCAGGCCACCGCCGGTTCCAGTCCGCGATCCTCGGCGATGACCTGCTGGATGAAGGTGTGGACCAACTTCAGATCCCGTGAAATCTCCTCGGCGGAGTGGATCTGGAAATAACGCGGCGGCAGGCCGATGAAATGCGCGGCCAGTTCCTCTTCCTCCACGTCGTCGCCGATCTGTTGGGCCACCTCTTTCGCGAGCGCTTCACGCTGAGTCTCCTCCTCGTGCTTGAAATCCGTGCTGCCGGAGAAGAGCTGCTGCGTCTTCGTATAAAGCGTCCAGAGCAGCGTGTCTTTGAAGCCGTTCCAGAGCTTGTCACTGGTGCCGAGTGTGTCGGCGACGGAATGCAGCGTGAGCATCGTGAGTGTCTCGCTGGTGCCGACCACGCTGGCGAACTGGCGGATGGCCGCGGCATCCTCGAGGTCCCGGCGTTGCGAGACGACCGTCATCAGCAGGTGGTGCTCGACGAGCAGTTGCAGCACGTGGCTGGCGTTTTCGTCGAGGCGGAGCCGCCGGGCCACGCGGCGGGCGAGCAGGGCGCTGGCCTTCTCATGTTCGCCTTTGCCCTCCGACTTGCCGGCATCGTGCAACAGCAGCGCGAGATACAGAACGAAGGGCCGCTCGACTTGCCGGAAGATTTCCTGATAACGGCTGTTGACGCTGCCGGTGCCGTTCCAGAACGAATCGAGTTTCTCGAGGCAGATCAGCGTGTGCTCGTCGGCCGTGTACTGGTGGTAGAACTCATGCTGCACGAGGCAGGTGAGGCGGCCGAACTCGGGCATGTACTTGCCGAGGAAACCGGTCTCGTGCATCAACCGCAGTACGGGCGCGACGTTGCCGCGCTGGTTGAGAATTTCGAGGAAGGTCTGTTGCACGTGCTCGTCGCGCAGGAAGTCGCCGTCGGCGAGGTGCAGTTGCTGACGGATCATCTGCGCGAGATCGGGATGCAGCTTCAGGCCGCGCTGCTGCACATGCAGGAAGACGCGCATCAGCCGGCGCGGCTGGTCGCGAAAGACGCGCGGGGCGGCTGCGCTGATTTCAGCGCCGACGATTTTGAACCCGTCCAGAACGAGTTCCTTCGGACGACGACGGATGAGGCCGGCCAGTGACGCCAGTCGGCTGGGCTGGGCCACGAGGGCGAGGCGCTGTTCGAGCGTGCGGGTGATGAGGTCGATGTGGCGCGCGTGCATGTAGTAGTCGCGCATGAAGCGCTCGAGGCGGCGGCTGGGCGAGCGGTCGGTGTAGCCGAGTTGGTAGGCGACGTGCGGCTGGACGCTCTTGGTGAGCACATCGGCCGCGCGGTTGACGTGGTAATGCAGCTCGTTGCGGGCGCGCAGGTGGAAATCATAGGCCGCCTCGAGCTGTCGGGCTTCGGCCGCGCTGATCAATTCACGTGCCTGCAACTCCTCAATTGAGCGCGTACGGTGCTTGAACTGGGCCATCCAGAGAAGATTCTGGAAGTCGCGCAGACCGCCGCAGCCGTTCTTGATGTTCGGCTCTTGCATCGTCGCGGAGTTGCCATGTTTCGCCCGTCGCGCCGCCTGGTCCGCGAGTCGCGCCGCCACGTATTCGTCCTCGTACCCGGCAATGCACTTGGCGAGCACCACGCGTTGCATCCGGTCAAAGAGCGTCTCGTCGCCGGTGATCAACCGCGCTTCGATGAGGGAGGTCTTCGATTGCATGTCGCTGTTGGCGATTTTCACGCAATCCTCCACGCTGCGCACCGCGTGGCCGACTTTCAGCCCGATGTCCCAAAGGGTGTAAAGCAGTCCATCGGCGAGCGCGGCGAGGTAGGGCGAGGCTTTGTTGCCGTGCACCTGCTCGCCGCCATACAGGAACATGATGTCGATGTCGCTGTGCGGATTCAGCTCGGCCCGGCCGTAGCCGCCGGTGGCGATCAAGGCAAGCGCGGGCGGCTTGTCGGGGGGCGCGGGCATCGTGGCACGGACGGCGTCGAGGATGTGGCAGAGCAGCAGATCGAGCACTGCGGCGCGGGCGCGGCAAATAGTGCGTCCGTTGCCGCCGGCGCGGTGTTGGATCTTTAGCCGGTGCGTTTCGACTTTGAGATAGGCTTTGTAGCGCGCGAGTTCTTGTGCGGGCTGGCGGCCCGGCGGCAGCGGCAGGCGTTCGTCGGCGCTGGCTTTTATTTTTTCCAACACGGTCGGCACGGCGGGGAACAATGAAGCCAAGCCAACGCAAAGGCAAGCGGCTCAGCCGCATCGGCCATGCGTCGCTGTCCGGTGCGGCGTGAACAGGCTGGAACTCGTCCGCTGGCCGGCCTAGACTTTCCGCGCGTGCAACCGCTTGCATTCAAACTCGGGAGCCTCGAGGTCCACTGGTACGGCGTGATGATCGCCGCCGGGTTCCTCGCGGGCGTGTGGACGGCGAACCGCCGCGCCCGGAATGTCGGCCTCGATCCGGAGCTGATCACCAACCTGCTTTTCTGGCTGTTGCTCGCGGGCATCGTCGGCGCGCGCGTGCTGTATGTCGTCACCTATTGGCGCGAGGAATTCGCCGGTCGGCCGTTCTCGAAGGTCTTCACCGAACGGGCCGGGCTCGTGTTTCACGGCGGGCTCATCGCGGCGATACTGGTCGGCGCCTGGTATGTGCGCGCGAAGAAGCTGCCGCTGTGGAAGACGGCCGACCTGCTCGTGCCAAGCGTCGCGCTCGGGCACGCCTTCGGCCGCCTCGGCTGTTTCATGACCGGCTGCTGTTACGGCGCGCCGTGCGATTTGCCGTGGGCGGTGCGCTTTCCAGCCGGTCACGCGCGCGCCGGCGAGTTGTTGCATCCGGTGCAGATTTACGAATCGCTCGGCAACCTCGTTATCGCTGGCGTGCTGATGCGGCTGTACCCGCGGAAGAAGTTCGATGGGCAAGTCTTCGCCGCGTATCTCATGTGTTATGGACTGTTGCGCGGCGCTCTCGAGGTTTTCCGTGCGGATAACCAAGTGCGTTTCCTCGGCGATAAAATTTCCACGGCCCAGCTCATCAGCGTCGGGTTGGTCGTCATCGGCGCGGTGCTTTGGCGGCATTTGCGCAAGCGCGGCGCGAACGGGGGGGGCTGATCGCGCGGATGAGCACCGAGACCCTCATCGTTGAACGGACGCTGCTGCGGGGGCGGCTGGATAAGTTCCTGTGCGAGCGATTCCCGGCCACTTCGCGCGGCACGTTTCAACGGCTCATCGAGGCGGGCGCTATTCTCGTCAACGGCCAACCGGTCAAGCCCACGCATCATCCGCGCGCGGGCGAGACGATCAGGATCTGCTGGCCAGAAGCCCAGCCCGCCGAGGCGCGGCCCGAGGCGATGCCGCTCGACATCCTGTTCGAGGACGCCGATCTGCTCGTGCTGAACAAGCCGCCGGGGTTGGTCGTGCATCCCGCCGCGGGACACGCGACGGGTACGCTCGTGAACGCGCTTCTGCACCATTGCGCCGGCCAGCTCAGCGGCATCGGCGGCGTGGCGCGGCCGGGCATCGTTCATCGTCTCGACAAGGACACCAGCGGCTGCCTTGTCGTCGCGAAGAACGACGTGACGCATCTTGCGCTCTCGGCGCAGTTCGCCTCGCGCACGGTGGAGAAAGTGTATCACGCCATCGTCTGCGGCGCGTTGTCGAAGAAGGAGGGAAGCATCCAGGCCTCCATCGCGCGGCACGCTGTTCAACGCAAGAAAATGTCGGTCGTGACGCGCGGTGGTCGCGAGGCGCTCACCACCTACCGCGTGATCGAGCCGCTCGTCGGCGCGATGCTCGTCGAGGCGCGGATTCACACCGGGCGCACGCATCAGATCCGCGTCCACTTCGAGCACCTCGGGCATCCGTTGGTCGGCGACGCGACTTACGGCGAGCGTCCGAACCGGCGGTTGGTCGAGTTGGTTCATCACGAACCACCGCGGCAAATGCTGCACGCGCGCCGGTTGGTGCTCGTCCACCCCCGCACCACCAAGCCGCTCGTCGTCGAGGCGCCGTGGCCGGAGGATTTCGAGGAGACGTTGCAGATGCTACGGGGTTGAGCGCGCTGTGCGTTCGCGCTCGCGTGGGACACAAAGCGTCCGCGCTAGTTTTCGCTTGGACGCCCCTTCGCGGCCAGTTATGGTTCCACCCCTTATTTTTATGGCGAAGTTGACGATCAAAGATCTGGAAGTGCGCGGCCAGCGCGTCTTCGTGCGCGTGGATTACAATGTGCCGATGGAGGAGAAAGGTGGCCAGATGATCATCAACGACTCCACCCGCATCAAGGAGACGCTGCCAACGCTCCGCCTGCTGATCGAGAAGGGCGCGCGCATTCTCCTGGCGGCGCACCTCGGGCGTCCGAAAGGCCAGCGCGAATCTTCGATGAGTCTGCGCCCGGTGGCGGACAAGCTGGCGGAGATGATCCAGCAACGGGTCGCGTTCGTGGACGATTGCATTGGCGAGAAAGTGGAGCGAGCCGCCGCCGCGCTGAAGGAGGGCGAGATTTTACTGCTGGAGAATGTCCGTTACTACAACGAGGAAGAGGCCAACGACGCGGCTTTCGCCGAGAAGCTCGCCAAAGTGGTGGATGTGTATGTGAACGACGCTTTCGGTGCTGCTCATCGCGCGCACGCCTCGACTGAAGGGGTGGCTCGTGTGGTCGCCAGACGCGGTGGCAAGTGCGCCGCGGGCCTGCTGATGGAGCGCGAATTGAAGTTTCTCGGCGACGAACTAAAGAGCCCCGCGCGGCCGTTTGTGGTCATCCTTGGCGGCGCGAAAGTCTCGGACAAGATCAAGGTGATCGATGCCCTGTTGGAGAAGGCGGATACGCTCGTTATCGGCGGCGCGATGGCTTACACCTTCCGTCTCGCGGACGGCAAGAAGGTCGGCAAATCGCTCGTCGAACCGGACAAGACGGATATCGCCAAAGCCGCCGTGGCCAAGGCCAAGGCGCGCGGTGTGCAGTTCCTGCTGCCGACCGACAACATCGTCGCCACGCCGGTGGACAGCGGCAAGTTGAACAAGAAGGGCAAGCCGGTCTTCGACCTGCAGAACCCGCGCGTGAATAGCTCGCAGGATATCCCCGACGCCGAGGAGGGCCTCGACATCGGGCCTGATTCTGCGAAGCGTTTCGCCGAGGTGATCCGTGGCGCCAAGACGATTCTTTGGAACGGCCCGATGGGGATGTTCGAGGATCAGCGCTTCGCGGAGGGCACGAACGTGGTGGCGCGCGCGGTGGTGGAGGCCACGCAGAAGAGCGGCGCCAAGAGCATCATCGGTGGCGGCGACAGCGTGAAGGCACTGAACAAGGCCGGGCTCGGCGATCAGGTCACCTTCATGAGCACCGGCGGCGGTGCGAGCCTTGAGTTCCTCGAGGGCAAGGAGCTTCCGGGTGTGGCGGCGTTGGGCGAGAAGTGATTTATCAACCCATTTTACAAATGAACAAAGACCGCAAGCTGATCATCGCTGGCAACTGGAAGATGAACAAGACCGTGGCCGAGGCGCTCGATCTCGTCAACGGCCTCAAGATGGAACTGGCCAATGTGAAGGAAGTGGACGTGGTCGTCTGCCCGCCGTTCACCGCGTTGGATGCCGTTGCCAAAGCCGTCATCGGCAGCAATATCAAGCTCGGCGCGCAGACGATGAGTGAGCATGGCTACGGAGCCTACACCGGCGAGGTGGCCGCCGGGATGCTCAAGGAATTCTCCGTGCGCTACGTCATCCTTGGCCATTCCGAGCGCCGCCAGATGTTCAGCGAGACCGACGCGTGCGTGGCGAAGAAGGCTCTGGCCGTGCATGCGGCCTCGCTCAAGCCGATCATTTGCGTCGGGGAGACGCTCGCGGAACGCGAGTCGGGTCAAACCGAAGCGATCGTTGGCGCGCAGTTGAAGGGCAGCCTCGCGGGGTTGACGTCCGAGCAGATGGAAGAGACCATTCTTGCCTACGAGCCGATCTGGGCGATCGGC
>SXGT01758600.1_pt1 | contig 16331 bp, 9 predicted proteins | sample 3176221 | NCBI WGS metagenome assembly SXGT01 (sample SAMN11356862, study PRJNA531348) | freshwater metagenome | isolation source: freshwater sample F1-120 | place: China: Fuxian Lake, Yuxi | collected 2017-12-25 | reverse complement strand
GCCGAGCCCCTCGCGCTCGGGCCGCTCGGGCACACGCGCCATCGCCCGCAAGTCCTCCTCCAGCCGCCGCCGCTCCTGGGCCAAGATCGCCGGCGGGTTGATGTGCTTGTCCATGTACTCGCGCGTTGGGATCTTGCGGACCTCGACGCGGTCGCCGAAGGCCTCAGCCTCCGAGTCGCTCGTGCGGCGGCGGGGCAGGGGCATGGCCCGCTGGATATGCTCGCCATGCGGATCGATGAGGTTGTCGAGGCTCGACACTCTGTCGAGGAATGCCTCTACCTCGGCCTGGCCATGGCGATCCATGTGCCGCTGGATGCGCGTCGCGTGGTTGGCCATGGTGTCAAGCATCTTGCGGTTGGTCGGCTTGAACCAGGCGTTGTGGCGAAAGAAGTCGACGTGGCCATAGACGTGGGCCATCACCAGCTTCTGGTCGACGATCATATTGTTGTCGAGCAGGTAGGCGTAGGCAGGATCGGTGTTGATCACCAACTCGTAGATCTTCTGCAGCCCGTACTCATAGCCTTTTTGCATCTTGAGGTACGACATGCCCCACCGCCAATGCGGGTAGCGCACTGGGAAGCCGTCGTAGGCGGCGAGCATGTTGATCTCGTCGGCGGTGCACATCTGGAACACGGTCTCGAAGGGGTCCAGCCCGTGCTGGCGTGCGATGACGAGGATGCTGCCGGCGGCGTCGCGCAGGGCCTCGGGCAGGTCGCGTCCACGCTGCAGGAAGCGCTGTGGTGGCATGGACATGGCCCCTCCCTACCGCGTCCGGCTGCCCGCCGGTGAGGCGGTCGCTGCGACGGCCTGGCTGGGCTTGCCGCCGAGCAGGACGCGGATGCTATCGAGCACGCCATCGCGGTCCTTGATCCGCGACAGCACGACCTTCACTTCTCCAGGAAACGCCTCGGCGAGCACCTGGAACAAGCGTCCCGAGCCATAGGCCGACTCGGTCTGGGCATAGGCGAACTGATTGAGGCTGGGCAGCAGGGCACGCAGCATGCCAACGGAGAGCTCGTTGTCCTTCTGGCCGAGGTTGTCGCCGTCGCTGAAGTGAAAGGCATAGACGTTCCAGGCGTCGGGTGGGTAGTCGCGGGCGACGATGTCCGCCAAGAGCTGGTAGGCGGTGGAGATGACGGTGCCGCCGGCCTCGCGAGTGCGGAAGAAGGTGTCGCGATCGACCTCGCGCGCCGTGGCGTCATGGATGACAAAGCGCGTCTGTAGGCCTTTGTAGGTGCGCGACAACCAGGCGTCGATCCAGAACACCTCGTTACGCACGATGGCCTTCTGCTCGCTGCCCATCGAACCGGAGACGTCCATCAGGTAGATGACGGCCGCGCGCGCCTCGGGTAGCGGTTCGTCAAGCGCGGCGCGATACCGGCGATCGTCCCGGATCGGCAGGATCGCCGGCCGCTGTGGGTCGTAGTTGCCGCTGGCGACCTGGCGTTTGAGGGCCTCGCGGAAGGTGCGCCGACCGTGGCGCAGCGACTCCGGCCCGCGGCGCGAGATCGACGTGTAGCGCTGGCGGATGCTCTGCACGTCGCCACCGACGCGCGGTTCAATGCGAGGGAGCTGCAGCTCCTCGCCCAGGATCTCGGCGAGCTCGTCGACGCTGAGGTCGACCTCCAGCATGTGCTCGGCGCCCTCACCGCCGGCGCCCGTTCCGCCAGCGCTGCCATCGGAGGGCTGCGCCGCTTGCCCCGCCTCGCCTTCGCCCTGGCCGACGCCTTGGCCCTCGTCCTTGCCCGTCCGCAGCCGTGGCAGGTCGATCTCCGGGATCGGGATGCTGATGACCTCGTCGCCCTTGCGGCCGAACAGCTCGCTCTGGCCCATCCAGCGGCGCAGATCCCGCCGCACGCGGCCGCGCACCACGTCCTTGAAGCGCTGGAGGTCGCGTTCGATGGTCAGCATCTCGAGCTCCGTCGCCACTCAAGCGTGGCGGACCACCGCTAGCCTTTCTCCGTGCGGGCGTCGCCGCGGGCGAAAATCGACGCCACGTATTGCAGGACGTCGCTCGCCGACCGCTCGTCGTAGCCATAGCGCTCAATCAAGCGCTGCTTGACGACGTCGATGCGTGCAGCGGTGTCGGGATCGACCGAGGCGCTGACCAGCGAGCTGAGCTTGATGCTGTCCTTGCTGTCTTCGAACAGCTTGAGCTCCAACGCCCGCGCCAGGCGCTCGTTGGGCGGCTCCGCGGCGCCGGTGAAGGGGTTCGGCACCTTCTCGTGCAGCACGTAGGCGCGCAGGTTGTCGATGTAGTTGCGCGCCATGCGGTCCATGGCGCCGTCGTCGGCGCAGATCGCCTTCTGCACCTCGTTCTTGACGATGTCGTCGTACTCCGAGTTGACGACGGCGATCAGCTGCCGATAGCGCGCGCGCTCGTTCACGTCGCTGATCAGCGAGTGATGATCGAGACCGGCCTCGAGCTCGTTGAGCACCATGAACGGGTTCAGCGAACTGCAGTCTGGGTCGCGGACGAGGGCGTTGCTGATCTTGTCCTGGACATAGCGCGGCGAGATGCCGATGAGGCCCTCACGGCGCGCCGCCTTGCGCAGCTCCTTGACGTGCTCATCGGTGAAGCTAGGCACCGACTTGCCGTCGTAGAGGCGCGCCTTCTGCAGGATCGACAGCCGCGCGTTGCCCGGCTCTTCCAGGCGCGTGAGCACCGCCCACAGCGCCGCCATCTCCAGCGTGTGCGGGGCGATGTGGGCGGCGACCTTCTTGCTGTTGAAATCCTTGCGGTAAATCTTCACCTCTTGGCCGGGCCGCGTGATGTAGGGGACATCGATCTTGATGGTGCGGTCGCGCAGCGCCTCCATGTACTCGTTGTTCTGCAGGCGGCGGAACTCGGGCTCGTTGGTGTGGCCGAGGATCACCTCGTCGATCTGCGTCTGCGCGAACTTCTTCGGCTTGATGCGGTGCTCCTGGCTGGCGCCGAGCAGGTCGTAGAGGAAGGCGACGTCGAGCTTGAGCATCTCGATAAATTCGATGATGCCGCGGTTGGCGACGTTGAACTCGCCGTCGAAGCTGAACGCCCGCGGATCGCTGTCGCTGCCGTACTGGGCGAGCGAGCGGTAGTTGATGTCGCCCGTCAGCTCGGTGCTGTCCTGGTTCTTCTCGTCCTTGGGCTGGAAGGTGCCGATGCCGACGCGGTCCTTCTCGGAGAGGAGAAGGCGGCGGACGACGATGCGCTCCTGCAGCTTGAGAAAGTCGCCACCGACCTCGGCCATCAGCTTGCGCTGCAGGAAGCGGCAAACTGGGTTGAGCTCGCCGTCGATGCGCAGCGGGTAGCGCGCCTTGGCGCCGGGCGCGCTCTGGCCTGCGGACTCTGCACCGGCCGTGATGGCGGCGACGACGGCGGCGCGGGCCTCCTCGGGCAGCAGGCGGATGGGATCCTCGTGCATCGGCGACACGACGAGCCCCTCCTCGGTGCGCCAAGCGTAGGTGTAAAGGCGCCCCTCAGGCTGGCGGGAGTACCACTCGAGGCCCTTCTTGAAGAGCCGCGCGATGGTCGACTTCGCCGAGCCGACGGGGCCATGCAGCAGCAAGATGCGGCGCTCGGGGCCGTAGCCGAGCGCGGCGGCGCGCAGCACGCGCACCAGCTTCTCGAGCTGGACGTCGATGCCAAAAACGGCGTCTTTGCCATCCTCAAAGGGGTCGTCGAAGAAGTGGTGGCGCGTGATCTCCTTCTTCGAGTCGGTGTAGGTCGAGGAGCCGAAGCTGCAGACGAGATCGTAGAGCCGCTGCCAGGCGTTGCGGCAGACCGCGGGGTCGGCGGCGGCGATCTCGAGGTAGTCGGCGAAGCTGCCCTCCCACGCTAGCTCGGCGAAGCGCTCGCGATCCTGATGGCTGGCGACCAGCTGCAGCAGGGCGGCGCCGCTTGGTGCAGGTGCGCGCGCCGGCGCCGAGTTCGAGGTGGCTGCGGAACTCCCGTGGGGCTCGTGCGACATGGCGACCTCCCTTTGGGCGCCGCCCGGCTCAGGCGGTGAGCCCTCTGCCTCCAGAGACGCACCAGCGCGGCAGTCGGATCGATCGAGTCCGGCTGAACTCGACCGGGCGCCGCGCTGACGGCCCCTATCCCCACGGTGCCATCACCCTGCCGTAAGCAAAATTGCGCCCGACAACCGCGACATGGCTGTCAGTCGACGGCGCGTCGGGTCCACTTGCGAGCATTGATCGCGGCGATGGCAGGGCGCGATCGGCTACTATATCGGCAGGTTGGCCGCCGGTGCTGACATCGTGATCATGGCCCGGCGCACCTTTTCAGCGCCGGCTCCCTAGAAGCCGCCAGACGCAATCCTGCGACCCGAACTCGGCGCCGCAGCCAGCTGCTTCCACGGCTCTGCCTCAGCGAAGAGCTGGAGCAAGTGCGGGCAGATGGAGCCGCTCGCCACCTCAGAGTCGAGGATCGACATCGCGCGGTCGTGTGGGACCGCGGACTTGTAGGGTCGATCGCTGGCCGTGAGCGCGTCGTAGATGTCGACGATCGTCATGATGCGCGACTGCACCGGGATCTCGTCGCGAGCCAGCTGATTCGGGTAGCCGCGGCCATTCAGCTTCTCGTGGTGGCGGTGGGCGATCTCCGCCACCTTGGCGAGGTCGCGGGTCCAGGGGATCTGGCGCAAGAACTGGTAGGTGTGGACGACGTGGTCCTCGATTTGGCGCCGCTCATCGTCGGTCAGTGTGCCGCGCGGGATGGACAACGACCGCAGCTCATCGCCCCGCAACAAGAACACAGCGGCGCCTTCGCTGGTGCGGTACTTGTGGTTGGCGATCTCGCGCAGGCGCTCGAAGCCCCCCTCGGCGAGTACAGTTGGGCGGTTGCACTGCTGGACAAACGACCAGAAGCCCTCCAGGTCGGCCAGCGCGAGCTGCTCGGCGCGTTGGATGTCAGCAAGCTCCTCGGTAGCGGCGGCGTCGAGTCCGCGCGCCGCGATGGCCCCCGTGCGACGCTCGGCGTGCTCGAGCTTGCAGGAGAGGCGAGCGCACTCAAACCGAGCCTCCAGCAGGTCGAGCTCGTGGGGGTGGAGCTTGTTGGCCTTGACCAGGATATGCTCGCGCACACCGACCTTGCCAAAATCGTGGAGCAACGCTGCGTAGCGAAGCTCGCGCAGCTCGGCATCCTTGAAGCGCACATTCTCGTAGCCTTGCGGCGGGTGGCGGTTCAGCGCCTCAGCGGTGGCGACCGAGAGCAGCGCGACGCGCTCGCTGTGGCCCGACGTCGTGGGGTTGCGCGCTTCAATCGCGTAGACGCTGGCGCGGATGAAGCCATCGAAGAGTCGGCGGATGTCCTGGTGCAGAATAGCGTTCTCGATGGCGACGGCGGCGACGGCGCCGAGCGCCATCAGCATCTCTTGGTCTTCGGAGTCGTAAGGGCGGCCACGCGACTTGTTGAGCGCCTGGATGACCCCGCTGCACTCCTTGGCGGTGTCGATCATCGGCACCGACAAGATGTTGCGGGTGCGGTAGCCGCTCGCTAGGTCGACGGCCTGGTTGAAGCGCGGGTCGGAATAGGCGTCCGGAATGTGAATCGGCTGCAGCGTGGCGGCGCATTGCCCGACGATGCCTTGTCCGATCTTGATGCGCAGCGTCTCGCCGTCGAGCCCTTGCGCGATCTTCGCCCAGAGCTCGCCACGCTTCTTGTCGACGATGAACAGCGAGCAGCGATCCGACTCCGTGACGCGCTTGGCCTCCGCCAGGATGATGTCCAGCAGCGTGCTGATGTCTTGCGTGGCGTCGAGCTGCTGCGCGACGTCCAGAAGGCCCTGCAATTTTCTGTTGCGACGTTGGGCTTCAACTCGCTCATCGGCGAGGCGGCTGACCTCATCGGCGAGCGCCGACAGCATGATCTTGCTGTCTTCGCGGATCGCGATCGAGAGCTCGTCTGCGTCGTCAATCCTGCCCGAACGCGCCATGGAATCACCCTAATGTACTGCAGATCTACGTATGAACCTCGCCGTCGCGTGCTCCGTCGCAATGCCTACGTTGCAAGGTACCGCACTGTCATGAAGGTAGCAAACCAACGCCTCTGCGTGCCTCAGCGCCGTCGCCGTTCGAGGCCAAGTCAGTGACGACGAGTCGGCGGCGCCGCGTCCGTTGTGCGGCGTCCGTCGCCCTGCGTCTAGGGCACATCGCCGCGGGGTAGCGGCGCCGAGGCGAGGCCCGGGGGCAGCATCGCCGGGATCTGCGGCGCTGCGGCCAGGGTCGATGCGACCGGATAAGCGCAGTAGTCCACGCTGGTCGCGCCAGCCGGGCGGTGGTTGCCGCTCCAGCCGACGCCGCCGAAGGGAAGCGTCGAGAGCGCGCCGTTGGTTGGCCGGTTGTGGTTGACGATGCCGGCGGGGACCTCGGCGCGGAAGGCCTCAAAGTCCTCGACGGTGCCGCCGATGAGCGCGGCAGAGAGGCCAAAGCGCGTCGCGCCGGCGGCGGCGAAGGCCTCCCGTTGATCGGCGACACGTAGCACGTGCAGGAGCGGGCCGAAGACCTCCTCATCCGGCAGGGCGAGGCCCTGGAAGGCGTGAGGCCCGGACCGCGGCACGGCGGCGCTGACGTCTAGGATCGCCGGCGAGAGCGCAGCTGGAGACCAGTCGAGCAGGCGCATTGGCAGCAGCTCGCGGGCGCCGGCATCGACTCGACGGGCCACCGCGGCCTGCACCGCGGCCGCGGCGGCTGGCGGCACGAGCGGGCCGCACAATGGGGCCGGATCGGCGCCCGCGGGCCCGACGCGCGCCGCTTGCGCCCGCGCTACCACAGCGGCGATCAGCGCGTCTCCCAGCGCGCCACGCGGCACGATGAGTCGTCGCGCGCTCGTGCAACGCTGCCCAGAGGTCAGCAGCGAAGACAACACGCACAGAGTCGCCACCGCCTCGACGTCGAAGGCGCCTGAGTCATCGCCAGGCAGCACGACCAGGGGGTTGTTGCCGCCCAACTCGAGCGCCAACAGCACCTCGGTCCGGCCACCGAGGGCGCGGTGGATCGCCCGCCCCGTCGCCGTGCTACCGGTGAAGGCCACGGCGGCGATGTGCGGCGAGGCGATGAGGGCCTCGCCGGTCGCGCGGGCGCCGGCGAGCAGCTGCACGACGTCCGGCGGCACCCCCGCTTCGAGCAGCAGCGACACCTGGGCCAGCGACGACCGCGGCGCCAGCTCGCTCGACTTCAATACCACCGTGTTGCCGGCGAGCAGGGCGGGCACGAGGTGACCATTGGCGAGGTGAAGCGGCAGATTGTAGGGCGCGAACACCGCAAAGACGCCGAGCGGCGCGTAGCGCAGCGCGCTGCGGAACCCGGCAGCGCCGTTGCCATGCTCGGCGTCGCGTCCGGCTTGGCGTTCGGCAGCGGCCTGCGCCGTCTGCTCGACCTTGGCGGCGAGCGCGGCGGCCTCTTCGCGGCACTCCCAGAGCGGCTTGCCCACCTCTTCGGCCAGCAGCGTCGCCAGCGGCTCTCGGTCGCGGACAGTGAGTTCGGCGTAGCGTCGCAAGATCTGCAGCCGCTCGGCCTGTGGCCGCCGCGACCACGCCACACCCGCGCGCTGGGCGCAGGTGACGGCGCGCTCGACCTCGGCGGCGCTGGCCTCGTGAAACACCGGTCGCGGCTCGCCGAGGGGGCCAAGGCCACGGACAGCGGCGCCCGCTCCGTCGCAGAAGGCGCCGTCGATCCAAGAAGGTCGCAGCGCAGGCACGGCGCCGGCGGCGGACGCCATCGTGGCTGCGACGCTCATAGGGCGGCTCCTTGCGCGCCCCGGCGGCTCGGCGGCAGGGGACACCAGCGCACTTCGCTGCCGACGTCGACGCCGAGCGACCGCATCGCCGCCGCGGGCAGGGTGAGGTGCTCGCCGTCCGGCTCGGCGGTCGACACCAGGACCGCTGCGAAATCTTTGAGCTTGCGGTTGCTGACCATCGAGAGCTTGGACGTTTGTGCCGCCGTCTCGCCACCGGCTCGCACCCGCAACAGCCTGCTGCTCGCCACGGTGCGGACGGCCGAGACATCGGCGATGAGGACAGGTCCAGCCTCGAAGGGGTCGAGCCAATCGGTCAACGTAAAGCCCTCGTCCTTGAGGATATCCATCGCCGGCAGCGTCGCGGGGTGGACGGCGCCGATGACGGCCTGCGCCGCAGCGGGCAGCAGGTCGACGAAGATGCGGTCGCGCGGCAGCAGGTGTTGGACGAATCCCCGGACGGTGTGGGTGTGCAGATCGGCCTCGGGCAGGTCCATGCGGAAGAAGTTGCGGCCGAGGGCGTCCCAGAAGCGCGAGCCGCCGTCCTCCTCCAGCCAACCGCGCAGTTCGGCGATGACGCGGTGCTCGAAGCGAAGGCGATGATCGGCCATGAACATGAAGCGCGCCAGCGACAAGAAGCGGCCGACGCCCTGGCCGCGGGTCGCGGGGTCGAGCAGCAGCGAGCCGACCATGGCCGGCCCGTGCGGCAGCTCAAGCACCTGCAGGACGCGCATATCGCGCGGCATGTTGATCGCCTCGCCGATGCGGACGGTGTCGAGGCGGTAGGCGAAGTAGGGCACGTCGCCGCCGACCTGGCCGTAGATGCCAGAGCAGCCCGCGAGGCCGGAGCGCTCGTCGTCCTGCAGGCCGAACAGGTACGCCGACTGCCAGCGCGGCAGGTCGGTGCGCGAGAGGGCCTCACAGCTGGAGGCGATGCGCTGCTCCAAGATCGCGCGGTCCTTGGGCAGCGACGTCATGCCGTGGTCAGCGCGACCGGCCAGGGTCACGAAGGCTGGCAGGTCGTCGAGGCTGAGCGGGCGGTAGACGTACATGGGCGTGGGTCATCTCGGGTTTTGAGGGTCAGCGGGGGCGCACGCATGCTGAGCGCGGCGCGAGGCCCGTGAAGCTACGCGAGATTGGCCTCGGCGGCGATCTCGGTCAGGCCGCGCTCGAGCAGCTCGGCGGCGAAGTCGATCTCGGCATCCGTCACGACCAGGAGCGGCGGCAAGAAGCGCAGGCGTGTCGGGTCACTGCCGGCGTTGAAGCCCATCAGCCCGAGGTCGTAGAGGCGGGTGAGCAGCCGGTTGGCGAGCTTGCTGTCGCCGCCGAACGGCGTGAATCCGAGCATGGCGCCGATGCCGAATGGGCCGGCGACCCAGGCCGGGTGCGCCGCTTGCAACCGCAGCAAATGGGCCGTGAAGCGGTCGTAGATCGCTTGATTGCGACCGCCCGGGCCGGCGTGGCCGCGCTCCCGCAGCGCACGCACCACCTCGTCGCCAGCGCGGATCGCCGACGTCGCGCCGGTGAAGGTCTGCGACAGCAAGCCCGCACCCGGATTGACCGCGTGGGTGAACAGCGTCGCGCAAGCCTGCGTGAGCTTGCCGACGGTGACGACGTCGACGAGATCATCGAGGCCGAAGTGCTGGAACGCGAACAGCTGCGGCGTGCGCCCAAAGCTCTGGATCTCGTCGACCAACACGCCGACGCCGGCCTGCTGGCAGCGCTCCAGGAGGGCCCGGAAGAACGCCGGCGTGCCGGTGTAGTAGCCGCCCTCGCCCTGGACCAGCTCGAGGATGAAGAAGGCGTGCTGCTTCGGGTATCGCTCCAGGTGGCGCTCCAGCACCGCCAGCGCGTGCTGGCTGCTGCGCTCCGGGCGCTCGGGGTCGAAGAAGGGCACGTAGTCGACGTCGAGGGTCTTCGGCACACCGATGCGGCCGGCGTGCTTGTCGGTGACCCAGCTCATGCCGAGGCTGCGGCCGGCGAAACAGTGCGAAAAGGCGAGGACCCGCGACGCCGGCGCTCGCGCCTGAAACAGCACCTTGGCGCCGTTCTCGTTGGCCATGGCGCCGGTGGTCGTCAAGAAGCAGTGTCGAAACCGCGGCTTGCCGTCGATTGGCGGCGCCGGGTTGGGCACGTCGCTTCGATTGGCCTCGGCCAGCAGGCGCTCCGAGAAGTGCAGGCTCTCCGGGTTCTGTTGCAAGTTTCCTTGCATCACGCCGTCGGACAGCGCCGAGTCCAGGCGAGCGTCGAGCAGCTCCATCGGGCTATGACCAAATGGGTGCGCGCCGATGCCGGTGATGAAGTCGAGCTTGACCGAGCCGTCGGCCAGCTCGACGAAGGCGCCGCGCCCGAGGCCCGATCCGAGGTAGGGAAAGAAGAGGCCGCGGCCTCGTGCCTCGCCGAAGCGCTCCATCATCGCCTGGTAGCCGCCTTGCAGCGCCGGATCGGGCGGCACGATGGCGGCTGGCACGCTGGCGCGGGCGTCCTGCAGGGCGGCGGAGAGCAAGGCGCGCGCCTCGGCCACCCGCGGATCGGTGAGCAAGGTCTGGAAGCGGGTCTGGGCCATCTTTCCCTCGCAGCAAGGAACGGCGTCGGAGTTTGGGCGTCTTCGCTCGCGCTGGCGCTACCGGGCATCAGCGCCGCCTGCGCCGCGGCGCCGTGCTACCGCATCAGGCGCGCCGGCGCCAGATCTGCGGCCTCGTGGCGCGCGGGCTTGTCACCGTGTGCCGAATTCCGGCATCAAGCGCTCAGACGCCCGCGCACGGGCGCCCGCGGCGCCTTGCCCCGTCTTCCGCGCTTGCACGCCGCCCTCCTTCGCCCACCTCATCGTCACGAGACAGACAAGGAGCCCTCGATGTCTTCCGCCCCTCACTACCGAGCCAACCTGCGTGACATCACCTTCAACCTCTTTGAGGTCCTCGAGATTCAGAAGACGACGCTCGGGCGCGGGCCTTTCGGCCTCGACCGCGATGAGGTCGAGGGGTCTTTAGCCGCGGTGGCCGAGCTGGCCGAGGGGCCCTACGGCGCCGGATTCGCCTCTGCTGACCGCGAGGGATTGCAATTCGATGGCAAGGGCAACGTCAAGGTTCCAAAGGGTATCCGCGACAGCCTGAATGCCTACTTCGGCGCCGACTGGCATCTGCTGGAGTCTCCACAGGCTCTCGGCGGCTATGGCGCCCCGCCGAGCGTCGCCTGGGCCGCCTTTGAGCTGCTGGCCGGCAGCCATCCGGCCGCCACGTTCTACCTGCTCGGCGCCGTCAACGCCCGGGTCATCGCCAACAACGGCACGCCGTCGCAGATCGCCCGCTTTGCCCGCCCCGCCGTGGAGCGCAAATGGGGCGGAACAATGTGCCTGACCGAGGCGGACGCCGGCAGTGACGTCGGCGAGGCGCGAAGCGCTGCCGTCCAGCACGAGGGTGAGGTCTGGAAGCTGACGGGCACCAAGCGCTACATCACCAACGGCGACTCCGACACCTTCGAGAACATTATGCATCTGGTCCTGGCGCGCCGGGAGGGCGCCGGCCCCGGCACCAAAGGCCTCAGCATGTTCATCGTCCCGAAGTTCATCCTTAAGGACGACGGAAACCCGGGTGAACGAAACGGATTTTGGGTCAGCAAGATCGAGCATAAGATGGGCCTCCACGCCTCGGCCACCTGCGAGATCGTGATGGGCGATGATCGTGGCCCTTGCTACGGCTGGTTGGTCGGCGAGCGGCACGACGGCATCCGCCAGATGTTCCAGGTCATCGAGCACGCCCGCATGGCTGTCGGCGTCAAGAGCTTCGCCACGCTGTCTGCGGCGTACCTCAACGCGCTCGACTACGCCCGCGACCGGGTGCAGGGCCCGGACCTGGCGCGGGCGACCGAGAAGACCGCGCCACGCGTCGAGATCTTGCGCCACCCCGACGTGCGCCGAATGCTGATGGCGCAGAAGGCGACGGTCGAAGGCTTGCGCGGCTTGGCGCTCTACACGGCGTGGGTGCAAGACCAGGTCGAGCTGCAGGGTGGTCACGGCAGCGAAGCCGCCGACGCCATGGATCGCCGCAACGACCTGCTCCTGCCGCTGGTCAAGGGCTACGGCAGCGAGCGCTGCTGGGAGATGTTGACCTTATCGCTGCAGACGCTGGGCGGCGCGGGCTACATCGCCGACTACCCGATGGAGCAGTACCTACGCGATCAGAAGATCGACTCGCTCTACGAGGGCACGACGCACATCCAGTCGCTCGATCTGCTCTTCCGCAAGATCGCCCGCGACGGCGGCCAGACCTTTGGCGCTTTGCTCGAGGAGATCCGCGCCGAGGCCGAGGACACCTCCAGCGGCGACGCCCTGGCCGAGACGCGGCGACGCCTGCTCCATGCCATCGGCGACATGGAGGGCCTGTTCGCGGCGCTGATGGAAAAGATGGAGGACTCGATCTACCACGTCGGCCTGCACGCCAACGTCGTCTTGCAGTCGGTGGCCGAGCTGGTCGTCGGCTGGCGGCTGCTGATCGGCGCCCGCGTCGCCGCCGCGGCGCTGCCATCGGCCAGCAAGCGCGACATCAGCTTCTACAAAGGCAAAATCGCCGCAGCGCACTACTGGGGTACGCAGGTGTTGCCAAACCTCACCCTGGCCCGCAAGCGCATGGAGCAGAGCGACCTCGCGCTGATGAACCTCGACGACACCGCGTTCTGACGATCGCCTAGGCCGGAGAGTTGGACGCCCCAGAGTTGAACGCCCCAGAGTCAACCGCCCCGGCGCCTCCTGCTGGCGGTCGTCGCAGCGCGCTGATGAGCAAGAGCGGCAGCAGCGCCAGCAAGACGCCGACCGCCATGACCGGCGCGTAGCCGATTCGCTGGGCGACAAAGCCGGCGACCAAGGGCCCAGGCGCCTTGCCGGCGACCTCGATCGCCGCCAGCAGCGTGTAGTGACTGGCGCCGATTCTCCGATCGACGGAGGCCATCATGGTCGCGAACATCGTCGTCGTCAGTGCGCCGCCGGCCGCATGCTCCAACGTCGTGCAGACGATGAGGCGCGCCTCGTCGACGCCGACAGCAGCGCAGACGGCGATGAGGACGAGCGGCAGCGCGCGCAGCCAGAGCGTCACCCGCAGCGCTTCGGTCGCGCCGAGCCGGGCATAGAGCCAGCCGCCGAGCGCCGAGCCGAGCGCACCGGCGACCATGCCGACGCTGCCCACCCACAGGCCGATGGTCGCCGTGGCGATGCCGGAGTCGACCAGCAGCGGCTTGAACAGGACGTCGATCATCGACTCGCCGACCTTGTAGCTGACGCAGAGCACCAGCAACGGCCGGCTGGCGCGGGCCTGGAGGACCCGCACCAAGGTCCGCAGCACGAGCCGGACGCCGATCCGCCCAGCGCCGGCCTGGGTCGTGCTGGCTGCGCGGTAACGCAGGACCGCCAGCGCGCAGGCCCCCTGGATCAGGGCCATGCCGCTGAAGAGCGCCGGCCAGCCCGCCTTGCCGGCCAGCCAGACCAGGAGGCCGCCGCCGGTGAGCATGCCGATCTTGTAGCCGACAACTTGGACGCTGTTGCCGTAGCCGAGCTCGCCGTCTGCCAGCGAGTCAACCGCGAGGCCGTCTGTGGCGATGTCTTGGGTGGCGGCAAAAAGGTTCATCGCCAGCACAGCGCCGAGCAGGGCCGCGGTCTGCGTCGCCGGGTCGAGCGTCGCCGCCAGCGCGCAGGTCGCCGCCTGCGCCCCTTGCATCAAGAGCAGCCAGCTGCGCCGTTGGCCGAGGCCGAGGGGATCCGTAGCGTCCACCAGCGGCGCCCACAACGGCTTGCAGATCCAAGGCAACGACAACATGCCGAGCAGACCGATGGACTCGAGCGAGAGCCCGGCCTGGCGGAGCAGCACCGGCAAGGCCGTGGCCTGGAAGCCAAACGGCACTCCCTGCGCCACATACAGCGCGGCGAGGAGGCCAAATCGCCGTCGCTGGGCAGTCGACGTGGGACCAACTGTAGCATTCGGAGACATGGGTGACCTTGTGACCGCAGTATGCTAGCGTCGCAGGCGAGATTCGCTTGTGTCGAACGGATCGTTCGACGCTGTGGCTGGTCCGCTCCAAAACGTTCTGTCACCGACGCCGTCAATAGGAAACGTCCGCCATGATGGAATGCCCACGCTGCGGCGGCAAGTACGCGGACAACATAAGGTACTGCGGCGTCGATGGCGCGCCGTTGCGACAGGTTCGCGGCGGCGACCCGCTGCTCGGCAGCGTCGTCGCTGGCACCTATCGGCTGCAGTCCGCGCTCGGCAGCGGCGGCTACGGCGTGGTCTACAAGGCCAGCCACGAGCGCCTGCCGAGCTTCGTCGCCGTCAAGGTGCTGTCCCGGCTGCGGGCCAAAGACGAGGTCGCCGTCGCCCGCTTCAAGCGCGAGGTCGAGGCCGAGGCCGTGGTGTCCCACCCCCACGTCGTCAAGGTCCTCGACTATGGGCACGACGCCACCGTCGGCTACTTCATCGTGATGGAGCACCTAGAGGGCCAAGATCTCGGCACCAAGCTCGAAGAGGGCAAGCTGCCGCATATCCTCGACACTTTCTCGATCCTCGACCAGGCTGGTGGCGCCCTCTCGGCGGCGCATGACCTCGGCATCGTCCACCGCGACGTCAAGGCCGACAACATCTTCTTGGTCGCCGATGCGAGTGAACCGCAAGGGTTCTCCGTCAAGCTCCTCGACTTTGGCGTCGCCAAGCTGACGCGACCCGTGACAGGTGGCAACAGTGAGACATCGCGCAAGGATCTGCACAGCACCGAGGCGACCCCCATGCTCGGATCGCCGTGCACCGTGAGCCCCGAGATTCTCCGCGGCCAGTCAGTGGACGCTCGCGCGGATGTCTACTCTTTCGGCGCCATGCTCTACGAGATGTTGACAGGTCAGATCCTGTTCGCGGCCCGCAACGTGGAGTCGATGCTGGAGCGCATTGTCTACGAGGCGCCGACGCCGCCGTCGCGGGTGGTCGGCGCGGACTGGATCGGCGCTGAGCTCGACGCGCTCGTGCTGTCAATGCTCGAGAAGAAGCCAGAGCACCGGCCGCGCTCGATCGACGCCGTGTTGCGCGGGGTCGACCGCATTCGGCCGGACGTCGAGCGGGCGTGGGCCGCGCACTTCTTGCCGACCAGCCAGGCCAACAAGCTCATCGAGTTCGGGTTCAAGGACCGGGCGGAGGCGACTGTCACCAATACACAGGCGGGGCAAGTCCCTGCCCACACCCACGTCTACGCCGACCACAAGCCGATCACCAAGCCGCCGACCCGGGCGACGCCGCTCGTGCTGGTGGTCGACGACGACCGCAGCGTGCGCATGATCACGCGCCAGCTCGTGATCGCGGCGGGTTTTGACGCCGAGGCGATGGAGGGCGGCCGCGAGGCGTTGGCTTGGATCGGCGAAAATGCCCCGCCCGACGCCATGGTCTTGGACCTGCTGATGCCTGGCCTCGACGGCATTCGGTTCCTCCAAAAGCTCCGGGCGCGCGGCTGGCTAGGCCCAGTCGTCGTTTGCTCCGGCGTCGGCTCCGCGGTGCTCCGCGCCGAGGCCGAGCGCATCCCGGGCGTCTCGTTTGTCGACAAGGTGGGTGAGCTGCACCGCGTCGGCGAGGCGCTGCGCGCGATGGGAGTCGGCGCTGCCTCGGCTTGACTCGAAGGTGGCCGCGGCGGTTGTGCTGCCGGTGTTGGCGGCGGCGGCGGCGCTCGGTCTCGGCCAGGGTGTCGGCGCGTGGCTGCCGGCCGGGCTGAGCGTGCTGGCGGCGGCGTTCGCTTGGGCGGCGCGGCCCGGTGGCGGCGGCGGGGGCGACCCAAGTCTTGCCACATCGTCCTCGGACGCCGCAGGGGGTGCGGGCGCCTTGGGGCCTTTGGAGATCGCGGAGTCCGCAGGGTCGGCAGGGTCCGCAGGGTCGGCAGGGTCCGCAGGGTCGGCAGGGTCGGCAGATGCCGCCGGCAAGTCTGGATCGCCGCTGGCCTTTCGGGGCCGTCGGGCGACCGTTCATGGCGGTCAGGAACCGTCCGCTGCCGGACCGGAGCTGGTTCCGCGGCAACTGCGACTCCCGAACGAGGAGTCAAAGACGGCCGCCCCCGCCGCCTCGCCTCACTACATCACGTCGCAGCTGCGTCGCCAGGCGCCCTCCCTGAGCGTCTCGCGCCTGCCGCCGCGGCCATCGCAGACTCAGATCGCCTTGGCCGCGCCCGCCGATCTGCCGCAAGCGACGACTGCGGCGCCGGCGCCCCTCGATGGTCGAGGCGCCGGCGACACTGCGACGCACACCGCCTTCGTCGCGCGCATGAGCCACGAGCTGCGGACGCCGATGCACGGCGTGATTGGCATGGCAGGCCTCCTGCTCGAGACCGAGCTCGATGACGACCAGCGCGACCAGGTCGAGACGATCCGCGGCTCTGCCAACGCGCTGCTCCTGGTCGTCAACGACATCTTGGACTTTTCAAAGGCCGAGGCCGGACGGGTCGTGCTGGAGCACATCGACGTTGAGCTCTACGCCTTGGCCCAAGAGGTGGTCCGGCTGTTGGAGCCGCTGGCGCGCGACAAGGGTCTGGAGCTGGTGCTTTTGCGCGATGCGACCTTGCCTGAGCGGGTCCTGGGCGACCCGGGGCGAATGCGGCAGGTGCT
>SXGT01190307.1_pt1 | contig 16333 bp, 11 predicted proteins | sample 3176221 | NCBI WGS metagenome assembly SXGT01 (sample SAMN11356862, study PRJNA531348) | freshwater metagenome | isolation source: freshwater sample F1-120 | place: China: Fuxian Lake, Yuxi | collected 2017-12-25 | reverse complement strand
TTGCAGTTGTCGTCGTTCGGCGTCGAACAGTTCTCGACGGCGTTTGGCGACACGTCCATGTTCTTGTCGTCACAATCGCCGCCTTTCGCAGCGCTGAACTGGCCTAACGGCTCGCACAGACACTGCGTGTTGGCGCCATTGCCGTAATAGCCGTCCCCATCGAGATCCTCGAAGTATTTGCTGCAGTTCTTGGCGTCTACCTTATTGGCGGTGCCGTCACAGTCATCGTCGGCTTGCGTCGCGCAGTCTTCGACGGCCCCCGGATTGACTGCCTTGTTGGCGTCGTTGCAGTCCGCTTTCTTCTGCGTCGATGCCGTATAGCTGCTGCCCGTCGGTGGGCCGCACCAGCACTGCGAGTTCCACGCGCCGGTCGCAGACTGCTGGCCGAAGCCATCACCATCGCCGTCATAGGCGAAGACCGTGCAGTTCATCGCATCCTGCTCATTGGTGCCGTTGCTGCAGTTGTCGTCTGCAGACGTCGAACAGTTCTCCTTGGCCCCCGGCTTGATGCTGCTGTCGTTGTCGTTGCAGTCGGTGCCGCCGAAGCACAAGCTGGACTTGTGACCGTCACCGTCGGCGTCGGGAGCGCCTGCCGTGCCGCCACACTTGCCGCCAGCGCACTTGTCCTGCAGCGTGCATACCTGGCCATCATCGCACGCTGCGCTGTTGTTGACGACGGTGCAACCGGAGCCAGGGGCGCAACTGTCGTCGGTGCATGGGTTGCCATCGTTGCACACCAACTTGGCGCCGGGCGTACATTGGCCTTGCGTCGAGCAGACATCGGGCCCCGCGCCGGTGCCGGTGCACTTGTCGCCATCGTCGCACGGGCCGCCTGCCTTAGGTGCGTACTGGCAACCGCCCTTGCTGGCGTCGCAGCTATCTGTTGTGCAGGCATTCTTGTCGTCGCAAGCGGTCGGGCCGGTCGTTTGGCACGTTCCCGATTTGCAACCGTCGCCGGCCGTGCACGGGTTGTTGTCGGTGCATGCGCTGCCGTCGATCGAGTTGGTCGTGTAGCAACCTTTGGCTGGCGCGCACAAATCGCTGGTGCATGCGTTGTTGTCGTTGCACACGACCGCGTTGCCGTTGCCACACTTATTGGCCGAGCAGAACTCGTTGGTCGTGCAGCTGTTGCCGTCGTCGCAGGGGCTGGTGTTGGCGGTGTTCTTGCACCCGGCAACTTTGTCACACAAGTCGGTCGTGCAAGGGTTGTTGTCGTCGCACGACACTGCTGCGCCAGCAAAGCACGAGCCGCCCTTGCATGCATCGCCACTAGTGCACGCGTTGTTGTCGGTGCAAGCAATGGTGTTGGCGGCGTACGTGCAGCCCGCCTTCGGGTCACAAGCGTCGGTCGTGCAGATCTGGTTGTCGTTGCACGTAACGCTGTCAGCCGGCTTGCAGGCACCGGCTGCACAGGTGTCCCCGGTTGTGCACGCGCTGCCGTCGTCGCAGCCTTTGCTGTTGTTGGCCGGCTGCATGCTGCAGCTGCCGGACTTGGGGTCGCACGTATTGATAGAGCAGGTCGTGTCGCTGCCGGATGGGCAGGTCACCTGCGAACCGGGCTTGGTCTTGCAGGTGAACGGCGGCGCCGCCTTGTCGCAAAACGGCTTTCCGTTGCAGAAGTTGCCGTCGTCGGGGCAGTCGGTGTCGCTCTGGCAGCTGCATTGCGAGGCGCCGCCCACACACTTGCCGCCGGTGCAGGCGTCGCCGGTCGTGCACACGTTGCCATCTTCGCACGCTGCGGTGTTGTTGGCGTAGACGCAGCCCTTGGCCGGCTCGCAGGTCTCGTTGGTACAGCCGTTCTTGTCGTCGCACAGCACGGCGACGTTGACTGCGTTACCGCTGCACTTGCCCTGCGCGCACTGATCACCGCTGGTGCAAGCGTTGCCGTCATCGCACGGGACCGTATTCGGCACGCTCTGGCAGCCGAGCTTGGCGTCGCAGCTGTCGGTGGTGCACGCGTTGTTGTCGTTGCAGGTTTTCTGCGGTCCCGCAGTGCACTTGCCGACCTTGCACTTGTCGCCTTCGGTGCACGCCGAATTATCGGCGTTGCAGGGTTGTGCTTCGAAGCTCGCGGCAAAAACGCAGTTGCCCGACTTGGGGTCGCAGCTGTCGGCGGTGCAGGCTTCGGTGTCTTCGCAAGCCTTCTTGGCGCCGGCGAGGCACACCTTGTCCTGGCACTTGTCGCCCGCGGTGCAGGCATCGCTGTCGGCGTCGCAGTTGCTGGTGTTGGCCGTGAAGACGCAGCCCTTTGCCGAATCGCACGCGTCGGTCGTGCAAGGGTTCTTGTCGTCGCACGTCAGGGTCGTGCCGGCCTTGCACTTGCCCGCAGCGCAAGCGTCGAACTGTGTGCAAACGCTGCCGTCGGCATCACAGGCCTTGCCATCTGCCGCGGCCGCCGCGGCGCACTTGCCGGTTTTCGCGTCACATTTGGCGTTGCTGCAGGTGGTATCGGCTTTGGTGTCGCACACGACAATCGACTGCGCGAGCACTTTGCATTTGGGGCTGGACTCTGACTTGTCGCAGTACAGCGTGCCATTGCACAGGTCGCCGTCCTCGTCTTTGGCGCAGTCGGCGTCGACCTGGCACGAGCAGGTGTTGGCGCCCGCCGTGCACTTGCCCTGCGCACAGACGTCGCTGGCGGTGCACGGGTTGCCATCGTTGCACGCCCCAGTTGTTGCGGCGTGCGTGCAACCGGTTTTGGGATCGCAGCCGTCGGTCGTGCACGCGTTGCCGTCGTCGCAAGCAGCGCTGACGTCGGCCGGCGAGCCCGCGCAGACGCCGTTGCCGCAGCTGTCTTTGGCGGTGCAGGGGTTCAGGTCGTCGCAAGGTCCGCTGGCCGGTGCCGAGGCGCAACCGGCCTTCGCGTCGCAGCTGTCGGTCGTACACGGATTCTTGTCGTCGCAGGCGATGACGCTGCCTTTGCAGTTGCCGCCCTTGCACACGTCCTTGTCCGTGCACTTGTTGCCGTCGTTGCAGGTCTCGCCTTCGGCGATTTCGGTCAACTTGCAGCTGCCGGTGGCGAGGCTGCACTTGCTGCTAAAGCACGGATCCGGGCTGATGCACTCTTTATCCTTGCCCGCCTTGCAGACGCCGTCTGCGCATGCGTCGCCGAGTGTGCAAGGATTCTCGTCGTCGCACAGCGTCCCGACCGACTTGATGAATGCGCAGCCCTTGTTGGCGTCGCACTCGTCCAGCGTGCACGGGTTGTCGTCTTTGCACAGGATCGGCGTGCCCTTGCACGCGCCGCCCTTGCACTTGTCGGATTCAGTGCACGCGCTCTGGTCGTTGCAAGTGGTCCCGTTGTCGGCCTCGCTGAGCTTGCACTTGCCCGCCTGGGTCGGATCGCACTTGCTGACCAGGCAGGCGTCGTCCGAAGTGCACTCCTTGGCCTTGCCAGGTGCACACGAACCAGCCGCACAAGTGTCGCCGACCGTGCACGGATTGCCGTCGTCGCAGGTACCGGCAGTCGCCGCTTCATGTGTGCATTGGCCGGGACCCGTGCACTTGTCGTCGGTGCAGGGATTCTGATCGTCGCATCCAGTTGGGCATGGACTGCTTGCGGTGTCGGCGGCCGGCGCGTCGGCTGCGGCGTCAACCGCGGAATCTTCGCCTTGGCCGGTGTCGGCGTCGGCAGCGGCAAACTGGTCGGCATCCAAAACCTGAACCTCGCAGGCCGCCAAAACCAGGGCGCATGCGGCTGCAGCAGCAGGGAATTGCGAGGCAAGTCGGCGGGGCGTCATGGTCAGTCCAGTTGGGGCGTAGCCCAGTTTGCGGGTTGCAAAGTCGGGTTGCGCCCGACCCGCGGTCAAGAGGTCGTCAGGTGCAGGCTGCGCGGGACAAACATGGTCGTCAGTCTACGAATCGGGTGCCATTTTTTCAACGCCCACCGCACTGCGCGAGGCCAAACGGACCGCGAATCTGCCCCGGAACGTGAACTTGCGACGCAGCCTTGCCCGTTCTATCCTTGCGCCGCCTCGCAGGCTCGCGTGCCGTTTCGCGATGCGGGTCAACGCGCGGCTGCTGGAGAGTTCGGGCATGTCCAACGACGGCGCAAAATCGTCCGGCTCCGGGCGCAACATCGGCGACGTGGTAGCCGGGCGCTACCGCATCACCGGCGTCGTCGGCAAGGGCGCGATGGGCGCCGTTTACGCCGCTGAGCATACTGCGACCAGCCAGCGGGTTGCGCTCAAGTTCATGATCGTCGGCGACGACGAGGACAAGGAATTCATCGCCCGCTTCGAGCAGGAAGCCAAAGTGATGGCGGGCCTGCGCAGCACCAATACCATTCGCATTTACGATTTTGGCCGCACTGACGACGGTGCGCTGTTCATGGCCATGGAGCTGCTGGTCGGCAAGCCCCTGGACAAGCACATCCGCGACCTCGCCCGCGAAGGCAAGGCGATGACCGAGCAGGACGCCGGGCGCATGACCAGCCAGATCTTGCGCAGCTTGACCGAGGCGCACGGCCTGGGCCTGGTCCACCGCGACATGAAGCCGGGCAACGTGTTTTTGAACGACGACGGCGGCGACGACGTCATCGCCAAGGTCCTCGACTTCGGCCTGGCGCGCGTCGGCAACTCGGCCCTGACTAACGTCGGCCGCATCATGGGTACGCCGGCCTACATGGCGCCAGAGCAGTGGCAGGGCGCCGGTGTCACGCCGGTGGCCGATTTGTACGCAGTTGGTTGCATGATGTACGCGATGGTCACCGGCGACCCGCCGTACCAGGCGGGCGACAACGTGCTGTCGCTGATGCACAAGCACGTCACCGAGGCCATCCCGGATCCGCGGGCGACGGCGCGCGTGCGCCTGAGCGAAGGCTTCGTTGCGGTGATGACCAAGGCGATGGCCAAGAAGCCTGGCGACCGCTACCAGGACGCCAAGGCGATGCGGCAGGCCATCGAAGCTGTGCTGGGCGGTTCCTGGACCAGCCACACCAATTTGGGCACCGCAACCAAGGCCGATGCGACGTCGCCGTATCTTGCCGACAGCCAGCCCAAGCTCTCGGAGAGCCAGCGCGCGGTTGTGCGCGCGCAGAGTGGGGCAACGGCAGATAGTGAGACCATTGCCGGCGACATGCAGACCGCCGTACGCAAAAGTCAGACCAACCTGGGCCACACGCACGACAGCAGCGCGGAGGCCACCATTGCGGCGCCAGCGCCGGGCCACCAGTCGAACGTATCTGTCGCCAACGGTTCCAACGCTGGCGTCGCCGCACGCAGCGCGACGTTTGTCGGCGAGCCAGGGTCCACCGACGCCGCGGCTGCCGCCCCCGCCGCAAAACCAAAGACGGGGCTGATCATCGGCGCGCTCGCTGGCGTGGTCGCCCTTGCCGCCGGAGGTTGGTTCGCGACGCGGCCAGCACCCACTGCACCCACGACCACGGCCGTTGCGCCGAGTGCGCCCGCGGCCACCGCTGATCCGGTAGCGGCGCCCGGTTCGCAACCACTGGCGGCGGCGCCTGCCCAGCCTGCGCCTGCCCAACCTGCGCCTGCCGCCGCCGCGCCTGCGCCTGCCGCTGTCCCTGCGCCACCGAGCGCTGTGGCGCCAACCGCAGCTGACGCGGGTTCCGCCCAGCCAGCGGCAGCACCAACACCGGGGCCCGACGCTGGGCCGACAGCGGCCGCCCCGACAGAAGCCGCAAAGCCGGTCGCGCCGCCCAAGCCCAAGGCGCCCAAGCCCTCCGCGCCCAAGAAGAAGGCTCAAGGCTATGAAACCGTTGATTGACCGTCGCCCGCGCCGCGGCAGGTGGTTGGCGAGTTTGCTGGCCGCTTTGCTGGCGTTGGTACCGCCTGCGGGCATCGCCGTTGCAGCACCGGCCGGCAAGAGCAAGGTCGTGCAGGCGCTCATCGCCGCCGCACAAAAGGAGTTCGACGCTGGCAACTTTGAGCGCGCCGGCGAGTTGTTCCTCGAGATCTGGCGGCAGGATCCCGAGGCGCGGCCGATTCTGTACAACGCTGCACGCGCCTTCCAATTGGCGGGCAAAGTCGAGAAGGCCGACGAGCTATTTCGCGAGCTCATTGCGATTGCGGACCTGGACCCCGTACTCAAGGGCAAGGCGCAGACGCAACTGGACGGATTGCAAGTCAAGCGCGCTGAACTCAAGGCCGACGAGGCTGGGCGAGCCGAGAAGGCCGGCCAGTATGCCCTGGCCGCCGGGCTGTGGGCCGAGGCGATTGCACTGCAGCCTAAGAAAATCGCGTGGTTGCTCAAGCAGGCCCGCGCGTATCACCTGGCCGGGCAGATGCAACAGGCGCTGGCGGTCTACGACAAATACCTGACTGCCGCACCGGCCGACGCAGCCGACCGTGCACAAGTCCAAGTCTGGCGTGACGAATGTGTGGGTCGACCGCCGGTCGCCAGTGACCCGCCGGTCGAAAAACCGGTGGAAAGGCCAGTAGAAAGGCCAGTCGAGCGGCCTGTTGAGCAACCGGTAGTGCCATCCACAAGCGCAACCCCAACCGTCGCGCCCCCAGCCAAGCCCACGCCTCGCCCCGCGCCGGCACCTGCGCCGGCACCACACCCGCCAGCGCGCAGCAAGACGCCCGTCATTGTGCTTGGCGCTGGCGCAGCGGCTCTGGTCGGCGGTGTCGTTGTGCTGGTGACTGCTAGTGGCGACAAAGCGGACCTGGACGCCGCGCAGGCCAAGAAAGACGCCAGCGGCAAGGTCATCGGCATCAGCCACCAGGACGCCATCACAGAAGCCAAGCGCATCCAGACCAACTACGCGACCGGATGGGGCCTTACCGGCCTTGGGCTGGTCGGAGCGGGCGTCGGTGCGTGGCTTTGGATGCACCAGAGCAGCGCGCCGGTGGCAATAGCGCCGACGCCGGATGGTCTGGTGGTGGTCGGGCGCTTTTGACCTGGCCGCTCGGGCGGCCAGACTGGTGCGCGATTAGGGCGCGCGCGGTGGCTCCCAGCCCTGCAGTAGTCGGCTGACAAATTCCATGCGGTCGTTGCCCCACACCAGGTGCGGGCCCACAAAGAACGTCGGCGCTCCGCACGCACCGCGCGCGAATGCCTCGGCGGTGTTGTCGATGAGGCGCTGCTTGACGGCCGGATTCTCGGCGCCAGCCAGCAGCGCGTCGGCATCCAGACCGATGGCGGCCAGGATCGCGTGGAGCACCTGCGCGTCGGCGATGTTCTCGCCTTCGCCCCAATAGCGGCGAAACAGGTCGCTCGCCAATTTGACGTGCACCGGACCTTCCAACTGGCACAGCACCCGCAGGGGCCGCACAGCGTTGAGCGGAAACAGCGCAGGCCAGGCAAACGGCAAATCGCGCAACGCGGCCCAGCGGTACATGTCATCCATCAGTACGCGCTGCTTGTTTGGCGATGCGCCCAGTATCGGCGCTTTGTCGATGCCGAATTTCTTGAAAAGTCCGCCAAGCAGCAGGGGCCGCCACATCACGGTCGCGCCGTAGGTCGCGGAGATTTTGCCGATCTCCTCATGGGCCAGGTAGGCATAGGGAGAAGACAGATCGTAGAAAAATTCAACGTTTGTGTTAGACATGATGAGAACACTCCTTACGATGAATCCGCCGAAGCTTCGTCAAAACTGGAATTGCTGCAGCTCTGGTCGAACCCGCCACCCGTCCGCGGCCGCGACCACCAGCGGCAGCCGATCCTGGCCCCAGAACAGCTCGCCGTCTACTGCGAACGCCGGCGCGCCGAACACGCCAGCCGCCAGCGCTGCGTCGGTGCGCGTGCGCAATGCCGCCTTGACCTCGTCGCTGCGCGCGTGTTCCAGCACGGTCGCGGCGTCCAGGCCCAGGGCAGTCACGATGCTCGCAAGCACTTCGCTGTCGGCAAGGTCGCGCTGCTCAACCCAGTAGGCTGCAAAGCACGCATCGACCATGGCCTCCCAAGCGTCGGCTGGGCATGCCAGCAGCGCTCGCAGCGCGTCGACGGTGCGATTGGGGTGCTTGACGGGCGAAGCGATCGGCACCTGGAACCACGTCGCCCAGCGCACCACGTCGTTGCGGTTGTGGCGGGCCTTGGGCGGCGACAACACCGCCGACAGATTCTGGACCTGCCCAATCGCCGCAAACACGCCGCCCAGCAGAAACGGTTGCAGGGTGACTGCGCGACCCGTTTCCGCCGCCAGCCAGCGCCGCTGCGTCGACGCCAGATAAGCATAGGGGCACGAAAAATCGAACCAGAAATCGATAGGTGCGCGCTGGTTGCTCATGTGTCACCTGCGAAATCGATAGACAGCCTGGCAATTCCAAGCGGCATATGCGCAGTACCACGCAGCTGCAACCACAAGTCGGTGCAGTTGCTTTGGCCGTCTGCGAGGTGGGCCACGGCGTACGCGACCCGCCGCGGCTGCCAACCCTGCGAAAACCGTGCGATTTCCGTCCACGAGCCGGTTTGTGCGCGCAGCCACACATGCACGGCGCGGTCCGGCTCATTGGCGCCGCCTTCGCTGCCGGTCGTCAGCACCACACGACCATCGTGCAGCGCGCCTACGCCATGGACTGGTGCGGCAACGGCTTGCTCCGCACGCAGTTGGCCGTTGGCCCGGTCCCAGCGCAGCGCAACGTTGGCAAAGTGCTCCGCGTCGCTGCCGGCGTCGGTGCCCCAGACCACGGCATCGGCCAAGAATGCGAGGCCAATCGCCCGCCAGGCCTGGTCACCACCGCCGACTCGCTGCCACTGGTCGCCGTCGATGCTTCGCCAGATTGCGGACTCGCTGTCGCGGTCGCCGCTGCCCAGCCACAGGCTGCCGTCGACCGGGTCTTGCTGGACGAAGTGCAAGTGGCGAACCTCGCCTGCCGCAAACACGCGCGCCGGAACGAATGTGCGGCCATCGTCCGTAGACCGGTAAAGCGTGATGGTCTGCGTGCGCTGCGGGTTCAGCGCGTACTGCGCGATCCAAGCCCTGCCTTGACGGTCAGCCAGCACGCCCCACCGCGCCGGCTTGCGAAAGCCGTTGTACGTCAGCGCAACCGACCAGTCGCCAGAGGCCGTCCAGCGCAGCATCTTGCCGTTCAAGCCGACCAGCCGCGTGCCAGAGGGCAGGGTCACCAGCTGATGGATGCCAGAGCGTGCGGCATTGGCCAGGTGGCTCGTCAGGTGCTGCAGACCTGGCGCGATTGCGGTGGCACCGTCCGCTGCGCCAAGTACGCGATCCGCGGTCGGTAAGCACCGCTCTGGCACGGTGCCGGCGTGCTGCCAGTCAATGTCAGCGCCGGAGACCACCATCGCGCGCAAAAGCGACGTGCCGCGCGATGCCCAGGCAAACAAATGGCCCGCGGCGTCGCGTTCAAAGCTGTGCAGGGTCACGCCGGGCCACTGGCCAAACAGCGTCACGCCCGGCGCCAACCACGGATCCTCGGCTCGAAACTGTCCGGCGGCATGCGTGAACCAAGCGCGCAAATCAGCAAGCGCCATGGTCGCCGCAGCCAAGCGGACAGCAGCTGGGCGGGGAATGACTAGCCCTTGTTGGTGGCCAAGAACGCGCGCACGCCGATGTGCTTCTCTTTGCGGGCGCGGCGCAGCTTGGTGCGCTGATCAAGGGTCAGGCCCTTCTCGACCGCTTTGAGCTTCTTGCGGGCAGCGCGCTTGAGCGCTTTGCGGAGGTTGCCGTCGAGGTTCTTGGTGTTCGCCATGGTAGTGCTTACTCGGTTGTCGTTCGCGCGGTTGTCGTTCGCGCGGGTGGGGCAGACCGCAGGGCGGCCGCGAAAGGGGCGGTATTCTAGGCATGTTCGGCGCGATGCGCAAGGTTGACAAGCACGGCCATCGGCGCTGCAATGGCCCGCCACCCTGGCAGCAAAGGTCCATGAAAGACAAGCACCTGCGCATTCGAACGGAGCAAGGCCGCCACACGACTGCGCCGCAGTCGGGGGAGCCCCGGCGGCTGAAGCCGCAGGCTAAGGCTACAAAGGCCGGCCTGCGCCGGCCTGGGTTGCTCCATGACCTTGTCTGTTCCTTCCTGCTTGGAGCGGGCAAGACACCATGAAAGACAAGCACCTGCGCATTCGACTCGAACAGTGCCTCGCGCTCGCCCAGGCCAGCAACTGCCCGCGCCGCAAGTTTGGCGCGCTGCTGCTCGACCCGCGCCGCAACGTCATCTTGATGGACGGCTACAACGGCGGGCCGCGCGGCGGCGGCGACCTGTGTGGCGGCGAAGCGTGCTTGCGCGACACGCTCGGTGTGCCGTCGGGCGAGCGTATGGAAATCGGCTGCCATCACGCTGAGATGAACGTCATCTGCAACGCGGCTGCCTCGGGCGTCGCGACCGCGGGCGCGTGGCTCATTGTCACCGGTGAGCCGTGTACGATGTGCGCAAAGCTCTTGCACCACGCCGGCATTGCGCGGGTCATCGTCGTCGACGGTGGTTACGGCGGCGCCAATGGCTGCGCTTACCTGCTCGACCACGGTGTCGAGGTGCAGCGCGTGGACGGCCCTCGCGACCCGCGCGTCGCAGTGCAGACCGACCAGCCTACGACCTGAGGTAGCCCGATGCAGACCGCCCCGTTGCCGCACACGCCGTTGGTGCCCGCTGACCAGCACCCGCCCGAACTGACGGCCCGCGCACTGCTGGTCGGCACGCTGCTCGGCATGGTGTTCGGCGGTTCGTCGCTGTACCTGGTGCTCAAGGTCGGCATGACGGTTAGCGCGTCGATTCCGGTTGCGGTCATCAGCGTGACGCTGTTTCGCCTGCTGGCCAAGGTAGGGCTGCGGCCGGCGAGCGTACTCGAGCACAACATCGTGCAAACAGCGGGTTCGGCCGGCGAGTCGATTGCGTTTGGTGTCGGCGTGACGATGCCGGCCATCCTGATCCTCGGCTTTGGTCTTGAACTGTCGCGGGTGGCATTGGTCGCGGTGCTGGGCGGTTTGCTGGGCATCTTGATGATGATTCCGCTGCGGCGCGCGCTCATCGTGCAACAGCACGGTATTCTGAAGTATCCGGAAGGCACGGCTTGCGCACAGGTGCTCCGCGCGTCGGAAGGCAAGGATACCGGCGGGGCGCGGACGATTTTTGGTGCGTTTTCGCTGGCGTTTCTTTACGCCGTGGTCTGGAAGGCGCTCAAAGGCTGGCGCGAAGTACCGGGGACCGAGTTCGGCAAACCCTTGCAGGCCGGGTCGGTGGCGGTCGAAGTTGCGCCAGAACTTTTGGGTGTTGGCTACATCATCGGGCCACAGATTGCGATGACGATGGCCGGCGGTGGCGTGCTCGCTTACCTGGTGCTGATTCCACTCATCAAGTTCTTTGGTTCGGCGATTCCGGGGCCGCTGGAGCCGGGCACCGTACCGATAAGCGAGATGGGGCCGAGCCAGATTCGCTCTGCGTATGTGTTGTATATCGGCGCGGGCGCAGTCGCGGCGGGCGGTCTGGTCAGCCTTTTGCGTTCGCTGCCGACGATTGTGCACGGCATGCGTTCAGGGCTTGCCGATTTGCGTTCTGGGGCCGGCGCGGCTGCGGCCGTACTGCGTACCGATCGCGATTTGTCGATGAAATTTGTGCTGTTTGGCGTCTGCGGCCTGATTGGCGCCATCCTCTCCGCCGGTACGCTGCACATGAACTGGCTCGGCGCCATTCTTATCGTGGTGCTTGGCTTTCTGTTCGTCACCGTATCTTCGCGTTTGACCGGAGAAATTGGCTCGTCGAGCAATCCGATTTCGGGCATGACGGTGGCGACGCTACTGCTGACGTGCCTCGCGTTTTTGGGCGTCGGCTGGACGGGACCGACCTACTACGTGACGGCGCTTTCGGTCGGCGCCATCGTCTGCATCGCAGCGAGCAACGGCGGCACTACCTCGCAGGACTTGAAAACCGGCTTTCTAATTGGCGCCACGCCGCGCTTGCAGCAGATCGCGATTCTGGTCGGCGCTGGCTGCTCGGCGCTGGTGATTGGGCCGATCCTGCTGGAACTCAACGACTCGGCAACCGTGTATGTGCCGCGGACGGAACTGTTGCAGCGCCACGAAATCACCGACGGCATGGTCGCGCCGCCGGCCGAAGTCGAACCCGCGGGCAAGCTGGGCGGGCCGCAAGTGTCGCGTGATCCCAAGGCGTTTGCGACGTTGGCGGTGTGGCACAAGCGCGTGAAAGACGCCAGCGGCATTGCCGGCCAGTACCTGGTCGATGCGCAGGGCAAGCCGCAGTTCCTGGTCGATCCGGGCATCAATGGCGATGCCAGCCACAAGCGCCCGGACCCGTCGCACCCCGATGGCGTCGAGGTGCGTAAGTTCGACGCCCCCAAGGCCACGCTGATGAGCTACATCATCAAGGGGATTTTGGACCGCAAGCTGCCGTGGGACCTGGTGATTCTGGGCGCGATGATTTCGCTGGTGCTGGAGCTCGCAGGGGTGCCGTCGCTGGCGTTCGCGGTCGGCGTGTATCTGCCGCTGTCGTCGTCGACGCCCATCATGATTGGCGGGCTGGTGCGCCATTTCGCGGACAGGCGTCGGCGCAAGTCGCAGTTGCAGTTGTCGGAGGAAGAATTTGCAGCTGAGTCCGACAAGAGCCCGGGTGTCATGGCGGCGAGTGGCTTGATTGCCGGCGGCGCCATTGCGGGTATCGTTATTGCGCTGATGGCCGGCGTGTTGGGCGAAGTGGACGTTGCGCTCGACCACTGGGCCAAGTCCAACAACCCGTTTTTCGCAGGTCCGAACAGCGATGCGCTGAGCATGCTGCCGTTCACGGCGCTGACGGCGTGGCTGGCTTGGGTGGCGATGCGGGGTGGGGGCGACACTGGCGCGTCGGTTGAACCTGCGATCGGGAAAGGCGGGGATTGAGCGATGGCCTGCTGGTTCCCCAGCCGGCTCTACCCGGGCGGCCCGCGCAGGATTTCGCGTGCGGTGGAGATCAAGCTTTCGCGTAGTTCCCAAAGGGTCAGGGGCCGCAGCATTTCCGGCAGTTCCTGCACCTGTTCGACGGCCGCAAGGCGCTCTGCGAGGGTGTAGCGGCTGCCACCGGCGTCGAATTTCGCGCGAACAAGCGCCAGCAGGCGGTCCACGTCGCGCACAGGGCCCTCGGCCAAAAGGAAATGGAAGTCCACGAAGTCGCGGTCACGGCCGCGCGTGAGTAGCGCTTGCGTCTTGTCCACCGCCAGGTCGGTGAAGGAGTCCACGAGCAGGCCCATCCAGCGTGTGGGCCGGTCCACGGGCTCAAAGGTCCGCAGCGCGAGGTCGACATGGCCACAGGCTCTGCCGTCGCGCGCAAGGATGAACTGAAAGCGTGGCCCAACGGAACCTGTCAACCACAATGAGACACCTCGGCAAAAAGTCTAAGCCGCAGTTTGGCCGGCAAGAGCCGGCTTTGGAGGGTTGACAGGTTCCGGGCTAAGCGACAACCCCCAACACCCGCCCCACCTTGCAAAACGCCGCCACCGCCGCGTCCACCATCTCGGTCGTATGCGCCGCGCTCAGTTGGACCCGGATCCGCGCCTGGCCTTTGGGCACCACCGGAAAACTGAAGCCGATGACGTAGATGCCCTCGTCGAGCAGCATCCGCGCCATGTCCTGCGCCAGCTTGGCGTCGCCCAGCATCACCGGCGCAATCGGGTGGATGCCCGGCCGCAGCTCAAACCCGGCAGCGGTCATGGCTGACCGAAACCGCTCGGTATTGGCCACCAAACGCTGCCGCAGGTCGTCGGCGCGGTCAATCAGTTCCAGGGCCACCAGGCTGCCAGCCGTGATAGCGGGCGCCAACGTGTTGCTGAACAGGTACGGACGCGACCGCTGCTTGAGTAGCGCCACGATTTCTTTGTGCCCCGTAACAAAGCCGCCGGACGCGCCGCCCAACGCCTTGCCAAGCGTGCTCGACACCAGGTCCACGCGCCCCTGCACGCCAAAATGCGCCGGAACGCCGCGACCGCCGGGGCCGAAAAAGCCAGTGCTATGGCTCTCGTCCACCATCAAGAGCGCATTGTGGCGGTCGCACAGGTCGGCAATCTGGTCCATCTTGGCGATGTCGCCGTCCATCGAGAACACGCCATCGGTGACGACCAGCCGCGCGCTGGCATCGGCGGATTCGACGAGGCACCGCTCCAGGTCGGCCATGTCGGCATGCTCGTAGCGGTAACGGCGCGCTTTGCAGAGCCGAATGCCGTCGATGATGGATGCATGATTGAGCGCGTCGGAAATCACCGCGTCGTTTTCGCCCCGCAGTGTCTCAAAAACGCCGCCGTTGGCGTCAAAGCACGAGGAGTACAGGATGGTGTCCTCGGTGCCGAAAAAGCGCGCGACCGCTGCCTCCAGCTGCTTGTGCACGTCTTGGGTGCCGCAGATGAAGCGCACCGACGACAAGCCGTAGCCCCAGCGGTCCATGCCGTCTTTGGCGGCCTGGACGATGCGCGGGTCGTTGGCGAGGCCGAGGTCGTTGTTGGCGCAGAAGTTGAGCACCTGCTTGCCGCCGACGACCGCGATGGCGCCGCCTTGCGGGGTGGCGAGTACGCGTTCGGGCTTGGTCAGGCCCTGGGCGTCGATGTCGGCCAGGGTGGTTTGCAGGCGTTCGCGAAAACCGGTGTACATTTCAACTCCTTGCTATCGGGTATGCGGACTGAACCTGGCCGGTCGAATCGAGCTCGCCTGGAGAACGGGTCGGTCTTTGCGTGCCGGACAGGCGTGGAAGCCTGGCCCCACCCAGCATGAGCGCGGCGTCAGATATGGATAGCGCGGCCATCGACCGCCAACGCGGCCTCTTTGACGACCTCTGCCAGCGTCGGATGGGCGTGGCAGGCCCGAGCGATGTCTTCCGAACTCGCGCCAAACGCCATGGCCACCGCGACTTCGGCAATCAAGTCGCCCGCGCGCGGTCCGAGAATGGCGCAGCCGAGCACTTTGTCCGTTTCCGCGTGAGCCAGGATCTTGACCAGGCCGTCGGTGGTGCCGAGCGCTTTGGCGCGGCCGTTGGCGATGAACGGAAACGACCCTCTGCGGTACGGTATCCCCGCGGCCTTGAGGTCCTCTTCGCTCTGGCCGACCGTGGCGACTTCAGGGTCGGTGTAGACGATGCCGGGGATGCTGGCGTAGTCGATGTGGCCCCAGCCGGTGGCGATCCGTTCGACGCAGGCGATGCCTTCTTCTTCGGCTTTGTGCGCGAGCATCGGCCCGGCGATGACGTCGCCGATGGAGTAGATGCCTGCGACGTTGGTGGCAAAGTGGCTATCGGTGACGATACGACCGCGCTTGTCGGTGGCGATGCCGAGCGCTTCCAGACCCAAACCGGCGGTGTACGGGCGGCGACCGACGGCAACCAGCACGCGGTCGGCGTTGACGGTTTGGGTGGCGCCGGCCCTTTCGTAGGTGACGACCGCCCCGTCGCCGTCTTTGCGCGCACCAGTGACTTTGACGCCCAACTCAAAGGCCATGCCCTGCTTCTTGAACACCCGCAGCGCCGCGGTGGCAATCTCGGCGTCGATGCCCGGCAGGATGCGGTCGAGGTACTCGAGCACCGTAACTTTGGCGCCCAACCGCAGCCACACCGAGCCCAGCTCCAGGCCGATGACGCCCGCGCCAATCACAATCAAGTGTTGCGGCACCGCTGGAAAGGACAAGGCCTCCGTCGAGGTGCCAACCCGGTCGCCGTCCAGTTCCAAGCCGGGCAGGGTGCTCGGCTCGGAGCCGGTGGCAATCAAGACGTTTTTGGCTACGAGGTCGGTGGTGACGCCGTCCGCGGACGAGCAGCGAACCACGGTGACACCGTCGCGACGAGCGACGAGGCTGCCAGTGCCGGCAAAGCGCATCACCTTGTTTTTCTTGAACAATCCCGCAACGCCGGTGGTCAACTGGCTGACAATCTGGTCCTTACGTTTCATCATTGCTGGCAGGTCGAGGCCGGCGGACTGCACGACGATGCCGTGGCGGGCGAGGTCGCCTTGGGCGCGGTGGTACAGCTCGCTCGACTCCAGCAAGGCTTTGCTGGGGATGCAGCCGACCCGCAGGCAGGTGCCGCCTAGCGCGGGCTCCTTTTCGATGCACGCAACCTGCATGCCCAGCTGCGCCGCGCGAATGGCCGCCACATAGCCGCCCGGGCCGGCGCCCAGCACGACCAAATCAAACGTGGGTTCTGACATCACGGTCCTTGCGGCGCAATTGCTTGGGCTTGGGTGCGGACAGGCTTCCACGGCTGTCCGGCAGACGCAGCGCTGTTTAGAAATTGCGCCAAACTTTGCATCGTCCGCAGGAAATCAAGGCGTTCGGCTTGGCCCCATTCAGACATCGAGGAGCAAGCGCTCGGGCGCCTCGATCGCGTTCTTGACGCGCACCAGGAACTGCACGGCTTCGCGCCCGTCTATCAAGCGATGGTCGTAGGACAGCGCCAGGTCCATCATCGGCCGTAGCACCACCTGACCGTTGACGCCGATCGGTCGCTCGATGA
>SXGT01937726.1_pt1 | contig 16338 bp, 13 predicted proteins | sample 3176221 | NCBI WGS metagenome assembly SXGT01 (sample SAMN11356862, study PRJNA531348) | freshwater metagenome | isolation source: freshwater sample F1-120 | place: China: Fuxian Lake, Yuxi | collected 2017-12-25 | reverse complement strand
CTCCCGCTCCCACAGCGGGCGCTCGACCAAGCTGAGCTACGCCCCGAAACCGTGACCGTGGACCACGTCAGCGTCACGACAGGGCGTCGCGTCGAAAAATGGCCTCGGCAAGTCTAGCCGAGTCGTGCGGGGCTGCCGCCGAGAGCCTTGCTGCATGCGTTACGCTGAGCAATAGGTGCGAAAACCGGCGGAAATCCGCCGAATTCGGGGCTGTAGCTTAGTGGTAAAGCCTCTGTCTTCCAAACAGATGATGCGAGTTCGATTCTCGTCAGCCCCTCGGTATTGTCTTCTGGCTGCGCCGCCGCTCCTGCGGCGCAGCGCGCTCCGCGCCCCGAGCGCGGTCGCGGCGCTTCGCGCATCTCAACTCCTGCTGCCCGAACTGCCGCTCCTGCGGCGCAGCGCGCTCCGCGCACCTCGACCCTCGCTGCCCGAACTGCCGCTTCTGCGGCGCAGCGCGCTCCGCGGCTCCCGACCCCTGCCGCGCAGCTCCGCCGACGCCTCAGGCGCGGGCGGCCTCGCCCGCAGAGGCTTCAACGGATGCGGAACTTCATGAGCTGGTGTCAGGTAGTTCCGCATCCGTTGAAGTGTGGCGTGGCGGCCACGGGCGCCGCGATCGCCTGACTACCGCCCGAACTGTCGTGCTCGCTTCGACCGTGTCCGCGGCCACCCTGCGGCGCAGCCACCGCGCCGTTCAGGCACGACGATGCCCCCGCGGCCCAACCCGCAGGGGCGTCGTCTTCAGGAAGGTCGGGGAGGTCTAGTCCTCGACCACGGTCTCTTCGACGAAGGGCATGATCTCGCCCTCGAAGGGGGCCGGCAGCTCGATGACGCCCTCGATGAGGGAGACGATCGAGTTGAACCAACCGTCGGGGTGCGGCATCGCGTAGCCGGGCACGAGCCAGGCGTTGCCCTGCGAATCCCACATGAGCAGCAGCGTCGCCTCGGCCTCGTCGACCGTGATTGTCACCGTCTCCGGCTCGGGCATCGGCTCGGGCAGGGGCTCGGGCTCGATCGTCGGCAGCGGCTCGGGCTCGGTGCCCGGGTCGACGGGCAGCGGCTCTTCGCCCGTACCGGGGTCGGTCGGCTCACTCGGCTCGGTACCGGGGTCACCCGGCTCCGTCGGTTCGGCGGGCTCGCTCGGCTCAGTCGCGCCGGGCTCGGTGCCGCCCGGCACTTCGACCGGCGACGACACCGACGTGTCGGGCGAGCCGACGGGGGCACCAGCATCCCGAGCAAGACCCGACTCGGCCGCAAAGATGTTCATGCCACCCTGGTAGTCGGGGCCAGCGGCTCCGAACCAGCGCCAGTCGCTCAGGCGCTCGACGGCGGTGACCGCAGAGACGGTGTCGAACTCGCCGCGGTCGACGACGTCGATCGCGTGACCGGTGGCCCAGGCGATCTCGCCCGTGGGCGACCACGCCATGGCGTACTCGACCGCGGTCGCGACTCCGTCGACCGTGAGGCTCGCCGCGGCCATCGTCTGCCACTCGTCGGCGATGATGCGCACATCGTCGGCCTCGACCTCGAGACCCGTCGAGGCGAAGACCTCGGCGGCGAGCGCCTGCGCCTCAGCGCCGCTCGGGGCGAGCGAGTTCTCGATCTCGGGCTGCACGCAGTCGTCGTACTCGAACGACTCGCCGTTCTCGTCTTGCCCCACGACACGCTCGCACACGGGCGGCGGGTACGCGGCAGGGTTGCTGTACCACCAGCTGCCCGTGCCCGTCCACGTCACGGTGAGCGAGGGGGCGGTGCCGTCTTCGGCGCCGATGACATAGGTCGGGTAGGCGGGGTCGAAGTAGGCGCTCTCGACGGGCTCGCCTGCCAGGCCGAACTCGGCGGCGGCGTCACGCAGCACCTGTTCGGGCGTGCCGACGCGCTGCAGCTGGTAGACACTGCCGCGCCCGGAGTCGCCCGACAGACCGTCGCCGGCGAGGTACTCGTAGTTGATCCACAATCCGATGCGCGCGTCTTCGGCGAGAGCCGACGACTGGGGCGACGCCGGGCCGCTGCCCTCGGCCGCGGTGAACAGCGGGGCGCGCGGCGCGAAGGGGTTGGCGATCACGAGCGAGCCGACGGCCACAGCGGCGACGGCCGCCATCGAGACGCTGGCTGCGCGCGTCACCTGGCCGTGGTTGATGAGACGAGGGGCGCGCCGGCGCGAGGCCGACGTGACGAGCTCGGGCGCGAGCTCGGGGGCGGTGTCAGCAGAACCGGCGCTGCGACGCAGACGGTCGGCCGGGTCGTCGGTGGTGTTGTTCATACCCGGTTTATGTCGCGGGGCGGCTCGATCTTTCAGCATCGTCGACAGAATTCTGCGACAGCTGGTCGGCGAGCGCCTTCTTGGCGCGATGGAGCCGGATGCTCACCGCATTCGCCGTCACTCCGAGCGTCACAGCCGCATCGCTCACGGGCAGATCATCGAGCACCACGAGCGCGAGCACTTCGCGGTCTCGCGGGCTCAGCGCGTTCCAGGCACGGGCGAGCTCGGCGTCGGCCGTGACGAGCGACTCGGCCGAGGGGGCCGAGTCGGGCACCGACAGCAGACCGAGCAACGACGCGCGGGCGGCGAGGCGTCGGCGGTGGTTCGCCACGAGGTACCCCGCGATGCGGTAGAGCCACGGCAGCTCTTCACCGGGCCGCACCGACCCACGCTTGCGCCAAGCGACCGCGAACACGTCGGCGGCGAGATCGTCGACATCATCGCGGGCGACGCGTCGAGCGAGATAGCGGCTCACGGCACCGAGGTGCTCGGTGTAGACGGCGGCGAACGCCTCCGGGGTGTCGGGCATGGGCTCATTCTGGCGAGTGCTTCGACGAAAGTGCACCCCAACGTTTCTCGAGGCTGCCGTGCACAGGCCGCGCTCGCTTCGTGACCGTGAGGGGGCCCGGGCAATAGGGTGTGCGGCATGACAGCGACACCCCCGCCGATGCCTCCTGCCGACCCGTCCGGTGATCGCGCGTGGGCGGGCCGCGTCGTGTTTCCGCGATCGAGCGCCGAACTGCGGTCGACGACGAACTGTCCCGCGTGCTTCGTGCCGCTGACCTCGACGGTCTGCGCTTCGTGCGGGCTCGATCTGCGGCACGAGGCCTCCGCAGAGCTCGCTCGCGCCTCGGCCGCGGCCGCCGATGCGGTGGATGCTCGACTCGACCTCATCGGACGCATCCGCCGCGAGACCGCGACCGCCGCGGTTCGTCCCGCCGCGGCGTCCGCTGCCGCAGCACCCGCTGCCGCGCGGCCCTCGGCGGCGCCCGCTGCCGCTGCTGCGACCCCCGCCGCTCCCCCGCTCGTGACCGCACCGGCCGGCGCGGTGGCTGATGCGGCCGCACCCTCCGAGCCACGGCGCTCGGGCATCCAGATCGCCCTCGTCGTCGTCGGCGTCAGCCTGCTCTCGGTGTTCGCGGTCTTCGCGCTCGTGTTCGCGTTCGTCACCTACGGCACCGAGGTGCGCATGGCGATCATCACGGGCGGCACGCTGCTGACCATGATCGCGGCGGGCGTGCTCAAACGGCGCGGTCTCGACGCCACCGGTGAGGGCATCGCCGTGCTCGGCACCGTCATGCTGCTGCTGGTCTCGTGGGCCTTGCGGGTCGACAGCCCCGTCGGCCTCGATCTCGTGCCCGAAGCGCTCTACTGGGGCGCCGCCCTTCTCGTCGTGGCGACCCTCTGCGGCCTGTGGTCGCTCACCAACCGCCTCAGCACGCCCGCCATCGTCGCTGCGGGGCTTCTGCCGGTCGGCGCCGCACTGCTGACGGGGCACCTCGTCGATGAGCTGCTGCCGAGCGTCGGGGGCGCCGCCCTCACAGCGGGGGCGCTGGCGGGTGTCATCACGGCTGCGCTCTCGTGGCGCATCGTGCGACCGGTCTTCGCGCGCACGCGCGACGCCGCACGCATCGTCGTCCAGTCGCTCGGCGCGATCAGCGCGACCATCGCGCTCGTGAGCCTGGGCGTGCTCGATGAGGGCAACCGCTGGGCACCGGTCATCGGCGGGCTCGTGCTCGGCGCTGCCGCGCTGCTGCATGTCATGACGACTGCCTCGACCATCGGCCGACCGCGGCGCTCGCTCGACACGCTGCTTCTAGTGGCGCTCGGCGGCGGCGCCGTGTTCGCGGCCATGGCGGGGGCCGTACTGTCGGCGTTGCGGTTCGACCAAGACCGCGTCATCGTGAGCGCCCCGGTGATCGCCGCCGTCGTGCTCGCCGTCGTCGCCGAGCAGGCGTGGCGACGGTCGGCGCCCGACTCTGCCGCACGCACGGCGTTCGCGAGCGCCACACTCGTCGCGGCCGCGCACGCCGCCCTCGCCGGCGGGCTCGCGGCGGTCGTGGGCGCATCCGCCTTCGCCGAGGCGGCGACCCAGTCGCTGCGCACGCTTCCGATCGGGGTGGGCGACCCAGTCACCTCGGCCGAGCCTGCGACCGTCGCGGCCCTGGGCGCTCTCGCGCTCTCGCTGGGTCTCATCGCGGCGAGCTGGGCGACCCTCGGCGTGCTCGTGCACCGTTCTCGCGTCGTCACCCTCATCGGCGCGATTCTCGTCGTCGCGATCGTGCCGCTACTGGGCCCGTGGTGGCTCGTCATGACGATCTTCGCGCTGCTCGCCCTGGGCGGGGCGGCTGCGCTGCATCGCGTCGCCGCGGTCGCCTCGTCCGATGCCCGCCGGGCGCTGCTCGCCCTGTGCATCACGTTCGCGTCCGGTGCGGCCTTCGGTGCCTTCCTCACGGGGTGGGCTACACCCCGCGGAGGCGTCATCGGTCTCATCATCGCGCTCATCGCGATCGGCATCGCCCGCCCCGCGTCGACCGTTCTGCCGTGGCGAGCGGCCTCGATCGCGCTCGCGTCTGCACTCGTGCTGGGCAGTGCGCCATCGCTCGCCCGCGATGCCGCCGTTGCCGGCCTGCCCGACCTCAGCACCGCGGCAGCGCTGCTGCTCACGAGTGCGCTCATCATCGCCCTCACCCAGCTGGGGCGCCTGAGTTCGGCCGAGCGCCACGCGGGTGGCGGCGTCGCGCTCGCGGTGGCCCTCGTGGCCTCCGGTGCTCTCGGCCTCGCCGCGCGCCCGGGCTCGGCTGCTACTGAGGTGCTCGACGAGGTCGTCGCACTCTCGGCTCTCGTGATCGCCCTGGCCGTGGTTGCGCTGCGTCGCCCCGGCATCGAGCGGACGATCTGTCGCGCTGCCCTGCCGCTGCCCGTCGCCGCGCTCGCGCTCACGGCCGTCTCGCCCTGGCAGCTCGAGGCCTCGCTCAGCGCCACCGTCGCCATCGGAGCGCTCGTCGTCGTCGGCGCTGCGGGGCTGCTGCAGGGTCGCGACGCGACCGGCGCACGCATCGATCGACTGCTCGGCGACATCGCCAGCGGGGTGCTGGGCATTGTCGTGGTCGTGGCAGGCTGGGGTGCGTCGACGACCACCGACACCGCCTGGGCACCCGTGCTCGCACTCGCCGTGCTCGCGCTCGTCACCGCCATCAGCCGCGACGGCCTCATCGGCTCGCGGTCGCGCCGGCGCTTCATCGGCTGGGCGGCTCTCGGGCTCGGCACGATCGCTCTGTGGATCGCGCTCGTCGACAACGGCATCGATCAGCCCGAGGCCTATTCGCTGCCCCTCGTCGGCGCGGTGCTGGCGATCGCGGGCGCGAACGCCCTGCTCGCCCGGCGGTCGTCTCACGCCGAGTCGGTCGATCGCACGGCAGCGCCGCTCACCGCTGCCGCACTCATCGTGGCACTCGTGCCGACAGCGCTCGCGAGCATCGACGGCACGTGGGCCCGTTACGTCGCCGTCGCGGTCGCCGCGATCGGGCTCGCCATCGTGCCCCTGCTGCGACCGGCGACGATCGATGCCAGCCTGCCGCGCATGTCGAGCGCGCTCGTCGCCACTGGTTTCTCGGCTCTCGGGCTGCTGACGATCGCCCACACAGTCGACCTCGTCTCCGTCGGTGCGCTCGCGACCGGCGCCGAGCTCGTGCGGGCCGTCGTCATCGTCGCCCTCCCGGCCGCGGCCGCGGTGGCGGCATGGATGCTCGCAACGGGCCGCCTGCGCGATGCCGTCACGGCTGCCGGCACGGGCGTGACCGCCCTCAGCGCCGGGCTTCTCGGTCTGGCCGGCATCGTCGACCCCATCGAGCTCGTGAGCCTGCCGCTGGCAGCCTGCCTGCTGGCGATCGGGGCGATGAGGTTGAGCGACCAGCCCGCCTCGCGCAGCTGGCCCTGGCTCGGCCCCGGCGTCGCCGTTCTGCTCGTGCCGTCGCTGCTGGCGATCGATACCGCAGGCGAGCCGTTGTGGCGCGCTGTCGCGCTCGGAGTCGTCGCCGCCGCCGTGTTCGTGCTGGCTCTGCGCCTGCAGCTGCAGGCGCCGTTCGTGATCGGCGGCATCGTGCTGCTCGTGCATCTGCTCGTGCAGAGCTGGCCGCTGCTCGAACTGGTCGGCGAGACCGTCGAGTGGTGGGTGTGGCTCGGTCTCGCGGGCATCGCCGTCATCGCTCTGGGCGCCCGCTATGAGCGACGACTGCAGAACGTGCGCACTGTCGCCGTGCGCATCTCGCACCTGCGCTGACCGTTCCCGGGCGCGTGTCAAGCCCCTGAGCCTGCGCAGGCCGGTGTTCTACGGTGGGCAGACCTGATCCCCACGACGGAAGGACACTCTCATGGCTGCAGTCACTGCCGCCCCGAAAGGCGCGAAAGACTCTGAGCTGACCGCTGGCGTCGCCGAGCACCTGACCCCGGTCGTCATCGACCTCATGGCTCTCGCCGTCGAAGGCAAGCAGGCCCACTGGCATGTGCGGGGCGTCAACTTCATGCCCGTGCACGAGCTGCTCGACACGCTCGTCACCCACGCTCGCGAGTTCAGCGACCTGGCGGCCGAGCGCATCGTGACGCTGGGCCAGTCGCTTGACGCGCGCGTGCCGACCATCGGCAAGACCACGACGGTGCCCTCGGTCACCGAGGGTTTCCAGAAGACCGACGTGCTCATCGCCGACGTCATCGCCGCGATCGATGCCACGCTCGTCACGCTGCGGTCGGCCATCGAGGCGCTCGACGAGATCGACCCGGTGAGTCAAGACCTGGCGATCGCGATCACCGCCGAGCTCGAGAAAGACCGCTGGTTCTTGTTCTCGCACATCGCGAAGTAGCGAGGTGCGCCGAGTCGACTGGGGCTAAGCCTCGGTCGACTCGGCGATCAGCCCGGCGGCGACGCTGAGAGCTGCATCAGCGTGCGTCACGCGGCCACCGAGCAGCGTGAGCGCGACCGGCATCGTTCGCAGCGTCGTCGAGTCGGCCGTCAACGGGTCGACATCGAGCACGACGAGGTCAGCGGCCTCGCCCATGCCGACGAGCGTGCGGGTTGACGCCGCGAGCGCTTCGACGACCGTGATCGACTGCTCGGGGTGGAACGCCGGGCGCTCGTCGCGCGTGCGCGCCGTCGCTGCGGCGATGGCGACCCAGGGGTCGAGCGGGGCCACCGGCGCGTCGGAGCCGAGCACGACGTGCGCCCCCGCGTCGAGCAGCGAGCGGAGGGCGAACGCCCGCTGGGTGCGGCCGGGCCAGTAGCGCTCGGCGACGTCGCGATCGTCGAGCGCGTGCTCGGGCTGCACGCTCGCCGTCACGCCGAGCGCCGCGAAGCGGGCGAAGTCGATCTCGTGCACGAGCTGCGCGTGCTCGATGCGTCCGCCACGGCCGAGTTTGGCGAACACGTCGAGAGCCAGACGGTTGGCCGCGTCACCGATCGCGTGCACGGCGAGGTCGAAGCCCGCGTCGCTCGCGCGCGCGAGCAACGGGTGCAGCTCGCAGGGGGGCACGTTGAGGCGGCCGTACGAGCCGGCGGGAGCATCCGGATACGGGTCGCAGCAGTAGGCGGTGCGGGTGTTGAGCGAGCCGTCGGTGATGACCTTGAGCGGGCCGACCGCGACGGCGCCCGCGACGTGGTGGCCGGTGCGCAGCCCCTGCTCGATGGCACGATCGAGGTGCTGCGGGTACACGCCGAACTCGACGCGCAGCGCGTCGAAGCCGGCCTCGACGCGGCGCTGCCAGTCGTCGTGGTTCCAACGCATCTCGAGGTCGACCACACCCACGACGCCGCGAGCGGCGGCCTCCCGAGCAGCCTCGTCGACCCAGCGGTCGAGCTCGTCGTCGCCGGCCGAGTCGAGTTGGGCGGTGATGGCGAAAGCCGCGTCTTCGCGCAGCACGCCGTCGCAGTCGTCGGCGATCGACGCGTCGACGCCGAAGCGCACGAGCGCGGCGCTGTTGAGCCAGACGCAATGCACGTCGCCGCTGATGAGAACGATGGGCCGGTCGAGCGCGATCGCGTCGAGCAGAGCGACCGTCGGCGCATCCGGCCAGAGACCGTCTCGGAAGCCCACGCCCACGACGACCTCGTCGCGCGCGTCGCCCTGGTGGATGCTCGACCGCACGATCGCGGCCGCCTCAGCCGCGCTCTCGGCGGCGCTCAGATCGATGCGGCGGCGGTGCTGGGCCCACTGCGTGAGGTGCACGTGCTCGTCCCACAGGCCCGGCATGATGAAGCGGCCGCCGAGGTCGAGGTCATCGGGGCCGACCGCTTCGATGCCGGCCGGCAGAATCGCGGTGATGAGACCGCCGTCGACGATCAGGTCGATCGGCTCGTGGCCGCCGAGCGGCCGCGCGTTACGAATCGCGCGCATCGTGGTGTCTCCTCATCTCGCGTGCCAATTCGGCATGCCCGTACGGTGCGTCGCTCTCGAGCGCGCCGATGATGTTCTCGACGACCTCGGGCGGCTTGTTCTGGCTGAGTTTCGCGCGGGCATCGACCCTCGTCACCCGCACTCGAACGCCCACCGTGCCGCGGGCGATACGTCGAGAATACTCCGGGTCGAGGTGCAGGCCGCGAGGGTTGACAACGCGGCTCTCGAAGTGGTCGGTGAGCTCGGTGAGCGCCTGCAGGTTCTGCTCGTCGGTGAGCAGCTCGGGGGTGCCCCAGAGGTGCGCCGTCACGTGGTTCCAGGTCGGAATGATGTCGCCTTCGGCGTACCAGCTCGGCGAGACGTAGCCGTGCGGGCCCTGCACGATGATGAGCACCTCGTGCTCGCCGAGCTCGTGCGCCCGCTCATCGGGTCGGCCGACGTGGCCGATGAGCACGATCTCGTCGCCGGTCGACGCGGCCTCATCGAGCAGGAAGGCGTAGTGCGAGGCCACGATGCCGCCCTCGGGCGGGTGCGACACGATCGTCATCCACGGGTTCTCGCGAATCAGTCGGCGGATCTCGTCGCGGTCGTCGAGCACGAAGTGCGGTGTGTGCCTCACGGATGCTCCTCTCTCGTGGCCCGTCGACGCGAGCCCCTCGTGCTCACGCGGTCGGGCTCTGGCAGCTCGGGCACCAGTAGAGCTTGCGCGCCGCGAGCAGCTGCATCGTGACGTGCGTGCCGCAGATGCGGCACGGCAGGCCCTCGCGCTTGTAGACCCAGTGCCGGTCGGCCCGGTTGCGCAGCGCGGCGCGCTGCGCGTCGTCGTCGAGTCCGTCCATCGTGAGCATCTGGCCGGTCTCGATGCCCACGCCCAGCAGGTAGCGCCAGTCGCGCCACAGGTCGCGCACGAGGTCGTCGGGAAGCGAGGCGCCGGTCGCGAAGGGGTCGAGCTTGGCGCGGAAGAGCATCTCGGCGCGGTAGACGTTGCCGATGCCGCTCACGACCGACTGGTCCATGAGCAGCAGCGCGATCGGCACGCGGCGGCGGCGCACGCGCTCGACCATGCGCTGCTCGCCGACCTCGGGGTCGTCGTTCTCGGGGTCGGGGCCGAGCGCGTCGACGACGGCCTGCACGGCCTGCGCATCGAGCACCTCGCACGCGGTCGGCCCGCGCAGGTCGGCGACGGCGGTCTCGGTGAGCAGGCGCACGCGCACCTGCCCGACGGGCTCGGGCGGAAAGGTGCTGTCGACCTCGGTCTCAGAGTCGGCCTCGGCCATGCGCAGACGCGTGCGACGGGGAGCCCCGATCGAGGCGAGCGAGTCTTCGTGCTCGCCGACGACCGTCGTGCCAGCATCCGGCGCGTCGTCAAGGTCAGTACCGCGCTGGTTCGTCTGGCCCATGCGGCCGCCCGCCGAGCGCTGGGTGGCGTCTTGCGCGACGGCGCCGAAGAAGTCCCACGCACCGTAGATGCCCAGGTGCACGCGCAGCCAGATGGCGTCGTCGAACTCGAGGAACATCTGCTTGCCGACGGCCCGCGCATCCGTCATCGTGCGGCCGTCGAGCACGCCCGCCCCGTCGGAGAAGCGACCCTGGGGCGAGCTGACGGAGACCCGCTCGCCGACGAAGTGCCGCGCGAACTGCCGCGCGATGCGATGGACGGAGTGACCCTCGGGCACGACAGCGCTAGACGATCTCGTGCCCGGCGATGGCCCCGGTCGACTCGTACTCGGCGAGCTGCCCGATGCGGCGCGCGTGGCGCTCGTCGCCGGGGAACGGCGTGGCGATGAAGAGGTCGATGAAGCGCAGGGCCTCGTCGACGTTGTGCTGACGGGCGCCGATCGCGATGACGTTGGCGTCGTTGTGCTCGCGGGCGAGCTGCGCGGTCGCCTCGCTCCAGACGAGGGCTGCGCGGATGCCCTGCACCTTGTTCGCGGCGATCTGCTCGCCGTTGCCCGAGCCGCCGAAGACGATGCCGAGGGCCTCGACACCCGCCGCCTGGTCGCGCGCCACGGCGCGAGCGGCGTTGATGCAGAAGCTCGGGTAGTCGTCGAGCGCGTCGTAGTGCTGCGGGCCGTGGTCGTGCACCTCGTGCCCCTGGGCGGCGACGTGCTCGCGCACCGTGTGGCTGAACTCGAGGCCGGCGTGATCGGTCGCGACGTGGATGCGCATGGGGTCGATTCTACGAGGGAGTGACCTTCGACCCTTTACGCGCACGACGAGCGGTGGCACGGTGGAGACCACCGAGCGGAAGGAATCATCATGACTCGCACCTACCTCGTGACCGGCGCGGCGAGCGGCATCGGAGCCGCCACCGCCTCGGCACTCACGGCTCTCGGCCACCGCGTGATCGGCGTCGATCTGCACGATGCCGACATCACGGTCGACCTCACGACGCACGAGGGCCGCGATGCCCTCGTCGCCCAGGCGACCGAACTCAGCGGCGGCACGATCGATGCCGTCATCGCCAACGCCGGACTCGCGACCGAATCGGTCGCCACGGTCGCGGTCAACTACTTCGGTGCGCTCGCCACGCTCGAAGGGCTGCGACCCTTGCTCTCGGCTTCGGATGCCCCGCGCGCGGTCGCGACAGCGTCGATGGCCTCTCTCTTCCCGGTCGATGATGAGCTCGTCGAGGCGTGCCTTGCGCACGACGAGCCCGCCGCGCTGCACCGCGCGCAAGAGCTGCTCGATGCCGGCAAGGGAGGGCTGATCTACGGCTCGACGAAGCGGGCGCTCGTGCTCTGGATTCGCCGCAATGCGGCGACGCCCGAGTGGGCCGGAGCGAGCATCCCGTTGAATGCGGTGGCTCCCGGCATCATCCGCACGCCGATGACGGATTCGTACACGGCCACCGAAGAGTCGACCAAGGCGATTCTCGAGATGGTGCCGATGCCGCTCAACGGCATCGCCGAGCCCGCCGTCGTCGCGAATCTCATCGTGTACCTGTCGAGCGTCGAGAACTCGCACCTGTGCGGCCAGGTCGTCTTCGTCGACGGCGGCAGCGACGTCGTGATCAGGGGCGACTCGACCTGGTGAGCGGTGAGGTGGGCGGCGCGCTACGCGAGATAGCGGGTCGCGCTACGCGAGGTAGATCTTGCGGAGCGTGTCGTGCACCTGCCACTCGGTCTCTTCGCCGTCGTCGAGGCGGCCGATCGAGCCCGCGACGAGTTCGACCTGCGTGCCGTCACCCCGTGTGAGGGTGGCGTGACCGCGCAGCACGATGAAGATCTCGTCGACCTCGACATCGGTCACGGTGCCGGGCGTGATCTCCCACACCCCGACCTCCCAGTCGTCGAGCTCGGTGAGTGCGGCGATGCCCGTCGTCGGGTTGCCGTCGACGACGCGCTCGGCGTCGACCGGCTCGTGCTCGAGCTCGAGCTCGAGGGCCTGCAGCACCGTTACGGCATCGAGGGGAAGGGTCACGAATCGAACCCTAGACCCACCTTGTCGAGGGTGCGAAGGAAAAGATTGCGTGTGCCCTGATTGTGATCTGCGCGGTCGAGCGCCCAGCGCACCGACTGCACGGCGGGGTAGGTCGCGGGCTCGGGCGGGAACGGCAGCGGCATGCTGCGCACCATGTCGAGCGAGGTGCGCTCGGTGGTCTCGCCAGCCAGCTGGTCGAGCATGACGTTGGCGGCGAAGCGAGTGGCCGCCACACCGAGCCCCGTGAAGCCCGCCGAGTAGGCGACGCGACCCTGGTGCGCCGTGGCGTGGAAGGCGCAGAAGCGGCTGCATGTGTCGATGACGCCCGCCCAGCGGTGGCTGAACCGCACGCCTTCGAGCTGCGGGAAGGTCGTGAAGAAGTGGCTCGCGAGGGTCTCGAACGACTCGCGCCGGTCGTCGTACTCGGGGCGGATGCGCCCGCCGAAGTGGTAGATCGCGTCGTATCCACCCCAGAGGATGCGGTTGTCGGCACTGAGGCGGTAGTAGTGGAACTGGTTGGCGCTGTCGGCGATGCCCTGCCTGCCCTGCCATCCGATCGACGCGAGCTGAGCATCCGTGAGCGGTTCGGTCATGAGCACGTAGTCGTAGACCGGCACGGTGTGCAGGCGGTAACGCTTGAGCAGCGAGGGGAACGCGTTCGTCGCGAGCGCCACGCGATCGGCGCGCACGGTGACGCCGCCCTTGAGGCGCAGCTCGATGGCGTTCGGCTCGGCCCGCAGGTCGACGACGGGGCTCGATTCGTGAATCTCGACGCCCGCCTCGAGGCAGTCGTCGCGCAAGACCGAGGCGAGCTTGCCGGGATGCACGAGCGCGGTATCGCGCATCGACCACAGCCCGCCCTCGTAGGTCGGCGAGTGCACGAGCTCGCGCATCGCGGCGGCGTCGTAGAAGTGCTCGGCCTCACCGTCGTGGGCCGCGGCGAGCTCCGGCACCTGGTAGGCCTCGGTCGCGACGGCGATCGATCCGACCCGCTCGAAGTCGACGGCCCAGCCGCGGCTCTCGACGGTCGCCTGAATCTCGTCGAGATTCTGCATGCCCAGCCGATCGAGGGTCCCGAGCTCGTCGGGGAACCGGGTCTCGCCGTTCTTCTCGCCGTGCGTGAGCGTGGCTTCGACGAAGCCGCCGTTGCGGCCGCTCGCCGCCCAGCCGACGCTCTTGCCCTCGAGCAGCACGACGCGACGGCTCGGGTCACGCTCCTTCGCGAGCAGGGCCGTCCAGAGCCCGGTGTACCCGCCGCCGACGATCGCCAGGTCGCAGTGCACGTCGCTCGTCGGAGGTGCGAGAGTCGGGCGCTCCGGCAGGTCGTCGAGCCAGAACGGAGACAGCCGCGAGCCCGCGAGGCTCTCCGTGATGACGCGGGCGTCGGGGAGGTGGCGCTCGAAGACGGTGGTGTGCATGAGCACTATCGTCGCACGAGTTGTCCATGTGGACAACAGCCGATTCCGCCTGGAACCGGTCCCAGCGCGCCGACGTAGACTGACCACCGTGCCGCTCACCGACGACAGGATGCGGGCGCTCGACGCCGTGCGCCGCCCCGACACCGCGCCCGCCCGGTGGTCGGCTCTGGTCGCGCGCATCGACCGCGAGCTGCCCCGCCTGCAGGGTCTCTTCGAGCGCATCTACGGCGAGTCGGATCAGACCGAGGCCGAGCTGCGCTCGCTGCTCGTGCAGGTCGCCGTCTCGGCGCAGGAGCGCAGCGACGAGCTCACCGCACTGGATGCCCGGCGCGAGAGCGACCCGACCTGGTTCCAGTCGAACGACATGCTCGGGGGCGTCTGCTACGTCGACCGCTATGCCGAGACGCTCGACGGGGTTCGTGCGCGCATCCCGTATTTCAGAGAACTGGGCCTGACCTACCTGCACCTCATGCCGCTCTTCGCGGCGCCGGAGGAGAACAGCGACGGCGGATACGCGGTCTCGAGCTACCGGCAGGTGAACCCGGCTCTCGGTGACATGCAGCAGCTCGAAGCTCTCGCGGCCGAGTTGCGCGCCAACGGCATCGCGCTCGTCGTCGACTTCATCTTCAACCACACCTCGAACGAGCATCAGTGGGCCAAGCTCGCGCAGAGCGGCGATGCGCGCTTCGAGCAGTACTACTACGTCTTCGACGGTCGGGAAATGCCCGACGCCTACGAGCGCACGGTGCGCGAGATCTTCCCCGACGACCACCCCGGTGCCTTCGTGCCCTTCCCCCTCCCCGACGGCACGGTGCCGAGCCCGGAGGAGGCCGAGCGCTGGATCTGGGCGACCTTCCACAGCTTCCAGTGGGACCTCAACTACAGCAACCCCGCGGTCTTTCGAGCGATGGCGGGCGAGATGATGTTCCTCGCCAACCGCGGCGTCGACGTGCTGCGCATGGACGCCGTCGCGTTCATCTGGAAGCAGCTCGGCACGACGTGCGAGAACCTGCCCGAGGCCCACTTGCTCATTCAGGCCTTCAACGCCGTGCTCGCCATGGCCGCGCCCGCCGTGCTCTTCAAGAGCGAGGCGATCGTGCATCCCGACCAGGTCATCGAGTACATCTCGGTCGACGAGTGCCGCATCAGCTACAACCCCCTGCAGATGGCCCTCATCTGGAACTCGCTGGCGACGCGCGACGGCCGATTGCTGCAGCAAGCCCTCGATCGTCGCCACGAACTGCCCGAGGGCACCGCGTGGGTCAACTACGTGCGCAGTCACGACGACATCGGCTGGACCTTCGCCGACGAAGACGCCGCCGAGTTCGGCATCGACGGCTTCGAGCACCGTCGCTTCTTGAACAGCTTCTACGTGGGCCGACACGAGGGCAGCTTCGCGCGCGGCATTCCCTTTCAAGACAACCCCGCCACGGGTGACTGCCGCATCTCGGGCACGACGGCCTCGCTCGCGGGGCTCGAGGCGGGCGATGCCGGCGCGATCGGGCGCATCCTGCTCGCGCACTCGATCATCCTGTCGACCGGCGGCATCCCCCTGCTCTACCTCGGCGACGAGGTCGGCCAGCTCAACGACCCGCACTGGGCCGACGACCCTGGGCAGGCGGAGGACAGCCGGTGGGCCAACCGCCCGCCCTACCCCGCCGAGCGCTACGCGCAGCGCCACGACCCCAGCACAGACGCCGGCCGCATCTACCAGGGGCTGCAGCACCTGCTCGCCGTGCGCCGGGCGACCCCCGAGTTCGCGGGTGGCACGCTCATCGGCTTCGACGCGAAGAACCCGCACATCGTGGCCTACCAGCGCCCCGGGCCCGACTCGCTCGTGCTGTGCCTCGTGAACGTCGCCGACGACGAGCAGCTCATCGCGCCGCTCACCCTGTCGGGTCTTCCGCCGCTCGCCGTCGACCTGCTGACGGATGCCCGCCACGACCTGCGCCGCGGCCTCGCCCTGCCCGCCCACGGCGTTCTGTGGCTGCGCGTCTAGGCTGAGAACGCGCGGCCACGAGCCGCGCATCCGTACCCCCGTGCTGACCAGCACCGTGCCGCAAGGAGACTGACTGTGCCCGCAGAGAACCTGACCCGCGTCGAAGCCCACGAGCGCAAGTCGCTCGTCGAGACCGAGAGCTACGTCATCGGGCTCGACCTCACGACGGGCGACGAGGTGTTCCGGTCGACGTCGACCGTCACCTTCTCGGCCACTGCGGGCGCGAGCACGTTCATCGACGCGATCACGCGCACGGTGCACAGCGTCACCCTCAACGGCGTGGAGCTCGACGCCGCCGCCATCGCCGACGGCACGCGCATCCAGCTCGACGATCTCGCCGAGCACAACGTGCTCACGGTCGTCGCCGATCACGAGTACACGAACTCGGGCGAGGGCCTGCACCGCTTCGTCGACCCCGTCGATGGTGAGGTCTATCTCTACTCGCAGTTCGAGGTGCCCGACAGCCGCCGCGTCTTCGCGGTGTTCGAGCAGCCCGACCTCAAGGCGACCTTCCAGTTCACCGTGACCGCACCCGCGAGCTGGGTCGTCGTCTCGAACGCGCCGGTCGAGTCGCGTACCGAGAGCGGCGACGCCGCCACCACCGTCTTCAAGGCCACCAAGCGCATCTCGAGCTACATCACCGCGATCATCGCGGGCCCGTACCAGAGCGTGCACAGCGAGCTCACGAGCAGCGATGGCCGCACGATTCCGCTCGGCATCTTCGCCCGCGCGAGCCTGTTCGAGCACCTCGACGCCGACTACATCTTCGACATCACCCGCAAGGGCTTCGAGTACTTCGAGTCGAAGTTCGGCGTGGCGTACCCCTTTGAGAAGTACGACCAGCTCTTCGTG